>ENA-ORTY01000074-ORTY01000074.1-human-gut-metagenome-genome-assembly--contig:-NODE-74-length-115052-cov-4.916154_pt1 | contig 115052 bp, 117 predicted proteins | sample MGYA00241917_ERZ509198 | MGnify/ENA primary metagenome ERZ509198 (study PRJEB26280, sample SAMEA2338857) | human gut metagenome | biome: human gut; feature: human-associated habitat; material: faeces...
TTTTATGGATGCAGAAGAGTTGCCCAGCCGCTGGTTTGTACGAACCAGAGCAGATTTGGGACAGATCAATGAGGCGTTCGGAAATGTGCGCTTTGTGTCCATCCCTGAGGTGGACCCGGAAGAATACGCTTTCCCCACAGAATCCATGACAGCAAGGGAAATTGCGGAGGCAGGCCGGAAACTGGAACTGCTGGCTGCGTATCGGATCTTGGAAAATTGAAAGGGGCCGCCTGGGTGGAAACCATCCGACGGGCAGGCGCGTATGATAAACTGGATGCCAGACCGGTTCTCTCTTCCTGGAAAGATCGGGAGGAAGGGCCGCCCCATTGCCTGACAGGATGCGCCTGGGGGAATATGGGACGGCGGTTTGGCGCTGAGCAGGAGGAAAGTGTATGCTGATCGTTCAGAAATTCGGCGGAAGCTCTGTGGCAGATGCCGAAAAGATCCGGCGGGTAGCCGGTATCATTGCAGAAACGTATGATGAAGGAAATGATGTGGTGGTGGTTCTGTCCGCACAGGGGGACACCACCGATGATCTGCTGGTCAAGGCTGCGGAGATCAACCCCAACCCTTCCAAACGGGAGCTGGATGTGCTGCTGAGCACCGGGGAGCAGATCTCCATCGCCCTGATGGCGATGTGTCTGGAACAGATGAATTATCCGGTGGTCTCCCTGACCGGTTGGCAGCTGGGCGTGGATACCACATCGGACCATGGTTCGGCCCGTATTTTGAAAGTGGGACGGGAGCGCATCCTGCGGGAACTGGATAAGCGGCGGATCGTGATTGTAGCGGGATTCCAGGGCGTGAGCCGGGAAAACGATATCACCACTTTGGGCCGGGGCGGCTCGGACACCACTGCGGTGGCCATTGCCGCATCCCTGCACGCGGATAAATGCCAGATCTTCACCGATGTGGAGGGCGTTTATACCGCCGACCCCCGGAAAGTGCCGGAGGCCAGAAAGTTGGATGAGATCACCTATGATGAAATGTTGGAGATGGCGTCTCTGGGGGCGCAGGTGCTCCACAATCGGTCGGTGGAGATGGCAAAACGCTACGGCATTGAGCTGGAAGTGCTGTCCAGCTATGTCAGAAAACCCGGTACAAAAGTGAAGGAGGTCGCGAAGACAGTGGAAGAGAATAAAATCAGTGGGATCGCAAAAGACACCGATGTGGCCCGGATCGCCGTGGTAGGCGTGCCGGATGCACCGGGTGTGGCATTCCGTGTGTTCAACGTAATGTCCAAAAAGAAGATCAATGTGGACGTGATCCTCCAGTCTTATGGAAAACATAACACCAACGACATCAGTTTTACCGTCCCGTTGGCAGATGCGGATCTGGCAGAGCAGGCGCTGATGGAAAAACGGGAGGCAATCGGCTTTGAGCATGTGAATGTGGATAAGACGGTGGCCAAGGTGAGCATTATCGGCGCAGGCATGATGAGCACTTCCGGCGTGGCGGCGCTGATGTTTGAGGCACTGTCCGATGCCAAGATCAACATTCAGATGATCTCCACCAGTGAGATCAAAGTTTCAGTGCTGATCCCGGAGGAGCAGGCGGATCTGGCTGTGAAGGCCATTCACCGCAAATTCTTCGGCTGATACGGGAAACAAAAAATGCCCCCTGCAAACTTTCTGGTTTGCAGGGGGCATTTGTGGATATCAGGTTATGCGCCGGTTTCCAAAATCAGTTTATCCCGCTGGGTGCGGGCCTCTTCTAACTGCACCCGGTTGACGCGGTCTGCGGATTGCAGGCGAGACAACAGAACCGCAATCTGACTGCGGGTGGTTTCTGCCTGTCCCCGGGCGCGGTCGATGTGATCCAACACGGCCCAGTCTGTGAACAGACCATCGAAGAAATAGTCGGCAAACTGGAGGAACTGATCCACCTGGATGGAAATATGGGTCTGAATGGCCACATCGTCCAGTTCGGCGCAGAACACCCGCAGCCGGAACTGCAGATCCATCACGATGGCCTGGGCCTGGTTGAGGTGGTCATATTTGGCCATATCCGTGAGAAATCCGCCGCCAAACAGGTCCATGGTGCCCCAACCGCCGGCGCTGTCCAATTCCCGGATCAGCAGAGTGACTGTGTTCATGGCGGACTGACCGGCGGCGATGGCCTCGCCCAATTCCTTATGCTGGGCGGACAGGTCGATGCATTTCTTTTCCAAATCCATGAGCTTGCGGCTGTCCTCCGTTCCCGCGGAACGGAGGTATTCGGCTTTTTGGATCAAAATCCGATCATACTCCTGGCTGACGCCTTTGAGCGCGTCCAGTTCAGTCTGGGTCTGGCGGATCTTGTCGTCCAGCAGGGCCAGTTCCTGCTGGGCAGTGTTATACCGCACGGCGGCCTCCCGGGCCTCCCGCCGTTCTTTAGTGAGTTTTTCCTCTTTCTTTCCCAACAGGTCATAAAAGAACGCAGCCAGACTGCCGTTTTCCAGACGATCCACATCGGCCTGTTCCGCAGCCTGTTCCACAGAGTATTTCTGAACCTTTTTTGCCAGTTCCGGACGCTGCTCGTTCAGATTATCCAATATTCCCTGCAGCTGCCGTTCCCGGAGAACCTTTTCCCGCAGCTGCTGCAATTTTTCGTCGTAATACAAAGCTGGAAATCCCCTTTCCTGATTTCTGCATCCTATTATACCGTCCCAGGGGCAAACACGCAAGCACGACGGAAATAATTTGTTATTTTTCCATCAGTAGTTCCAATTATCGGCCGGGTATGGTACAATGCAGAGGCACAACTTTACAAACGAAATTTTGAAAGGGGTTTGCGTATGAAAACGGATATTGAGATCGCACAGGAAACAGTGATGGAGCCCATCGGTCAGGTGGCCGCCCGGGCCGGTATCGCAGAGGATTATCTGGAGCAGTACGGACGGTACAAAGCCAAAGTTGACCTGCGGCTGCTGAAAGATCTGGCAGACAAGCCGGACGGAAAGCTGATACTGGTCACGGCGATGACGCCTACTGCTGCCGGCGAGGGCAAGACCACGACCACGGTGGGACTGGGCGACGCACTGCGGAAGATCGGGAAACGGCCGATCATTGCGCTGCGGGAACCTTCTCTGGGACCTGTGTTCGGCGTCAAGGGCGGCGCAGCCGGCGGCGGTTATGCTCAGGTGGTCCCCATGGAGGACATCAACCTCCACTTCACCGGTGACTTCCACGCCATCGGTGCGGCCAACAACCTGCTGGCAGCCATGCTGGACAACCATATTCAGCAGGGCAACCGACTGGGGATCGATGTGAAACGGGTCACCTGGAAACGGTGCGTGGACATGAACGACCGGCAGCTGCGGAACATCGTGTGCGGTCTGGGCGGTCGGATGCAGGGCGTGCCCCGGGAAGACGGATTCGACATCACCGTGGCCAGTGAGGTGATGGCTGTGCTGTGCCTGTCGGACAGCATCGAGGATCTGAAACAGCGTCTTGCCCGGATCATTGTGGCCTATACCTATGACGGAAAACCGGTGACTGCCGGCGATCTGAAAGCCCAGGGCGCCATGGCTGCCCTGCTGAAGGACGCATTGAAACCCAACCTGGTCCAGACTCTGGAACATACCCCCGCTTTCGTACATTGCGGACCCTTTGCAAATATTGCCCACGGCTGCAACAGCGTCACTGCCACGCGGATGGCCATGAAATTGGGCGACTACTGCGTGACCGAGGCCGGATTTGGCGCAGATCTGGGCGCAGAAAAATTCCTGGATATCAAGTGCCGCATTGCCGGACTGAAACCCGACGCTGTGGTCATTGTCGGCACTGTGCGGGCACTGAAACTTCATGGCGGCGTGGACAAGGCCGACCTGAATGAAGAAAATCTGGAGGCACTGGAGAAGGGACTGCCCAACCTGCTGCGTCATGTGGAGAATATCACGAAAGTGTATCGCCTGCCCGCTGTGGTGGCGCTGAACCGTTTCCCCTCTGACACGGAGCGGGAACTGAAACTGGTGGAGGAGCGCTGCAAGGCTCTGGGCGTGAACGTGGTGCTGTCTGAAGTCTGGGCCAAGGGCGGCGAAGGCGGCACGGAACTGGCGGAGGAAGTGGTTCGTCTGTGCCAGCAGCCCAATGATTTCACCTTCTGCTATGAGACGGAGGGCACGATTCTGGAGAAGATTGAGGCCATTTCCAAGAAAATCTACCATGCCGACAGCGTGGAACTGGTGGGCAATGCGGTCAAGCAGGTCAAGGAACTGGAAGAACTGGGCTTTGATCGGCTGCCGGTCTGCATGGCCAAGACCCAGTACAGTTTCTCTGATGATCCCACCAAACTGGGCGCACCGGAGCATTTCAAGATTACTGTGCGGAACCTGAAAGTTTCTGCAGGCGCCGGATTCATTGTGGCGCTGACCGGAGACGTGATGACCATGCCCGGCCTGCCCAAGGTGCCGGCGGCAGAGAAGATTGACGTGGACAACGACGGAAAGATCACAGGTCTGTTCTGAGTTTTGGTTGTCCGGGAGGTAGCTATGGAATTTTCAAAGTTTCCCATTGATGCGTTTTTGCAGGCATTGGCATCCCGGGATGCAGTGCCCGGAGGCGGCGGGGCGTCTGCGCTGACTGCCGCACTGGGGGCCGCACTGGGCTCCATGGTGGCCAACCTGACGGTGAATAAGGCGGCCTACCAGGATGTGGAAGAGGATATGTACTGCCTGATGAGTGAGGCGGAGCAGATCCGGGAGGAACTGGAAAAGCTGGTCCAGAAGGATGCAGAGGCCTTTGCTCCCCTGTCGGAGGCCTATGGGATGGATAAAAATGCCCCCAATTATCGGGAAACCATGGAGCGGTGCCTGCGTCAGGCGGCGCAGCCGCCGATGGAGATCCTGCGCTTATCCTGCCGGATGATTGAACTGCATCGGGAATTTGCCGAAAAGGGCAGCCGATTGGCTGTTTCGGACGCCGGGACCGGCGCAGCATTGTGCTGGGCTGCCATGTCCGGCGCGGCGCTGAATGTGCTGGTGAATACCAGACTGATGCGGGATCGGGTCTACGCCCGGAAACTGAACGATGAGGTGGACCGGCTGACCCGGAAATACGGGCCAATCGCAAAGACGACCTATGAACAGGTCTACCAAAAACTGAAAAAGCAAGCGGAGAGTACGAAATGAGCACGATTTTACTCCAGGGCGCACCGGTCGCCCAGGCAATCTATGACCAAGCGGCAAAAACCAGCGCTGCACTGACCGCCCAGGGCGTGACCCCGGTGCTGGCCATGGTGCGGGTGGGAGAAGACCCTGCTGTGCTGGCTTATGAGGAGAGCATCAAAAAGAATATGGCCAAGGGCGGCGTGAGCGCCGTAACGGCGGCACTGGCCCAGGGGGCGACCACGGAAAAGGTGTTGGAGACCATCCATACCCTGAATGAAAGTCCCATTGTCCACGGCATCATGGTGTTCTTCCCCATGCCGGAACATATCAACAGCGAGGCCGTGCGCCATGCCATTCATCCTGCCAAGGATGTGGACGGCGTGACGGATATGAGTCTGGGCGGTGTGTTCACCGGCAGCGGCATCGGATTTGCGCCCTGCACAGCCCAGGCGGTGATGGAGCTGCTGGAGTATTACGGCATCGAATTGCAGGGCCGCCGGGTGGCGGTAGTGGGACGGAGCCTGGTGGTGGGCCGGCCGCTGAGCATGATGATGATGGCCAAGGACGCCACCGTGACCTTGTGCCACAGCCGGACTTCCAAACTCAGCGAAATCACCCGGAAGGCCGATCTGGTGGTTCTGGCCACCGGCCGGGCAAAAGCTTACGACGGAGAGTACTTCTCTGAGCACCAGACAGTGATCGATGTGGGCATCAATGAAGATCCCGGCTCGGGCAAACTGTGCGGCGATGTGGATTTCGGCGCAGTGGCCATCAAAGTGGGCGCCATCACGCCGGTACCCGGTGGAATCGGCTCGGTGACTACGGCGGTACTGGTACAGCATGTGGTCCAGGCAGCCAAAAAGGCTGCGGAACGGGGCGCGGGCAAATGAAGTATCAGAAAATCGAGAAGATTCATGACGGGGAATACCTGGACTACTACCATGTGACCTATGAGGACGAGCAAGGTCACGAAAAAGTGTACGAAATGGTTTCCCGGGACAAGGAGATCGACTCTATGGAGAAATTGTACGACCACTCCACCGACGCGGTGGTGATGATCGTCAATGACCCCAGCGATGAGCATGTGGTGCTGCTCAGAGAGTTCCGGCTGGAATTGGGACGGACGATTTACGGTTTTCCCGCAGGCCTGATTGATGAAGGCGAAACGGCGGCGGAGTGCGCCGTGCGGGAGCTGAAAGAAGAGACCGGACTGGATATGGTGCGCATCCGGGATGTGCTCAAGGGCGCCTTTTGCGCAGTGGGGATCTCCAACGAGACCACTTCCTGCGTGATCGGGACGGCCACCGGGCAGTTCAGCCACCATGACGAGGGCGGCGAAGAGATCGACGCGGCCTGGTATTCCAAGGAAGAAGTGCGGGAACTGATCCGTACCGAATATTTTGGCTCCTGGGCGCAGGCATACTGCTATATGTGGTCCCGGGAACCGGAACAATAAACGGGCGATCCCCCGGTCTGCCGCTGGCAGACCGGGGGATTTTTGCTGCGGATTGATGGGAAAAACAGGCTGCGGAGGCGGCCTGTTTTTTCGTTGTATGGAAAATAAGTTGACAAAGTCTACTTGCGGTGCTATACTCGCGGAGTTGACAAAGTCCACTTATGGAGGCGCAAGATGGAAAATTCTTTGGACGAGGCACTGCTGGAAAGTTGGCTGCAGCTGTCTGTGCAGCTGAACAATGCCCGCATCGTATCGAAAATGCCCTTTAATACGGCACTGATTTGTAATTTGCTTTGGAATGCCCGACAGAATGGAGAGGAAGGCCTGAGTCAGACGGAACTGGTCCGCCGGACGGGGATGGACAAATCCCTGATGAGCCGCACGCTGCGGAATATGGAGAAAGAGGGATATATTCTCCGCAGCCCCTCTGCGGAAAACCGCCATGTGACCATGGTGCGGCTGAATCCGGAGGAAATGACCCATTTTGAGCAGGAGCATTGCCACAGCCTGGAAGTGGTGGCAAAACTCCGGGAAGAGGTGGGAGAAGAGAACGGAGAGCGGGTATTGGAAGTGTTCCGAATGGTGGCGGCGGCTGCCGGGCGGGCACTGGGCCGTTGTGATGACTGATGAGAAGGGAGAACAGAATGGAAGAAACCAGAAAGACATCCCGGAAGGGATGGAAAATCGCCGTGGTCGCATTGCTGCTGCTGATTGCAGTGGGCGTCACTGCGGTGGTGGGACTGTGGCACAATGAACTGGCCACGCTGCTCAGTTTTGAAATGCTGCAGCCGGCAGACCCGGACCACCGGGACGGCGCAGTGTATCAGATGGAGGTGCAGGGAAACTACTACTTCCCGGAATTTCTGGAGCAGGGCGGGGCATCCAACGATAGAGAATTGATCGGATTTGTGACGCAGAGCATTACCAAGGGCCTGATCCCCATGAAAATCGAGACCACTACCATCGGCTGTGCGGCATTTACGGCCCAGACGGCAGAGGGAAATGCCCTGTTTGGCCGGAACTATGACTTTGATCCCACCAATACCTGCATCGTCACCACCCATCCCACCGATGGCCGGCATGCTTCGGTGTCCACGGTGGACCTGCAGTTTTTGGGGATTGACGAGGAACGGGGCGTCGAGGGAATGATGGACCGCATCAACTGTCTGGCAGCGCCCTATGCGCCGCTAGACGGCGTGAATGATGCCGGGGTGGCCTGTGCCATTCTGATGACCATGCAGGGACCGGATGGCGGTGTAGTTGCTACGGATCAGCAGACGGAAAAACCGGACATCACCTCCACCACGCTGCTGCGGCTGATTTTGGACTATGCCGACAGCGTGGAAGAGGCAGTGGAACTGGCAGCGGCCTACGATCTCCATGACTCCACCCACACTTCGTTCCACTATATGGTGGCTGACAGCACCGGGCGCAGCGCCATTCTGGAGTGGACTGCCGGAACGGACGGAACCGACACGGACGGAGCGGCCCGAACCCTGCATGTATATTACAATGACGAAGATGCAGAACTGGGAACCTGGGAGGCCGAGAGTGACTTCCAGTGGCTGACCAACTTCGTGGTGGTCCCGGACTATTATGAAGACCCGGCAGCCCGGACGGGTTTTGACCGATACCAGTCGCTGTATGAGGATTTGTCCGGCTGCGGCGGTGTGGTGGCCGATACCGACCAGGCGATGGGCTTTTTGCAGACCATCGGTCGGAGGGTCTGGCCCAACTCCACCGGGGTCACGGTACATAGCGCAGTATTTGACCTGAAAAACTGCACCATGCACTGGGTAGCCAATGAACACTACGACGATCCGGCCTATTGCTACACATTTTCGGCTGTGCAATAAATTGAACACCTTTGTGAAAACACCGCCTGCGGATTCCGCAGGCGGTGTTTGGGTTTATTCTTCCGGGATGGGGTCTGTAAAATCTTCCGGCAGGAAGGTCATCAGTTCCTCCCGGGTAGGGGAATCCATGGCGGCTACCCGGTTGGACTGGCGCACGACCATCTGCTCAAAGAGGTTGCGTACCGTGCGGCCGTTGCCGAAGTTCTCGTCCCGGTGGTCATACAGATCCTGAAACAGCGCTTTTGCCTGTTCCTCGGACTCCGGGGAAAGGGTATAGCCGTTTTTCCGGCACTGGCTCTGGAAAATGGTAAACAGCTGCTCTCCGGTGTAATCCGGGAAGTAAAAATACTTGTTGAATCGGGACTCCAGACCCGGATTGGAGGAGAGAAATTTCTCCATAGGCCCGTCGTAGCCCGCCACGATCACCACCAGATCGTCCCGATGATCCTCCATGGCTTTGAGGATGGTGTCAATGGCCTCTCGCCCGAAGTCGTTTTCCCCGCCCATGGCCAGGGAATAAGCCTCGTCGATGAACAGCACGCCGCCCATGGCAGAGGCGATGACTTCCTGCGTTTTCAGTGCGGTCTGCCCCACGAATCCTGCCACCAGGCCGGAGCGATCCACTTCCACCAGCTGCCCTTTGCTCAGCACGCCGATGGCGGCGTACAACTGTGCCAGCAACCGGGCCACCGTGGTCTTTCCGGTGCCGGGATTGCCCAGAAATACCAGGTGCAGGGACATGGGAGCCACGGGAAGGTCGTTGGCCTGCCGGAGTTTCCGGACTTTGATGAGATTGATGAGGCTGTTCACATCTTTTTTGACTTCATCCAGACCGACCAGCTCGTTCAGCTCAGCCAGCAGCTCCTCGGCGGAGCGCCGGGGCGGCTGTTCCGGCGCAGAGGCAGGTGCGGAAACAGGTGCATCAGCGGCCGGGCCGCCGGAGGGTTTTGCGCCGAATTTCTCCCCAAAGGACGGTTCGCCGCTGGTGACAAAATCCTGAGCATTCAGGGCCGGTTTGGAGGGTTTGACACCGCTGGCATCACAGATGGCAGTCAGGCGCTGGGTGCAGTCGGTGATGTAAGATGCCTCGTCCCAGGTCACTTCGTCATCCACTGCGGCCAGATACAGTAAAATGTTTGTAATCATGCGGATAAAGACCCGGGAGGTGTCCGTCCGGCGCTGATGGTCTGTTTCTGCAAGATTCCAGAAAAATATGGGGGGCAGAAAGGACTCGGCACGGCAGACCTCTTCCGTCAGCTGCCAGAGCAGCCAGGACGGGGAGGCAGTTCCTTTGGAGTAGAGAGCGTTGAAGGTGTCTACATGGCTTTGGGTGATGCCGCTGGAGCGGCTCCACATCCCCAGGGCGCACTGCCGGACAAACAGGTCCAGCTGCGGGGCCAGACCCCGCCCGGCGGCTTTGTAAAAGGCCTCGGTGTTGGCCAGGTAGATCTTATGCAGTTCTTCCGGTGAGCGTTTCCAGTTACTGGGCATGGCACAGTCCCCCGTTTCTTTTGTTGCGTTTGATTATATACTGATTTGGGAATGGTTACAATAGAAATCTTCCGAGCGGGGCGGAAGGGCTGAAATTCATGGAATTGCCTTGAAAAACAGAAGTAATATGTTATAATGTAATGTCGTACCGTTGGGCCTATGACCCCGCGGCTGAAAGTGTATACAATTATTTTATCATACAGGAGGCCACACGATGGCAAAAAGACAATTTAAGGCAGAGTCCAAGCGGGTACTGGACCTGATGATCAACTCTATTTACACCCATAAGGAGATTTTCCTGCGGGAAATCATCTCCAATGCATCCGACGCCATTGACAAACTGAGTTATTTGTCTTTGACGGATGACAAGGTGCCCTATCAGAAAGAAGATTACCAGATTAAACTCTTCGTGGATGAAGAGGCCCGGACCATCACCGTGCGGGATAACGGCATCGGCATGAACCAGGAGGACATGGAGAAGAATCTGGGCGTGATTGCCCAGTCCGGTTCTTTGAAGTTCAAGACCGAGCAGGAAGACCTGGCAGAAAAAGACACCAATATCATCGGCCAGTTCGGCGTGGGGTTCTACTCTGCATTCATGGTTGCGGATAAGGTCACGGTCCGTTCTCTGAAATACGGGGAAGAGAGCGGCGCACAGTGGGTCAGCACCGGTGCCGACGGCTATACCATCACGGCCTGCCCGGATAAAACGGATGTGGGTACCGAAGTGATCATGCACATCAAACCCGACACTGACGGGGAGAAGTATTCCTCTTTCCTGGATAAGTTTGTCATTCGGGATCTGGTGCGGAAATATTCTGATTATATCCGCTGGCCCATCGCTATGGATATCGAGGATTATCAGTTTGTCGAGACCGATGAACTGGACGAGAACGGAAAACCCAAATATGAGTATAAGGCCAAGATGGAGGAAGTGGTGATGAACACCATGGTGCCCATCTGGGAGCGGAGCAAGAGCGAAGTGTCTGACGAGGAGTGCAAAGAGTACTATCAGAAGATGTTCTACGATCCCAATGAACCCATTTCCGTCATTCGGGTCAATGCGGAGGGCACAGTGTCCTATAAGGCCATGCTGTTCATCCCCTCTGTACCCTCTCCGGATTTTTACAGCCGGGACTTTAAACCCGGACTGAAACTGTATTCCAACGGCGTGATGATTATGGAATACTGCGCCGACATTCTGCCGGAGTGTTTCCGTTTTGTGCGGGGTGTGGTGGACAGCCCGGATTTGAGCCTGAATATCTCCCGGGAAGTGCTGCAGCATGACAGACAGCTGAAAGTCATCTCCAACAACCTGACCAAGAAAGTCAAGGGCGAACTGATCAAACTCATGGAGTCCGACCGGAAGAAATATGAGGAATTCTATAAGGCGTTCGGCCATCAGCTGAAATATGCCACCGTGTCCGCAGTGGAGGACATGCGGGAAATGGTACGGGATCTGCTCCTGTTCCAGACCGGCCCGGATCGGCAGTGCAGCCTGCAGGAATATGTGGACAATATGCCGGACTCCCAGGAGAAGGTGTACTATGTCTGCGCAGATAATCTGAAGATGGCCATGGCCATGCCTCAGACGGAAGTGGTCAAGCAGAAGGGCTACGAAGTGTTCTATCTCACCGATCCTGTGGATGAATTTGTGTTCCAGGCACTGGATCATCAGGGAGAGAAACCCTTCCAGAATGTTTGCAAGGGCGATCTGGGTCTGGTGAGCGAAGAGGAAAAGCAGGAGACCGAACAGGCCGCTGAGAGCGGAAAGGATCTGCTGGACTTCCTGAAGGAGACCCTGAAAGAGCAGGTAGTGGATGTGCGCCTGAGCACGGCACTGGTGTCCCACCCGGTGTGTCTGACCAGTGAGGGACAGATCACACTGGATATGGAGCGGTATTTCCGGTCCATTCCCGGTGATGACGGCAGCATCCGGGCGGCCCGGGTTCTGGAACTGAATCCGAAACATCCGATCTACGCAAAGCTCCAGGAGGCGTTCCAGACGGATCGGGAACGCTGCACGGATATGGCCAAGGTGCTGTGCGCCCAGGCAAACCTCATTGCCGGTATGCCTCTGGAAGACCCGGCAGAATATGCGGAGATCGTGTGCAGTCTGCTGTAATGAATGGAGAAAGGAGTGCCTGCATGGACGAAACATTGGGAATCTATGTGCATATCCCGTTCTGCGCCAGCAAGTGCGGGTACTGTGACTTTTATTCCTGCCCGGACAGCGGGCAGATGATGGACAAATATCAGCAGGCCCTCCTGACCCATATTCGGGAGAGCCTGCCCCAGATCCGGCGCTATTACATCGACACGGTGTATATCGGCGGCGGCACGCCCAGTTATTATGGGGCGGACCGGCTGTGCGAAATTCTGGAGGAATTGAAATCCAGCGGACGCCTGCTCCGGAACAGTGAGATCACGGTGGAAATGAATCCGGACAGTATGCGTCTGAATGAGCTGAAACTGCTGCGGAAAGAGGGCGTGAACCGCATTTCCATGGGCGTGCAGTCGGCCAATGACGATGTGCTGCACATCATCGGCCGGCGGCATACCTACGGCCAGGCAGTGAAAGCCTATCAGTTGGCCAGACAGGCGGGGTTCCGGAACATCAGTGTGGATCTGATCTATGGTCTGCCCGGACAGACCAAGGGAGATTGGGCGGATACGCTTGGAAAAATCGTGGGATGGGGCCCGGAGCATATCTCCTGCTACGGGTTGAAACTGGAAGAGGGAACACCGATGTACGAGGTGTACCACGACACCAACGCCCTGCCGGATGACGATACCCAGGCGGATATGTACCAGTATGCCAGCGAACTGCTGGAGCGGTATGGATACCGCCGCTACGAGATTTCCAACTTTGCCCGCCGGGGATTTTCCTCGCAGCATAATTTGAAATACTGGAAATTGCAGGATTATATGGGGTTTGGCCCGGCGGCCCATTCCTGTGTGGGAGATCTGCGGTACAGTTATGTGCGGGATCTGCAGAAGTATATCACCGGCGTGCTCACCGGCGGCACGATTCTGGACGAATCGGAGACGATTACCGGAATCGAGCGGGCAAATGAGTACCTGATGCTGGGGATGCGGACGGCTCGAGGCATTTCCGCAGAAGAATACACCCGGCAGTTCCGGGCCGGATTTGGCCCGTTGGAAGAAAAACTGGAATTTTTCCGGGAACAGGGATGGACTCGGAAAGAAAATGAGCGTTGGTCTTTTACAACCGCAGGATTTCTGGTCTCCAATGTGCTGATCGGAGAACTGTTGGATGTGCAGGCCCAGCAAAATGCGGTGGGGACCCCCTATTTGCAAGAGGTGTTGGAGGGACTTCACCGGCAGCAGCTGCCCATGAACGAGGAACAGGCGTTCATGCAGGAGCTGTTTGGAACAAAATCCTGACCTTTGAGAGGTTTTTGCGTGTATGAGAAGAAAAGGAAAACATTCCGGTGACCGGCAGGATACGGCGGCATTTTCCGCCGTGCCGGAGCAGCCGGTGACAAAGCGCTCCCGGAAGGGACTGATTGCCGGCACGGTTTTGGGCGGATGCCTGCTGCTGGCGGTGATCGTGTTTGCAGTGGCGGCGGTGTTCGCGGGACAGGTCGGCACCATTTACCCCAATGTGAGCGTGGGCGGATATGAATTGGGCGGCCTTTCCCGGGCTGAAGCGGAAGACATTTTGAATGTGGATGCAGGGTGGTCGGATCTGGATCACCCGGCCATCACTGTGGAGATGCCCGGTGGTACACTGTCGATCTCTTATGAGTTGGCAGGAATGACCAGCAACGGGACCCAGGCGGCGCAGATGGCCTATGACTATGGCCGGAGCGGGAATCGGATGAAGGACACCCTCGTATACTTGCGCAGCATGGTGCTGGGTAAGGATTTGACGGAGCAGGTGTTCGCATCGGCTGATGAACAGCAGATCCGTCAGGAGGTAAAGACCGGACTGGAGGAAATCCGTGCCAATCTGGAAAAAGATTGGACACTGGACGAGGAAAACGAGACGATCACCCTGGTAAAAGGGTCCGGACACATCGATTTGGACGACGAGGCTGTGACCCAGCTGATTCTGGACGCACTGAAGGACGGCCAGTTTGGAACGGTCAAGTATGAACCGGAGAGCAAGGGCGAAACGGTGGATATTCAGACCCTCCATCAGGAAATCTGCCAGGAGCCGATAGACGCTTATTACGATGAGGAAACAGACAGCATCATGCCGGATCAGGTGGGAATTGCATTTGACCCGGAGCAGATGCGGGAGGTTTGGGAAAGCGCTGCCGTGGGAGACACGGTGGTGCTGGATGTGACGGTGACTCAGCCGGAGGAAACGGAGGAGCATTTGCAGGAAGTGCTGTTCCAGACCAAGCTGGCCGAAAAAGCCACCTCACTGGCCGGAAGTTCGGATAATCGGCTGAACAATGTGGAACTGGCGGCGAAGGCCATCAACGGGGTGGTCCTGATGCCGGGAGAACAGTTCTCGTATAACCTGACTTTGGGACAGCGTACCAAGGAGAACGGCTATCTGCCTGCCGGGGCCTACGCCAATGGGGCGGTGGTTCAGGAAGTTGGCGGCGGTATCTGCCAGGTGTCCTCCACATTATATTACTGCACGCTGGTGTCCAACCTGCAGATCGATTATCGGGTCAACCATTATTTCCCGGTGGGCTATCTGCCCGCGGGGTACGACGCTACGGTGAGCTGGAAAAGTCCCGACTTTAAATTCACCAACGATCGGGAATACCCCATCAAGATCGTGTCTTATGTGAAAGACGGGCAGCTGATCGTGGAAATTTTGGGGACGGATGATGGAACTTATGTGGAACTGAGCAACAGCACCTGGCCCATTTATACCAATGAAAAATACCCGGAGACGGCAACCGGATATAAGGCGCAGGCATTCCGGAATATTTACGACAGCGCCACCGGAAAGCTGATTGAGAAGAAGTCCGAGGGCGTGAGCACCTACTTCTATCATGAAGAGGACATCAAATACCCCGAGCCCAGCCCGACGCCTACCCCGACCCCTGCACCTACCCCCACACCGGAGCAGCCCAGTCCGACGCCTGCACCGGAGGAGACTCCCGCACCGGAGACGACCCCTGTGCCGGATGTGACCCCCGCACCGCAGGAAACGCCTGCGCCGGTGCCGGAGGAAACGCCTGCACCGCAGCCCTGACCGGATAACAGAGAAGAGATACGAAGGAGAAAGCGCACATGGAAAACAAGGGAAAGTTTTATATTACCACCCCGATCTATTACCCCAGCGACAAGCTGCACATCGGGCATACCTACTGCACTGTGGCAACGGATACCATTGCACGGTATAAACGCCTGCAGGGCTATGATGTGATGTTCCTGACCGGAACGGATGAGCATGGCCAGAAAATCGAAGATAAGGCCAAGGAGGCCGGTGTCAGTCCCCAGGAATTTGTGGACCGAATCGTCACCGGGGAAAAGGGCGTACTGGATCTGTGGAAACTGATGAACATTTCCAATGACCGATTCATCCGCACCACCGATGACTACCATGTGGCCGCCGTACAGAAGATTTTCAAGACCATGTACGACAACGGGGATATCTATAAAGGGACTTATAAGGGAAAGTACTGCAAACCCTGTGAATCTTTCTGGACCGAGAGCCAGCTCAAGGACGGCAAATGCCCGGACTGCGGCCGGGAAGTCCAGGATGCTGAGGAAGAGGCATACTTCTTCCGGCTTTCCAAGTACGCCGACCGAATCCGGGATCTTCTGGAGAATACGGATTTCCTGGAGCCGCGCAGCCGGGTCAACGAGATGGTGAACAACTTCATCAAACCCGGTCTGGAGGATCTGTGCGTGTCCCGCACCAGTTTCTCCTGGGGTATCCCGGTGGACTTTGACCCGGGCCATGTGGTCTATGTATGGGTGGACGCACTGTTCAACTACACCACGGCATTGGGATTCATGAATGAGCAGTATCAGGATTTCGAGCAGTTCTGGCCTGCCGATGTGCATATCGTGGGCAAGGAGATTGTTCGGTTCCATTCTATCATCTGGCCTGCGTTCTGCATGAGCATGGGTCTGCCCCTGCCCAAGAAGGTCTTTGGCCACGGCTGGCTGCTGTTGGACGGCGGAAAAATGTCCAAGTCCAAGGGCAATGTGGTAGACCCCTACATCCTGGCAGAGATGTTCGGCGTGGATGCCCTGCGGTTCTTCCTGCTGCGTACATTCCCCTTCGGTTCCGACGGTAACTTCTCCAATGAGCTGCTGATTCAGACCATCAACACCGATTTGGCCAACGACCTGGGCAACCTGGTCAGCCGGACTACGGCCATGGTGCAGAAGTACTTCGACGGCGCACTGCCGGAGGGCTGCAGCGCGTGCGGAACGCCTGCGGAATTTGATACGGAGCTGATCTCCATGGCCTCCGGACTGCGCGCGGCCTATGAGAGCGCCATGGACCAGTATCTGCCCCACAAGGCGCTGGAAGAAGTCTTTAAGGTCATTCAGCGGGCCAACAAGTATATTGATGAGAACGCTCCCTGGGCGCTGGCAAAGGATATGGAACAGAACGGCGGCCGTCTGGCTTATGTGCTGTACAATCTGCTGGAGGCGACCCGGATTTGCGGTGTGCTGCTGACGCCCTTCATGCCTGAGAGCATGGAGAAACTGTTCGACCAGATCGGCGCTTGCACCGAGTGCCGGACTTGGGACAGCGCTGCTGTTTGGGGCAGCCGCAGTGAGACGGCGCCGGTGATGAAGGGCGAGAGCCTGTTCCCCCGGGTGGATGCCGAGCAGGCGCTGAACGCCCTGGCAGAGGCTGAGGCCGCGGCCAAGAAAGCAGCCATGCCCGCCCTGGAACTGGAGCCGATGCTGGAGGAGAAAGTCGATTTTGACACCTTCTGCAAATCCGATTTCCGGGTGGTGAAGGTGAAGGACTGCCAGGCTGTGAAAAAGAGCGAAAAGCTGCTGAAATTCACTCTGGACGACGGCACCGGTACGGATCGTCAGATTCTTTCCGGTATTCACAAGTTCTATGAGCCGGAACAGCTGATCGGCAAGAGCCTGGTGGCCATCGTGAACTTGCCGCCCCGGAAGATGATGGGGCAGGAGAGCTGCGGTATGCTGCTTTCCGCCGTTCATACCGAACAGGGTGAGGAAAAACTGAACTTGATTATGGTGGACGACAGCATCCCTGCCGGCGCTAAATTGTGCTGAGAAGTTCTTCTGCTATGAAAAAATCCGTATGGTAAAAACCATACGGATTTTTTTATGATTTCAGATCTCGTTTTTCCAGTTCCAAACAGATGATCAGCGCAGTGGCGATGTAGAGCACGAGAATGATGCAGTCCAAAACCAGTGTGTTGTACGGCCGGGGGTAGAGATGCATGGCCGAACGCACAAGAAAACGGATGGGGAAATAGGCGCCCAGCCAGGCGGAAACTTGATAAAACCGTTTCCGGAAGTGCCTGGTGGACTGATTGGCATCGGCCCGGTGTTTCTGGTACCCATACTCAAAGCCGCCGAGAATGGCTGCAAACAGAACAAAAGTTAGCAGACCAAAAAAAGCGCTTTGCAGAACGCAGAAGGTCATGAACTGTAAAATAAGGGCCATGACTTCCAGGGTGACCATTGCGATGAAAAGGGTGCGACAGCCGTCGGAATGGAGCGCCTGCACCTTGGGAAGGTCGTTGTCGCTCTGGTAATCGTCGTTGAGCAGGTAATCGGTAGTGACGCCGAAGAGTTTGCTGAGCAGCAAAATGTTGTTGGCGTCCGGCAGGGCTGAGCCGGATTCCCAACGGGAAATGGCCTGTCGGGAGACATCCAGCCGCTCGGCCAGTTCCTCCTGGGACCATCCGCTTTTTTTACGGAGCGTCAGGATCTTTTCGGAAAGTTTCATAGGGGACCTCCTGATGGAATGTTGTCTATATTATAATAGAAAGCAGTAATGGATGCCAGTACATGAGCGTTACAATTCCGCAACAAGTGTTTCCATCACAAAAAAGATGTAAAATACTGCAGTTTGAGGGGAATCTGGAGAGTAATTTGCAGGAAATTATGCAAAGAAAAAGTTGTATGACAAAAATCGTCTATTTTTTGACGGGTAAGTTGTCAGACAAGTTGCTGATCTGGCGTATGACCGGGCTATTTTGTATGAGTTGTATAGATGTTGCATAAAATTGGCGGTATCAATAAAGCGTAATAAACAAAAACGAATAGATAGAAAAAAATTATCAAAACCACTTGACATTAGATGTCTGATGAGTTAATATATAGTTGCAAGGGGGAGTTAAGAAATTAACAAACCGAAAGAAACCAGAAAAGGAGAGCTGAACATGAACATGATCCAGAAATTCAAATGGCTGCGCGACAACGATATGGAGACCCTGTACGAGCTGAGCGTAAGACTGTAAATACCGGAAACGGAAACCTAAACAGAAAGGAGAGCTGAAGATGAACATGATCCAGAAATTCAAATGGCTGCGTGACAACGACATGGAGACCCTGTACGAGCTGAGCGTGAGACTGTAAATACCGGAAACGGAAACTTAAGCAGAAAGGAGAACAGAGTATATGAACATGATCCAGAAATTCAAATGGCTGCGTGACAACGATATGGAGACTCTTTATGAGCTGAGCGTAAAGCTGTAAGGAGGACACAATGGCAAAACAGAATCAATTTATCACTTAGCGCCACCGCTGACGGGAGAAAAGTCACGGTGGCGTTTTTTTGCGTAAAAAATTCCCCCGATGCGGGCATCGGAGGAATTTTCGTGTTTTTGGGGTCATTCCGCCTTTTCGTCAGCGGGGACATCCGGTGTTTCAGTCGGAGCAGGCACCGGCTCATCTGCAGCGGCCTCGGCGGTCTCCACCACGCTTTCCAGGTCGGAGATCTCATCGTCATCGAAAAACTCGGTGAACTCCACTTCGATGTCCGGATCATCGGCGCCAATGGAGTCTTTCAGGGCGGCGATCTCTTCGTCCATTCTGCGGATGTTGTTCAGAGAAGTTTCCACATCGGCGCACAGATCAGCGAAGGCACCTTCGGCATCATCCCGGTACAGGTCATAGTACAGCTTGCCCAGCTGGTTATAGGCCTTATCGACGGCGCTTTCCTCTTTCCGTTTGTCCAGCAGCAGTTTGGCGATCTGATGGCCGGATTTTGCTGTGTCCGCAGCGGTATCCGCCAGATCCAGCACCTTCTCCGCTACAAAATTGAAAGTGCCGAGCAGAGAATCTTTGAAATCATTATAGCTGTTTTTTGCCATGGAATAGACCTCCTAAAAATGGTTTTTGGTTATGTGTGTTCTTCCGTGGTTTCTTCCGAAAGAATACGATCTTTGAAAAGGGTGTGGGGTTTCCGGAGGAAATAGATCAGCAACACACCGGCCGTCACAGCGGAAATGGCTGCCAACAGCTGGGAAACGCGGATTCCGGTGCTGCCGATATACAGGCTGTCTGTTCGCAGCCCCTCGATCATGGCCCGACCGATGCCGTACCACAGCACATAGAGCAGGAAAGCCTGGCCGTCAAAGCGGCGCTTTCCTTTTTTTGTCCAGAAATGGAGGAATACCAGTCCTGCCAGATTCCACAGACTTTCGTACAAAAAGGTGGGATGAACATAAATGGTACCCTGGGCGGTGGTCAGTCCCATACGGAAGAAGGAATCGGTCTGGGAACCGAAGGCTTCCCGGTTGAAGAAGTTGCCCCACCGGCCGCAGATCTGGCCGATGAACAGGCCGAAACAGCCCAAATCCAAAAAAGCAGGGATGGAAATCTTTTTAATCCGGCAGACCACAGCCGCTGTAATCACACCGGCAATGATACCGCCGTAAATGGCCAGGCCGCCGTTCCAGATCTGGAACCACCGCTCCGGATGGCCGGCAAAGCCGCCGGATTCATAGTTGAAGATCACATAATAGGCACGGGCGCCAATCACACCCAGGGGCAGCGCCCAAATGATTACATCGTACACATGGTCGCTTTTCAGACCGAACTCCGGCGCACGGCGGGCACAGTAAAGAACGGCCAGGAGAAATCCCAGGGCGATGGCAATGCCGTACAAATGAATGTCCAATCCGAACAGATGCAGCACTGCCGGAGGATTCATCTCCAATCCCAGAGAGGGAAAACTGATAATCGCGTCTCGCATATTACCCGCCTTATCCTGCTGTCGGGCGAACCACGGACATGGCCAGCCGCTCCGGTGTCAGGGTTTCCGCAATGAAACGGGAACATTCGTCTACTGTGACATCCGCCTGACGGGTGAAGGTATCCAGACAGTTGAAGTCGTAAAATGCACTGTGTGCAAGACCAACGGCCAGATTGTCAAAATCTTCCAGTCCGAACAGCAGAGCGCCCAAAGCGGCGTTTTTTACCCGCTGGAATTTGTCCTCATCCAGACCGTTCCGACGGACTTCATCGGCTGCGGCCAAGATTTCTTCCAGGACGGCATCGGGATTGCTGCTTTCGCCGGCAAAAAAGACCGTGGCGGTGTTTGCGGAATAATCGAAGTCGATCTCGAAATCGCGAGAAAGAATATTTTTGGCGTACAGTTTGGAGTAGAACCGGGAGGCGCGGCCAAACAGTGTGGTCAGCGCAAGGCTGGCTACATGTTTCTGATGCAGGCGGCCAATGCCCACCAGTTCCGGCTCCACTTTGGCGCCGATCATGAACTGCGGAGCGGAAACTTCCATGTTCAGTTCCGTGCGATGGGTTACCGGGAGCATAGATTCTGCAGGGCCGTAATCCACAACGGGTTTGGGGGCTTTCTCCTGGGGCAAAATCTGCTGGGCGATGTCCAACACCAATTCGGGGGAGACATTGCCGACCACAGACAGGGCCATGTTGGAGGGCGTGTAAAATGCCTTGTGGCAGTCGTACAGGCTCTGGGCCGTGATCTGGGCGATGCTGTCCACTGTGCCGGCAACGGAGCAGCGCACCGGGGAATTCTGATACAGGGCGCTAAGCAGACGAATATAGACCTGGAAATCAGGACTATCCTCGATCATACCAATCTCCTGACCGATGATGCCCCGCTCCTTTTCCACGCTTTCGTCGGTGAAATAGGGGACGGAGACAAACCGGAGCAGCATTTCCAGATTTTCCGGGAACCGCTTGGTGCTCTCAAAATAGTAGGCGGTCATGTCCGAGGAGGTGAACGCATTGGGCTGGGCGCCATTGGCGGCCAGAATGTTCATGGCGTTGCCGTCTTTGGTATCGAACATTTTGTGTTCCAGGTAGTGGGCAATGCCCGCCGGGGTGTCGATCCATTCTCCGCCCAGAGAGAACCGGCGGTCTGCTCCGCCGTAATCCGTGGCGAATACGGCGAAGGTGCGGTTGAAGTTGGTTTTCGGCAGCACCCGGACCGTCAGTCCGTTGGGGAGCGTCTCGTAGTACAGAGTCTCCCGGATGCTGTTGTATGCTTTTGTATTCATTCTGCCGCAGCCTCCTCTTCTTCGGTTTCTTCTCCGCCGTTGCGCAGGAAGTAAACTGCATCGCATACGATGGTGCTGGCAGCCTGGATCACATCTTCCCGGGTGACGGCGTTGACCAGTTCGGACAACTCCATGGGATCAGTCCGCTCGCCCCGGATGTTCCGGCTGAGCCAGTAGTGTTCCAGATCGCCTTCGCTGTCCATATAGGTGCGCAGTTCAGCGGCCACGGTGCGCCGGGCCGTCCGCAGCTCTTCATCGGTGAAGTCGCCCTCCTGAACGGCTTTGAGCTGGGCCAGAATTTCTGCCAGGGCGGCGTCGTACTGGTCGAAGTCGATGCCGGAGTAGACCAGCATCAGGCCTTTGCTCAAATCCAGCAGGGAGGAGGCGTAATAGCACAGGGAGAGTTTTTCCCGGACATTCATGAACAGTTTAGAGGTGACAGAACCGCCGTAAATGGCGTTCATCACATGCAGGGCAGCCACATTGGGGTCCTCCATCACTTCGCCCAGGCGGAATCCGATGGAGAGTTTGCCCTGGTTCACATTCATTTCTTCCGTGAAGTACCGGGGGCCTTCCTCCACGGTGTTCATGCGAATATCTGTGCCAATGTCATAATCGATTTCGCCCCGGGGCAGATCTTTCAGATCTTCCAACAGGGTGTCCCGCAGGTATTTGAACCGGCAGGAGCCGCAGTAAAAGATCTCAATCGGACTGGTTTCCAGCAGTTTCCGATACTGTTCGGTCAGCGCCTGGGGGGTGATGGCCTCGGTGGACTCTTCATCGCCCAGACGGGAGACGGAAAAGTCCTCGTAGCAGCACATCAGCTCGATAATCCGTTGCAGAGAATAGGAACGCTTATCGTTGATGCGGCCCCGAAGCCGATCCAGCTGCTGATGTTTTTCGCTTTCCACATAGTTGGGCATCAGGGTGCCGTTTTCCATGCAGGGTTCCAGCAGCACCTGGCTGGTGAGTTTGAGCATGTCGTTGAACAGGCCCACATAGCTGGGGACATACTGGCCGTCCACAAAATCTGCCACCAGTCCCACACTCTGGATTTCTCCGAATTTCCGCACAGCGGGGGCGATGCTGGCGCCGTACAGCCGATCCAGTTCGCCTGCCAGCTGCTCCATATCCGGGAAGGCGCGGGTGCCCCGGCGGAGCACTTGGGGGATCAATGCATTCATGGAGGCGGTCTCCCGACTCAGTTGGGTGAGCATATTGATGCTCAGACATCCGGTTTTGAACTTGTCCGTTGTAATACAGGTCAGCCAAACACCGGGCATGATTTCATTTCTGATGAAGGTCATTCCTTATACAAATCCTTTGCTTTCAAGTTCTGGGAAACTTTCCCGTATTTCCCATGATATGGGTATTATAGCACAGATGGAGTGGATTGTTAATGAAATCTTTTTGAATAATTTGAACAGGCACGCCGGAATCAGCGGGGGCGCCGTCCACTTCGATTTCCCTGCCGCGGACAGCAATGGTATGCCGGTTTCCGGCTGTGTCCGTGAGGGTTGCCGTGTATCCCGTCCAGTCCGGGGGCAGGCAGGGCGAGACGGTCAGGGTTCCGTCCCTGAGCCGCAATCCGAGCAGTTCTTCAGTGAACACCCGGAAGTACCACCCGGCAGAACCGGTGTACCAGGTCCAGCCGCAGCGACCCATGGCATTGGGGTTGGTGGAAACATCTGCGGGAATCACAAAAGGTTCTGCCTGAAAGACCGAAATGTCCCGAAGGGCGGGCCAGAGCGCCTGGAGAATGGCATGGCCGTCAGCCGATCTGCCGGAGCGGAAACAGGCTTGGGCAAGCCAAAGGGCGGCATGAGTATATTGTCCGCCGTTTTCCCGGAATCCGGGGCCATAGCCGGAAATATATCCGGCACGGGTATCTTCCGGGGGAATGGGGGGATCGAACAGCTTGACGAGTCCCTGTTCCCGGAGAAACAGGCGGTTCAGGGCGCTTTCCAGTGCCGTAATTTTTCGCATCTGATCGGCAAAGGGGTTCATCACCGCCCAACTTTGGGCAATGGAGTCGATTTGACAGGCGGCGCTGTCTTTGCTGCCCAGAGGACTGCCGTCATCGTACCACCCCCGGAGGTACCAGCTGCCGTCCCAGGCGCGATCTGCGGCAGCGCCATATTGCCGGGCTGCACGGCGATAGGTTTCCCCCTCCGGCATGTTCAGCGTTTCCAGCAGCTGCCCGAATCGCTGGGCGGTCTGGGAGAAAAACCAGGTCAGCCAAACGCTTTCACCGATGCCTTCTTTTCCCACACTGCCAAATCCATCGTTCCAGTCTCCGCCCAACATCCGCAGCAGTCCGTGGGGGCCGCTGCCGCGGGCAAGCGCCAAATCCAGGGCTTTTTGTGCGTGTTCCAGAACGGTGCCGGTGCGGTCACCGGGCAGGGCCAGTTCATATCGGTCCTGCTCGCTATCGGTCAGCGGAGGAGAGTCCAGATAGGGGATCTCCTCCTGCAACAGTCCGGTGTCCCCGGTCTTTTCCACATATTCGCATACGGCCCAGGGCAGCCAGAGCAGATCATCGCTGCACCGGGTCCGTACGCCCCGTCCCTCCGGCAGGTGCCACCAGTGCTGTACATCGCCTTGCGTATATTGCCGGGCACAGCACAGGGGGATCATGTTTCGGGGGAGCGCGGGGTCGATGAGCAGGAGGTTTACGGCATCCTGGAGCTGATCCCGGAATCCGTAGGCGCCGCCGGCCTGATACAGGCTGCTCCGGCCCAACAGACGGCCGGCCAGTGCTTGATAAACCGCCCAGCCGTTCATGGCCCGGTTTGCGGTGAGGTCCGGGGTCTCCACGGTCAGGCGGCGCACCTGGGCAGACCAATGGGCGCGGGTGCGCTCCAGCGCCTCGGCGGCGGTTTTGACATCGGTCAGGGCAGTTAGTGCAGGGCGTTCTGCGGTGCCGCAGACCAGAACCACTTCGCTTTCCGCCGGAATTTCCATGGCAAAACAGGGGGACAGACCCCAGCCGGTTTGACTGTCCCATTGGCCCATGCGGGCGCTGTCAGCACTGCAGGTGAACCGCTGAAAAGGAGGCTCCGACAGGGCCTGAAGGGTCATGTCCGGCAGGACACAGGCGGGGTTGCGGGCAGTGAGCACGGGGCCGTCCTGCCCGGTCTTCACGCAGGCGGCGTCTCCGGCGTGCTCGCCCAACTGCAGCGCAGCTTGCCAACGGAAGACACCGCCGGGCAGGGTGGAGCGAACCCAAAACACCCGGGCATCGGTGTCCGGCGGAAGAAAGGCCGTGAGGGTCACCTGGCCCTGGGGCAATGTTTTTTCCCAACTGGCCCAACCAAAGCCATAAGTGACCCGGCAGGGCAGTCCATCGTTGGCGGCAAACAGGCTGATAGGTGCGCCGTTTTGGGGAATATAGTCCAATCGCTCTGAGCCGGTGACGGCAGTGGGGTCATTGTGCCAGGGGGTCAGGCGGAGCAGTCCGGCGTTCTGCATCCACAGATGCCCGATTCCGGCATCCGTGGCCAGATATCCCAGACTGCCATTGGTCAGCAGAAGACTCCATGTCCGGGGCGGGAGAGAATCGGTTACGGTAAAGGAGAAGGCGCCCTCCTCCTGCCAATAGAAAGTGGGGAGATTTGCGGAGTTTTCCCGCGGATCACAGGCTGCAGTGGGGACTGGGATGTGAAAACTGCGGTCTATTCGCTCTTCCGTTCCATCAAGGGGGAGAACTCGGGCGGCGAAAGGCAGAATGTCTGCCAGCGCCTGCTCGCTGTCCGGCAAGAGGTGAACGCCGCCTTTGCTGCCCAATGTGAACTCCCGGCTCAGCTGCGCTGTGGCCGATTCCAGAAAACGGATGGTGGGCTGCTGATAATCCCCTGCGCCGGCGCACAGCAGCACCAGATCGTGGCGAATACCGCAAAGATCCAGAAATCCGTGGCGCTTGATGAGGGAAACGGCGGCGGGCAGCTGGGCCTTGGAAGTCAGATGGGCGGCCAGAATGGGCAGATCGCCGGAAATGCCGTATTGCCAGAGCAGCGACCGTTTTCCGGGAATGGGACCGACGCACCGGGGACGGCGCAGCAGGGGCAGCAGAGCCATGGCGGCAGTCACCTCAGGCGGCTCCATTTCCAAAAGGGCTGCCGCAGAAACAGGCAGACAGGCCGAGTCGCCTTGCCCAGTGAAGAGCAGGCGCTGACTTCCCTGCAGCGCCTGGGCGGCGATGGGGGCGGTACACAGTGCCAATTTCAGTTCCAGACGCTCCCCTGCCGCCAGACGGAACGGGAAAGTCAGGGTCAGGGTCGGGTCCGGGAGATCTCCCGGCGCGGGGCTCATCGTCATGGGCAAACTGGCGCTGATTGCCAGATACAGGGCGGGAAGAGCGCCGCGGGGCGCTCGGGACAGGAGCAGGGTCTGCCCTGCCTGTTCGGCGTGAAGACCCAGACGACAGTAGGCCGGATGGGCCTGAAAATCTCTGGTGAAGGCCAAGATCGGCTGCAGCCGGAATTGGAGCGCAGCGCTGTCTATGGCTTGTTTGGCGAGCAGTTCTACGGTGCGTACCTCGCCGCGTTCCCCAGGGGCGACAGAAAGGGTGATGTTGGCGGAATACGCAGGGGTTTGGCAGGAAAAGACGGCGGCACGGCCGCTGAACTGCCAGTGATCCTGCCGCTGAGGCCCAACGGCAGGGGTCAGCGGCAGGACTTCCCTGCCCAGACAGACGGACAATCCGGCGGAGCCGGGGGCATAGATCGTCACATCCTGACTGACGGTTTCTACCTGACCGGTTTCGTCTGCCAAAAGGGTATAATTGCCGTTGGACAGCAGGCAGCAGGCGGGGAGCGCCCAATCGATCTGTCCGCCGGAGAGGGTCCATTCCCCGGTGGGTTTTCGGCGGGGTGCGGAGGGCGGCGGCGCACTGTGCCGGCGCAGGACGGTGCCGCCGATGGGGATTTTTTCTTCCAGCAGACATTGGTGGGCGGCCATGGCGGGCTCGGACAGGAAACGGCGCACATTGGCATTGCCGCGCAGGCAGTTGCCGATGGCGGTCATACTCATGCCCAGGTGGTGCGCCATATAGCAGCGCACCGGTTCCCCGCCGGTCATCCGGCAGCGGGAAGGGGTGAAGTCCACGGCCTCGTAAAATCCGTAGGTTCCGGACAGTCCCCGGCGCTCCAACTGCCGCAGATTCTTCACGGCGGCCCGGGGCGTGACGGCCAGTGCCAAAAAAGAGCTGTAGGGGGAGATGACCAGTTCCCGATCCATGCCCCGTCGCAGGGCCAGTGCCCCGCAGCCGTGGGCCTTATAGCGGTAGTTCATGGCCGGGTCCAGTGCCGGATAGGCTGATTCGGAAATGCCCCAGGGGTGCCCTCGGGGAACCCGGCGGCGCTGCACATAGACACAGAACCGGGCCGTTTCGTCCAACAGACTGTCTTTGATCAGAGGGAGAAACAATTCGGGCATCAGGTATTCAAACATGGAACCGGTCCAGGAGACCATACCACGATAGCCGTCCCTGGCCACCAGCGCCCGGCTCAGCCGCCGCCAGTGCCGGCGGGGCACATCGCCCTTTGCGATGGCGACAAAGCTGGTCAAGCGGGCCTCGCTGCTCAAAAGGTCATATCGGCTGTCCGAGAGGGTCATGGTTTCCAGATCCATTCCAATGTGGAATAAGTGGCGGCGGGCATCGTATAGGGGACGAAAATCCATGGCCTGAAACAGAGCCTGGGCCCGCTGTGCCAGATCTTCCCGGCCGTAGGCGCGCATTCCGCCGGTTACTGCCACCAGACAGGCGGCCAGATTGCCGCTGTCCACGGTGGAGATATATCTGGGGTGGAGTGGAGTCAGGGTCTGGGTGTCATACCAATTATAAATGTGTCCGTGCCATTTCGGCAGCTGTTCCAATGTGGTGAGGATGCGCTCAATCAGTGTTTCGCCGGGCAGTTGGCCGTCCAGTCCCAGATCGGCGGCGGTAAGGGCGGAGGTCATGGCAAGGCCGATATTGGTGGGAGAGGTGCGGTGGGCAGCGCCTTTCGGCGGCTGTTCCTGGACATTATCCGGGGGGAGGTAGTGCTCTTCGGCTGTGCAGAAGTCCTGAAAAAACTGCCAGATCTGCGCAGCCTGATCGATGAGCCAGCGTTTGTCCGATGCAGACAGTTGGGGCGCCCCGCGATGGGGACGGGACAGCAGCCAGGCAAACACCGGGGCGGTCAGCCAGATGACCCCCAGGGCTTTGGCGAAGATCACTTCGGAAAACAGGAGCAGGGCCAGACCGGTGAGCGTGCAGGGGGCCGTAGCGGTGAGATAGGTCCGAAATCGTTTGCCACCGCCGGATTGAGCAAAGGTCTGCCAGGACAGCAGATTCCGGTGGCTGACACCCATTCGCCACAGGGCGCGGCCGATGGCGCAGAGGGTAACGGCGGCCTCCCAGGGCAGAAAGAGAAATCGGACACCGGTGTTCAGCACCGCGCCCTTTACACCGTGGAGCACGGCGCTGTGATAGCGGATTTTCCGCTCCTGGTCAGGGCGAACGGAATCTGCCGCCAGAGTCAGCAGCAGACGGGAGAGCAGGGCAATGCAGGCCGCCCAAGCGGCGACCACCGGACCGGTATGGGGCAGGAAGAAAGCACTGAGCAGACACAGAAAGGTGGCGGGGGCTACCAGTGAACGGCGCAGAGAATCCAGTAGTTTCAGTCGGTCGATGCCGGACAGCGCCCGGCCCCGCCGGGAGAAAATCCAGGGGGCGTTTTGCCAGTCGCCCCGCGTCCAACGCTCCAGTCGTTTCAGATAGCTGAGGGGGTCGGCAGGAAATCCATCGGTCAGTTCCACATCTCCCAGAAATCCTCCGTGAAGGTAAGCGCCTTCCAGAGCGTCGTGGGAGAGGATTCGATCTTCCGGAAGATGCCGGGCGCAGCGCAGCAGCATTTCGACGGATAAGATGCCTTTTCCGGCAAAGCCGCCCCGATCGAACAGGTCCATATACAATTCACCGCAGTTGCCCTGATAGGGGTCCAAACCGCCCTGCCCGGAAAAAATACGGGAAAATTCCGTGGCGGTGGCGGCGGAGAGATCTGTGCTGATGCGGGGGTGGAGCAGGCCGTAGCCTGCTTGTACGACCCCGGTTTTTGGATCGGCCACCGGATGGTTCAGGGGATGGAGCATGGCGCCCACCAGTTCCCGTGCCGTACCGGGGCAAAGGCGGGTATCGGCATCCAGCGTGAGCAGAAAGGGGGCGCCACGGACGGTTTCTGCCTCACCGGAGAGGAGAATCAGTTCTGTGGGCATTCCCTGCAGGAATTGGGCCAATGCCAACAGCGCCCCTCGTTTCCGCTCTTTTCCGCGGTAGCGTTTGTCCCGGGCGTTGTACGCCCGTTCCCGATAAAACAGGTAAAAGCGGTCACCGTACTTCCGGTTCAGGGCATCTATGGCCTGTTTGGCGGCAAAGAGCAGTTGGGAATCTTCCGGTTGGGTCGCACAAGACCCTTCCGGCAGGTCGGCCAGAATGCCGAACAGCAGATGCTCCCCGCTGTCCCGATTGCAGAGGAAAAACTGCTCCAGTTGACGGGCGGTTTCCGGCCCGGAGGATTCCCCGGTCAGCAGAGTGGACACCACGCACAGGGTCTTGCCTTCTGGGGGGATTCCATCGGCCAGTTCTAACCGGGGCACATGACGGGGGCGGATGTGCCGGGTGAGAAGGAAATCCATCAGATTTTTCACCACTTCCGAAACAGGGATCAGCAGAAGAACAGCTGCGGCGGGACTGTCCAGAAGGATGCCGGGCAGCAGACTGAGCAGCAAAGTGGAGAGAAAAAAGGCGGAGAAATAGACAGTGCCCCGGCGGGGGACGGCTTTGCGGCCCAATGGGCAGGGGTACAGCCAATATCCTACATGGCGCTGCTGCGGTTCCTGTGCCTGTCGGGCCAGTTTCAGCACCTGACGGGCCAGTTGAAATTCTTCCTTGCCGGTCTGTTTGGCCAGCTCTGCCACCCGGCGGCGGTATTCCGCCCGGGTGCTGTCTGCCATCACGGGGTAGACACCGGCGGGATCTTCCCGCAGGGTGCGGTCGGTGCAGTCGGCCTGTTCCAGCAGCGCGGAGAGATCAGCGGTTCCTAACAGGCGGAGCGTGGAAAACAGCCGACCGGCGGCGTCGCCGTCCGGGGAAGGCTCCTGGTATAGCCGCACCAATGCCCGAAGGGCCGCGGCAGTCAGCGCCGGAACAAACAGTCCCAGTTCGGCTTGGGTGAGGGGGGTGTCCCGCTGAGCGCCTTCCAGAAACCGGCGGAGCCGGTCGGTGTCCAGACTTCCCTGCCCGGAGCGGAGCAGGGCTTCCGCCAGGAAAAGAACTCTGGGCATCGATTTAACGGCGGGCAGAGATTTGGCGAAGTGAAAACTGCGGGCTGCCTCGTTTCCCTCCCGGACTGCCAGATACCAGTTGTCCAGCATCCATTCTCCGGCCTTGGAGGGCGGGGTGTCAGCGGCGCGGCGCTGCAGCGTGATGTGGAGTTGTTTCAGTCGGCGCAGATGGTCCCGGATCGCCCGGGCGGCGGCGCGTCCGGAGCAAATCCCGGATGGGAGCAGACTGCGGGCCGCGGTCTGTCCATAATGGGCGAGCCGCTCCGGCGCAATGGGAAATTGATATGCAGAATCGTTCATATTGCCTCATGCCCTTCTTTAGAATAGATTCCGGTGTGATGCGTAGTGTTCCCCGAAATGGAAGAAACTATGCGAAAGGAATGGGAAAGGGAGAATTGAGCGGTTCAAAAAAAGAAGGGGGGCTGTGAATGAAAAACACTTGACAGCGGCGGGGCGGCGTAGTATAATCACTAAGCTGTCAAGGAATTCTGGTTGACTGCGGAGGTGCTGATATGACCGATGAAACGGTTTACCGTACCATGTTGTACGATTTTTACGGCGAACTGCTCACGGATAAACAGCGGGAATACTTCGACCTCCATTACAATGAGGATTACTCACTGGGCGAGATCGCGGAGATGACCGGCATTTCCCGGCAGGGCGTTTGGGACATCATCCGGCGCGCTGAGGAGGCTCTCCGGAAAACGGAAGAGAAAACCGGCCTGGTCCATCGATTTCAGGAGACTCAGGCGGCAGTGGATGACATTCAGGCGTCTTTGGAGACCCTGGTGTCCTTGACCCAGGGAGAGGCCAGAGCACTGGCCGAGGAACTGTCCGCCCGGGTGCGGAAACTCAAGGAGTAACAGATGGCATTTGAAAGCTTATCGGAAAAACTCTCCTCTGCTTTTAAAAAGCTGACCGGAAAAGGCCGGCTGAAAGAGGCAGATGTGAAAGAGGCCATGCGGGAAGTCAAGCTGGCCCTGCTGGAGGCGGACGTGAACTTCAAAGTCGTGAAAGACTTTGTCAAGCGCGTCACCGAACGGGCAGTGGGCACAGATATTCTGGAAAGCCTGAATCCTGCACAGATGGTCATTAAGATCGTCAACGAAGAGCTGGTCGCCCTGATGGGCAGTGACAGCCAGAAATTGAATATCTCCAGTAAAACGCCAAGCATTGTGATGCTGGTGGGCCTGCAGGGCGCAGGTAAGACCACCAACGGCGCAAAACTGGCAGGATATATGAAACGCCAGGGTAAAAATCCCCTGCTGGTGGCCTGCGACGTGTACCGTCCTGCGGCCATCCAACAGCTGGAAACGGTGGGCGGTCAGTTGGGACTGCCTGTGTTCCAGGAGGGACAGGGAGACCCGGTGGAGATCGCCAAGCACGGCATCGAATATGCCAAACGCCACGGTCAGGATCTGGTGTTCCTGGATACCGCCGGCCGGCTGCATATCGATGAGGCGCTGATGCAGGAACTGGTGACCATCCGGGATACGGTGGAACCGGCAGAGATCCTGCTGGTGGTGGATGCCATGACCGGTCAGGATGCCGTCAACGCTGCGACCGCCTTTGACGAGGCTCTGGGCGTAACCGGTGTGCTGCTGAGTAAGCTGGATGGCGATGCCAGAGGCGGCGCGGCCCTGTCGATTCGGGCGGTGACCGGGAAACCCATCAAGTTTGCCGGTGTGGGTGAGAAACTGGATCAGATTGAGCCGTTCTACCCCGACCGTATGGCAAGCCGGATTCTGGGCATGGGCGATGTGCTGTCTTTGATTGAAAAGGCCGAACATGCCATGGATCAGAAACAGGCGGAGGAACTGGCCCAGCGGATGCTGGAAAACAAGTTCACGCTGAACGATTACCTGACACAGCTGGAGGCCATTCAGGGAATGGGTTCTCTCAGCGATATTGCGGCCATGATGCCCGGCATCGACGCCAAGGCGTTGGAAGACGCTGATCCGGATGATTCCGCGATGCGCCGTACCAAGGCCATCATCCAGTCCATGACCATGAAGGAACGGGAAAATCCCAGTCTGCTCAACGCCAGCCGGAAACGGCGGATTGCTGCCGGGGCAGGCGTGAATGTGGTGGATGTGAACCGGGTCATCAAGCAGTATGACGCTATGCAGCAGATGATGAAACAGATGACCGGAGCGGGCAAACGGCAGATGCGCCGGCAGATGAAGAAAAATCAGCGCAGCGGCGGGAACGCTCCCCAGATGCCGCCCCCCAAGAAGGGCCTGTTTGGCGGACTGTTCAAATAACATTGGTTAAAAAGGAAGATTCCTTTTTAGATACAAAAAATCAGATGCAAAACCGGAGGTGAAAAGACATGGTTAAAATCAGACTTCGCAGAATGGGCGCTAAGAAGAACCCCTTCTACCGCGTGGTGGTCGCCGATTCCCGGGATCCTCGTGATGGAAAGTTCATCGAAGAGATCGGTACTTACGATCCTCTGACCAATCCTGCTACCATCGCAATCGATATGGAGCGTGCCAAGTACTGGATCAGCAACGGCGCACAGCCCACCGATACCGTCAGAGGGCTGCTGAAGAAAGCCGAGGCGGCTGAATAAGGAGTTAAACCGGCATGAAAGAACTATTGACCTATATCGTGCAGAGTCTCGTCGATCATCCTGACGAGGTCTCCGTGACCGAGCGCGAGGCTGGCGGTGAAACCGTGTATGAAGTGCGTGTGGCCGACGGCGACATGGGCAAGGTCATTGGCCGGCAGGGCAGGATCGTGAAGGAAATTCGGATTCTGATGAAGGCCGTTGCCCAGAGAAAGGGCAGAAAGGTATCTGTCGAGATACTGGATTGACGTGTGGAAGGTGTCCCAAAACACCGCCAAAGGGCGGTGTTTCGAGGCGCCTTTTGCTTTGTGTGACATTTTTCAAAAACCGTCCGCTCCCGGCGGGCGGAACGGTGCGGGGAGAAGGGAACATGAAACAGCAATATTTGGAAGCAGGGCAGATCGTGAATACCCATGGTATCCGGGGCGAAGTTCGGATCGTTCCATGGGCGGACAGCGCAGCGTTCCTGCGAAAATTCAAAACGTTTTATATTGACGGAAATGCCTTTCATGTGGTGCGATCCAGCGAGCACAAGCGGCAGCTGATCGTGCAGTTTGAAGAGGTTACAGATATTAACGCCGCCATGCCTCTGAAGGGCAAAACGGTGTTCATTGACCGGGCAGATGCAAAACTGCCCCGTGGCCGCTTTTTCATTCAGGATATTCTGGGGGCGGAAGTGGTCACAGACGACGGCCTTTCCATCGGAAAATTGACGGATGTGCTGGATCTTCCCGGCGGCCAGGTGTACGAGGTGAAAGGCCCGGAAGGGGAGCATCTGATTCCGGCCGTGCCGGAATTCGTGAAGAATGTGGATGTGGACGGCGGCGTGATTACCGTTCACCTGATCGAGGGGATGTGACCCATGCGGATCGATATTCTGACCCTGTTCCCGGACAGCATGCGGGCTGTTTTGGGAGAGAGCATCCTGGGACGGGCAGCGAAGAAAGGCATTTTGGATATTCACTGCACCCAGATCCGGGATTATACGGAAAACCGGCAGATGCAGGTGGATGATTACCCTTACGGCGGTGGTTGGGGCTGCGTGATGATGGCGCAGCCGCTGAAGTCCTGTTTGGACGATGTGATGGCGCAGGCGGGCCCCCGGCGCAGCCGGGTGCTGTATATGTCTCCCCAGGGGAAACCATTCAGTCAGGAGATTGCAAAACGACTGGTGCGGGACTACGACCATCTGGTGCTGGTCTGCGGCCATTATGAGGGCGTGGATGAGCGGTTTATCGAGGAATGTGTGGACGAAGAGCTGAGCATCGGGGACTATGTGCTCACCGGTGGAGAGCTGGCGGCCATGGTGGTTACGGACTGCGTGTGCCGGATGGTGCCCGGAGTGCTCAGCGATGCTGAGTGTTACACCGGAGAGAGCCATTGGGACGGTCTGCTGGAATATCCCCAGTACACCCGGCCGGATGTCTGGGAAGGCCGGGAAGTGCCGGAAGTGCTGCGTTCCGGGGATCATGCCAAAGTGGCCCGGTGGCGGCGAAAAAAGCAGCTGGAACGGACTATGGACAAGCGTCCGGACTTGTTTGAAAAACTGGAACTGACGGACAAGACCGACCGGCAGCTGCTGGAAGAGATTCGGAGGGAACGCAGCAGAATGGTGCTGACGGAGCCGGTGGGATTTCGCCTTGCAGTGCCCGAGGATCTTCCGACCATCCTGGCGTTGGTGGACGGTGCCAGAAAACGGCTGAAAAAGGCCCGGGTCAATGTGTGGCAGGGCAGCTATCCCGGTGCGGAGGTGTTCGAAGAGGACATCCGCCAGGGGGCCTGCTATGTGCTGCTGTATGGCGAGACGGCCGCCGGGGTATTTACGGTCACGGCTCCGGGAGAACCATATTATGATGCGGAGCTGACCGATGGCAGGTGGCATGGCGCGGAATACGCCGTGCTCCATCGGAATCTGGTGGACGCAAAGTATGCCGGTACGGGTATGGCCGACCGGGAAATGGAATTTGTGGAGCAGGTGGCCCGGGAAAAGGGCGCGCGGTCAATCCGCTTGCTGACCCATAAAAAGAATCTTCCCATGAAACGGCTGTTGGCCAAACATGGGTACCGTTACTGCGGAAATGTGGAATTACGGCCGGAACCGGGATTGTCCGGCAGCCGGCAGGCGTTTGAGAAGGTGTTGGAATGACGGTACGGCAATTATGTGATCCCGCCGTGCTGCGGGAACTTTTGGGAGAACATCAGTTTCGGTTTTCCAAGTCCAAGGGACAGAACTTTCTGATCGATCCCTCTGTTCCGGTGTCCATCGCTCTGGGGGCGGAAGTGGACAAGCAGACGGGTGTTTTGGAAGTGGGACCCGGCGTGGGCTGCCTGACTGCGGCCCTGGCAGAGCAGGCGGGCAAAGTGGTCAGCGTGGAACTGGATACCACATTGCAGCCGATTTTGGCACAGACGTTGGGAGATTACGACAATGTGGAGATTGTGTACGGCGATGTGATGAAAACGGATCTGCCCGGTCTGGTCCGGGAGAAGTTCGGGGGACTGCGCCCGGTGGTCTGCGCCAATCTGCCGTATAATATCACCACCCCGGTGATTACCGCCTTTCTGGAGGCGGGATGCTTTGAGCAGATCACGGTGATGATCCAGCGGGAGGTGGCCCGGCGGATGGACGCCCGGCCGGGAACGGCGGATTACGGCGCGTTTACCCTGTTGGTGCAGTGGTATGCCCAGACGGAGATCCTTTTTGATGTGCCGCCGCACTGCTTTATGCCGGCGCCAAAGGTGACCAGTTCGGTGATCACGCTGAAACGGCGGCCGGTGCCTCCTGTGGAAACGGCAGACCCGGCATTGATGTTCCGGGTAATCCGGGCAGCGTTCAATCAGCGCCGCAAAACGCTGGTCAATGCGTTGGGCGGGGTCTTTGCCGGACTGAATAAAGAGGACATTGCCGGGGCCATCACCGAATGCGGCCTGGGCGAGCAGATTCGGGGCGAGGCTTTGGGCCTGGCAGAATTTGCTGCGGTGGCGGACGCACTTGCACGGCGTCAGAAAGCATGATATAATCAGAAAAATACAAATCAGAACTGAGGTGAATCAATGGCAATCACAGAATCGGTGGCAGATTATCTGGAAGCAATTATGGTCCTGCAAAGGGAAAAAGGGCATGTCCGTGCTGTGGATATTGCCAATCACTTTGGATATTCCCGTCCCACTGTGAGCCAGACGCTGAAAACCTTTCGGGCCAAAGGATATGTGGAAGTGGACCGGGAGGGCAGCGTGACCCTGACGGAATCCGGCCGGAAGATCGCCATGGCGACCTATGAGCGGCATGTGGTGCTGACCAGAGTGCTGACGGCCATCGGTGTCAGCCAGCAGCAGGCAGAAGTGGATGCCTGCCGGGTGGAGCATGACATCAGCGAGGAGACCTTTCAGTGCATTCAGGAGATTTGCGAGAAACTGGAGGTGTAAGGGACTCCTGTGTCTCTGAATAAAACTGCCGCTGTGCGCTCGGCTGAGCGTGCAGCGGCAGTTTTGGCGCACTAAAAAACGGACAAGCATCTGCAGATGCTTGTCCGTTTTGTTGTTACAGCCGGGCAATCAAATCCGGCAATTCTTCTTTTTCGGCGTACCAGAGGACTACCAGACAGCCGTCCTCTACGGAAATGGTTCCGGGGGTCGGCAAAAATTCATTGCTGATCCCACTGGGATAGGCGCTGACCATGTCGGCGCCTTCCAGACCGTAGACAAAGCCCCGCTCTGTGACGCCGTGGGCCACGCCGCTCAGGCAATATACGGAAAACACACCGTTTCCGCCCAATTGCAGACTGCCGTTCTGCACGGCGGTAATGGCGGTGCCCTCACCGTACAGCAGGGCGTTGCACCCCTGTTCTTTCAGGTACAGGAGGGTTTGAATATTGGCCAATGTGTGATCCAATCGTCCGCCGATGGAGCCCAGGAGCACGAAATTCCGGTATCCCCGCTCCAGACCCAGCTGGACAGCCAGCATCATATCGGTATCGTCCTTCATCACGGGATGACGGATGACTTCCTCCCCCTGGGGGACATACCCCAGAGAGTCAAAATCGCCCACCACCAGATCGGCAGTCAGTCCCAGGGATTCCAGCGCGGCATATCCGCCGTCAGCGGCGATGACCAGATCTTCCGGGGCACGGCAGATTTGGGCCTGTTCTGTGTGCCAGGCACCCAGGACATAACAAATACGTTCCATCAGAGTTTGCCCAGTTCCTTGAGATAACTCTCCAACACTTCGGCAGCCAGTTCCACGGTTTTCAGGCAGCGGGTCTCCTCGCTGCGGTAGCGGCTTTTCAGCTCCGCACAGTCATAGCTGCCCAGATGCTCCCGGAAACGGTTCATAAATCCGGTGCATACATCGTCAAATCCCTCAGTGGCATGGGCCCGCTCGCCCACGGTCACGCAGCTGAGCGCGGCCATGGCGCCTGCCAGAGCACCGCAGGTGATGCCCACACCGAATCCTTTGCCGTAGCCGGACACCAGTTTCATGGCCTGCTCGTCCAGACCCAGTTCCAGGCAGTCGTTGGCGGCACGCAGGATGGCCTCCGAGCAGTTTGCATCATGCTCCAGATAGTATACTCTTGCTTTTTCGACCAGCATAAGAAAATCTCCTTTTTTGTAGTGCTTTCAGTATAATCGCAGATTGGGAAAAACACAAGTAGAGAAAAAGTGACAAAGAAACAAAATTGTCCCCCGGCAGACGGCCGGGGGACGGGGAGGAAAGAAAATCAGTCAATGGATACAGCCTTGACAGCCGGCACAGTGATGGGTGCATGGCTGCGCGGCCCGGACTTCTACAGGCTGGGAGGTTTTTCCCAGTACGGTGCCCATGACTGTCATGGCGTATTGTTTTTGAAAGGCGATGCGGTGACCGCGGAAAACACCGTATAGCTGATCGGCATTTTTGGCGGTGATGGAAAGGGTGCAGCCTTCCAGATTCCGCAAATCCAGTTCTTTCCCGGATGCGGTGACTAACAAAATGGATTGTTTGACATGTTCAACCCGGAAATCTTCGCCGGGGGTGGCCATCCAAAGGGGGAGCATCGTAATTACCTCCGTTTCTTCTGTTTGATTGCTTTTTAGCGAGTGGGGGAAGTTGCGGCGCTGACGGAGAACTCTGCCTGCTGCAGCCGGTGTGAGGGGTCTTTCCGCAGGAGCATATACAGCAGGAATGCCAGCGCAATGATTGCGGCAACGGTGCCGAACCCAAAGCTGCACACGCCGGTGAGCAGTCCGCCCAACTGATAGACAATCAGAGATACCAGGTAGGCAAAGCCGCACATATAGCCGATGGCGGCCAGGGTCCATTTGGTGTTGTTCATTTCCCGCTTGATGGCACCCATGGCGGCAAAGCAGGGGGCACACAGGAGATTGAAAATCATGAAACTGTAAGCGCTGATGGGGGAGAAGTCCTGTGCCACCAGACCCCAGATCTCGTTGCCGGCCTCGCTCAGTTCGCCGGCGTAGCCATAGAGCACGCCAAAGGTGGAGACCACTTCCTCTTTGGCAATCAAGCCAGTGAACACGGCCACAGCGGCTTTCCAGTTGCCGAATCCCAAGGGGGCAAACAGGAAGGCGACTGCACCGCCGATGGCGGCCAGCAGGGAGTGATTGTTGTCCTCGACCATAGTGAATACGCCGTCCACGAATCCGAATCCCTGGAGGAACCAGAGCAGAACGGAACTGAGCAGAATCACGGTGCCGGCACGCTTGATGAAGGACCAGCCCCGTTCCCAGGTGGCGCGGAACACATTGCCCGGAGTGGGCAGATGGTAAGCGGGCAGCTCCATGACAAAAGGAGCGGGTTCACCGGCAAAGGCTTTCAGCTTTTTGAGCATGATGCCGGAAAGAATGACAGCGGCTACGCCTACAAAATAAGCAGACCAGGCGACCCAGGCGGCATCGCCGAACAGCGCGCCGGCAATCAGACCCACAATGGGCATTTTTGCCCCGCAGGGGACAAAGCAGGTGGTCATGATGGTCATTTTCCGATCGCGATCCTGTTCAATGGTGCGGGATGCCATGACTGCGGGAACACCGCAGCCGGTGCCGATCAGCATGGGGATAAAGCTTTTTCCGGACAGGCCGAACCGACGGAAAATCCGGTCCATAATAAAGGCGACGCGGGCCATATAGCCGCAGTCTTCCAGCAGGCTGAGCATCAAAAACAGCACCAGCATCTGCGGCACAAAGCCCAGCACGGCAGAGACACCGGCAACGGCGCCATCGACCACCAGACCGGTGAGCACTTCACCGGCACCCAGACCTTCCATCAGGGCGGCGGCTCCGTTTGTGAGCCATCCGCCGAATACATCGTTGGTCCAGTCTGTGAGGAAAGTTCCGAAGGGACCCATAGCAACCCAGTACACCAGAGCCATTACGGCTGCAAACAGGGGCAGTCCCAGAATGCGGTTGGTCACGATGCGGTCGATGCGGTCGGATGTACTTTCCCCGGTGCGGCTGCGCTGATAACAGGCGGTGCACAGCTGGGAGATGTATTCATACCGGGCGTTGGTGATAATCGACTCCGCATCGTCGTCCATTTCCCGCTCGCAGGCTTTGATATCCTGTTCGATATGGTCCAGAACCATTTGCGGAAGGGACAGTTCCTCTAACACTTTGACATCCCGTTCAAAGAGCTTGACGGCGTACCAACGCTGCTGCTGTGGGGGAAGTGTGTGAACTGCGGCCTCTTCAATGTGGGCAAGGGTGTGTTCAATGGAACCCTGGAAAACATGGGCGGGTTCAAACGGCTCTCCGGAGCGGGCTGTGGAGGCAGCCAGATCTGCAGCCTGCCGAATCCCGTCCCCTTTCAGGGCGGAAATTTCGATGACGGGGCAGCCCAGCGCCTTTTTTAGCTTGTTCAAATGGAGCACATCACCGTTTTTGTGGACCAGATCAGTCATATTGACGGCAACCACCACGGGAATACCCAGCTCCAACAGCTGGGTGGTCAGATACAGGTTCCGCTCCAGGTTGGTACCGTCTACAATGTTCAAAATGGCATCCGGACGGTCGTGGGTCAGGTAGTTGCGGGTGACCACTTCCTCCAGAGTGTAGGGGGAGAGGGAGTAAATTCCCGGCAGATCGACAATCACGGTATCTTTGTCCCATTTCAGTTTGCCTTCTTTTCGCTCCACGGTGACGCCCGGCCAGTTTCCCACATACTGGTTGGAGCCGGTCAGGGCGTTGAAAAGGGTGGTTTTGCCGCAGTTGGGATTGCCGGCTAAGGCGATGTGTACGGTCTGACTCATGCCCGCACCTCCTGTTCTGCACCGGCGGAGAGAGATTCTACCAATACCATGTCGGCATCTGCTTTCCGCAGGGTCAGCTCATATTGGCGGACGGTGATCTCCACAGGGTCGCCCAAAGGTGCGACCTTTCGGACATAAATCTCCACCCCTTTGGTGATGCCCATATCCATAATGCGGCGTTTGACAACGCCGTCCCCGCTGACTTTCGTCACGCGAACCCGTTCGCCGGGTTTTACATCTTTGAGTGTTTTCATACCCATTCCTCTCCTTTTTGGTCTGTGCAGGTCAAATGAAAATGCGTTTGGCCATTTCGCTGCTGATTGCCACCCGCGCCTGGCGCACGCTGACAATCACATTACCGCCTGTTTTGGAAACGACCCGGATCATGGTTCCGGGAACAAATCCCAGAGTTTCCAAAAAGCGTTTGGTTTCTTCTTTCCCTGTGATCCGTTTGATGTAAACTTCTTCACCGGGATTGGCCATGAGTAAAGGCATTTCTGTTCCCTCCTGACGGCGGTTAGTTACGACTAACTTGCTTGGATGAGCAAATATTAGTCTTTCCTAACAAAAAAGTCAAGTGTTTTGAGAGAATTTGGCGCATTCCATAAAAAAACGGTTTGTTAGCTTGAACTAACAATGCGAAATGACGGGGATATGCATAAAAAAACCTTGTAATTTTTATAACAGCGTGCTACAATGTGCCCGAACAATTTAATAATGGGAGAATTCATTTTAACGCAAGGAGAAATATCATGCGGAATTTTATGCGGAATCTCATCCTTGGGCTGCTGGTGTGTGCTATGCTGCTGTCCCTGTGCGCTTGCGGGGGGCAGACGGAACAGCCGAATCCCAGCACCGAAGTGGAAACTCCCCAGAGGGCTGCCACCAATGAGATCAATGTAGGCATCCCTCAGGACTTGGAAGACAGTCTTGACCCCCATCTGACAACGGCGGCAGGAACCAGGGAAGTCCTTTTTAACATTTTTGAAGGCTTGGTAAAGCCGGATCCGGAAGGCAACATTATCCCTGCAGTCGCAGAAAAGTGCGACGTCTCAGACGACGGAAAGGTCTATACTTTCACTTTGCGTGAAGGGGTCACTTTCCATAATGGTGAGACGGTGACAGTGGAGGATGTTGTCTATTCTATTTCCCGGGCTGCGGGAAAACTGGATGACGGCGCTTATATTGCCGCTGAGTCCCTGGCGGGCATCGACACCGTAGAGGCTGCCAACGACCGCACGGTGGTCATCACCCTGCGGGAAGGGGACACGGAATTTTTGGCCACCCTGGCTACCAGTAATGTGGCAGTCATTCCGAAGGACTATGACCAGCAGGCCACGGCACCTGTGGGTACCGGCCCCTTCCGGTTTGTCTCTCGTTCTCCCCAGGAGAACTTCGTTATGGAGGCGTATGACGGCTATTGGGGCGAAGGGGCAAAGTTGGATAAGGTGACTTATCTGATCACGGCGGCGGATTCTCTGGTCATGAGCCTGAAGAGCGGCGCCATCGATATTTGCGCCCACTTGACGGTGGAGCAGGCAAAGTCCGTGGAAGATCAGTACAACATCCAGAAGGACACCATGAAACTGGTGCAGGCGCTGTACCTCAACCACAACGAAAAACCGTTCGATGACATTCGCGTCCGCCAGGCACTGTGCTATGCGGTGAATGTGCAGGAAATCATTGATTTTGTCTGCGACGGATACGGCGTGCCGGTGGGCAGCAGCATGTGCCCGGCATTCAAGAAGTATTTCGTGGAAGAACTGAGCAGTTACTACACGCAGGATGTGGAGAAGGCAAAACAGCTGCTGACAGAGGCCGGATACCCTGACGGGTTCACCATGACCATCACGGTTCCCTCCAACTATCCTCAGCATGTTCAGGCAGCACAGGTTCTGGCGCAGCAGCTCCAGGCAGTGGGCATCACTGCAGAGCTGAAACAGGTCGAGTGGGGCACTTGGGTCAGCGATGTGTATACAGACCGGAACTTCCAGTCCACTGTGGTGGGCTTTGATGCCGCCACGCTGACAGCACGGGCATGGCTGGAGCGCTGGACTACCGGATACTCCAAGAACATGATTAACTTCTCCAACGAGGAGTATGACGAGCTGTTCCGGCAGGCTGTGGCCTGCACCGACGATGCCGAGCAGACCGAACTGTACAAGCAGATGGAGACCATTCTCACCGAACAGGCTGCCAATGTGTACATTCAGGATCTGTGCGACATGGTGGCTGTGAACAAGGCACTGGACGGGCTGAATTTCTATCCGGCTTATGTGCTGGATTTGTCCACGGTCTACTACAAGTAAGAACAAACCTATTGGAATTGCTCCGGGCCGGGTTTCCGGCCCGGAGGACATGAAAGGAGGCGGGAAGATGAAATACCTGCTGAAAAAAATCGGGACTCTCATTATTACATTGTTTGCAGTTTCTCTTCTCGCTTTTCTGGCGTTCCAGATCATTCCGGGAGATGCCGCCACCCACATTCTGGGCACGGAGGCCACCCCGGAGCGACTGGCGGCGCTGCGCCATGAGATGGGACTGGACCGCCCCATGATGGTGCAGTATTTTGACTGGCTGGGTCAGTTCCTGTTTGGGGACATGGGTCAGTCGTACAGTTATTCCATTTCCGTGCGGGAGATGCTGGCACCCAAACTGCCCATCACGCTGACGCTGACGGGAATGGCGTTTCTGATGATCCTGCTGATCTCCGTTCCGGTGGGAGTCTGGCAAGGAAAACACGCCGGGGAACTGCCGGAAGTGGCAGTGGGCGTTTTGGGGCAGATTATTATGGCCTTCCCGCCCTTTTTTCTGGGGATGATTTTCACCCTGGTGTTTGGACTGATTCTGCATTTGTTCACCCAGGGCCAGTTCGTCAATTACACCGAATCAGTTCCGGGATTTTTGCAGTATCTGTTTTTCCCGGCGCTGGCCATTGCCCTGCCGAAGATTGCCATGACAGTAAAACTTCTGCGGTCCTCGGTGATTTTGGAACTGCGGAAAGACTATGTGCGCACTGCCCGGAGCAGAGGCAGAAAGTTTGCCTCTGTGCTGCGGACCCATGTGCTGCGCAACGCGCTGATCCCCGTGGTCACTTTTTTGGCCATGACCATTGCGGAGATCGCAGCAGGGAGCATCATTATTGAGCAGGTGTTCTCCATTCCCGGCATCGGCCGGCTGCTGCTGGCCTCCATTTTGAACCGGGACTTCCCGGTAGTACAGGCCATCGTGGTCATGATGGCGTTTCTGGTGGTGTTCATCAACTTTCTGGTGGATGTGCTCTACCAGTTCATTGACCCCCGGATAAGGGTGTCCTGAGGAGGGGCCTATGAAAAAACGAAATTGGAATCTATACATCGGCGGAGGCCTGACGGCGCTGCTGGTGCTGATGATAATAGTGGGCGCGATTTGGACGCCCTATGACCCGGACGCCATGTCTTCGGCGATGATCTCACAGCCGCCCAGTCTGGCTCATCCCTTCGGCACGGACAATTTCGGCCGGGACATTTTCAGCCGGGTGCTCAAGGGTGGCGGCACCAGTCTTCTCATTGCCGTGAGCACAGTGGTCATCGGTGCCGTGTTCGGTATCCTGATTGGAAGTCTGACCGGATATTTCGGCGGTTGGGTGGACGAAGTGCTCATGCGCTTTAACGATGCCGTGGCGGCATTTCCCAGTATTTTGCTGGCACTGGTATGCGTGAGTATTTTCGGAACGGGAAAATACAAAATCATTCTGGCGCTGGGCATCCTGTTTATTCCCAGTTTTGCCCGAATCGTCCGCGGGGAGTTTGTGAAAGAACGGAACCGTGACTATGTGGAAAATGCGAAAATCATGGGCGCCGGGCCGATGCGAATTCTGTTTGCCCATATTTTGCCCAATGTCCGCAGTGTGCTCATGTCCTCTTTGGCCATCGGGTTTAACAATGCAGTGCTGGCTGAGGCCAGTATGAGCTATCTGAGCATGGGCGTGCAGCCGCCGGATGCCAGCCTGGGACGGATGCTGGCAGAATCACAGGGGTCAATGTTCACAGCGCCCTGGTATGCCATTTGCACCGGCGCATTTATCGTGTTGCTGATCCTGGGCTGCTCTCTGCTGGGGCAGGGACTGCAGGAACAGGAGGTGGACTGATGGTACAGGTCAATGATCTGTATGTGGCTTTTCCGGAAAAGGATGGCAGACTGGATGAGGCGGTAAAGGGCATTTCATTCACGGTAGCTGATGGAGAAATCCTGGGAATCGTGGGCGAATCCGGCTCCGGCAAAACCCAGACGGCACTGGCTCTGGCGGGCTTGAGTCCCCGAAAAGCACGGGTCACCGGTCAGATCCTTCTGGACGGAAGGGATCTGATCCCTCTGCCCCGGGAGGAAATCCGAAAAATCCAGGGGAAGGAGATCGCCATGGTGTTCCAGGAACCCATGACCTCCCTGAACCCCACCATGCGGATCGGCCGCCAGGTGGAGGAGGCACTGGCCATCCATACCGATTTGGATCGCCATGCCCGGAAAGAGCGGGCGCTGCAGGCACTTCGGGATGTGGAACTGCCGGATGTGGAACGGCTGTACCGGAAGTATCCCCATGAAATCAGCGGCGGCCAGCGGCAGCGGGTGATGATTGCCGGGGCTATGATCGGCGAGCCGAAACTGCTGATTGCAGATGAGCCGACCACGGCTTTGGATGTGACCATTCAGGCGGAAATTTTGAAATTGCTGCGGAAACTGAATCAGGAGAAGGGCATGAGCATCCTGTTCATTTCCCACGACCTGCGGGTAATCCGCAAATTGTGCGACCGGGTGGCCGTGATGCACAACGGACACATTGTGGAGCGGGGACCGGTGGAAGATGTTTTTTCCAGTCCCAAAGATGAATACACCCGGAAACTGATAGAGTCCATTCCGGTCAGGAGGCGCTGAATATGGGAGAACCACTGCTGGAAGTGCAGCATTTGAATGTCTATTACCGGGAACGCCGGGGGTACCGGAGCGCGGAACGACGGCAGGTGCTGAAAGATGTGAACTTTGTGCTCCATGAGGGCGAGATCCTGGGTCTGGTGGGAGAATCCGGCTGCGGAAAAACCACCCTGTCCCGGGCAATCCTGGGCATCAACCGGGACATTGAGGGGCAGATCCTGCACCACGGGGGACGGCCGCGGATGGTGTTTCAGGACCCGGCGGCCTCTCTGAATCCGGCCAGAAGCATCGGATGGATGCTGGAGGAACCGCTGCGGAATGCGGGGGGGCCGAAAGAGCAGCGCCGGGCACAGGTGGAGGAAATGCTCCAACTGGTGGGTCTGGGGCCTGCTTACTACGATCGACGGCCCCATCAGCTCAGCGGCGGCCAGCGGCAGCGAGTGGGTATCGGCGCGGCGATCATTGGAAATCCCAAGGTAGTCATCGCCGATGAACCGGTTTCTGCCCTGGATGTGACCATTCAGGCGCAGATTTTGGAATTGCTGATGGAGCTGAAAGAGAAATTGGGATTGAGTTATCTGTTCATCTCTCACGATATGGATGTGATTTGGCAGATTTGTGATCATGTGATGGTGATGAAGGATGGGGAAATCGTCGAGGCAGGGCCGCGCGACCAGATCTTTGACCACCCCCAACACCCTTACACGCAAAAACTGCTGGACGCTGCCATTTAACAAGACAAATCAAAATGGGTCGGGTATGCACAAGGATACCCGGCCCATTTTTGGCATCTCACAGAAATCATTCTTTCCAAAAGGGGAAAAGACTGGATTTTTTAAGATAAAAAACTGACAATAATTCAGAAAATTATACGGTATGGGTGCGTTTTCCTTGCATTTGTAAGGGGGGTGTTATATAGTGTAAATTGTGTGGCTGCAGGTGTCGATACCTGCAGAAACGAGGAGTATCAGAGGAGAGAATTAAAGAGGGATTGCACAAATGAACGATACTATGAAACAGTCTATTTTGGATAAGATTGCAGACCGCAGCCTGCGTATCGGCGTGGTCGGTCTGGGCTATGTGGGACTGCCCCTGGCAGTGGAAAAGGCAAAGGCGGGATTTCCCACCATTGGCTTTGATGTACAGCAGCAGAAAGTGGACATGGTCAATGCCGGTCACAACTACATCGGCGATGTGGTGGATACAGAACTGGAAGAACTGGTGAATACCGGGCGGCTGTCCGCTACCTCGGATTACAGTTTCATCCGGGATGTGGATTTTGTGGCCATCTGCGTGCCGACGCCCCTGGATGATCATCAGCAGCCGGATATCAGCTATGTTCGGGATTCTGCGGTGGAAGTGGCAAAATATCTGCACAAAGGCACAGTGGTGGTACTGGAATCCACCACATACCCCGGCACCACGGAGGAACTGCTGATGCCTCTGCTGGAGGAAGGTTCCGGCCTGAAGTGCGGGGAAGATTTTTACCTGGGTTTTTCTCCCGAGCGCGTAGATCCGGGCAACCTGATCTATAAGACCAAAAACACCCCGAAAGTGGTGGGCGGCATCGGCAAGGACGCCACGGAAGTCATGGCGGCTTTGTATGAAGTGGTGCTGGACGGCGAAGTGTTCCAGGTTTCCTCTCCTGCAGTGGCAGAGATGGAGAAAATCCTGGAAAATACGTATCGGAACATCAACATCGGTCTGGTCAACGAACTGACCATTCTGTGCGACAAAATGGGCATCAACATCTGGGAGGTCATTGAGGCCGCCAAGACCAAGCCCTTCGGATTCCAGGCATTCTACCCCGGTCCCGGCCTGGGCGGACACTGCATCCCCCTGGACCCCTATTACCTGAGCTGGAAGGCCCGGGAGTATGAGTTCCATACATCCATGATCGAGTCCTCCATGATGATCAATGACCGGATGCCGGAATACTGCGTGGAGCGGGCGGCCCGGATTTTGAATAAACAGAAGAAAGCCCTCAACGGCTCCCGTGTGTTGCTGTTGGGCGTGGCATACAAGCAGGATATTGACGATTACCGGGAAAGTCCTGCTTTCCGGGTGATGGAACACCTGCACTACTCCGGGGCAAAAGTCGATTATTACGATCCCTGGGTGCCGGAGTGCCCCTATAAGGGCAGAGTCTATCATTCCATCCCGGAACTGACGGCACAGGCACTGGAAGAGTATGATTTGGTGATGATCACTACAGCCCATTCCAATGTGGACTATGCCCTGGTGCAGCAGCATGCCAAGAGCGTGTTTGACACCAAGAATGTGATGAAGGATATCACGCCCCGGGATAACATTGAAGTTTTGTGATCGTTGAGGGAACGGCATTGAAGATTCTGTTTGTGACAAGGCTCTACCCCAGCGATGTATATGATAATCAGCAGACCGGCATGGGCCATTACCTGTGCCGGGAATGGGTGAAAGCGGGCCACGAAGTCCGGGTCATCCATGAGGATATGCGCTATTGCCGCCGTTGGTCGGCGCAGGAGCGGGCGCTGCCGGATACTCGGAAGTTTACCCTGGAAGGGGTGCCGGTGTCTTACATCAAGCTCAACCGCCCACTGCCCAAATATCGGTGGCTGCCGGGGCGGGAAGTAAAAAAAGCGGTGCAGTTTATTCTGGAAGAGACCGCCGGGTTCTGCCCGGATGTGATCTTCGCCTTTTTCTGCTATGACCAGTGGAAGGTGATTCAGGGACTGCGTCCCCATTTCGATTGCCCCATTGTTCCGGTGTTCCACAACTGTGATGTGAAATTCAGTGATAAACAGGTGGGGAAGATTCTGGATGTGTCTCCGGTGTCCGGCGGCGTTTCCAAAAAGATTCTGTCTAAGCTCCATCGTATTCGGCCGGAGGCGAGCACCTTCATGTGCTATGGCGGCGCGCCCAACGATGTGAGCGAATATCTGATCGAAAGAACGCCGAATCCGGTGTTCACCATCGTCTATGCAGGCATGCTCATCCCGCTGAAAAAGGTGGATGTGACCCTGCGCGCACTGGCTGCGCTCCAAGGCCGGAGGGACTTCCGGTTTGAGATTTATGGAGACGGCCCGGAGGAGGAGAACCTGCGCCGCCTGACGGAAGCGTTGGGATTGACGGAGCGGGTGACGTTCCACGGCCGGGTGAGCCGGCAGGAGGTCATTGGGGCCATGGGGAAAGCGGATTGTTTTGCCATGGTGTCCAGTCCGGAGACATTCGGGCTGACCTATCTGGAGGCAATGGCCTGCGGAGACTATGTGATTGGCAGCCGGGGCGAGGGAATCGACGGCGTGCTGGTGGACGGCGAAAACGGCGTGCTGGTGGCGCCGGATGATGTGGAAGGATTGTCGGCTGCGCTGGAGCGGTATTTTACCGAGCCGGAGGCCGTGAAAAAGATGCAGCAGCGGGCGGTGGAGACCGCCGGAGAGCTGACAGAGGAAAAAGTCGCGGCGATGATGCTGCGGGATTCTCTGCGGCAATGAATTTGAGCAGCGAGGAGAACTGATATGAGACTTTTGATCGTATCCCCCTACTTTGCGCCTTCTTCTCTGGTGGGCGCCCAACGGATGACCAGTTTGGCCAGATATCTGGCGGATTTGGGCAACGAGGTGCATGTGATCTCTCTGACGGCGGAGACGATGCAGCGGACTACAGGCAATTCCTGCCGTTCGACCCCGCCGGAGAATGTGATCTGTCATACGTTCGACCTGCCGGAAGAGGTGTCCAACCTGTTCGTGAACGAGAAGAACCGTTCTGCGGCTTTCGATAAGGTGTTTGCGGAAGTGTTGGAACAGTATACTTTCGACGGACTGTTGGTCACGCTGGGACCGTTCTACACCTTGTACTCTCTGAAGAGATTTGTGAAAAAGTATAAACTGCCCTATATCCTGGATTTCCGGGATCTCGGCTCTGTGGAGCGGATGAAGAACGACACCTTGAGCAACTATATCCGCACGCACCTGACGGAGATGTACGCCCACCGCATCGAAAACGGCGCGGTGAAGGGCGCGGACTTCGTGACCGTGGTTTGTCCCGGTGATGTGGAGCGGATGAAAAAAGCGTACCACATTCCCGATGACAAAATCTGCTGCATCTTCAATGGGTTTGATGAGGAACGGATCAAGGGAATGCAGCGCCGGAAACTGGAAGGGGAAAGTTTCAAGATCGGCGTGTTCGGCAAGTTCATGATCTATAATCCGGAAAAGGGACCGCTGATTCTCAAAGCTGTGGACCGTCTGCGGAAAGAGGGACTGAATGTCCAGATCATCCATGTGGGCGTCGGCCGGGACGATGTACTGGAGACGGTGAAATCCCTGGGAATCGACCCGGACTGCTATGTGGGCAAGGGGATTCTGGATTACAAAGACGGCGTGGAGATCATGGCGGGCTGCAATATGTTTGCCATGGACTATGTCCATCCGACCGGTCTGGGTACCAAAATCTTTGACTATATCAATCTGAACAAGCCCGTTTTGGCGGTTGCTCCTCAGGGAATCAGTTTTACCCAGTTCGTCTCGCAGTTTGAAAACTGCTTTATCGTAGAGGAAGAGGAAGAAATTTATCATTCGATTCGCCGGGTGATCACGGAGAAAATCCAGAAACTGGACAGCCATGTGGACACCGATGCCTTCTCCCGCAAGCACCAGAACAAGAAATTTGAGGCGCTGGTGAATGATTATCTGCGGGCGCATCAGACCGTGCAGTCGGCCTGACAGAGAGGAGCGCGGAAATGAAGATTTTGACCATTGTTGGGGCCAGACCGCAGTTTATCAAAGCGGCGTCTGGCTCCCGCGCGTTACGGAAACAGCACCAGGAGATCCTGGTGCATACCGGACAGCACCATGATGAAAATATGTCGGATGTGTTTTTCCGGGAGATGGAGATCCCCACGCCGGACTATAATCTGGGCATCGCTGGCGGAACCCATGGGGAAATGACCGGGCGAATGCTCATCGAACTGGAAAAAGTGCTGCTGAAGGAACGGCCAGACGCCGTTCTGCTGTATGGCGACACCAATTCCACCCTGGCCGGAGCACTGGCGGCAGTGAAACTGCATATCCCGGTGATCCATGTGGAGGCGGGAAACCGTCTGGGAACGCTGGACAATCCGGAGGAAGTCAACCGGATCTGTACCGACCACTGCTCCACCCTGCTGTTCTGCGCCACCCAGGATTCCAAGGACAAACTGGAGCGGGAAAATCTGGGAGATCGGGCCCATGTGGTGGGAAATATCATGTATGATTCCTTCCTGCATTTTGCAAACCGTCCCTGGACAAATCCCCATATCATCGGCCTGGACGGCAAAGCCGTGACGGTGCCAAAAGACTTTTATTACATGACCTGTCACCGGCAGGAGAACACTTACTCCGATGAGCCGCTGACGGAGATTCTGTCCGCTATGGACAGTTTGGACGCCCCCACCATTTATGCCGTGCATCCCCGGAACCATGACCGGGCCATGCGCGTGGTGGCGGAAAACGGATTCCGGAATATTATTCTGACCGAACCCGTACAGTACTCTGACTCGGTGCAGTTGGTGAGCCGGGCTAAAAAGGTGGTCACGGACTCCGGCGGACTGCAATGTGAGGCGTTCTATGCCGGGGTGCAGTGCGTACTGGTGATGGACTATGTGGTTTGGCCGGAGACGATGGTGGACAATCGGAACCAGTTGGCCAAACCGAATCGGGAGGATATTCTGACAAAACTCTCCAAGCAGCAGTATGTGGACCCGAGCTATCAGCCTTTTGGAGATGGCCACGCAGCGGAGAAAATTTCAGAGATCATCACCAAAACCTTTTCGTAACAGGAGACGCAGCCTATTCTGCGTCAGGACCGTTTGAAACAAACGGAAGGAGAACAGATTAACCATGAAGTATGCTTTGATCGGATGCGGTGCGATCTCTAAAAATCATATTGCCGCAGCGCTGAATACGGGGTTGGAAATCGCCGCCCTGTGCGATATTGTGGACACCGGAATGCCGGCCCTGTTGGGGCAGATGCCGGAGCAGGTCCGTGCGGGTGTGCGCACCTATGCGGATTACAAGCAGATGCTGGAAGAGGTACAGCCGGAGCTGGTGGCCATTGCCACCGGAAGCGGCGTCAAAACTGCCATTGCGTTGGATTGCATTGCCGCCGGCGCCAATCTGATCATTGAAAAACCCATTGCCCTGTCTTTGGCGGATGCAGATGCCATCATCGACGCTGCCCGGGAGAAGGGCGTGCAGGTGTGCGTATGCCACCAGAATCGGCTGAATCCCTCGGTGCAGGCCATCAAGCAGGCTGTGGATCAGGGCCGTTTTGGTCGGATGCTCCATGGCAGCGCCCGGATTCTCTGGAACCGGAACAAGGCATACTACGATGCAGCCAAATGGCGGGGAACCTGGAAGTCCGATGGCGGTACGCTGATGAACCAGTGCATCCACAGCATCGATATTCTGCGCTGGCTGATGGGCGGAGATGTGGAACAGGTGTTTGCCTATACCGACCGGCAGGTTCATGATTACATCCAGGCCGAGGACATCGGCGTGGCAGTGGTGAAGTTCCGGAACGGCGCATACGCCACCATTGACGGCACGGTCAATGTCTATCCCAGAAATCTGGAGGAGAGCCTGACGCTGCTGGGCGAGACCGGTACGGTGCAGGCAGGCGGAAAGTCACTGAATGTGATCGAGACCTGGAATTTTGCCGACCGGGATGACAGTTCGCATATCCTCTCCCGTTTCGGGGAAGATCCGGCAGTGACCCCGGGGTTGGGTCATACCCGCATTTATAAAGATACCATTGAGGCCATTGAGGCCCATCGTCCGCCCTGTGTGTCTGCGGAAGAAGGACGGAAGGCCATCGAGCTGATTTTGGCCATTTACCAGTCCGCCGCCACAGGAAAACCGGTGGATCTGCCTCTGCAGTCCGGCTCTACCATGGACTATGTGGGCCGGTTTGACGGATAAGTGCAGAGGTGTCGGAATGGACTATTTTGTGCATGAAAGCAGCTATGTGGACGAGGATGTGACCGTCGGAGAGGGAACGAAGATTTGGCATTTTTGCCATATTCAGTCCGGTACCCGTATCGGAAAAAACTGCTCCTTCGGACAGAATGTGAATATCGGCAGCCATGTGACGGTGGGCGATCAGGTGAAGATTCAGAACAATGTGTCGGTCTACGAGGGGGTCACTCTGGAGGACGGCGTGTTCTGCGGTCCCAGCTGCGTGTTTACCAACGATCTGACCCCGCGGGCCAGATATCCCAAGGGCCGGACAGGGTACCTGCCCACGGTGGTAAAAAAAGGTGCCTCCATCGGCGCCAATGCCACGGTGGTGTGCGGCCACACCATCGGAGAAAATGCCCTGATCGGCGCCGGCGCTGTGGTGACGACAGATGTGCCGGCCCATGCGCTGATGCTGGGGGTACCGGCGCGGCAGCGGGGATGGGCCTGCGAGTGCGGCGAATTGCTGCCGGGGGATCTGACCTGCCCGGTGTGCGGCAGACAGTATGTCCCGGATGAACAGGGACTGAAACAGGTGATCAAATGAACAAGCTGAAACAATATCGAATTTTCATTGGTATACTGACTGCGGCGGCTTTGGCCGTCAGTGCGATGGCGGCGCTGCGGGAAAATGCGATGATTGCCATGATCGCCGTTCTGGTATTGGGACTGGGCGCGGCGGTGCTGAATGCGAAGTATAAAATCGAAGTGTACCGCATCATTGGGGAAGAGAATCCCGGCAGCTATGAGCGGCTGATCCGGGAGGGCAGCGAACCGGCCAAAGGTCGTCCGCCGTATCCTCCGGCTGTGCAGAAACTGCTGAAGGGGCAGCACCGCTTCCAGCTGCTTGCCACTTGGCTGCCGATTTTGGATATTGCCTTTTTCTGCCTGGTGGGAATCGTGACAAGACAAGGCTGAAAAACGATAAGAGAGGGACAATAGATGGAATTTCGTGATCTGAAGGCCCAGTACCGGGCGCTGCAGCCTGCCATGGACCGGGCCATTCTGGAAACTGTGGCCAGTGGCGGATATATTGGCGGAGCGCGTGTCAAGGCGTTGGAAGAGCGCCTGGCGGCTTATGTAGGCGTCAAGCACTGCATCACTTGCGGCAACGGTACCGATGCGCTGCAACTGATGCTGACGGCTTGGGGAATCGGCCCCGGGGATGCGGTGTTTGTGCCGGACTTTACCTTTTTTGCCTCCGGGGAGGCCGTTTCCTTTGTGGGAGGTACACCGGTATTCTTCGATGTGGACCAGGAGACTTTCAACGGCTCGGCGGAGAGTTTGGAACAGGCAATCCAGGCTGTTTTGGAGGAAGGAAAACTGACCCCCAAGGCAGTGATCGCAGTGGATCTGTACGGATTGCCGGCGGATTATCCGGCGATTGAGGCCGTGGCCCGGCGGTACGGACTGAAAGTGCTGGAGGACGCCGCCCAGGGATTTGGTGGGAAAATCGGAAACAGACGGGCCTGCTCCTTTGGGGACGGCGCCTGTACCTCCTTCTTCCCGGCAAAACCCCTTGGCTGTTACGGAGACGGTGGCGCAGTGTTCACCAATGATGATGAGACTGCCGCACTGGTGCGCTCTTTGTGCGTACATGGAAAAGGCAGCGATAAGTATGACAATGTGCGCATTGGCATGAATTCCCGTCTGGATGCGGTCCAGGCAGCGGTACTGGATGTGAAACTGGATGCGTTTGAATCCCGGGAACTGGATGCGGTCAATCAGGCTGCGAAGTGGTATGATCGGGCACTGCGCGGTTTGCGCACACCGGTGGTGCCGGAGGGATTCTTTTCCAGTTGGGCGCAGTATACACTGCGTCTGGACAGCCGGGAACAGCGGGACAGCGTGCAGGCAGCGCTGAAAGAACGGGGAATCCCGACCATGGTCTATTACCCCAAACCTATGCAGGAGCAGACGGCCTTTGGGGAGGTCCGGGCGTATGTGGATCGCCCTAACACCCGGAAACTGTGTGAAACGGTGCTGTCTTTGCCTATGCACCCGTACCTGGAGGAAGAAACCGTTCGCCAGGTGGCGGAGGCACTGAAAGAGTGCCTGGAGACAAAATAAACATAGACCGAGCGTGTTTTTCAAAAGTCCCTTCGGATGATTCACAGTCATCCGGAGGGACTTTTTGCATAAGGAGGGGGTTGTCCTTCGTTAAAAAACAAATTTTTGGGTAATGTGCGCAAGAGATGGATAAAAAAGAAAATAATTTATGGAAAGTGAAAAAACAGGTGACAAAATACGGATGGCATGTTATACTATTGTCAAATTATCCGAAGGAGATTCGGAGTAAAAAATAGGAGGTAAGAATGGGTAGACTGGATGGAAAAGTGTGCATTCTCACCGGCGCAAGTTCCGGTATTGGTGCTGCGGCTGCAAAGTTGTTTGCAAAAGAAGGCGCAAAATTGGTGATTGCTGCCAGACGGGCAGAGCTTCTGGAAAGTGTTGCTACGCTGATCAGAAATGCCGGTGGTGAAGTACACGTGGTTCCCACGGATATTTCCGTGAAAGAGCAGGCTGAGGCACTGGTCGCAAAAACCGTGGAACTCTACGGACGGATCGATGTCCTGGTGAACAATGCCGGTGAAATCGAACTGGGCCTGCATCCAATTGAGGCATTTACCGACGATGAGCTGGAACGGATCATTGCTACGAACCTGAAGGGTACGCTGTATGTGACCCGTGCTGCAACGAAGGTGTTTGCACAGCAGGGCGAGGGTAACGTGGTGACCACATCTTCCGTTTCTGCCATCACCGGCTGCGGCGCTGCGGTGTATTCCGCAACCAAGGGCGGCTTGATCGCAATGACCAAGCATATCGCACTGCGCTTTGCAAACAAGAAACCCACCATTCGCGCCAACTGCATCTGCCCGGGCAGTGTCTGGACGGATATGACCCGCGGCGAGCAGGCTGCACAGGCTGCCGGATTGCTGCCGGAAGCAGACGAGTTCAACACGGTCGTCGGTCAGCACAGCTGCCTGGATGTGGGCATCTGCCGTACCATCGATGTTGCCAACCTGCTGCTGTTCCTGGCATCTGACGAGTCTGCCTGTGTAAACGGTCAGGTCATCACCATCGACCGGGGCTGCAACCTGTAATTTCACCAACACCGGGGCCGATTTCGGCCCCTTTGGGAAAAGAAATTCCCTGGAGAACCTTGGTTCTCCAGGGAATTTTTTATCTGTATTCTTGCTTATTCACAGTCGCCCATGAGACGATCCAGTTTCCAGATCACATCGAATCCGCCGTGGACAGCCTCATAAACCTTGCCGGGTTTGACGCAGTCGCCGATGGCAAAGACTTTGTAGGGCTTGTTCTCCAGGGATTCCTGCAGGGTGTGGGGTGCACGGAATCCGCTGGCCAGCACCACATTGTCGCACTCGATGGGAATGGTATCCCAGTGGGTCTCCAGAACCACATAGTCCGGGGTAATGTCTGTCATCTTGGTGTGGGTGAAGACCTGGATGTGGGCTTTGTTCATCCGCTCTTTCAGGCCCAGTTTCATGTTGGCGGACATATCGGCGCTGTCGATCAGGGGACCGGCCATCTCCACGATGGTGACCCGCTTGCCCATATCGTCCAGTTCGATGGCCGCTTCGATACCCACATGGCCGCCGCCCAGAACTACGACACGCTCGCCGACTTTGGCGTGGTTTGCCAACACATCATAAGCGGTGACAACTTTGCTGCTGTCGATTCCGGGAATCGGAGGACGGACGGTCTCTGCGCCCATGGCCAGAATGACCAGATCGGGGGCAAATGCGTCGATGCTTGCCTCATCGGCAGTCCGGTTGAAGAGCACCTTGGCGCCGGATTTGTACAGCTGAGCAATCAGGTGATCCCGATAACGGCGCATGTCCACCTTGAAGTCGGGGGCGCTGGCGGCGTTCATCAGGCCGCCCAGGGTGCCGCTCTTTTCCCAGAGGGTCACATCGTGGCCCTGGTTGGCAGCGAGTGCTGCGGTGTACATACCGCCGGGGCCGCCGCCAACCACCAGGATTTTCCGTTTTTTCTTTGGGGGAGTCAGATTGCAGGTCAGCTCTTTGCAGGTGCGGGGGTTGATGGCGCAGGTGCCGGGACGGCGCACGGCGCTGTTGAGACATTCGTTGCAGGCTGTGCAGTAGAGCACATCATCCAGACGGCCTTCCTGCACTTTATTGGGCCAGTAGGGATCTGCCAGGGACTGATGACCCATGGCAATGATATCGGCAGTGCCGGAGGCAATCACTTCTTCGGCCTGAGGAGCATAGTTCAGCTTGCCCTGGACCAGGAAAGGCGTGGTGATGCCCTCTTTCCGCAGCCGCTCGGCAATGAACAGCTGGCTGCCCGGTTCGTCGTATGCACTGGGGATGGCTTTGTTCCAGACTTCATAGCAGCCATGATCCAGATGGATGAAGGAGAATCCCCAGGTGTTCAGAATCTTGACGATTTCAATGCCCTCATCGTCCAGGGTACGACCGCCGTGGAGAGAGTGCTGGGGAGTAAATTTGATGGAAATGGGGTATTCGGGGCCTACTGCGGCACGGATGGAATCGTAGAATTCCCGGATGAACCGCAGGCGGTTTTCCAGGCTGCCGCCGTACTCATCTTCCCGGTGGTTCCACTGCTTGGAAATGAACTGGTCCAGCAGATAGCCGCCGTAAGCGTGAACTTCCAGAATGTCCACACCGGCGTCTTTTGCCATGCGGGCTGCACGACCGGCGTCCTCCACCAACTGATGGATTTCTTCCACAGTCAGGGGTTTGCACAGGTGCTCCTTGTGCCAGAAACTGGGCACGGCGCTGGCGGAAACATGGGTGGTGGTCTCCGGTGTACCCACATTGACCCGGCCATAACCCGGGGAGAGCTGGATGGCCAGCTTGGCGCCATACTGGTGCAGTTCATCTGCCAGAATTTTCAGGCGCTCGGCGTGGGATTCCGTGCACAGGAAGTTGCCGGAGGAGTGGGGATGCTCAAACCGATCGGACACGGTGTGGGCAGAGGGATAGATCAGGCCGAAACCGCCTTTTGCACGCTCGACCAGATAGGCTCTCTGTTCCGGGGAAACGCCGCCGTCAGCGGCATGAATGGTGCCCATGGGGGCTACGGCCAGTCTGTTTTTCAAGGTGACCGGGCCAAATGTGATCTCTTCGAATAGCTTTGACATGAAGGTTTCCTCCTGATAGTCGTTAAAAAATTCTCTATGTCTATACTATATCGCGCCGGGAAAGAAAAGTAAAAAGACTGGGATTGAATGAAATTTCCTGCATGAAACGCTGTTGACTTTCAAGGTGACTTTAGAATTGCGTTCTAAAAAGAACCGTTTTGCCAAAAACTTTGTATTCTGTGGAAAAAACGATGGAACGATGTTGAATATGCTGCATAAAAGTTGACAAATAGTTGACTTTGTGATATGTTTTTGGTATCCAAAAAACGGGGAACTCGCAGAAAAGGAGTGGGATTGGATGGACTTTGGCGATTTGCTGCGGTTTTTGCTGTCGCTCAATGATATCAAAATGTACAACCTTGCCGATGCGCTGGGATACGATAAGTCCTACATCAGTAAGTGGATCAATCACGCAAAACTGCCGCCCTCAAAGGAAATCGATCGACTGGCAGACGGCATTGCGGTGTTTGTGACGGAGGCCTGCGGAGAGGACCGGAAACGGCTGACCGCCCAGGAACTGGGATTTTCCAAAAAAGACGGCAATCCGCCGGAGGACGGAATGTTCATCGAAAAACTGTCCGCCTGTTTGAAAGAGGCCTATTGGAAGAGCCGTTATCAAAACGGGAAAACGGTGCAGAGCTTTGAGCCATCTCATATGGAAGTGCCCGTCGGGGCGCCCCGCCACGGCAGACGGATGGAGCAGGTGGAGAGTATTCTGGCGACCCAACCGGTGAGCCGCAGCGGCGGATTTCAGAATGCTCTGGAGGATTTTTCCGGGATGGATTTGAGCAGCACCAAGCTGAAACTGTGGGCCATTATCGATCTGGAGCGGTTTTCCAACCATGTGGATCTGTACTGGAAACACATTTGCCGCCTGCTGAGCATGGACGAAAAGGCAGATGTGGAGTTGGTGGAAATCAGTCCTCGGGACGATCTGCCGGATCGGCTGATGATTGCCAAGGATCGCTATGTGGTGCAGACGCTGCAGCTGCCTTTTTCGGAGCAGACGGTCTCTGTGCGGGTGGAGGACCCGGCAGTGGTGGAAATGTACTATAATGACGGCAGGCGCTTTTTGCAGCGGCAGCAGCTGGTGTTTGAGTCCTCCAACTCCAACGAAAACCTCTACTATTACAAATATGCCAGCGCCCATGAGGAGAACCGCTACCTGCTGTCCTCCATGTTCCCGGTCTATATGGGGCAGGAACTGTTCGGAGAACTGCTGGAAAAATACGGACGAACCAAACTCAGTTATCCCCGGGAATACCTGAAAGAATTTTCCGGGCAGAAGTCGGTGGTAATCTTTGAATCGGCGCTGCTGCGGTACATGAAAACCGGGAAGATTTCAGCCTTTGATGCATACGAAAGCGAAACTTTGACCAAAGAGGAGCGCCGCAGACATTTGCAGGGCATTTTGGATGAACTGGAAGATGGCCGGCGGTTGGAGATGAAGATTCTCAGCGACAAAAATCCTCTGCTGAACTATGAGGACATTTCCGTGTCCTTCTTTATGAACGACAACAGCGCCTACTGCTCGGATATCCACAAGAAGAAGGACGGTGTGCGGTATTTTATGTCCAGTGAGTGCCGCAAGCATCTGGGGGCGTTTCTGGATCATATCCATGCCCTGTCCCAGGAGTATCTGACAGACCGGAAAAAGACCATCGACTATATTTACCACGGCATGAAGAATCTTTGAAAAAAGCTCCCGCCCGATGATTCGGGCGGGAGCTTTTTTTCTGTAGGTTCAGGATGTTACAGCGTCAGGCTGGGAGCGGAATAGGCGCGGGCAGCCAGTTCCTGGTTGAGCATGTAAAGACCCTTGGGGTCGGAGCCGAACAGCTGATATTTTTTGACCAGGCTGTCTGCATTTTTCTCTTCCTCACCCTGTTCCTGCACGAACCAGTCCAAAAACTGCATGGTGCGGTAGTCTTTCACCGTATGGGCGGCGTCATAGATGGTGTGGATGAGAGAGGTGACATAGCGCTCATGCTCGGCGGCCACATTGAGCGGGTCCAGGGGGGTGTGGAATTCCTGGTCCGGCTTTGCGATGGCGTTCAGCGTGACCCGGACACCGTTGTTTTGCAGATACTGGATGAACAGCAGAGCGTGATCCCGTTCTTCCTGGGCCTGGACGCTGTACCAATTACCGAATCCGTCCAGATCGAGATCAATGTAATAGTTGGCGATGTCCAGATACAGATAGGCGCTGTAAAGTTCTTTGTTTACCTGCTCATTGAGCAGTGCTGCGACTTTTTGATCCATGAGAATCGACCTCCTTTTTGTAAGGCAATCGTAACATAAAAACCGTCGAATGACAAGTGAAAACTATAAAATATGACCGGAAGAGACTATGCTGCCAGATAATTGACAAAGTGGGCGAATATATATATATATATATGAATTTTGCGTGTAGCCCCTTGGGGAAATCGCATAAAGAAGAGGAGGACGGATTATGAAAAAGATCATTTTGATGGTGTTGTCGGCAATGCTGCTGCTGTCCCTGGCAGCCTGCGGCGGAGGCAAAGACGCACCGGACGCAGAGACACAGAATGTCCCGCAGGGCACGGAAACCGAGGCGCCTGAGGTCACGGATTTGCCTGAAGAACTGGCCGTGGGGGAAACCATCGTGACGGAACAGGTGGAAGTCGTGCTGAACTGGGTGGAATCCGGAAAACAACTTGATGGGTCATTTGCGGGCGAAACTTTCCTGATGACGCCGGATGAGGCGGTCACGCAGAAAGTGGTTCACAGCAATGATGAAACAAAGGCATTGGTTTCTTTCTCTATCAGTGCTACCAATCTTGGGAAAGAAACCTGTACTTTTTGTTTGGATGATCTGCTGACGCTGGACTACAATGACGGATATAAGTTTGAATCCGATCAGATGTTCACCTTTATCCAGGGACAGTGGATGCTTTGCAGCACCGGGCTGGAACTGGAGCCACTGTCCGGGCAGACGGAATTCAGAGGCGTGATTTCTGTGCCCATGGAGGTCATTGAAAATACGGATCTGCCGCTGAAGGCCCTGGTGAATATTGAGGTTCGAGAGGGTGACGCGGACGCGCAGCAGGTTGTTTATGTGGTAAGATGATTTTCTGTGTGAAAGCAGGAACGGAAAAACAGACAGCAGCGGAGATCGTTGAAATGCACCGTCTGTATGCTCAACTCAGCAGCTATGCGGCAGTGGGCCGTGAAATGGGACGGAGCGGGACAACGGTTGCAAAGTACATCAAAATGGAGGGAACTCCGAAAATAGTCAAGCACACCTTTGCGGAGGTTGTGCGGGAAGGAGTACACAAGAAATGAAAAAGCTATGGGCATTGCTCTTAGTAGGAGTACTTATGTTTTCATTAACGGCGTGCGGCGGAAACAGTGCAAAAGAAAATAGTGATATGAGTGCCTATCCCAGCGATTATACAGTCAGGATAAATGATACTAACACTTATGTATCTGTTACCCCGCCTAAAGGGGCAGCTATGATAAGTTTCGCCTATGCAAGTCATTATGTGTTTGACACGAGCATTGACACTGTACTTGCTGGCAGCGCACCTATCAGGGCAATTTCCGTTTTTAAAATTAACAAGCAGGATATAAACGACCAGACAACGATAGAATTCGAAATAACTGGATCAGATATTTATAATACGTCGATTTCTTTTAAGTCAGAAGATATTACGACGATTGATATGTTAGATAAGATATTTAACATTGAAGAAAATCCATCTCAATATCAGCTGGCCAGCACAATCCTTTGGAGAAGTCAGGGAATTAAAAATGCCGTAAATAATCTGAGCAATAGCGGTGGCCTCAACAATAGTTCAGCTGTTTTTAGCACATTGGTCGCACTCGAAGTAAATACAATGCTGAATATGTCTGCTGGTTTAGATAGCAATTCTGATCTGCTTTACTATGATTTCACCACAGACTCTATGCTGATGTCCCCCGATCTAACAGAGGGCGCAGAGTATAGTAAACTTGAAGTGGAAGAATTGGTGGAGGCAGTCAATTCTGTATACCCAGAGATTACAGATGCGACAACCACTCTTTTTGCCGCAAAAAATATTTTTGTGGAAAATTTGCGCCTGTGCAGTAACCGTAGCACTTATACTGATGAAGCACTACAACAAGTCAACCTTGCCATAAAAGATATGGAATCGTCAATAAATGAAATTTTTGATTATTTTGCATCATAAGTTTATAAGATGATGAGGGGCGGGAGCAATCCCGCCCTTTCTGCGTTTTCTTTTATGAATACCGAACAAAAAAGAGGGAACCGGAAAACCGGTTCCCTCTGGATATGCGATTGGATTGGATTATGCGAAGTAGCGGTTCAGCAGACCCTCCAGAGCCTTGCCGTGGCGAGCTTCGTCGCGAGCCATCTCGTGGACGGTGTCGTGGATGGCGTCCAGGTTGTTCTTCTTTGCGCAGGATGCCAGAGCGACCTTGCCCTCGGTTGCGCCGTACTCGCACTCGACGCGCCATGCCAGATTCTTCTTGGTGGAATCGGTCATGTTGGGCTCCAGCTCGCTGCCCAGCAGCTCAGCAAACTTTGCTGCGTGCTCAGCCTCTTCGAAAGCAGCCTTCTCCCAGTACAGGCCGATTTCGGGGTAACCCTCGCGGTGTGCGATGCGAGCCATGCACAGGTACATACCGACCTCGGAGCACTCGCCGTTGAAGTTGGCCATCAGCTGCTCCAGGATGTACTTCTTATCTTCGTCGGAGATGTCGGGGTTGTTCTTCACGGTTTTGGCGTAAATGCCGTACTCGTGCTCAGCGGCCAGTTTCATCTCGCCTTCGACCTTGACAAATTTGCTTGCAGGGACATGGCAGACAGGGCATTCTGCGGGGGGGTTATCGCCTTCAGCAATATAACCGCAAACAGTGCATTTCCATTTCATAAGTATTGCCTCCTACATAATAAAATTATTGACATACAATTATTGGATCGGGGATTTCCCGGTCTTTACAATGTTGGCACACACCGGTGAACCGGAGTGTGTGCAAGTCCAGCTCCACGCCGTTGCGCTCGGCAAATTCCCGGCATTGGCTGACCAATTCTTCCGGCAGGGTGATGTCCTGAATGCCGCCGCACTCGCTGCAAATCAGGTGCGCATGGGGGGTCAGACAGGCATCAAACCGATCTTTGCCATCTACATTCGCCACACAGAGCACGTCGCCGTTGGCGACCAGACTTTTCAGGTTCCGATACACCGTGCCCAGACTCAGATCCGGATAAATGGGTTTGAGGGTCTGGTAGATGCTCTCGGCGCTGGGATGCTCCAGGGAGTTCATCAGGACTTCGTAGATAGCTTGACGTTTTTTACTGAATCGTTGGATCACTTCCATCGAGCTACCTCCTTATCAATAATGATTATCCTTATTGATTACGATATATTTATACCACAGAAGTGTCCGTTTGTAAAGAGGGAATTTGAAAAAAATTCAATTTTTTCGCGCTCCCAAACAGAATGAGAGATACATATAATATAACGAAAAAGGCCGAACACTGTTGTTCGGCCTTTTTGCGAAAAAAGAAGAAATTCACTTGGTGGAAGAACGGCTGCGGACGCAGGCGGTGATGTCTGAGAGGGCAGCGGCGGTCTCCATTTCATAATGACTGTCCTGAGCCAGGTCAGCCAGGGAGAGGATGCCTTTCAGTTTGCCGTTTTCGCTGACCGGCAGACGGCGTACCTGGGCTTTGCTCATCATGGTCATGGCGCTTTCCACGGAATCTGTGGGGGAAACGGTATACACGCCGTTGGTCATGATTTCCCGGATGGTGGTTTTGGAGGGGTCCATACCGGCGGCTACACAGCGGACGGTGATGTCCCGGTCGGTGAGGATGCCTTGCAGGCGGCCCTGGTCGTCGCAGACGGGCAGGGTACCGATGTTTTCCCGTTTCAGCAGTCTGGCTGCGGCAGAGACCGGCTCTTCCTGGCCAACGCTGACAGTGTTTTTGGTCATGAGTTCCTGTACTTTCATAGGAGTGCCTCCTTGGTAAGATTCTGTTCCTATTTTCGGCAGGAATGAGCGGGTTTATACCTATTGTATTTGCTTTGCCAAAGCGGGGCCGACGCCCTCGGCGAACAGTCGTACTGCGGTGAGGGCCTCCTGCAAGGTGTTGCCGCTGCTGCCCACTTCTAAAATCAGTGATCCGGTGGTGAGCTGCTGATTATAGCGTTCGTTGACCAGGTTGATGGGACGCATCAGGCTGGGGTGAACGGCGTTGACGGCATTTTGCAGATAGGCGGCCAGTCGGAGGTTTTCCTCCCAATGGGGGTGTTCCAGGCCACTGCCGCAGCTGCCCACCACAAGCATGGCTTGGGCAGAGGGCAGGCCTTCCTGCTCGGCAACGGTCTTATAGACCACATCGTCATCTCCGATGGCGTCCCGGTGGAGGTCGATGACCATGGAAAGGGAGGGGTACTGTTCCAGGTAGGCGGCAATGGCCTCGGCGGTGCGATTGTAGGAGCCAGTGTAGCTGGGATAATCGTACACACCCCGGTCGTGAATCACCCGCAGGCCGTATTCCTGGAGACAGGCCGTCAGTTCATCGCCTACCCGGATCACATTATAATTGGCATCCTGGGTACGGCTGGTATCCGATGGTTCGTATTGGTCGAATTCGTCCATGGTATAGGCTTCACTGGAGTGGGTATGGATAATGAGGATCTGTGGCTGATCCCGGGGGAGAATCAGGGAAGGGCCGTCTGCCAACAGCTGCGCGGCGCTGACATCAAAGGGCGTGGCGTTTTTGATGGTCATTCCACCGGTGACGCTGGTCTCCAGAACTTCCGGCAGCGGGGACGGAGAAGAGGGCGCAGGGGTTGCTACTGGTGGAATACTGGGCAGGGGAGCAGGCGTTTGAGGTGCCGGGGTGTGGGACTGGGCCGGTGTGGACGACTGGAATCCCCGTAGTTCCACCGCCACTGAGGCGGCAATCAGTTCTTTTGTGGACAAAAGTTCTTTCAGCCAGCTTGCAGCACTGTCATACCCCTGGGCTGTCAGGACCAGCTGAAGGGTCAGGAGCCCCGCGCCGGCGGCAGCCAACCATTTTCGTGCGGACATCTGCCTCACCTCCTATTGTGTTCTTCTATTTTTATGTTGCCTGTCCGGGAAAAAGACCCGTTTTTCTGCCGCTGAGGAAGAATATTGAAAAATTAGTCGAAAAAAGAAACAAAAGGGAAACAAAAGGGGCGTGGGGAACGACAAAATAGTTTACATAACAAAGGTAAAGGGTTACAAAAGTATGTAAGAAAAAAGTCGAAAGTAAAGAAAAACCGTCGTTTCTGTATTTTTGTATAAAGTACACAACACAAGATATTGTGGTTTACAAAGGCTTACAATACCGTTTCTATCCCAATATGCTGTTGAATTAGGCAGACTATATAAATTCGACAAGGCCTGATTGTGCAAAACATAAGTTGAAAGCGTTTTGTAATTTTTCTATAATAGTGGCAAGAGTGAGAGGAGTTGTATCTTCTGACAGGAGACTGCGGGAGATGCTGAAAACAAAAGGAGCATATTATGACAAAACGATTACAAAAGAATATCGCTTTGGTGTGTGTGATCTGCCTGCTTGGTTCCATGCTTTGCGGTTATGCCGCCATTGACAGTGACCTGCCTCTGGAGGAGGATATGGTGCTGTATGAGAAAATCCCTGTCTGTGTGGATGGAGATTTGGAATACTCCGGCTACATGATCGATGGGGTCACTTACATTCCTTTCCGTTCTTTCTGCGGCGCGTTGAATCTGGGGGCTGTTGTCACCTGGGATGAGGAAAACGGCGAGGCAGTGGGTCTGGTGGATGGCTACACCCTGAGCGTCGGTGCAGAGGATTCCTACGTGGCGGTCAACGGCCGGTACTTCTATCTGCCCACAGGGGTAGTCAATTATCGGGGAAACCTGTTGGTGCCGCTGCGGGTGCTGTGCGATGCGTTCCAGATCGAACTGGAATGGGATCAGGACAGCGGACTGGTGAACCTGGTGACGGAGGAATTGCAGGTGTGTCAGTCCGGCGAGAGTTACTATGATGCCGACGATCTGTATTGGCTGTCACGGATCATCAACGCTGAGGCAGGCAACCAGAGCATCAGCGGGAAGGTGTGCGTGGGCAATGTGGTGCTCAATCGGGCGCAGGACCCTCAGTTTCCGGATACGATCTATGATGTGATTTTTGATACCAGTTACGGTATTCAGTTTGACCCGGTACGCAACGGCAGCATTTATGATGAGCCGAATGAGGAATCCGTGATTGCGGCCAAGCTGTGTCTGGAGGGGTGCGAGTTAGCGGGAGACAGTCTGTATTTCGTCAATCCTGAGATCGGCAGCACCAACTGGCTGACCCAGCATCGAACTTTTGTGACTTCTATCGGAGATCACGACTTCTATGCTTGATGAAATGAAAAAAATATGATAGAATCGGATGTACCCTTTTGGGCACATCCGATTTTTTGACTGGGAGAGAGTATGGAAGAAATTCTGACGGCCGGGTTTCCGGAATTGGGACTGACGATTCCACCGGAAGGACTGGCACAGTACCGTGCGTACTATACGATGTTGGAGGAGACAAACCGGGTGATGAACCTGACGGCCATCACCGGGGAAGAGGAGTCTGCGCATCTGCATTTTCTGGACTGCGCCGCACTGCTGACAGCAGAAGATCTGTCGGGCAAGACGGTGATCGATGTGGGCACAGGTGCAGGCTTTCCCGGAATTCCGCTGAAGATCGCCTGTCCCACGCTGCGGCTGACACTGTTGGACAGTTTGGCGAAACGGGTGCATTTTCTGGAGCAGGTGGTAGACCGGTTGGAACTGACGGATACGGAACTGGTGCTGTCCCGGGCGGAAGAGGCGCCGGGGCGGCTGCGGGAGCAGTTTGATGCAGCCACGGCCAGAGCGGTCACACGGCTGGATGCTCTGGCGGAACTGTGTCTGCCGTTGGTGCGGCAGGGCGGTGTGTTCCTGGCTATGAAAGGACCGGACCCACAGACAGAGATCCGAGAGGCAGAGAAGGCGATTCGGGTACTGGGGGGAACGGTGGAACGCGTGGTACCATATACCATTCCGGGCACTGATGTGACACACACGGTGGTGGTGATCCGAAAAATGGGCATCACGCCCAAACAATATCCCCGCCGGTGGGCAAAAATCCAAAAGGAACCGATCCGATAATAGAAGGAGTTAAAAAGATGAAAGAACGAATCCAGGCAGGATTGAATACCTTGGCTGAGGTGATTGAAACTTTAGTTGGCATTCTGCTGCTGCTTGCCCTGTTTATCTCTATTGTGGGACTGGTCATTTCCATGAGCCCGACGGCAATGGTTGATGACCCGCAGGTGTTTTCCCAGTACCTGTCCGCGGCGGCGACGCTGGTGATTGGCGCAGAGTTTGTGAAGATGCTGTGTAACCACACCATGGGGTCAGTGCTGGAAGTGATGCTGCTGGTCATTGCCCGGCAGACCATTGTGGAGCATACTTCTCCGGCGGAAAATCTGCTGGCGGTGCTGTCCATTGGCATTTTGTATGTGCTGCGGAAATTTCTGTATATTCCCAGATTGGATCGTCGGCGGTACCTCCGGCTGTTCGCAGGACTGGCGCATCAGCACCAGAAGAACAAGGAGCATCAGAAAGCCAAGGAGTACAAAGAGGAATGGTACAGAAGTCCGGAAGATTTCCGGGAAGAGGATCATTTCCAGGAGGAAAACCATTTTTCCGATGAGGAGCATTTCCAAGAGGAGATGGATGCTTTGAACAAAAGCGAGTCCCATCATACGGACTGAGAATGAATTATAAAAAGGCTGGCAGAATTTCTGCCAGCCTTTTTTGTATTCATATCCTTGCTTGCTATTGGAACAGCATTTCACAGTGCATTTTCACGCAAATACCTGCGCGATTTTTTGGAACAGGTCTACGATGGCGGAGAAAAACTTCTGCACCCAATCCAGGATGGACTGGAGAACCTGTTGGAATTTGGAAAGTTTCTCGCCATAGTCCTGGGCGGCATCGCCGATGTCGTCCGCTTTTTCCAAATTGCGGCAAATGGAAATCAGGAATTTCAGCTGCTCCTCGTTCAGCGTCAAATGGTATTCTCCGGCCAGCTCCTGCAAAAATGCAGCCAATTCCTCATCGGTCATGGTTCGCGTCTGTTCTGTGACTTCCTGGAGCTGTTCCGTTATGCGGTCTATGACCTGGGAGACAGACTGGGAGAGGGCGGGAGAGGGAGGCGCAGGCTCCGGACTGACGGCAAACACCGAGAGATTGGCCAGTGCGGCGATGATTAGAAAAAATATGAGAATTCTTTTCAATGAGAAACTCCTTTCGGCAGGACGAAAATAGGATAGGGATAGTATACACAGAAAGAGAAGGATTTGTCAAAAATGAAAACAGCCTTCGGACAATTCTGTCCGAAGGCTGTCTGTATTTGGCTTATTTTTTTTCGTTCTCTGCATCCACCTTGGCAAAGTAGTCTTTGGCAAGTTTGACGACTACGCCGCTCAGGGGGAGAAGGGCAATCAGGTTGGGAATGGCCATCAGTCCGTTCAGCGTGTCGGAAATGTCCCACATCAATGTGCCGGAACCGACGGCGCCCACCACGCACACCAGAACAAACGCGATTTTGAAAATCATGATGGCAATCTTATTGCCGTGGAACAGGTAGCCCCAGCAGGTTTCGCCGTAGTAACTCCAGCCGAGGATGGTGGACAGGGCGAAGAAGAGGAGGCTGATCTGAATAATGGTGCCGCCGAGCGTACCGGGCAGGATGGCGTTGAATGCGGCAACGGCAGCAGCGCCTTTAGAGGCATAGGCATCCAGGCCGCCGGGCAGATCCAGAATGCCGGACATGACCACGGCCAGAGCGGTGATGGTACAAATGACCATGGTGTCAAAGAACACTTCGAACACGCCCCAGATGGCCTGTTCGCAAGGCTCTTCGTTGGAAGTTGCGGCGTGGGCGATGGGGGCAGTACCCAGACCGGCCTCGTTGGAGAACACGCCCCGGGCTACGCCCTGCTTGATGGCGACCATGATGGCATAGCCAAACACGCCGCCGCCCACGGATTTCAGGCTGAAGGCACTTTTCACAATCAGAGCCAGGGTGGCGGGAATCTCCGTGAATCGGAGAACGATGATGCCAAGACCGGCCAGCACATAGAATGCGGACATGATGGGCACCAGATAGGAGGTGAACTGACCGATGCGCTTGACACCGCCGATGGTGACGATGGCAACGACAACAGCCAACAGAATACCGGTGACCAGGGGGTCCATGCCAAAGAGATTGTTCATGGCGCCGGCAATCTCACTGGACTGGGCGATATTTCCGGCTCCAAAGCAGGCCAGACCGCCCATCAGGGCAAACAGCATGGCCAGCCATTTCCATTTGGAACCCAGACCGTTCTGGATGTAATACATGGGGCCGCCGTGGTGAACGCCGTTTTCGTCGGTTTCTCGGTACTTCACGGACAGGGCAATCTCGGCAAACTTGGTGCATGCACCGAAAAAGGCGGAAATCCACATCCAGAACACGGCACCGGGGCCGCCGACAAAGATGGCGCCGGTGACACCGGCAATGTTGCCCGTGCCTACAGTGCCGGCCAGGGCGGTGGAAACTGCCTGGAAGGGGGAGAGGTTGTTTCCGTGCTCTTTGTCACTTTTTTTGAAGAGCGTGCCGATGGTGTGCTTAAAAATATAGCCAATGCGGCGCACCTGCAGAAAGCCGGTACGGACAGAAATGTACACGCCGGTTCCGACAAGCAGAAGCAACATCACCGGTCCCCAGGCAAAACTGTTCAGAATACCGTTGATTTTGACGATCAAATCCATAAAAAAGAACTCCTTTTCACACCGGGAGCCAGTCCCGGAGATTGGGGATACATGAATGCACCTATTGTAACATTATAAAAACGCCCATGCAATATGAGGAATTCACAAAAAATTCAAGAACGGAAACAGATGTTTTGAACAAATTTTTAAATATTTTTGTGAAAATATGAAAATTGAAAAATTTTTTTGTATTTTGCGCGGAAGGGTAACTTGCATCAAACGACAGTATCTACTATAATAATTAGTATCAGAATACAAAACGGCAGAAAACGAAACTGAGGAACGGAACAGGAAGGTGCATAATGGACAAAAACCCAGTGCTATTGAGTCGGCTGTCCATGGAATCAGACATTCCACTGTATAGCCAGTTGGTCAACATCATTAAGCGGAATATTACGGCCGGAACATTGAACCCCGGTGATCAGCTCCCCTCGGAATCGGAATTGTGCAGAAACTTTGATATCAGCCGGAGCACCGTCCGGCAGGCGGTCAGTATGCTGGAGGACGAGGGGCTTGTGGTGCGCAAACAGGGACGGGGCACCTATGTGGCAGAACCGAAAGTCCGCAGAAAAACGGAAAAACTGTATTCCTTCACTTCGGAAATGACTTCCATGGGGCTGACGCCCTCGTCCAAACTGGTGGAATACGATATTATCGACCCGACACCGGACATTATGAAGATGTTGGAATTGGACAGTCCGGCCACAAAGGTCTATAAGTTTTCCAGAATTCGCTATGTGGACGGAGAGGCCATGGTGTTGGAGACATCGTTTTATCCCCAATACCTCTACCCCACTCTGACGCGCCCTTTGCTGGAGACCCATAGTTTTTACAGCCTGCTGTTTGAACGGGGGATTGTGCCCTATGAGGCAGTGGATTCTTATGAGGCAGTGGTGATGAGCCGCCGGGAGGCGGAGCTGCTGGACTGCCGGCCCGGAAGTCCGGCCTTTTCCGTGCAGCGGGTCACCCGGACGGAGAACGGACAGCCTTATGAATTTACCCAGAGCCTGATTCGGGGAGACCGGGTCAAGCTGGATGTGTTTTTGCACAAAGACGGTGTCACTTTTTCCAGAAATCTGGGATGAAAAGAGAGGAGAGCCTGACGCGGCGCAGATGCGCAGCGTCAGGCTCGTGCTGTTTGCGGGGCACTGTAAGGCGGAAAAATGGTAAGAAAATCGGGGGAGGTGGGGCGAATATAGAGAAAAATGTCATAAAATGGTAACAAAAAATTTACGATTGCAGGGGGACTGTTTTCCTTGTACGCACAGAACTTGCGCGGATTCGACGGCCTTCAGGCCTTGAAAACACTGGAAAATCGTCAAAAACCCGGGGATATTGTTAAAAACTTGTTCTGCTTTCTGCAGGTTTTTCACCGTTTTCGTATGGACATCCTTTTACCAATATGTTAATATGAATTGGTTAAATTATAGAGAGGTGATGCTAATGCCCTTCAAGTATTACGGCGGCGTTCATCCTGATGAAATGAAGCAGCCCACACTGGCTACTTCTTATATTGCACAGCCGCCTCAGGTCGTCATTCCTCTTCAGATGCACATCGGCGCGCCCTGCCAGCCTTTGGTTAAGGTGGGCGATCACGTGACGATGGGTCAGAAGATCGGCGACAATTCTGCCCCGCTCTGCGCTCCCATCCACGCCTCCGTTTCCGGTACGGTCGTGGCCATCGAGCCCAGACGGCATTGTGTGATTGGTGATATGGTGCCGTCCATCGTGATTGAAAACGACGGACTGGATACCCCCTGCACCGACCTGCCCCCCCTGACTCCCGAACAGCTGAAAGACCCTGATGCCATTCTCAACCGCATCCGGGAAGGCGGCGTCGTGGGTATGGGCGGCGCTATGTTCCCCACCCATTTCAAGATTCAGGGCGGCCGCGGCAAAGTGGATACCCTGATCATCAACGGTGCCGAGTGCGAGCCTTATCTGAACGGCGACCACCGCACCATGCTGGAGCATCCTGAGGAACTGCTCAAGGGCATTGAACTGGTCCGTATCGCACAGGGTGTGGATACTGCTTACTACGGTATCGAGGAGAACAAACAGGACGCAATCGATCTGCTCAACTCCCTCAACCCCGCACAGTACGGCATTGTGATCGTGCCCGAGAAGGTCAAGTACCCCCAGGGCGCTGAGAAAATGCAGGTCAAGGCCAATACCAACCGCGAAGTCAAACCCGGCGGAATTCCCTCCGGCGTGGGCTGCAACGTGGTGTCCACCTTCACTTGCTGGTCCGTTTACAAAGCCTGCTACGAAGGCCGGCCTTTGATCGATCGTGTGCTGTCTGTGGGCGGTAGCGCCATCAAACCTGCCAACGTGATGGTTCGTTTTGGTACGCCCATCCAGTTCATCATCGATCAGCTGGGCGGGTTCACCAAGGAGATTGACCGCGTGGTTCTGGGCGGCCCCATGATGGGCTTTGCCTCCTTTGACCAGAGCTGCGGCCTGATCAAGGGTATTTCCGGTCTGCTGTGCTTCTCCAAGGAAGAGAACAGAGATGTGGAGAATCCCACCTGCATCCGCTGCGGTAAGTGCATTGAAGTGTGCCCCATGAAACTGCAGCCGATTCATATGTACATGTATACCCTGCGCAAAGATTACGACGCCATGAACAAGTTCCACGTGATGGACTGCTTTGAGTGCGGCTCCTGCACCTACAACTGCCCGGGCCGTCTGCCTCTGACGCCGACCTTCAAGATGGGCAAGGGTATGATCAAAGCCCGTGACGCAGAGCTGAGAGCAAAAGCTGAGGCGGAAAAAGCAAAAAAGGAGGCTGAGAAATAATGAACGAAGAAAAGATGCTTTATCGTGTTTCCGGCGCCCCCTTTGTCCGGTCCAAGACGGATACCCAGCGCATCATGCTGGATGTGCTGATCGCCCTGTTGCCCGCATTCTGCGTGGCTGTGTGGCAGTTCGGTTCCGCCGCTGTGATCCGTGTGGCTGTTTCCGTGGCCTCCTGCGTGTTCTTTGAGTGGCTGTATCGGAAACTTATGAAGAAAAACAGCACCATTCACGACCTGTCCGCTTGCGTGACCGGTGTGCTGTTGGTGTTCTGTATGCCCGCTGGCGTGCCTCTGTTTGTGGTCGTCCTGGGCGCATTCTTCTCCATCATTCTTGTCAAGCAGCTGTATGGCGGCATCGGCAAGAACTTCCTGAACCCTGCGCTGGCTGGCCGTGCTCTGATGATGGCCGGTTATGCACTGTTCATGACCACCTGGCCCGTGCCCTCCGCCCTGAAAGGCGCTGTGGACGGCACCACCATGGCAACTCCGCTGAACCTGCTGTACAGCGGCACCGCTGCCGATCTGCCTGAGTACTTCAGCCTGATGGATCTGTTTATCGGCAAGATCCCCGGCTGCATGGGTGAGATTTCCACCGTGGCTCTGCTGCTGGGCGGTATCTACCTGATCGCACGCAAAGTCATTTCCTGGCGTATCCCCGCCACCTACCTGGGCACCGTGGCCGTTCTGACCATGCTGTTTGGCCGGGAAGGGTTCGGCAATGTGGAGTGGATGCTGTATAACCTCTGCTCCGGCGGTCTGATGTTGGGTTCCTTCTTTATGGCAACCGACTACGCTACCAGCCCCGTGACTCCCAAGGGTCAGCTGATCTTCGGCGTGGGCTGCGGCGCACTGACCGTGCTGATCCGCTACTTCGGCGGCTATCCCGAAGGCGTTTCCTACGCCATCCTGATCATGAACCTGCTGGTCTGGGCCATCGATAAGGCTACCCCGCAGCGTCAGTTCGGCGTGTCCAGGGAAGAACTGAAGTCAGCCAAAGAGGCTGCAAAAGCAGAAAAGAAAGCAGCAAAGGAGGCACAGGCATGAGTGAAAAGAAATCCGGCCCCAACATCGGCAAGCTGGTAATCGTGCTGACTCTGGTCTGCGCCATTACCTCTGCCGTTCTGGGCGGCGTCAACGCCATTACCAAAGACCGTATTGCCCAGATCAAAGAAGAAAAGACCAATGCGGCACTTGCTGAAGTGCTGCCCATTGCAGAAAATGATGCTTATACCGAGATGACTGATTTCCAGGGCGACGAGGCTGTGACCCATGTGTGGCAGGCCGAGGCCGGTTATGTGGTGCAGATGGATATTTCCGGTGCACAGGGCATGATCGACATGGTCGTCGGCGTGGATAAGGAAGGCGCTGTTACCGGCGTTTCCATCATCGGCCACGGCGAGACCCCCGGTCTGGGCGCTAAGGCCACGGAAGTGGAATTCCGCGATCAGTATGTCGGCATTACCGGCAGCGCTGCTCTGACCAAGAGCGGCGGTACCGTAGAGGCGCTGACCGGCGCGACGATCACCTCTCAGGCTGTGACTGACGGCGTGAACATCGCTCTGGCTACCGTCGCAACACTGGGCTAAGGAGGAAACTGACTGATGAATATCAAACAGCAATTCAAAGAAGGCCTGGTGACAAACAACCCCGTGCTGGTGCAGCTGATCGGTATGTGCGCCACCATGGCTATTACGACCTCCATGTTCAACGGTGTTGGTATGGGCCTGTCCGTGCTGATCATCCTGACCTGCTGCAACGTGGTGGTTTCCATGATTCGGAAAATCATCCCCAACGAGATCCGTCTGGCCATCTTCGTGGTGGTCATCGCCGGATTCGTGACCATCGTGGACCTGCTGCTGCAGGCCTTCGTGCCCGCTCTGTCTGAGGCTCTGGGCGTGTTTATCCCCCTGATTGTCGTTAACTGCATCATCATCGGCCGTGCTGAGGCATTCTGCCAGAAGAACACCGTGGGTGCATCCTTTGTCGACGGTATCGCACAGGGTCTGGGTTACACGCTGGTCCTGGTGGCAATGTGCCTGGTCCGTGAGTTCCTGGGCAGCGGCACCATCGGCGGCGGCCTGATCGATATCAGCAACGGTTTCCGTCTGACTCTGGACGGCACTGGCGCCGGTATCCAGGTCTTTGACGGCGATACATACGGCATGCTGTTCATGATCCTGCCCCTGGGCGGCTTTATCACCCTGGGCTGCCTGATCGCTCTGATGCAGTATGTGCTGAGAAGATCCGCTGAAAAGAAAGAACGGAAAGAAAAGGAGGCGGCTGAATAATGGATAATCTGTTTGGCTCTCTGGTGTCCATTTCTCTGGGCGCTATCCTGATCAACAACTTCATCTTCTCCCAGTTCCTGGGCTGCTGCCCCTTCCTGGGTGTTTCTCAGAAAGTCGATACCGCTGTTGGCATGGGCCTGGCCGTTACCTTCGTTATGGGTCTGGCTTCCGCACTGTGCTACGTGGTTACCATCGTCCTGAACAGTCTGGGTCTGGAGTATATGCAGACTCTGGCTTACATCCTCATCATTGCATCTCTGGTGCAGCTGGTGGAGATGTTCCTGAAAAAATCCATTCCTTCTCTGTATTCCGCTCTGGGTATTTACCTGCCCCTGATCACCACCAACTGCGCGGTGCTGGGCGTGGTGCTGCTGAACGTGCAGAATGGCTACAACTTCATCGAGTCTGTGGTGTACGGCATCACTGGCGGTCTGGGTTTCCTGCTGGCCATCGTGCTGTTTGCCTCTGTGCGTGAGCGTCTGCAGTTCGCAGAGTATCCCAAAAGCTTTGAAGGATTCCCCATCGCACTGGTTTCCGCAGGCCTGCTGGCTCTGGCATTCATGGGTTTCAGCGGCATGAAGATTTTTTGATTAGGGAGGGAAACTGAGATATGATGAACATTTTGTATGCAGTTCTCGTCCTGGGCGTGATGGGCGCCGCCTTCGCAGCCCTGTTGGGCTTTGCGGCGAAGATCTTCGCTGTGGAAACGGACCCCCGTGAGGAGGCTGTGATGGAAGTTCTGGCCGGTGCCAACTGCGGCGGCTGCGGCTATCCCGGCTGCTCCGGTTACGCTGCTGCTGTTGCACGGGGCGAGGCTCCCACTGACCGCTGTGTGGCCGGTGGCGCCGAGACCGCAAAGAAAGTGGCTGAGATCATGGGCGTTGCCGGTGGCGGTGCCGAGAAAATGATCGCATTTGTGCCCTGCTCCGGCAGCGCAGAAGTGGCTGCTCTGAAGTTTGAGTACACCGGTCCCAAGACCTGCCAGGCTGCTATGGGCTATGGCGGACAGGGCACCAAAGTCTGCTCTTTCTCCTGCATTGGCTACGGCGATTGTGTGCAGGCTTGTAACTTCGGTGCAATGCACGTGGAAAACGGTGTGGCAAAGGTCGACCGCGAGAAGTGCGTGGGCTGTATGGCCTGCGCTGAGGCTTGCCCCAAGCACCTGATCGTGAAGGTTCCTTACAGCCAGCACGAAATCGTGGCTTGCCGTTCCAACGACAAGGGTCCTGCTGTGACCAAGGCTTGCAAAGTGGGCTGCATTGGCTGCATGAAGTGCGTCAAGGAGTGCCCCGCAGATGCCATCACTGTCACCAACTTCCTGGCGCATATCGACGCCTCCAAGTGCGTTGACTGTGGTCACTGCGCAGAGATCTGCCCCAGACACATTATCAAACTCCAGGACATCTGATGTTCTGAAAAGAAAAAGCTCTGACCAAACGGTCAGAGCTTTTTTGATATTTTGATGGGGGTCAGGTGCCGGAATTTGTGGAAACATCGTTATCGTCAGGACTTGCTTGCCGGGCAATCTGCTCTTTCCAGCATTTGTGGCACATGGCCACATAGGAGTCGTTGCCGCCGAGCATCACCTGACTGCCTTCCGTGATGATGCGGCCGTTTGCATCAATCCGGGCATTGACGGTGGCCTTCTTGCCGCAGGAGCAGACGGTTTTAATCTCGGTGATGGAGTCTGCCAACTCCATGAGGCGCTGGGAGCCGGGGAAAAAGTGGGTGAGGAAATCAGTGCGCAGTCCGAAACAGAGTACGGGCACATCTTCCTGATCCGCCATGTCCCGGAGTTCCTCGATTTGTGAGGGAGTGAAAAACTGAGATTCATCGGAGATGATCACATCATGTCGGCCTGCGGCCTGATAGGCCTGATGAATACTCTCCTCCGGGGTGATGATTTGTGCGTGGGCCTGCAGTCCGATGCGGGAGCGGACAATGTCGGCGCCGTCCCGGTCGTCCACACTGGGTTTGATGAGCCAGACGGACATCCCCAACTCCTCGTAGTTGAACTTGGTGATCAGCGCCTGGGCGGATTTGGAGGAGCCCATGGCTCCGTATTTGAAATATAATTTTGCCATTTTACTGTTCCTTCGTTGACTGTTCCATCAGGTATACAGGTGGGCTTTGATTCGTTCCATCACCATGTCCAGAGCCACCAGATTCTGGCCGCCCTCGGGAATGATGATATGGGCGTTCTTTTTACTGGGTTCCACAAATGCTTCGTGCATGGGTTTGACGGTGGTGAGGTACTGATTTACCACGGACTCCAGGGTGCGTTCCCGTTTGTTTACATCCCGGACGATGCGGCGCAGGATGCGCACATCCGCATCGGTGTCCACAAAAACCCGAATATCCATTTCCTGACACAGTTCCGGCTCTGCTAGAATGAGAATACCCTCCACAATAATGACTTTGGCAGGCTTGACCAGGATGGTTTCCGTAGAGCGGTTATGAACGGTGTAATCATATACCGGGCAGTGGATTTCATGGCCGGCCTTCAGCTCCCGCAGATCCCGGATCATCAGCTGGGTTTCAAAGGCGTCCGGGTGGTCATAGTTCAGCTTGGCCCGCTCATCGTAGGTCATGTTGTCGTGGGCTTTATAGTAGTTGTCGTGGTAGATCACGGAGACATCTTCGCCAAAACGCTCCATGATTTTTTTGGTGATGGTGGTTTTGCCGGAGCCGGTACCCCCGGCAATTCCGATTGTCAGAACATCCATTGTAAAAATCCCCCTGTGTTACAGTCTCTTTCTGGAGAGCATTTTACCATAAGCTGACGAAATATGCAATTTGACTTTCGGAAAGAACACATTTATAATAATACTATCCTATTTTTGAAATCAAAGGAGGACGTTCTCATGTCCAATATTCCCACTCCCCATATCTCTGCCAAACTGGGAGAGATTGCCAAAACTGTGCTGATGCCCGGTGATCCTCTGCGTTCCAAATTCATTGCGGAAAACTTCCTGAAAGACCCGGTCCTGGTCAATAATGTCCGGGGCGTGCAGGGCTATACCGGTACCTGGAAAGGTGTGCCTGTGACTGTGCAGGCCAGCGGTATGGGAATTCCCTCTATCGGTATTTACAGCCACGAACTTTATAATTTCTACGGTGTGGAAAACATTATCCGCATCGGCAGCGCCGGGGCGCTGAGCGACAAGCTGCATGTAATGGATGTGGTGGCCGGCATGGGCGCCTGCACCGATTCCAATTTCGTACATCAGTTCGGTCTGAACGGCACCTTTGCGCCGATTGCCGACTATCAGCTGCTGTCCACCGCCGTGCGCGCTGCTGCTGAGCGGGGCATCGATCTGCATGTGGGCAACATCCTGTCTGAGGATAACTTCTACGATCCCGACGGGTTGGACTCCACCCTCGACTGGGCAAAGATGGGTGTGCTGGCTGTGGAAATGGAGGCGGCAGGTCTGTATATGAATGCAGCCAGAGCCGGAAAGCGGGCGCTGTGCCTGTGCACCATTTCCGACCACATCGTGCTACCGGAAGAGATTCTCACCTCTGAGCAGCGGCAGAACGCTATGACCCAGATGATTGAGATTGCACTGGATACCGCAGCACTGATGGGCGGAGAATAAGATTTCTAAATTGTAAAATTTGGCTTTTTCTCCCTCTGGGTGTTGATTTATACTTGTACCTGTTGTATACTTAACACGGAATTTACCGATGGCTTACATATTTGCGTCGGTCTGTTCAAAGATATCTGTCGTCGAATAGACGGTGGGTAAAAATTTTAGGAGGATGAACAACATGAACATGAAAAAGATTCTCGCACTGATTCTTGCTCTGGCGATGGTCTTTACTCTGGCTGCTTGCGGCGGAGACAAGGACCCCGATCCCACTGCAACTCCCGAGACTCAGGGCAATGAGACTGCTACCACCATCAAAGTTGGTATGGTCACCGACGTGGGCGGCATCAACGACCAGTCCTTCAACCAGTCTGCATGGGCAGGCCTGGAGGCTCTGGCTGCTGAGAACGAGAGTATCGAAGTGCAGTACCTGGAGAGCGCAACCGATGCTGACTACTCCGCAAACATCCAGACTTTCCTGGACGACGAGTACGACCTGATCATCTGCGTGGGCTACATGCTGGCTGACGCTACCCGTGAGGCTGCTGAGGCTAACCCCGATCAGAAGTTTGCCATCATTGATGACGCAACCAACGCTGATCTGGAGAACGTGGCTTGCCTGATGTTCTCTCAGGAGCAGGCTTCTTACCTGGTGGGCGTGGTCGCTGGTATGATGACCAAGACCAACAACGTTGGTTACGTCCAGGGCATGGTTTCCCCCAACATGAACCTGTTCGGCATTGGCTATGTCAGCGGCGTGAAGTCCGTGAACCCCGATGCTACCATCCAGCAGTACAATGCTAACAGCTTTGCTGATTCCGCTGCAGGCGCTGCAGCAGCTACTGACATGGTCACCAAGGGCGCTGACGTGATCTACCACGCAGCAGGCGGCACCGGCGCTGGTGTCATCTCCGCATGCGCTGACAACGGCATCTACGCCATCGGCGTGGACTCCGACCAGGCTTACCTGGCTCCCGAGACCGTGATCACCTCCGCTATGAAGCGCGTTGACATTGCCTCTCAGGATATCTCCCTGGCAGTGCTGAACGGCGAGTTCACCGGCGGTGTGCATCAGTACAGCCTGGAGAACGGCGGCGTGGATATCGCTCCTACCCAGGATCTGCTGACTGAGGAAGTCATTGCTGCTGTTGCTGAGGCAAAAGAGAAGATCCTCTCCGGCGAGATCGTGGTTCCCACCACTGTGGAAGAGTGCCCCGACTTCGTTCTGGCTGAGGCAGCTGCATAATTCAAAATACATAAAAACGTGTCACATTTTTTGTGGCACGTTTTTTGTATTTGTCCGGAAAAAACGGTAGAAAAACGAGTAGAACTATGATAGAATATGTTACATATCTATGACATCAGGAGGCGCATTATGAAACGTGTGTTAACACCGGAAATGATAGAAGCAAAACGGGATGAGATCTATCAGACGCTGACAGAACCCACCTACACCCATGAGCAGAAAGTGACCTATTTGGCACGAAATGCGGAAAACTTCCTGACAGTGCTGGACGAACCGGAAGGTTTGGATGAACTGATGCGTTGCGAGTTCCCGGAGCAGTGTATCTGCAATCTGGGCGAAGGCGACGCACCGTACCGCCCCCGGTACATCTGCATCGATTTTGAGAAGTTTTTGAAGGAAGGCAGCGAGTTCCTGCAGCTTGGCCCGGCAAAAGATTTTGCAGAGGCATTGAACAATTTGATGATCATGTATCACAACATTCCCAGTATCACCAATTACCCTGTGTATATCGGTGACCTGGATATGCTGCTGGATCCATACATCACCGATTTGAGTGACGAGGAAGTCAAGAAGGCGCTGCGGCTGTGGCTGACCATGGTCGACCGGACCATTCTGGACTCTTTCTGTCATGCGAACGTTGGCCCGAAGGCGACCCGGATGGGTTATCTGCTGATGCAGGTGGAGGCAGAGCTGGAGAATGCCGTGCCCAACCTCACCATGCGGGTGGCAAAGGATACTCCGGACGAATTTGTCCTGGCCGGCATCGACTGCGCACTGCACTCTGCAAAGCCCAGTTTTGCAAACGACACCATGTTCCGTTCGGAACTGGGGGACGACTACTGCATTGCCAGCTGCTACAATGGTCTGCATAAGGCCGGCGGTGCGTACACCCTGAGCCGTTTGATCCTGGCCAACATCGCAAAACGCGCGAAAAACATTGAGGACTTCAAGACCAATCAGCTGCCCTATGTCTGCGACATTATGGCGCGGTACATGGATGAGCGTATCCGGTTCCTGGTAGAGGATAGCGGATGGTTCAAAGACAGTTTCCTGGTCAAGGAAGGCTTTGTGAAACGGGAAAACTTCACCGCCATGTTCGGTATGGTGGGTATGGCAGAGTGTGTGAACACCCTGCTGGAGAAGGAAGGCTGCCACGAGCGGTTCGGACATAGCGACCGGGCCAATCAGCTGGGCGTGGAGATCATGGAGATCATCCAGGACTTCAACAACAACCACTTCAACCCCTACTGCGAGTGCAGCGGCGGACACTTCCTGCTCCATGCACAGGTGGGTCTGGCAGACGATATGGATTGCTCTCCCGGCACACGAATCCCCATCGGCGAGGAGCCGGATGAGTTGGTGGATCATCTGAATGTGATCAAACTCTTCCACCACTACTTCCCCTCCGGCACGGGCGATATCTTCCCCGTGGATCTGACGGTGCATAAAAATCCCCAGTTCGTCCTGGATGTGATCCGCGGCGGTATGGGCGTGGATATTCGCTATCTGTCTTTCTACTCCAGCGACAGCGATGTGATCCGTGTTACGGGTTATCTGGTGAAACGCAGTGAGATGGAAAAACTGGATGCCGGCGAAAATGTGCGTCAGAATACCACCGGACTGGGTCTTGGCTCCGCCAAGAAAGGAAAGATCCTGGATCGCCGGGTGCGGTAAATCATGACAACGGCAACAGTCAATAAAATCATCCCGTTCAGCAGCGTAGATGGCCCGGGGAACCGAACGGCAATCTTTTTGCAGGGCTGCGGCTTTAACTGCCAGTATTGCCACAATCCGGAGACCATCCATACCTGCATCCACTGCGGGACTTGTGTGCCCTATTGCAAACCCGGGGCATTGACCATGGTGGACGGTCGGGTGCGGTACGATATTACCAAATGCGTGCTGTGTGATGAATGTTTTCACCACTGTCCCCACGGCGCCTCCCCACGAACCAGGGAGATGACGCCGGAACGGGTGATGATGGAAGTGGAAAAAAATATGCCCTTTATTCGGGGAATCACGGTCTCCGGAGGAGAATGTACCCGGTGGCGGGATTTCCTGGTGGAATTGCTGACCCTTGCAAAGGCCAGGGGACTGCATACCCTGCTGGATTCTAACGGCAGTTATGAGTTTGGCTCTGACCCGGAGCTGATGGCCGTGACCGATGGGGTGATGTTGGATATCAAAGCTTGGACTCCTGAGGAACACCGGCGGGTGACCGGGCAGGACAACGAAATGGTGTTGAAAAATCTGCACTGGCTGGCGGCCAACGGAAAGCTGCCGGAAGTGCGGACGGTGATCGTGCCGGAACTGTTCGATTGTGAGCGGACGGTGCGGAATGTGTGTCAGGTGCTGGTGGATAACGGGTGCCTGGATACACGGTACAAAGTGATTTGTTACCGGCCTATGGGAGTCCGGGAAACGTATAAGGGACTGGTCCCGCCCACGCAGAGTCAGTTACAGGAACTGGCTGCTGTGGCCCGGGGATACGGTCTGACGGATGTCGTAATTATTTGATGGAGTCCCCCGGTTTTTATGCCGGGGGAGTCCGCACCTCCGCCTGCGGCGGGCGCGTGGCAGACAGAGAGGACTGCCACAGCATCTCAAACATCTGAAAAAGCCGGGAGATTTCGGCTTGAAGGAGGGTATACATTTGGCAAAAGAATATGTGGATCTCAATACCAAGGTGGTTGAGATGCGGAATATTGTCAAAAAGTTTGGAGATTTTACGGCCAATGATGGGATCAATCTGACGATCCACAAGGGTGAGATCCATGCGATCCTGGGTGAAAACGGCGCCGGAAAATCCACACTGATGAATCAGCTGTACGGTTTGTACAAGCCTACTTCCGGAGAAATCCTGATCAACGGCAAGAAAATGGAGATGAACAATCCCCGGGACGCCATTGATGTGGGAATCGGCATGGTGCATCAGCACTTTATGCTGGTGCAGCCGTTCACGGTGACCGAAAACATTGTGCTGGGCACAGAACCCCGGAAGGGAATCGTCCTGGATATGGAGACTGCCCGGAAGAATGTGGTGGAAATCTCTGAAAAGTATGGACTGTCCATTGATCCGGACGCAAAGATCGAGGATATTTCTGTGGGTATGCAGCAGCGTGTGGAGATTCTGAAGGCGCTGTACCGCGGTGCGGATGTGCTGATTTTGGACGAGCCGACGGCATCGCTGACGCCGCAGGAAATCGTGGAACTGATCCAGATCATGCACAATTTGACGGCGGACGGGAAGAGCATCATCCTGATCACCCATAAACTGAAGGAAATCAAAGAGTCTGCGGACTACTGCACGATCATCCGTATGGGCAAGTACATTGACACTGTGGATGTGGAGACCGTGACGGAAGATGAACTGGCCAGTATGATGGTGGGCCGGCAGGTGACCTTTGCGGTGGAAAAACCGGAGCAGACACCCGGCGATGTAGTGCTGGAAGTGAAAGACCTGCACGGTGTGGACTATCGGGATGTGGAGATCCTTCGGGGTCTGGATCTGACAGTCCGTAAAGGCGAAATCGTGGGCATTGCAGGTATTGACGGCAATGGACAAACGGAATTGGTGGAGATCATCACCGGACTGCGGAAGGCCACCAAGGGCGAGGTCCGGGTCAACGGTGTGGACATTTTCAACAAGCCGCCCAGATTTGGATTCCTGAACGGGGTGTCCAGTATTCCGGCTGACCGGCAGAAACACGGTTTGGTGCTGGACTTCTCCGTGGAAGAGAATATGGTGCTCCAGAACTTCCGGGAAGAACCCTATTCCCGGAAAGGAATCATCAAGCGGGATGAGATTCGGAAATTTACCAAGGATGCCATTGAAAAATATGACATTCGGCCCCGGGGCTGTGAGAATCGTCCGGCGGGGACGCTGTCCGGTGGTAACCAGCAGAAGGTCATCATTGCCCGTGAGGTGGAAAATGACAAGGATTTGCTGATTGCAGTCAACCCCACCCGCGGTCTGGACGTGGGCGCCATCGAATATGTGCATCAGTACATTGTGGAGCAGCGGAACAAGGGGAAGGCCGTTTTGCTCGTCTCCTTTGAGCTGGACGAAATCATGAGCCTGTCCGACCGGATCGACGTGATCTATGCGGGTAAAATCGTCAGCGAAGTGGAAGGCAAAAACGCAGACGAAAATGAGCTGGGTCTGATGATGGCAGGAGGAAAACGAAATGGATAAAAAGAAAACACTCCTGGAGTTTTTTGCCGAGAGTAAGCTGATCCACACGGTGCTGTCTATCATCATCGGATTCATCGTGGGTGCGATTTTCCTGATGGTCATGGGCATTTCCGTGGCGGACGCCTATGGAATGCTGCTCAAGAGCGTATTTTCCGGCGCAAAAAGCTTTTCTTATTGTATTGTATATGCTACGCCGTATATCGTGGTGGGTCTGTCTGTGGCATTTTCGTTCCGGACAGGCGTGTTCAACATCGGCGCGGAAGGTCAGTTCGTGGTGGGCGCCATGGCGGCCTGTGTGGTCGGCATTCTGTTTGGGGAGCTGCCCAGCATTGTGCTGATCCCCCTGTGTTTCCTGGCGGCGGCTGTGGCCGGCGCTGTGTGGGGCATTATCGTGGGATTCCTGAAAACCAAGTGGGGCATCAACGAAGTGCTGTCCATGATCATGTTCAACTGGATCGCATTTTACCTGAGCAACTATATTGCCGGATTCCCTGCAATCCACAATGAAGGTTCCGCAGAGGCTACCCGCAACGTTTCGGCCAATGCCCGGACGCTGCTGTCCAAAGATCTGATCGACAATTTGGGGCTGTGTCCTACTGCTAACTGGGGCATTTTGGTGGCCATTGCACTGACGATTCTGGTCTATTTCCTGATCGAAAAAACCACTTTGGGTTATCAGCTCAAGGCGGTGGGCTTTAACAAGTCTGCTGCGGAATATGGCGGCATCAATGTGAAACGGTCTATCCTGACTGCACTGGGCATCTCCGGCGCACTGGCCGGTATCGGCGGCGCACTGCAGCTGCTGGGTATGGGCGGCCGTATCAGTATCTTTACCTCTCAGGAAGGATTCGGTTTTGCAGGCATCGTGGTGGCGCTGATTGGTGTGTCCAACCCCATTGGCGTGTTCCTGGCAGGCCTGTTCTACGGCGCGCTGACTTACGGCGGCGGCAAGCTGAACCTGGTGGGAGCGCCGACCCAGGTGGTGGACATTATCGTGGGAACGGTGGTGTTCTTCATTGCAATTTCCACGATCTTTAGCTATGTGAAGTATTTGAAGAGACAGAAAAAAGAGCCGCAAGAGGCTGCGAAGGGAAAGGAGGCTGAACAGTAATGGATGGATTGATCAATGAACTGGGCGTTATTATTTACGCAACTTTGCTGTTTACGCCGCCCCTGCTGTTTGCGGCACTGGGTTCCTGTTTTTCGGAAGTTTCCGGTGTGGTGAACATCGGCATCGAGGGCATGATGACGGCCGGCGCATTTACCGGATGCGTGGTGGCGCTGTTTACCAACAATCCCTGGATCGGCTTTTTGTGCGGCGGTCTGGCGGGTATGCTGTTTGGTGCGCTGCACGCATTTGCAACGGTGAAATTGGGAGCAGACCAGACCATTTCCGGTACGGCTATCAATATGCTGGCACCGGGCGTGGCCATTATGCTGGCGAAGGCACTGTTCAAGTCCACGGATACCGTTCCTCTGCCCACCAGCGCAAAGATCCCCCTGCTGTTCAACGGCACGTTTGATACCAGTACCACATTTGGCACTTTTATGAAGAATGTGTTCACCAACTATGCAACGACCTATCTGGTGTTCATTGCGGTGATTGTGGTGTGGTTTGTGTTCTACAAAACCCGGTTTGGCCTGCGGATGCGGGCCTGCGGTGAGCATCCCCAGGCGTGCGAGACACTGGGCATCAATGTGCTGCGGACACGGTTCACCTGCGTGTGCATTTCCGGGTTTATGGCCGGATTGGGCGGCGCTTGCGTGACCATGGCCATCACCAACCAGTTCCGTCCCATCTCTATTGTGGGTCAGGGCTTTATTGCCATCGCATCGGTGATTTTCGGTAAGTTCCGTCCCCAGGGCGCAATGCTGGGCTGTCTGCTGTTCGGTTTCTGCACCGGTTTGAAAGTGGTGCTGGGCTCCTCCAATGTGGTTTCGGCACAGCTGATTTCCATGATCCCCTATGTGGTGACAGTGTTAGTGCTGATCCTGTTCGTGGGCAAATCCCATGTGCCGTCGGCCAACGGAAAACCCTTTATCAAATCCAAATAAGCTTTGGCGCTGTCAGCGGCCGCAGAGGAAACTCTGCGGCCGTTTTTTGTTGGAAGGGAGAACTTTTTGAAAAAATTCGGAAAATGGTGGGAAAAATCGAAGGGGGCGTTCGGTATAGAGGATAGAAAGGGATTGTGGGGTATGGTACAATGAAAAAAAGAGGAGAGGGTGTACCGTATGCTCCTGTATTACACCTTGATGGATGGCCCGGGGGACCGGGAGAAATTTGACGCGCTATATGGGCGCTACAAAAACTTGATTTACAGTATTGCATTTCAAATTTTGGAGGATGAAGGGATGGCGGAGGACGCTGTGCAGGAAACATTCCTTTATGTGGCGAAAAATATGAAGAAGATCGGTGCGCCAGCTGCACCGGAGACCAAAACATTTTTGTCCATAATCGGTCAGCATCAGGCCATCGACCTCTACCGGAAACGGAAGCGGACAACAACGGAACCGTTGGACATTTTGGGACAAGCGGTCCGGGAAACAGAGGAACCCGGGGGACTGGCCCAGTGCATCCGGCGGCTGCCGGGGCAGGAGCGGGACTGGATTCTGCTGCGGTTCCACTATGGATACTCGGTGAAGGAAGTCTGCCGTATGATGCATTTTTCTCTGTCCGCGGGTTACCGGTTTGAGCAGCGGGCGAAGAAACATCTGCGGACGCTGTGCGAAGAGGGAGGGGTGTTGTGATGTTTTCCGAACGGGAGCTGAAAGAGGCGTCCGCGGAGGTGGTTCGCGCCATGGCAGAGCATCTGCCGGAACCAGGGGCCTGCCCGGCACACACCTTTTCCGAAGAATTTGAACGGAAGATGGAAAAAGCAGGGCGGCGGACAGAACCCGGCCTGTTCCAAAAGGGAATTCAGGCGGCGGCCTGCACTGCCGTGGTGCTGCTGACCACTGCGGGAGTGGTGTTGGCCGTGAATACGGAAGTGCGGGCAGAATTTTTTGGCTGGGTACAGGCGCTCTCCGGACAGTTCTTTCATTATCAGTTTGTGGGTGAGGAAAATAGTTCGGATAGCTTGTATCATTTAGGTTGGGAACCGAGCGGATATACATTCCGAAAGAGAGTCGAAAACGGTTCACTTACGATTTTGATTTATGAAAATGAAAGTGGTGAGTCATTGGCGTTTTCCTATCAGCCATCCGGGGACGCTTATTTGGCTGAAGATGGACTGTGCAGACATCAGGTGTTCGTGGGTGGAGTCCCCGCAGATTTTTATGTATCTGAGAATGGTGGCGATTGTGCACTTGTGTGGGTCAAGGATAGTACATTGTTTGTGATTTCTGGAAGATTGACAGAAGATGTGTTGATTAAAATAGCTGAAAACGTAACATAAAATTTGATGAAAAGTAATCTTAACATGGGAAAAAATACCGTGTAGATTCGGTATAGAGGATAGAAAGGGACTGTGGGGTATGGTACAATGAAAAAAAAGAAGAGAGGGTGTACCGTATGCTCCTGTATTACACCTTGATGGACAGCCCGGAGGACCGGGAGAAATTTACAATTTTATATGGGTGTTATCGAGATCAAATGCTCCGCAGAGCATATCAGATCTTACACAATCAAGCGGATGCAGAAGATGCAGTCCATGAGGCATTTTTGACTGTTGCAAAAAATATCTCAAAAATTTCTGAGCCAAAGTGTCACAAAACGAGGAATTATCTCGTTACCATTGTTGAGAGCAAAGCCATTGATCTATATCGAAAATATCAGCGCTGCGGCTGTGAACCGCTGAAAGAGTCCATGCCGGCGCCGGAAACGGGATTGCCGGAGGCTGGTTTGGCAAAATGTATTCTCCGGTTGCCTGAGAACTATCGGACGCTGATCTATTTGAAGTATGAACAGGGATACAACAATCGGGAAATTGCGGCGATATTGGAAATGCGGGAGAGCGCAGTGCGAAAGATGGATCAGCGCGCAAAGGAACGGCTGGCGGAGTTGTGTCGGGAGGAGGGCGTCGAGATATGATCTCAGAGGAACGGCTGCGGGAATCGGCGCGGATCGCACGAGATTTTTCTGCGGAGGATTTTTCCGACGGTGAACTGCCGTTTACACCGTCGGAGGAGTTTTTGAACAAGATGGAGCGGCTGCAGCGGCAGGTGCAACGGCGAAAGACCGTGAAACGCTGGGTTCAAAGAGCGGCTTGTGTCGTGGCGGTCATCGGAATTTTAGGCAGTGTGTTACTCATCACAGATGCATCCGCGCGGGAAGAAGTGAAACGGTGGATTCAGGAGCGCACGGGCAATCTGTTTCGCTATTCTTTTTCCGGGCAGCCGCGGGAACAGACGGAGGAATATACCTTGGGGTGGATTCCGGAGGGATATGTTCTGGTGGAGCGGAATGGGATTCCGGGAACGGCTGTGGAATATTATCGGGATGAAGAGGAGCGATATATTCGATTCAGCTATATGAACAGCGGAAGTGCGGGAATCGAAACGCGGGAACAGGAGAAAGTCTGTACCTGGGTTCACGGGAAACCGGCGGATCTGTTCCGGGCAGAACCCCATGAAAATCTGAATGAACTGGTTTGGGAGGAAGAGGAAATACTGTTTGTCATTTCTGCCCATTTGGAGGAACAGGAATTGGTCAAAATGGCGGAAAATGTAATCTCTACCAAAAATTGAGAGATCGGTGTCACAATATGCCTTTTCCATTCGTTACTAAGGGTAAGAATGGGAAAGGAGCGTGAGAGAGAAAACGAGTTTGACGGCAGAAAATGTGGAACAACTATCAAAAAAGGAGAAGTGGACTATGAAAAAAATGATTAGCATGATTATGACAATCGTAATGGTATTTGTAGTAACAATTCCTGCTTTTGCAACTGACAGTCGTATGCTTGTTATTGAACTCGATGATGGGATTGTTGTTAGGACGTCGTATTCTGAAGATGAATTTTATGTAGAGAAGTACACGAAAGATGGATGGTATGTCGCAGATATTTATGATTTAGAGGGGAACATTGTTGAAACATTTTCTTTAGAAATCCTCAAGCCAGGGATGACGAGAGCGGTTTCGACAATTCAACGCAATTTTACAAACACTGTGTATGAAAAAGTAGTTAAGTCCGGACTTTCTCATAATATTTGCAGTATTACAAATGAAGTTTTGTTAGAAATATACGTAAATGGTTCATTCAAGCAAATTCAATCAGTGATTTCAAATGGTGTACACGCCTCGGATGGACTCTCTAATTTTACAATTAGTAGTGAAACTTGTAGTGCATTGCCTCCAAATGGTTTTCCAGCAGCATATGTAAATTGTTACTACCGAGCAACATGCACGGTGATGGCGACAAATGATGTTGTAGTTTCTGGGAATGTGGATGTTAACATTAAGGATATTGTAAATATTGGTTTTTCTTTGTCAAAGAGTGAAGGATCAACTACGTATTATAACAAAACCTTGAGTAATTCTTGGAGTATTTCTGTCACTTGATAGGTGATAATGGGAGGGAAAAGGATGAAACTTCGGAATTTGGGATGCCTGGTGCTGTGCTTAGTCATGGCACTGGGACTGTGCGGATGCGGGGAGAAAATCGAACTGAACGGGGTGGATCTGAAAGCGGCGCTGCCCCATGCGGAGGGGGCGGAAACCGTCAGCAGGGACGGGGTCTGGCAAGCCCGGTTCCACTACGATGGGGCGGACTATGAGCAGTTTGGCACCGAAACGCTGGGACTGATCGAGCAGCTTTGCGCTGCGTTCCCCGAAACGCTGACCTACGGCACGGACGGGACGGAGTTTGAGCGGTATCTGCCCAAGGCCGAGGGAAAATTCCACAAGCATCTGATTTGGGTCACGGAGGATGACGAGGTCATTACGCTGTATTTGCACCGGGACGAGGAGGCAGAGCAATCCCGGCTCATGGCAGATGTTTCCAGGGAGACAGGGGTACTGGAGCGCCTGGACGGGACAATCACGAAAATCGACGACGAGGGGCATCTGTTCGTACAGGTGGCGGACGAGAGATTCCCGGCGGAGGAGCCGATTTTGCTCGTTTGGTGGGCCGGTGAAAACCGGCTGTTCAATCCCCTGGTGCCCAGTGAGGACTATGCTGTGGGCGACGAGGTGCGGATGTGGATGCGAAAAGACTTTGCCGGAGAGGAAGAGACCGAGAGGGCAATCCATATTGTGAAACTGGAGGCTGTAACATGATGAAACGATTCTTCACACTACTGTTTTTGTTGGCACTGGGGTGCGGCCTGTGCGGATGCGGGGAGAAGATCGACCTGCAGGAGGGAGATGAGATGGACCGGTATGCCGCCATCTGTCTGGACATGATGGAGCAGGAGGCACCGGGCTGTAATCAGGCTGCCGCCAAACTGATCTACCATGGGGACGACATCAATAAGGCGGGACATCTGCTCTCAACGATGCCGAATCTGGCGCACAAAGTGGAAAGTATGACCCAAATCAATGAAAATCTGAAGGAATATACCGTGTTGATCCGGTCGGAAGTGAACGCACAGGTCTATGGTCTGGGGCCTGACGAGTATGTGCGGTACTACCATTTCGTGGGTCGGCTGAACGGAGAACTTTGGTACTTCACCAATGTGAACAGCATCCCGGAGGAACTGCGGGAGGGGCTGGACGCAGAGTTGTATCAATACGATGACCCCAACGCACTGAACTGAGGAAAACAATGAACTATACAGAATGATCCCCCGGCGGGAAGTGGGTTCCGCCGGGGGAGTTTTGCATCTGTGGAGACAAAGAGGGAGATTTTTTCTCCCTCTTTTTTCTTTTGGTGCGCCGAAACATACAAAAAGCAGGGGATGGAGACCTATGGGTGGGAGGGAACTTCATGAATGCAAGGTTTGACAAAGAAAAACTGATCGCGAAAATCGCCAAGCTGGCATTTTCCAATCCAACGGACGCCGTACAGCTGGCCTTTCTGCCCACGGGAAGTGATATTTCCGGGATGGATGTGTCCCTGGTCACAGATGTGAAAATCGGGGAGCGGGGCGGCAGTCAGGTGAAACTGGTGGATAAACTGGAGCTGCTGCGAATGCTCAGCGCTCTTCTGGAGCAGGAGGGCGCAGAAAACGAGCAGGCTTTGGCATTCTTCCAGGCACTGAATGCGGCTGCCGCAGAACCGGGAGAGGGAGAGAAATGATCCCGGAGCGGTTTTCCCCGGTACAGCGGAAGGCGCTGACCTGGTGGCTGCCCGGAGCAGAGACCTGCGGAAAACAGGCGGTGATCTGCGACGGGGCGGTGCGCAGCGGAAAGACCCTGTGCCTGGGCGTGTCTTTCGTATTATGGGCGATGTGCTGCTTTCAGAATCAGCGGTTTGCCCTGTGCGGCAAGACCATCGGCGCGGTGCGGCGAAATGTGCTGACGGAGATCCTGCCGGTGCTGGAGGAACTGGGGTTTCGATGCAGGGAGCATCTGAGCGAACACCGGGTGACGGTGTCTTTCGGCGGGCGGGAGAACCACTTCTATCTGTTTGGGGGACGGGATGCCGGCGGAGCGGATCTAATCCAGGGAATGACCCTGGCGGGGGTATTTTTGGACGAGGTGGTGCTGATGCCCCGGAGTTTCGTGGAACAGGCACTGGCGCGGTGCTCCGTGACGGGGAGCAAGCTGTGGTTTTCCTGCAACCCGGATGGCCCGCAGCACTGGTTTTACCGGGAATGGATCTGCCAGACAGAGGAAAAACAGGCGCTGTATCTTCACTTTTCCATGGAGGACAATCCGGGACTGTCGGAGGAGATCCGGGAACGGTATGAGAGGCTATATACCGGGGTGTTTTATCGGCGGTTTGTACTGGGCGAGTGGACGGCGGCACAGGGGCAGATCTACGACTTCTTTGACGAGAGTTGGGTGCAGCCGGTGCCGGAAGGAACATTCAGCGCTTACCGGGTCAGCTGCGATTATGGGACGACCAATCCGGCCTCTTTTGGTCTTTGGGGCCGACAGGGGGAGGTCTGGTACCGGATCGAGGAGTATTATTTCGATTCCCGAAAAGAGGGGCGGCAGCAGACTGATGGAGAGTATGTGCAGGCCCTGGAGGCACTGCTGGACGGCAGGGCGGCGGAACAGATCCTGGTCGATCCCTCGGCGGCCAGTTTTATCCAGGCACTGCGGCAGAAAGGGTTTCCGGTGCGGAAAGCGGACAACCGGGTGCTGACCGGCATTCGGGTGACGGCGGAGCTGCTGCGGCAGGGGAGACTGGTGATCTGCCGTCCGTGCCGGGACGCGATCCGGGAGTTTGGCCTGTATCGGTGGGACAGTGAAACCGGCGGAAAAGACGCACCTGTGAAAGAATACGACCACGCCATGGATGATATTCGGTACTTTGCCATGTCCCTGATGGAGCCGGAGGATGGGTTTACCTCGCTGAGCGTGGAGCGGCCTGCATGAGAAGATTCCAATTCCCAGAAAGGAGGGTTTGCTTGCATTTATTCAAACGAAGACAGAGCAACAATACGGCGGCAGTGCAGCTGCGAGACAACGGCAGCCATCCCTTTTCCCTGCTGGACGGATATGTGCCTTTGGGAGGAGAGAGCCGCGTGTATCGGGCGGTGCGGGAGGCCGTGCCGGTGGTGGATGCGGCGGTGCTGAAAATTATCCGGCTGACCGGCGGGTTTTCCGTCAATTGCGGCGGCGGTCGGGCGGAACAGGAACTGCAGGAGTTTTTGCGGACGGTACCTGTGGGGCGCGGTCAGCGGGGGCTGGACAGCTTTTTGGACAGCTATTTGGATTCCATGCTGACCTGCGGCCGGGCTGTGGGAGAGATTGTCCCTGCCGGGGACCGGGAAATCGCGGCGGTACTGTGCGGCGATGTGGCGGATGTGCAGATCCGGGAGGGAGACAGTCCACTGGATATGACCCTGTGCGCGTACAGCCCGCGGGGAACACTGGAGCCGCTGCCTTATCAGGAACTGCTGCTGTTTACCCCCCTGCATCCGGAGCCGGAGGCTCCTTATGGCGTATCCATGCTGCGGGGAATGCCGTTTCTGGCGGATATTCTGATGAAAATCTATCACTGCATCGGACAGAACTGGGAGCGGGCAGGAAATCTGCGGTATGCGGTGGTGTACAAACCGCAGGGGGAGATGCTGGACAAGGCCTTTGCGCAGGAGCGTGCCAGACAGATTGCCGGAGAATGGAGCCGGGCCATGCAGGCCTCCAAGCAGGGAAATGTGCGGGATTTTGTGGCTGTGGGAGATGTGGAAATCAAAGTAATTGGGGCAGATGGGCCGATTCTGGACAGCGAAACACCGGTGCGCCAAATCTTGGAACAGCTGATCGCCAAAACCGGACTTCCGCCGTTTATGCTGGGCATGAACTGGTCTTCCACAGAGCGCATGAGCGCGCAGCAGGCGGATCTCATGACCAGTGAATTGACGGCGCTGCGGCGGACTCTGACACCGGTGCTGGAAAAAATCTGCAGGCTTTGGCTGCGGATGCATGGGTATGCCTGTCGGCCGGAAATCGTCTGGGACCCCATTGATTTGCAGGACGATGTGGAAGAGGCCAAGGCGCGGCTGTATCTGGCACAGGCTATGCAGCTGGAACAGGAGGGCAGAAAGTGAATTTGAAAATCGTGAAAGAGGGAAAGGCAGGAACCGGCGAGGTTGCAGCGGCGGAATTGGAGGCTATCAATGCGTTCACACGCTCTAAGCTGACAGCAGAGGAAGTTTACACATTCTCGGTCATACTGTGCGACAACGAGGTGGATCGGGACGGCGAATGCTTTTCCGCACAGACATTGGCAGAACTGAAAGAGCTGTTCGTGGGGAAAACGGGCATTTGCGACCATGAATGGAAAGCTGGGAACCAGAAGGCCCGGATCTATCGGACGGAGCTGGTGACGGAACCGGGAAAAACCACAGTTTATGGAGCGCCGTACACCTATCTGAAGGCTTATGCCTATATGCTGCGTATCCCGGCCAATGAGGAACTCATTGCAGAAATCGAGGCGGGAATCAAAAAGGAGACCAGCGTGGGGTGCAGCGTGGCTCGCAGGGTCTGCTCTGTTTGCGGGGCAGAGGCAGGGGCCTGCGGCCATGTGAACGGAGAATCCTACGACGGAAAATGCTGCTACACCATATTGGAGGGAGCAGTGGATGCCTATGAATGGAGTTTCGTGGCGGTGCCTGCACAAAGACAGGCAGGCGTGACCAAGGGAATGAAGGCGGGGGGAACACTGGAAGGCTTTGTGAACTCCGCAGGCGGAAAGCAGTTTGCCGGGGAATATACCGAACTGAAAAAACAGGCTGCTCTGGGAAGAACCTATCTGAAAGAACTGCGGAAGGAAGTGCTGCGGCTGTGTTTGCTCCACGAGGAGGGACTCTATCCGGCGCTATCCGGCGCAATGGAACAGATGACGGCGGAGCAGCTGCAGTCCATGCAGGCGCACTACCGGAGCTTGTCTGCCAAGCGATTTCCGGGGATGACCCAGCTGCCGGGAAAACAGAAAACGGTCCGCTTTGATGGCGAAGCGTTCCAGATTTGAAAAGGAGGAAAGCGATATGAAAGTGAGTTTTGAGGGGATTGGAAAAGAGGTCATGACCTTTCTGGTCAGCGGCGCTGCATCGATGAAGGAAGGCTGCGGCGTGGCACTTTCCGGCAACGGTGAGGTGAAGGCCGCAGATGCCAATGCGCCCTTTGCTGGCATCTGTCTGCACAGCAGCGGCGACTTCGCCGCCGTGCAGACCCGTGGCGTGGTGACCTGCGGGTACAGCGGCAGTTCTGTTCCCACTGTGGGATACGGCAAACTGGCGGCTGCCGAACAGGGCGTGACGGTCCATGCCAACGGTCGGGAATATCTGGTGCTGGCGGTGGACACCGGCGCAAAAACCGTGACTTTTGTACTTTGAGAAGGAGGAACACGATGGCTTATCAGTTTCATGAGATCCGTTTGGAGAAGGGCATGTACGGCATGCCGGGAAAAAGTTTTACACAGGTGCTGGAGTCTATGGACCCCAGTGAAAATTATCGGGGTACGCCCCTGGAGGGACTGGACGCGTATCAGCGGCAGCTGAAACGCTTTGACATCCACGCAAAAGGTGCGGGCAGCGACCCTGTGGAGAAATTTTTCCGCAGTACGGAGTCGGCGGTGCTGTTTCCGGAATATGTGGCCAGAAGTGTGAAACAGGGCATGGAGGAGAGCAATATCCTGCCCCATATCACTGCGGCAACGACCCAGATCGACGGCATGGATTATCGCTCAATCTATTCTGTGCCGACCCAGGAGGAGAAGAGTCTGCACCGGGTGGAACCCGGGGCGGTGATCCCTCAGACTGAGGTTAAGGCCCGGGAAAATCTGGTGACGCTCCACAAGAGAGGCAGAATGCTGGTGGCCTCCTACGAGGCCATTCGATTCCAGAGACTGGACCTGTTTTCTGTGATGCTGCGGCAGATCGGCAGCCAGATCATGCGGATGCATTTGGATGACGCCATCGGCGTGATTCGAAACGGCGATGGCAACGACAATGCTGCGGAGAAATTCACCGTGGGCGACGGCGTCATCGGCGGTACTGCCGGAAAACTGGACTATGCCGCGCTGCTCCGTTTCTGGAACCAGTTTGACCCCTATACCATGAACACGCTGCTGGTCAGCCCTGACGCTATGCTGGCGCTGCTGCAGTGCAGCGAATTTCAGAATCCGCTGACCGGACTGAACTTCCAGGGTACCGGTGAGCTGACCAACCCTCTGGGAGCAAAGCTGATTAAGACTTCTGCGCTGGAGGCCGGCACTCTGATCGGTCTGGACAAGCGATACGCTTTGGAGATGATTCAGGCGGCAGAAGTTTCCGTGGAGTATGACCGGCTGATCGACCGCCAGCTGGAGCGGGCGGCAATCACCAGTATTTCCGGCTTTGCAAAGCTCTACACAGAGGCTTCCAAGGTCCTGCAGGTAGGTGGCTGAGCCATGGATTCCGGGCAGGTTTTGGAACTGGCACTGGAACTTCTGGGACAGGAATTGACGGAGAGCAGACGCAGACAGCTGCAGGCTTTTTGCGGCGGGGCCATGGCGGAATGCCTGGCCCGGCTGCGGCCGGACACAGATCCTGGGGAGCTGGGCTCTTGCCTGCAGCAGGCGGCGGCCATGCTGGCTGTGGGACGGTTTTTGGAAATGGAAGAGGATGGCGTGACGGCCTTTTCCGCCGGAAGATTGTCGGTGCAGACAGTGCCTGGGGAAACCGGGCGCAGATTCCGGGAGGGAGCTATGGAATTGCTCTGGCCCTGGAGTCAGGGAGAAATGGCTTTTTTGGGGGTGCCGGGATGATTCAGGGCGTATTTGCGCGCATCGCCCGGTACGGCCGGGAGATCACGGTAGCGGACGAGCAGGGCGGAGAAGTGGTTTGCCGGGGATTTTTGCAGCCGGTGGATACCATGGAAGAGCGGTTTCCGAAGGATTTGCTGCCCTGCGGGGAGAGTCCGCAGGCACGGTATTTCCTGCTGGCGGCACCGGAGGCCGTCACGCAGGGGAGAAAGGCCGTCACAGTGCGCTGCGGCGGCCGGGTATATGATGTGTTGGGAATGAAGGAGATTTACTGCGGCGAAGAGCGAACCCACTGGGAAGGGGTCCTGCGGGAAAGAGGTGACATGGCGTGGAACTGATTTTGGACGCGGTGTGTCAGGCATTGGAAACCGTTGGACTGCGGGCGGTACGACGGTTTCCGGAGAGAAACCTGGATCGAACACAGAGCGTGGTCTGCGTATCCATGAAAGATGGGAAAGTGGAGACCTCCGGGTTTGGACAGTACCTGGGCGTGAGCCGAGATTCCTCCGGACAGGAGCGGGAACTTTATGGCTGGAAATGCCAGGCTGAGGTGCTGATGGAACTGTATTTCCCTGTGGGGGCAGAGCGGGAAACGCTGTTCCGGCAAGTGGGGCAGGCCATGGAGGCACTGCCGGCAGGACTGCGGCCCACCCGCATCACCAGAGGGGATGCAGAACCGGATCGGGCCAGCGGAATGATGCGCTGCCCTTGTACACTGAGATGTACTACCTATATGACCCGCAAGGAAAATGAAACCGGTCAGCAATGGCTGGAGTTCGTGTTGAGAGGAGATGTGAAAGCGTGAGCGTGAACGAGAGACCGGGGGTGTATTCCTCCTATGAAGTGACCAGCGCCCTGTATGGACGGGAAAAGGGCAAGGCTGTTGGCGTGGCGGGAATCGCTGCCAAAGGCAAGGTAGGAACCGTGAGCCGGGTGAACAGTTACGCAGAGGGCTTGGAACAATTTGGACAGTGCGACCTGTCGGAACTGATTCGGGTGCTGCTGAAAAACGGCGCAGCAGCCATTTATGCCGTGCCGGTATCTATCGGCGGCGCGGCAGTGAAAACAGACTATGCATCGGCGTTTTCTGCCCTGATGGCACAGCCGGAGATCGGGTATATGCTGTGCGACAGCCGGGAGCAGACGGTCCATGGGGCCATGCTGGAGGCCATCGGCGGAGGAGATGAGCAGAGCAAATATCGCATCGGTATTGTGGAAGGGGACGGAAACCGGGAGGCGCTGTGCACCCACGCCAAGGCGCTCAACAGCGAGCGGATGGTGTTGCTATGCGGCGTGGAAACTGACGGTGTGCCGGGGGCAACGGCTGCAGCAGTCGCGGGAGTGCTGTCCGGACAGACAGACCCGGCCCTTCCTCTGGGCGGCGCCGTGCTTTCCGGTCTGGGAGACCTGGGGGCGGCCTGGTCTGACAGCGACATCAATACCCTGGTACAGGCCGGGGTCAGTCCGGTGGAGCGAATCGGGGAGACGGTGAGCGTGGTTCGAGGCGTGACGACCAGGACGACTACCGGCGGCGCCGCAGACACCACCTGGCGGGACCTGACTACGGTACTGATTGTGGATGATGTGCTGCCTGCGGTGCGGGACAGTTTGCGCACCCGGTTTAGCCGCACCAAAAATACAGCGCAGACACGGGGAGCCATTCGTACCCAGGTAATCATTGAACTGGAACGGAAAATGGCGGCGCAGATCATTGACGGGTACGGAAACGTTTCCGTCACGGCAGACGAAAACGACCCGGCGGTGTGCCATGTGGCCTTTGCGTTCCAGGTGGTGCATGGACTGAACCGAATCGAACTGGTGGCGCACATCACGGTATAAGGAGGCAAGACAATGAGCGAACAGACCATCCAATTTCCCACCAGTGGGGACATTTATCTGGAGGCTAACGGAAAAAAGATCGCCGTGGTGCAGAGTTACCGGACAGTGGCTACCCGCAGCGAAAAAACCATCGAGGCTTTCGGCGAGCGGGAGCCGGTGGCGACCATTGCGGGGCAGAAAGCCTATCAGCTGGTGCTGACACGGCTGTATGCCACAGATGATGCCATCTCTGACGGAATCAGTTTTTACGATCTGGAGAACTTTTCTCTGGTGATCGTGAAACCGGATCGCCGTGTGGTTTATACGGGCTGCAACTGGAGCCGCATCGCAGAGACCGGACAGCTGAGTGAGACGGTGGCCGAGGAAGTGACGGTGGCGGCTGCCAAGCGCGTGGAGACCCAGACATGAGCAGTGAGGAACTGCTGAACAGTTTGGCGGAGGACGCGTTGGGAAGGCTGCGGTGGAAACTTTGCAGGCTGTTCGGCGTGGCACCCTGGTCCGGCTTGGGACGAGTCTTGGGGGACGAGGCTTGCCTGGAATGGGCCGGGCACTGGGTACTGGATTTGCAGGAGAGGGAAACCGGGGCACAGGCACCGGGCAACCCGGCCTTTGATATGGAGCGGTTTCGGGTACTGAAAGGGGCGCAGAAATGAGACGGGCAGAAGAACTATTGACCCATTGGCCCCCGGAACAGCAGCGAATCGTTGCGCAGGAACTGCTGATCGCCCTGGAGGGCGGAAAAGCTGCAGAACGCAGGGCGGAACTGCCAAAGGAGGCGGTTCCGACCGAGCGGGTGGAGAACCATGGGGCGGCGGAACCGGGGAAACCCATGCCGAGGGAGCAGGCGGAGATGGCAGAAGGTGCAAGGGCGCTGCTGGAGCGGCTGTCCGGCGAGCTGAGAGGGGTTCGGCCCTTCCAAGAGAGACTGCCGGATGTTCCCAGAGGGCAGAGAATGGAAAAGACACAGACAGAGGCAGCCGCATGGCTGCCTCTGCCCGGAAAAATGCCGCCGGAGCGTGTGGCAGTGCAGGATACGCTCCGCTTTGAGGAACGGGCTGAGATGAAATCTGCTGCAGACCGATATCGGGAGATGCAGCGAATCTCCCAGTGGTTTGAGCGGGACAGTCGGAGCTGTGACCCGGGATTTATCCGGTATTGAGCAGGAGGTTTGGCATGAATTTATCACCGATGCGATTCAAAAATTATATCTGGCCCCACAACCCCAGGGTGTATGAGATCGGGTTTTACCGAAATATGGCGGTGCATCATGTGCCCTTTGGCAGAGATGTACTGGACAGTTTGGGAATGCAGCGAAGAGTGCTCCGGGGCGAGGGGGAATTTGCAGGGCCGGGGGCATACCGGGAATTTCAGAAACTGGCTACGGTGTTCTATGAGGAAACGCCGGGGATTCTGGTGCATCCGGTGTGGCAGACCGCCAATGCATGGTTTGTGGAGCTGAGCGTGAAACAGGAGCCGAGAGAGGACTATGTGGCATACCGATTTGAGTTTTGGGAGTGCTACGACGGGTATCGTTTGGAACTGACGGCTCCGGAGACCGCCGGAGGCATCGCACAGCCACAACAGGAATCCCCGGCGGCGCAGACACAGCAGGCTGCAGCGTATTACACCGTGACGGCAGGGGATACGCTGTATGCTATCGCAAGAAAATGCGGGATTTCTCTGGGGGAACTGACGGCACTCAATCCCCAGATCCGCAATATCAATCTCATTTATCCCGGTGATCGCATCCGGGTGCAGTAAGGGAGGACGCATGACAGGTATCATTTATGACCGGACCGGCAAAGGGACGAGATTGCCGGTCTTGACAGAGTGGGAGATCATTCACGGACTGGGGCAGCCCTGCGACCGATTCATGGTCCGTTTTCCTTACCGAAAGGAGATGCTGGAAACACTGAAAGAAGCGTGCCGGTTCTGTGGGATGAATGAAGGGGAAAACGTGTTTTACGGTGTGGTGGACGCATACACCGTGACTTGCGATGTGCGGGGGGCGGTGGTTGAATTGGAAGGCCGCTCTTTGGGGGCGCTGCTGATGGACAATGAGGCGGAGAGCGGAGAATACTTCCATCTGGGACTGGAGGATGTTCTGGACCGCCATGTGCGCAGCGAGGGAGTGGAGGATATCCAAACCATCGACTGTCCGCCGTTGGGACATTTTACTGTGCGTTCCGGACAGAGCCAATGGAGCGTGCTGCAGGAATATCTGCAATTTTCCGCTGGCGTCGCTCCCAGGTTTGACCGGAGCGGTACGCTGCTGCTGGATGGCGGGCAGGGCGGTGCGGTGCGGATGATCGGCGGCGCAACGCCAGTCAGCAGCGTGGAATTTCGGGATGATCGGTATGGGGTAATCACGGAGGTGCTGGTGAAAAAGACCCGGTCCGGAGAGCGCAGCACAGTGCGGAATGAATCCATGATTGCGCGGGGAGGCCGTACCCGGCGGGTGCTGCAGGTACCCCGGTATTTGGATCATGACGGAATGCGCTATACCGGGGAATACCAACTGGCTCGTTCCAGGGAGGGCAGTGCAGTGTGTATCCTCCGATTGCCGAAACTGTTTGCCGGATTTGCGGGAGATACCCTTTGGCTCAATGACAGCGCTGTGGGGCTGACTGGAAAATTTCGGGTCAGTCAATCCCGATGCTGGGCGGAAAAGGGACAATTTGGAACGGAATTGACATTGGCAGTATGGGAGGCGTGGTGAGATGTGGCTTTCAGAACAGGCGATTCGCAGGCAAAGGGATGAGTCCCCCAAAGTGGCGACGGTGACCATTGGGGGACAGCATCCCGCGGCCCAGGCCGGACGGGAATGGCGTGGAATGATGGTTTTGGCGCCGGGGGGCTATGTGTGGCTGCCGGGACAGCAGGAGGAAGTGCTGACGATGGCTTGTGAGACTGGAGAACAGGCCGTTGCCGGGGCGAAACTGGGAGAGGTACCGGCAGGAATGATGCCCGGAGAAGTGTATATCCACGCGGCCGGCGGCGCAGGAATCCTGCTGAAAAATGACGGACAGATCCAGATTCGGGGGAAAGTTTCCCTGCAGGGAGAAATGGATGTGACCGGCGCACTGCGGGTGAACGGACTGCCGGTGGCGGTGCAGATTGGTTAGGAGGAATACATGGAACTGAAACTGGAACAGGGGGCCTATGTGCAGGCGGGAAATGGATTTGTCACAGTGTCCGGACCGGAAGAACTGGCACAGCGGGTGATGATGCGGCTGACAGCACGACGGGGCGGATTTGCGCCTCTACCCCAGTACGGCAGTCGGCTGTATCTGCTGTCCAGAACGGCAAAACCCGGACAATATGAAACGGCGGCAATGCAGTATATTGCCGAGGCATTGGAGGAAGAGCCGGGGGTAACCGTGCAGGAAGTGACGGTGACATCCAGACCGGAGGGAACGCTGCAGATTGACGCAGTGTTTTCGGCGGAAGGGTTTTCTTTTTCCGGAAATCTGACGGTTTAGGAGGCGATGGTTTTGCAAACAGTGGAAACGATCTATGAAGAAATGCGGCGGCAGCTGTCGGAATTGACCGGGATGCTGCCGGCAGAGGGCGGAGACCTGTCCTTGCGGCTGTATGCAGTGGCGACGGAACTGTACTCCCTGTGGGAACAGGCGGGATTTGTGCTGCGGCAGGCTTTTCCGCAGACAGCGGTGGGGGAGTATCTGGACTATCACGGGGAGGTGCGGGGAATTCGGCGCCAGGCGGGCAACAAAAGCCGGGGGACACTGGAATTTTTCGTGTCTATGGCCGGAGAACAGGCACTGACGATTCCGGAAGGAACTGTATGCGCCGATGGGGCAGGCAACCGGTTCGTGACCACCCAGGCAGGGCAGATTCCGGTGGGGCAGACCCGGTGTAGGGTGCAGGCCCAAGCGTCCCAGCCGGGAGCAGCAGGAAATGTCCCGGCGGGGAGCATCACCTATATGGTAGTGGCTCCGGTGGGGGTGGAAGGGTGCAGCAACCCGTCGGCCTTTACCGATGGCCGAGACCGGGAAACAGATGAAAGTCTGCGGGCGCGGATACTCAGCAGCTATCAGAAATTGCCGAATGGGGCCAATGTGGCCTATTATGAGACACAGGCGCTGAATACGGAAGGGGTAGCGGCGGTTCAGGTGCTGCCGCGGAACCGGGGCGTGGGGACAGTGGATGTGGTGATCGCAACGGAATCCGGGCAGCCTTCGGAAGAACTGATCGGCGGTGTACAGAACAAACTGGCGGAACAGCGGGAAATTTGCGTGGATCTGAAAGTCCTGGCTCCGGTACAGAAAACAGTGGATGTGGCGGTGCAGGTGACAGTGGACGGCAATTATGACGGTACAGCGGTCTGCAAGGCTGTGGAGGAGCAGCTGCGGGGGTGGTTTACCGGACAGAGATTGGGACAGGCCGTGTTTCTGGCACAGCTGGGAAATGTGATCTATGGCGTGGAGGGCGTTGTGAACTACGCCATTTCCCGGCCGCAGACGGATTTATCGGCGGAAAAGGGAACACTGCCGGTCTTAGGAACCTTATCGGTGACACAGCAGGGGGCATGAGATGGGATATGGAACATACTTAAAAGATCTGCTGCAGCCGCTGGGCATTTACGACTGGTCTGCCGGTGCGTCGGTATGGGAACTGGAAACCTGGGGGGCGGCACTGGACAAAGTTTATGAGACTCTGACGGAAACTGAGCGGGAGGCGATTCCGGCAACGGCTGAAAGCTGGGGACTGGAGCGGTATGAGGAGATTTTGCCGTATCACCCGGTGTCTGCTACGGTGGAGAAACGCAGGCAGGCGGTGATGGCGCTGCTGCGGATCGATGGGGCCAGTTTTACCCAACGGGCGCTGCAGGATACGGCCTCCGGGTGCGGCATCCCGGCAACAGTGACAGAGGGAGCAGAGCCTCAGACTGTGGAAGTGTCCTTTCCTGGCGTGCGGGGCGCACCGGATCGATTTCCCGAACTGCAGGCACGGCTGGAGCAAATCCTGCCATGTCATTTGAATGTGATATACAAACTGGTATATTTGACCTGGCAGGAATTGGAGGACTATGGACTGACCTGGGGAATGATCGAGGAGAAACAGCTGACCTGGGATGGTCTGGAACGATATGATGGGGAGGGATGACGGTGGACGAATGGACCGTGGTGACGGTACTGGTGGGACTGGCGGGGTTATTCGCTACGGTGGCCAAACCCATCGTGGGACTCAATTCCACCATTGCCCGGCTGAGTCAGAATGTGGAGCGGCTGGAAGGAATGCTGAAAGAACTGAACGGGCGTAATGCGGACGGTCATCGGCGGCTCTGGGAGGAAAGTGAACGGCAGGCCAGACGGTTGGAGGACCATGAAACCAGACTGGCAATCCTGGAACAGCAAAAATCCTAAAAAAACCGGGCAGACGCACTGCGTCTGCCCGGTCAGGGGATTTGTCAGAAAGACATATCGATATTTTTTTCTTTCAGCTTGCGGGTGGTGTTTTCTGTGATCAGCGTATACAGCACAGCGGCAAGAGGAATGAAGAACAGCATTCCCAACAGACCGAACATCTGGCCGCCAAGCATGACGGCAATCAGCGTCCACATGGAGGGCAGTCCCACACTGTTGCCCACTACTTTGGGGTAAATGAACTGGCCTTCAATGAACTGGACACACTGGAACACGACGATACACAACAGGGCCTTGAAGGGGTCTACCATCAAAACAAACAATGCACCAAATGCACAGGACAGGAATGCTCCAATGTACGGAACAAAAGACATGACCGCAGTGGTGGAGGCAATCACGCCGGCATAGGGGATGCGGAAGATGCTCAGCGCCACAGCCAAGAGCAGGCCCAGAATGACGGCCTCAATGCACTGACCGGACAAAAATTTGGAATAGGTCCGGCTGGTCAAAGAGGCGATATAGCAGAGCCTGTCGGCCCGATGGGTGGGGAGATTGGCATATGCCAGGGCCTTTGCCTGCCGGGAAAGGGTGTTTTTGTTGATGGAAAAGTAGATGGAGATCACCAGTGCCAGGCCGAAGGTGGCGATGGAGCCGATGGTAGAGGAGGCAGTGCCCATCACTGCATTGAGCATATTGCCGGCATTGCTGGTGATTTTGTTCAGCAGGTTGTTGAGATCCAATTCTGCCAGGAAATCCTCTACCACGGAGGTATCCAGATTCAGCGTGTTCAGATAGTCCAGGAACAACGGGAACTTTTCGACAACAGTGTTCACAATGTTGGTCACAGACTGGACAAGCTGGGGAATTACCATCGTACCGACCAGATTCACAATCAGCAGAAGGAGCAGGGCGGTGATCAGCAGGCTGACACCGCCAATCAATGCGTCAGAGGGCTGATGCCGTTTGTTCCGGAACAGGTGACGCAAACGGTTGCCGATGGCTGTCATAGGGACATTGAGCACAAAGGCGATAATGCAGGCCATGAGTACTGGACGCAGATGTGCCACCAGAGACCACACGGTGCGGACAGTTTCTTCAAAGTTGAAGACGACGACGGCCAATGCCGCTGCGAACAGAATCAAAAGCATATAGCTTTTCATGCGGGATTTTTCCATGGAAGTTATTCCTCCGTTTCGTCCTCCGTCTCATCCTTTTCCGGCGGGAAGAAACGGGGAATAATGACCCACAGGACGAACAGGTACCCACCCATATACAGCGCAAGTGCCGGCAGCGGAGCCAGGGTGAAGGTAAACAGAATAACTGTGCAGATGACCAGATAGGCAATCCACACTGCAACCAGTTTTAAGGTTCTCATAGGGTGACAGGATTCCTTTCTCAGTTCAGAAAATCTTTCAGCTTTTTACTGCGGCTGGGGTGACGGAGTTTCCGCAGGGCCTTGGCTTCAATCTGACGGATCCGTTCGCGGGTGACATTGAATTCCTTGCCCACTTCTTCCAGGGTGCGGGTACGGCCATCGGCCAGACCGAACCGGAGCTCCAGCACTTTTTTCTCCCGGGGGGTCAAGGTGTCCAGTACATCCATGAGCTGCTCCCGCAGCAGAGAGAAACTGGCGGCCTCGGAAGGCTCGGAGGCCTCCTCATCGGGAATAAAGTCGCCCAGATGGCTGTCTTCTTCTTCGCCGATGGGCGTTTCCAGGCTGACCGGTTCCTGGGCAATCTTCAGAATGTCCCGGACTTTGTCCACGGGCATCTGCATCTCGGCGGCGATTTCTTCCGGGGTGGGTTCATGACCCAGCTCCTGGAGCAGCTGACGGGAGACACGGATGACCTTGTTGATGGTTTCTACCATGTGTACCGGGATACGGATGGTACGGGCCTGGTCGGCAATGGCACGGGTGATGGCCTGACGAATCCACCAAGTGGCATACGTGGAGAACTTGTAACCCTTGGTGTAGTCAAATTTTTCTACGGCTTTGATCAGACCCAGGTTGCCCTCCTGGATTAAGTCCAGGAACAGCAGTCCGCGGCCCACATAGCGCTTGGCGATGGAGACCACCAGACGGAGGTTAGCCTCTGCCATGCGGCGTTTTGCTTCGTCATCACCGTCTGCCATGCGCATGGCCAGTTCAGTCTCTTCTTCCGGGGTCAGCAGGGGGATTTTGCCGATCTCTTTCAGGTACATCCGAACGGGGTCGTCAGTGGAGAAAGTGTCCACCATGGCCTCGGTGTCGGCGATATCTTCTTCGGTAATCTCTTCAATGGTCTGGAGATCTTCCACTTCCGGAGCAAGATCTTCCAGGGGGACGAGGGTGTTATCGCCGGCCATGTCGATGCCGCAGTTTTCCAGTTTGTCATAGAACTTGTCCAGTTCGTCGGGCTCCAGGTTCATGTCGTCCAGAACTTCCATGATCTCGCTGGAGGACAGTTTTCCGGCGGCTTTTCCCTTTTCAATCAGCTCGTTCAGCTTTTCTTCCTTGGTCTTTTCCGGCACTTCCGGTGTATTTTCCTCTTTTTTGGTCTTTTTTCTGGGTTTCTTAGCGGGAGCTTTCTGCTCCGGATCACCAGTAGGCATCATGACCTCGTCCACGGGCAGGCTTGCGCTGCTCTGTTCTTTCAATTTCTTTTCTGCCACAGTCTCATCTGCTTTCTCATTGGTAGTTGTCACAGCTTTTTTGGTCATAGTCATTCCGTCCTGTTTCATAAAATTTTTCTTTGGTTCAGCGGGATTCCGGTTCCAGATATCCGCCTTTCTGTTTGCGCAGGGTTTCTGCCAGGGAGCGGAGATCATCGCTTTGATCCCGATTCCGGCGCTCCTCTTCGAGGATGGTTATGTAATCGGAAAGAGCCTGCCTGCCATTGGCAATCACTTCCGGTTTTTGTAAGAGAACGGTCAGCAGGGAAATCTCATCCGGGGAGAGACTGCCGGCCAGTGCCGAGATGGAGGGGGTGCCGGAACGGGAGTGTTCCAGGAGCACCTGATAGATATGCCCCAGTTCCGGAATGGTAAAGGCGTCCGGAGATGGGGGAGAGATGGAATCGAACAGCTGGGGGTCCAGATACAGCAGCCGGATCACCCCTTCTTCCGCCATGGCGGAGCGGGTGTTTTCATATCGGATGGAGCGGACGGGAGATTTGCCGACAAGGCTGATCTCCTGCTTTTCTGCCTGCCGCTTATTGCGGCTGGCCATCCGTTTCCGCAGGGACTCCACATCCTGTTTGACGGCATCGATACTGACACCGATCATATCTGCTACCCGCATGGCGTACAGTTCCCGTTCGACCCGGCCGGAAAAACCGGCCACAAAGGATTCGGCCTCCTGCAGGAAGGAGAGTTTTCCCTCCTGGGTGTTGAGATCGAACCGGTTTCGCATGGTGCGCAGAGTGTAGTCCACATGGTCTTCCGATTGGGTCAGCAAGTTTCGCAGGGCGTCCGGCCCAAATTTTTTCAGAAATTCGTCCGGGTCCTTGGCACCGTTCAAACTGAGCACCCGGGTACGCAGGTCCAGTTTTTCCAGAATACTGATGGCCCGGGCCGTGGCTTTCTGACCGGCACCGTCACTGTCGTAGGCAATGACCACTTCGTTGACATACCGGGAGATGAGCCGAGCCTGTTCCGGGGTCAAAGAAGTGCCCAGAGAGGCTACCGCATTGTCAAACCCGGCCTGGTGCATACTGACCACATCCACATTGCCCTCGCAGAGAATCACAAAGCCCTGCTTGGTTTTTTTTGCCAGATTCATGCCGAAGAGATTGTGGCTTTTGCTGAAAACCGGCGTTTCGGGGCTGTTCATATATTTTGGATCGCCGTCACCAAGGATGCGGCCGGAAAACCCGATTACCTGACCGCGTACATCAAAGACGGGAAACATGAGGCGATTACGGAAAGTGTCATACACACCACCTTTTTTGCCCTTTCGAACCAGACCTGCCTGAAGGAGAAGGCCTTCGGAATATCCCAGGGCGCGCATGGCGTGGGTCAGGCTGTCCCAAGTGTCCGGTGCGTATCCCAACCCGAACTTCTTCACTGTGGCCGGGGTCAGTTCCCGGCGCAAGGCGTATTCCTGGGCGGGACGGCCTACCGGGGAGCGGAATTGGTCGTAAAAGAAACGGGCGGCGTCTTTATTCAGCGCCAGCAGCCGTTCCCGGCGGCGGGCCTCCGGATCGGAGCGTGTCTCTTCCGGCATGGGCATTCCGGCGCGTTTGGCCAGAAATTCCACTGCCTCGGGGAAACTGAGGTGTTCGATTTCCATGATGAAATTGATGACCCCGCCGCCTTTGCCGCAGCCGAAACAGTGGTAAATCTGCTTATCGGAACTGACGGAGAAAGAGGGGGTCTTTTCACTGTGAAACGGACACAGTCCAAACAGGTTGGAGCCGCTTTTTTTGCTCAGGCGCACATACCCAGACACCACATCTACAATATCGTTCCGGTCAGCCAGTTCTTGTAAAAAAGACTCGGAAAATGCCATTGGCTCCCTCCTTTCTGGATCAGTACACCTGTTATTTGACGGACCAGGCGGCGGGAATGAAAATTTTGGAATAGATCTCCATGGCGTACCCATCCGTCATACCGGAAATATAATCGCAGACGGCCCGTTCCAGGCCTTCCTGTTCTTGAATACCCCGATAATCTTCCGGCAGAGATTCGGGGTGCGCGTTGTAGTATTCCCAGATCCCCTCAATGATATTGGTGACCTTGTGTTCTTCGCCTTTGGCTTTGGGATTGAGGTATACGGCCTCAAACATAAAGTCATGAAACTGATCGAAGGCCTCCTGCATGGCGGGGGACATTCCGATGACACCGTTGCCGCTGTGGCAGATCACATCGGAAATGATAGAGTTGATGCGCTGGCTGTTCCGGGTGCCAATCCGCTCCCGGACGATGGCGGGGACATCTTCGCTGCGAACGACACCGGCACGCACAGCGTCGTCCAGATCGTGATTGACATAGGCAATCCGATCGGAAATCCGAACCACGCGGGCCTCCATGGTGTCATCCGGCGTACCGTGGGTGTGGTGCAGGATGCCCATGCGGGTTTCATAGCAGAGATTGAGCCCCTGGAACCCTTTCTCCAATCGATCCACCACGCGGAGCGACTGCTCATAGTGATGAAATCCCGGGGAAAACAGGGCGTTCAGCGCCCGCTCTCCGGCATGACCGAAGGGCGTGTGTCCCAGATCGTGTCCCAAGGCAATGGCCTCGGTCAGGTCCTCGTTCAAACATAGGGCACGGGAAATGGTTCGGGCAGTCCGGCTGACCTCCAGGGTGTGGGTCAGGCGGGTCCGGTAATGGTCGCCTTCCGGCAGGAGAAACACCTGGGTTTTGTGCTTGAGCCTGCGGAATGCCTTGGAATGGGTCACGCGGTCGATATCCCGCTGGAAACAGGTGCGGATTTCACATTCCGGTTCCGGGCGCAGCCGCCCTTTGGAATCGGTGCTGCGGATGCCGTCCGGGCCAATGAGGACACGCTCCATGGTTTCCCTTTGTTCGCGGGGAAGAATCATCGGATCACCCACCTTTCATAAGCTCTATTACTTATATACTGTGTTTGTACGGAAAATCCTTTATTTTTTTCAAAAAAATTTTGGAAAATCAGGAAATTTTTACGGCACGATAAGTTTCGCCCACAGCGTGGACAGAAAGAGAGCCTGCAGTGACATCCACGACCCGGGCGGCAAAGCCTTCAGCCTGCTCTTCCGGAATCAGGGCACGAATGGTCACATGGGCGCCGTACTCTGTGTCCAGAATGACACCGGACACGGCCTCGGTTTCTAATTTCAGCCGCTCCATCCAGGCGTACGGACAGGGAATCTCCACGGCAACCCATCGGCGGACTACGGCGATGCCTGCGGCCTCCAGTGCGTCCCGGGCGCTTTTGGTATAGGCCCGGAGCAGTCCGCCGGCTCCCAGCAGCACGCCGCCGAAATACCGGGTGACTATACACACGAAGTTTGTGATGCCCTGTTTCTGAAAAACTTCCAGCATGGGGACGCCTGCAGTGCCCTGGGGTTCTCCGTCGTCGGAGTAGCGCACCGGGCCGTCCTTGATACCGTAGCACCAGCAGTTATGTCTGGCGTCATAATGTTCTTTTTTGACCTGGGCAATGAATTCTTTGGCCTCTTCCTCCGTTTCCACGCAGCGGACATGGCCCAGAAAACTGGAACGTTTTTCTACAAATTCCGATTCGCCGGGACCGGCGGGGATGAAAAATTCGGTCATTCCCAATCCTCCTTCGGCGGTTCCGGTTCACCGGAAAAGGCTTTTACCCGGCCCCAAAGTTCAGGTTTGACGATGGCCTCTACCACGGTGCAGTCTTCCGCATACTCAATGTTCAAAACGGCTGCCTCCCGCTGCAGCAGGTCAATCAGATTTCCGTGCTGATAGGGGATGCGGAGCACGGCATGGTGCTTGCCTTGGCTGAGAATGGCAGACACTTCTGCCATCAGTTTGTCCAGACCCTCTCCGGTGCGGGCGGAGACACAGACCGTCCCCTCGCCATGAGGGAGAATCCCGAAATATCGGTCACATTTATTGAAGACCCGGACACAGGGCGTATTTTCCGCCCCCAATTCCCGAATCAGGCTGTCTACGATCTCGGCCTGGCTTTCCCATTCAGGATTGGACAGATCGATCACATGGAGCAGCACATCTGCATACCGCAGTTCTTCCAGTGTGGCCTTGAAGGCTTCTACCAACTGGGTGGGCAGTTTGCGAATGAATCCGACGGTGTCGGACAGGAGGACTTCCTGAGTGTCCGGCAGGCGCAGATGGCGGGTGGTGGTATCCAATGTATCGAACAGACGGTCGTTGGCCGGGATACCGGCGTCGGTCAGGGCGTTGAGCAGAGAGGATTTGCCGGCGTTGGTGTAGCCCACCAGGGCCACAACGGGAACGGCGTTTTTCTCCCGCTGCCGCCGCTGGGTGGCGCGGATCTTCCGAACGGTCTCCAGTTCTTCTTCCAGCTTTTGAATTTTCCGGCGGATATGCCGACGGTCGGACTCCAACTGGGTTTCACCGGGGCCGCGGGTACCCATGGCACCCTCCTGCCGTTCCAGATGGGTCCACATACCGGTCAGCCGGGGCAGCAGATAGCGGTACTGGGCCAGTTCCACCTGGAGCTGACCTTCCCGGGTCTGGGCGCGCTGGGCAAAAATATCCAGAATCAGGCCGGAGCGGTCCAGGACTTTCACACCCAGATCTTCCGACAGGACCCGCATCTGGGAGGGAGAAAGCTCATTGTCAAAAACGGCCAGGTCGCAGTCGTTGGCCTGAATGAGAAACTTCAGTTCCTGCACCTTGCCGTCTCCGATGAAGGAGCGGGGGTCCGGGGTGGGGCGGTTCTGGAGCAGCCGGCCCACCGCCTCGCCGCCGGCAGTTTCTACCAGTGCGGCCAGTTCGTCCATAGAGGTCTCCGTAGAGCGCTCTCCCACGGCCATGCTGGCGGCGCACAGACCGGCCAACATGGCCCGTTCTCGTTTGCGTTCGATCGTGTTCATAATTCGTCCTTTTTTTGAAATTCCGGGAGAGGTTTCCCGTCCCGGGCGGCATACACCAATGTGTTGCCCTCATATTGCAGTTTTAATGTGAAAAATGGAGCATTCTGCAGGAGCAGATCCAGAAAGATCCGATCCCCTTCCCAGGTGGGCAGCTGTGCCACCTGCTCTTTCGACACCCATTCCAGGGTTCCTTCCTCACAGTCGATGAGGGAACCGGTGAACTGATTGCAGGTGAACAAAAACATATATTCATTGTCCCACTCGTTAGACAGGAAGGTAATGACCCCGCGCAAAACGGGGGCGATCAGAGTCAGACCCGTTTCTTCCAGTGCCTCCCGGCACATACATTCCTCCGGACTTTCTCCGTCTTCAAATTTGCCGCCGATGCCGATCCATTTGTCGTGGTTCAAATCGTTTTTCTTCTTCACTCGATGGAGCATCAGATACTTACCGTCCTGCTCCACATAGCCAAGAGTCGTGTTGATATACATGGCTGCCATCGCCTCCATTTTACACAAGATGCTATTATACCTATTATAACTCTCCTATTATAGCAATTCTTGACTGAAAAGTAAACAAAAGGGGCACAGTTCCACTAAAATTTCTAAAAACCCCTCGCCGGTTTTCCGGCGAGGGGTTTTATTACAGTTCCACAGAGGGATGGTTATACATTTTTTCTTTCCATTTGCCACGGCGGAAGACCAGGATGGAGGTCAGCATACCCAGAGTCCAGGAGATGAGCAGGGACAGGAACAGAGCCTCAGGCTTTCCGTGGGGGAATTCTTCCGTGCGGGTCAGCCATGCCAGGGCATAGGCGGTGGGCACACGCAGGATGATGGTGGTGAAAATGGAGATCCACATGGGAGTGATGGTGTCTCCGGCACCGCGCATTGTGCCGCCGAGCACCTGGAGTACGGACATACACAGGTAGCCAACTGCAAGAATGCGCATCATCCGCACAGCCAGGTCGATGAGGGTTTGCGTGTCGGTAAAGAACCCGAAGAGATACTTTCCGAAGAACATGAGCACGACCGTAATGACTGCAGAGAATCCAAGGGCCATTAAACCACCTTGTTTGACGCCTTTATGGACGCGGTCATACTTCCCGGCACCCACATTCTGGCCGGTATACACGCTCATAGCCTGGCCGAAACTGAAGTTGGGCATCATGGCAAATCCGTCCACGCGCATGATGATCACATTGCAGGCAATGACCAGTTCGCCCATCTGGTTGGTCAGGTTCTGTACCACCATACCGGCCATAGCCATGATTCCCTGGGTGATACCGGAGGGGATGCCGATGCGCAAAATGCGTCCGGCGGTGTGGGGCACCAGGCGGAGGGTGTGGAAATTGAGATCAAAGATCTCCCGCATGGACAGGAGCTTGAAGAGACAGAAAATGGCAGAGATGGCCTGAGCAATCACTGTGGCCAGGGCCACACCGGGGACGCCCATGCCGAATTTTGCCACGAACACCAGATCCAGCACCACATTCAGGGCGGCGGCAATCAGCAAAAAGCCCAGTGCGGAGAAAGAATCGCCTAAGCCGCGCAGAATGCCGGAGAGCATATTATAGAAGAAGAATCCGACGATGCCGAAGAAGAAAATATTCAGGTAATCGGTACACCAGTCGATGATGGAAACAGGGGTTTCCAAAAGTTCCAGCAGGGGACGGGTCAATACCGGACCCAAAATCATGATAATCACAGTGGCAATCGCAGAGAGCATCATACAGTTGCCGATGTTTTCCGACAGAGCTTTTCTGTCCCGGGCACCGAAACTTTGAGAAACCACGATGCCGGCACCGGTGGCCACACCGACAAACAGTGCCAACAGCAGATTCAAAATGGGCATGGCACTGCCCACGGCAGACAGAGCGTTATCGCCTACATATTTTCCGACGATGATGGAGTCGGCAGTGTTATACAGCTGCTGTGCAAAGTTTCCCAACAGCATGGGAATGGAAAATTCCGCGATCCGTTTCCAGGGTTCGCCTTGGGTCATGTCATGTACATCAAATAAATTTCGCAGTCCCATAGGGGGCAGTCACCTCATTATCTAGATTCTCAAGCGTTTTCATTCCGTTTATGGACTGGTATTATACTCCAAAATGACGATAAATTCAATCTTTTTTTGTACATTGAGTGAGAATGTACGGAGAAGAGGGGGGATTGAGGAGGCTGGAAAAAACAAAAGCGCCTGCTGTGAATTTTCACAGCAGGCGCAATTTGATTTGGGATTGGGAAACGAGGAAATTACTTGGAAGTCACGGTGATCTGACCGTTCACAAAGTCCACAGTAAAGCCCAGTTTGGCGCCCAGATCGCGGAGCTTGAAGTAGTTGTAGCCGCCGCCGGCTGCATCGGTGAGCAGGATGGCGGACAGATCCACAGTCTTGCCGTCCACGGTGGTGGTAGCAAAGCTGCTCTCGAAGGTCTGGTTGCCGGAGAAGTGCGCTTTCAGCTCATTGCCGGTGGCGGTGTAAGCCTTGCCGGTCTCCATGGTGATGACACCGTTGGTGTAACCCACTTCGAACTGAGATTTGGTGCCGTTCAGTACGGAAGCCACATCGCGCAGGTTCACATAGTTGGTCTCGTTGCCGTTCTGATCTTTCAGGGCATAGGTGGGGAATGCCACGCTCTTGCCGTTGACCAGAATGTTCTGGGTGTGTGCGTAAGCGACAGTGGAGTTTGCCTTTGCATCCAGTGCGTACTGGTTGCTGGTGCGAACGATGTCATAGGTGTTGCGTGCGGTACCGTTGACATCCTTGGTGGACAGGCAGGTCCAGGTCAGGCTGTCGTAAGGACGGACATAGACTGCACGGTCGGACACATCGTAAGCAACGGTGTACTGGGTGTAGCTCTTCTGGCCGGAAGTGAAAGGAACATGAACCTTTGCCAGGGTGTCAACACCGCGGGCCAGCATTTCGCTGGTGTGGAACTGGCTGCCCTCGTGGGCTTTCCAACGCCACATAGCCAGACGGATGAAACGGCTTGCGGAATCGTCTGCAGCGGACATAACACCGGTCTCGGTGCTGGGCTTGCCCTTCACTTCAATGCCGTTGAGGGTGATGGAATCCAGGTTGGCTTCCTTCAGATCCTTATCCTGGCCGATGTAGGCCTTCAGGTTCTCGATGTGCTCGGGGTAGGTGGGGGAGTTGGTCATCACGCCGATGGACTCATACACGGTGAAGGTGCCGGGGTTTTCCTTATCGGCATTTTCCAGAATGATGCAGCGACCGGTGGGGTCGGTGAAAGTCAGGTGCATGGTTGCAGTCAGCTCGGAATAGGGGATGCCGGTCACATGCAGAGCCTTGACCTTGGTCTCAGCAGCCAGTTTTTCCACATCGCTGACGCTGCTGCACTGAGACAGGAACCAGGTGACGGTCTCCATTGCGGAAACCAGACGCTCGCCTTCGGGAGCCTTGTCTTCCGGCCAGGAAGTGCCTTCGGGGAAGTTCTGCAGGCCGCAGACCAGACCGGCGTCGTTGATGCCGTCCAGCATAGCCAGGGAGTTACCGAAAGAAACGCCCACTACGGTGTGCTTGGCAGTGACGGTCTCAGTGGTGAAGTTGATGGGCTGACCTGCCGGGTAAGAAACCAGGTAGGAGCAGTCGATCATGGAGTTGTTTTCGCCGAACAGGTTGAAACTATCGTCCATATCGCAGGTGCGGAACCAGAAAACGTCGCCCTCTTTGCTGGTCAGCTCGATGCTGGAGCAAGCCAGAGCGGGAACGCTCAGAGCAAAGACCATGGCGATGACCATGATGATTGCCAGCAGGCGAGACAGATGGGATCTCTTCATGTCATTATCCTCCTAATAGTATAAAATTTGATGTGCTCAGAAATCCCTGAGCTGTTCTTGACAGAAATACAATACGATATTGATACGGAAATGTCAATATTGATTTGTGAATTGACAAACGAAAAATAATCCGCGAATTTGTCGATTTTGCCGAAAAACAGGAAGAAAAGACTGTGAGAAAGTTCAAAAAACGCTGCTCCCGCAATGGCGGAGCAGCGTTTTAAAACAGAGAGGATTCAAATGAAAATGTTGACCGTACCGATGATCAGACCGATGAAAAAGCCCAGATTCACAATGGCATTCAGCTCGTTTTTCATGACCGACATGATCAGATCTTCAAAAATGGCCACATCCATGTCGTTGATTTTTGCCTCTACCATGGCGGCAAGATCCAGCCGGGCCAGCAGCGGTTCCAGGTTGGCGTCCACGATTCGACGCAGAATCAGCGCCAGGTAGGACTCTGCGGCAGTCTCCGTCAGACCCAGCTGTTCCAAAGTTTGGGCAGTGGGAGCGTGGAGCACTTCCTGCACTTTTTCGTGGAGAACATTGCCAATCTGCGTCCGGCAATCCTCACTGGACACATACTCATTGACCTTGGCTTTGATGGCGGAGAGAATGGAATCCAGAGGCAGGAGCATGAGCATGGGTTTGGACTGGACGATCTCCTGGGCCTTTCGGCTGACCATATCCCCCAGATCCATGGACTGTGCCGACTGCCACACTTTTTCTGTGAGGAATTCTTCCAGGCGCTCTGTCTCCACCTGCTCGATCCCGGCGCGATGGGCCAAGTCCTCCAGTGTTCCCTGGGAGAACAGTCCTGAGCCGGTGACCAGAGCCGTGCTGGCCTGTTCCAATGCGCTGTCGGTGATCAGTCCGGTGAAATCCTCTTTTGTCAGAAGTACATTGGCCACGGCCTGTCCGATGGCATGGGCCAGACGGGGTTTGTTTTTGGGAATGATACCCGGGGTAAAGGGCAGGGTATGTCCAAAGACCTTCACTTCCTGACGGGGGCGGAACAGCATTTTGACAGCCAAAAAGTTGGTGAAATATCCGATGACGGCACCCACCAGGGGGCCTGCGATGTAGTGCAGATACTGCATGGGTCCAAGTCCTTTCCGCCGGACATTCATAAGGAATGTCCGGCGCTGGTTTTATTGGGTCACATGATACCGCGGACGGCGGATTTTGTCAAATCCCTTCAAATTATGCTTTTCTCCGGCAGACCAGGTCTGCGCCTTCGGTATCCAGAACCAGGGTATCGCCGCCGGACAGTTGGCCGGAAAGAATCTCCCGGGCAATGAGGGTTTCTGCTTTGGTCTGGAGCACCCGGCGCAGGGGGCGGGCGCCGTATACCGGGTCGTATCCCTGCTCGATGAGCAGGTCTTTTGCGCTGTCGGTGACTTCCAGATGGAGCATCTGGTTTTCCAGGCGGCCGCGCAGACCGGCAAGCATCAGGTCAATGATCCGGCGCAGATCGGATTTTACCAGGGGCCGGAAGAAGAGAATCTCATCCAGGCGGTTCAAAAATTCCGGACGGAAGGAGGCGCGCAATTCTGCCATGACGCCGTCCTGTGCTTGTGCAGAGAGGTTGCCCTGGCTGTCGATGCCGTCCAACAGATACTGGCTGCCCAGGTTAGAAGTCAGAATGATCACGGTATTCTTAAAGTCTACCGTGCGGCCCTGGGAGTCGGTGATGCGGCCGTCATCCAGAATTTGCAGCAGAATGTTGAACACATCCGGGTGGGCTTTTTCCACCTCGTCAAACAGCACCACGGAA
>ENA-ORTY01000075-ORTY01000075.1-human-gut-metagenome-genome-assembly--contig:-NODE-75-length-113685-cov-10.882302_pt1 | contig 113685 bp, 78 predicted proteins | sample MGYA00241917_ERZ509198 | MGnify/ENA primary metagenome ERZ509198 (study PRJEB26280, sample SAMEA2338857) | human gut metagenome | biome: human gut; feature: human-associated habitat; material: faeces...
GTTGTTGACCTTCGCACCGAACTCGACGGACTTTGTTTCCTTGCCTCTTACAATGGGACGTACATAATGACGGTCAATGCTGACGATGCGGTCCCTGACCTTCTTCCCTACAAACATTTCCTTTTCCTGTACAAGAACCTTTCTGATGATGGAAAGACGTTTCTGGTAATCCTGGGTATAGCGGAGTAAGGTTCCGTACTCTCGATGAATCTCATCCCTCTGTATGAGGAGCTTTTCAAGAAGCCTGATCATACGACGCCTGAGCATTCTTGTCCTCGAAGCCTTCCTTTTTCTTTTCTTGCAGTAGGACAGATAGGACTCCGCTACATTCCTGTATTTGTTGCGGGGACGTCTTATGCCAGGTTCCACACAATGCCTGCAGATATATCTATAGAGCCATTCAAGGCTTTCCCAAAGGAGTTTCATGTCAGTAGGATAACGCATATGGCTTTCATAGCATGTGGCATCGGTCATACAGACGTGAAGGCTGTCAAGATAGGGTTTCCAGTGTGAAGCCAGCACTTCCTGGAGGGAATCAATATCAAGACGGGACGCTATCTCATTGCGGATAGCACTGACTATCTTGTAGTTGGTTATGGGGAAGGACGGATTTATCATAATCCAGCAGAACATCTGGTAGTGTATGTTCCCGTTCAGATGTTCCACCAGCTGCCTGTCAGAGAATCCGGTGTATGCCTTCAGGACCATAAGGGCAATCTTTGCGCAGGGACTGAATATATTCCTGCGCCCCAGATGCTGGTCCGACAAGCCCACAGTCTTTGCTATATGCTCAAATGGAAATACCGAATGAAGCCTGCCAAGCTCACTCTCATGAAAACTTTTGCGGTATCTTTCCAGAATATCAAATTCTGTAAACCCCAAAGTAGGGTGAATTTCTGAAATATTTTGTACTTTTGCCATATCTTTGTTGGAAAATTTCCCCCGTTTTGGCTTCCAAACCTTATTTGCGGGGGAATACCTAAAGATACAAAAAAGCCAACTAATTCGCAATATTTTATGTATGAATTATTTGGCTAATTTTATAGTATTTACTGAATGTCCCTAAATAATTTTTGTGCACCGATCCTGAAAAAAATATAAAATTATTTTGTATCTCCCAAAAAAAGTATTTACTTTGCTCTATGAATTCTGAAGCAAACTGCAAAAAAATGAAATAGTTGCAAATAAAGAAAACGAACGTTTTTTATTGGATGATTTTTATAAAAAAATAAATTATGATGAATTATGTGTTAGTGTTTGAGAATCAAAAAATTACCTTATATGCAAATAAAAAAACCACCCCTTCCCGGGATGGTTATATGATTACACAAATTAAACGTTCGCTTTTGTTGGATATCTATAAAGTTTTCAATATAGAAATCAGATCTGATTTACATGGGAATTTTCCTATTTTATGTCATTGATATGTTAATCTTATATTTATACAAACCAATAAAAAACTGATTGTACATAGCTAATAAAAAATTAAATAGACAAACAATTAACTTTTAGAAACTAATCACTTTTAAATTTATTTCAGATGAGACAAACAACTAAATTTTTACGCATTTTGATGTGTATGGTATTGGGATTGTCGATGTCATTTCAAAGTTGTAAAGACTATGATGATGATATCGATAAGTTAAACAATCGGATCGATGGGGTAATCACAGACCTGACGACTTTAAAAGAGACAGTAAAGGGCCTGATTAAGGAGGTTACTTACGATGCAGCCACAGGAAAACTAACCGTAACACCGGTAAACGGTGATAGCAAGACTTACGCTATCGGTCAATCTCTTCCGACGTATGAACTGAAAGTAAGCGGAGCCTCATGCTGGCTGGAGAAAGATGGTCAACAATCAGGAGATAAACTGGAAATCGCTATACCAGACGCTCCGGCAGGATTCGATGAGACCAAACTGACAGTAAAAACGGAAAACGGGAAATATTGTATTTATTATAACGAGAAAAAAACAAATGTTGAAATTGCTGTACCGACAGAAAATTCTATACAAAAAACCGGAAACACCGTAACTATTGTACTTGGTGACAAAACAGTCAGTTTTACCTTATCGGCCGGAGACGTACTGAAGAGTCTGGTATTCGAACCCCAGGCTTATCTGAATGGTGTAGAAGCCATGAAAGCCCGTGGTATTCTTACTGACTTATGGGAAATTGTCACTTCTGACAAAACCCCGACTACAACCGGTGAAATTTGGAAAGAAAATACAACCAAAACAGTGAAAATAGGAGCTAAAGTAGTTGCTTATTATCATGTAAATCCAAGCACTGTAGATCCTGCAACGATCAAAGGCCTCACTTTCATTACGAAAAACAGAGAAAAAATCGTTACCCGGACAGCAGCAAACGACCTGAATGCAAAACTGATTTCTTACAAAATCGTGAAAGGAGAAGAGAGCGACAGTCCTATGTTACAGGTAATTTTCACGGTAGATGTAGAAAAAATTGCAGCTTTCGATGCCGATGCACTGTCTACTATTGCTGTTCAGGCCAGTGTACAGGAAGTAGCAGAAGAAGGGGAAACCGTTCCCACCGCTCAGATCATCACCTCCGATTACGCAGCTGTATATAATACGACCATTACCGATTTCCGTCTGGCATCGAAAGATATAACCCAATATGCCGGAATGGATAGCGACGGTCACCTCTATGGAACCGTAAGCGGTAAAGCCGAAGACGCTATCAACGCTTCCGCTCCGACAGCTGTGGTACCGGAAGTCATTACAGTGGTATACGACAACTCTGAGAAAGTGAAACTAGAAAACTATGTAGTTTCTCATTATACTGAAAAGGATTACCAAGGGAATATTCTGGTAAACTGCGATCCGAAGGAATCGCTTTCCAGAGCCGGTCTGAAGGCATTAGGTCTGGATTTCCGTTTTGCCGCTTCTAATTACGTTACCGGAAATAACCAAACTCCGCAGAATGAATTCTTCAGTGTAGATCCGACAACCGGTGAAATTACGGTAAAGGTATATCAGACATCAGGAACAGCAGCCATCGGACGTATGCCGCTGGTACGCGTAGAACTGTTCGACACCCTGACTAACAATGTAGTCAATGTGGGATGGATCAAATTATTGATTATCAGGGACAATACTCCAGGCATCGAAAAAACTAAAGATTTCAGCACAATCAAGTGGGGCTGCTCAGCCGTCATCAAGCAAGTAGATGTCGAATTTATGAATACCCAAATTTACAATGCCTTAGGCCTGAGTAAAGATGATTTCCACGCCATCTATAAACTGAATACCATAGAATCCGAAGGTGACGGAACGATTGCAGAAAAACCGGATGATATTCAGGATGAAACTTATGTGATCGAATGGACAATTTCCGACGCAGAACTCAAAGCTGCTACAAACGGTAAAGAATTTACACACAAGGTTGTTTATAGTGCCAAAGGACGTCAGGACGTAGTCATTACTTTGAAAGCCACCGTCGAGCATCCAAAAGCTGCTACTGTAGGTGAAGGGATCAAAGAATACTGGGATGCAGCCATGACTTATGTCCGCCTGAATGTAGAAGTAGTAGACGCCGTTAATAAGTGCGATTTCATCGCAGACTTGTTGAGTACTTTCAATGGTAACAAATTGGAATTGAACGGAAAAGATAACACATTCACCGAGTTCACTACTTTGAATTATTCATTTATTTTCTCTGATAAAAACGTAAACCGGGAAGTAACCGGTCTGGATGGAACCAAATACAACCTGAATGTACAAGACAATGGAAAATCCCTGTATGCCGATAATACTAAAATCGCTTCTCTGAGCGATGCTAGCAATGCCATGGCAACAGCTTCTGTTGTAACCTATGAAAATAACGAGGTGGCTAAAAACTTACTGAACAAGGCAGGACACCTGGAATTAGGCGAAGGGGCGACTTTCTACGCCTGGATGAATGTAAAAGCGATCAATGGTTGTGGTCTCGAATATCCGTTATCCAATGGTGAATTCAAAGCTTACTTCCTGCGTCCGGTAGATGTGTTGAAACAAGAAAAAGCAGCCACCTTAAGAGATGCACAGACCAACGGATCTACGATCAATTTAATGGATCTGATCGAACTGAAAGACTGGAGAGAAGAGGCATTCCAATTTACACCTGTAAACTTCTATGACTACTACAAAGTTGAACAAATCGTAGCTTTAGCCGGTGACCATGCTGACGTAAAGTATCCGATCTATACCACTTTGAACGGTAACAAACTGGAAGACAAAGTTGAGCTGGGTAGTGTTACAAAAAAACTAGTTCTGACAGCTAGCGAAGGAATACCAGTTGCTGTTCCAACCAGTGAGGCAGATCTGGCCAATTACGGTACTCTGACCCTGAAGAATAATGGAGCTGCCGTAGGAGCCTTTAAACTAAATGTTCCTGTCAAAGTCGTATATAAATGGGGTGAAGTAATCGAATATATCGTAGTAGATGTATTAGCTACTCAAGGTAACTGATTATTCCCTACGAAATTCTGTTAACTTTTAAGTAGTAAAATGAATGAGGCGGTGAGGAAGCTCACCGCCTCTGTTTATCCTCATAAAATTCTATTATGAAACAAACAATTTTAGCCGCCTTGCTTTTAGCAAGCACTACTTCTCTTTTCGCCCAAAAGGAGACAGAGAAAATTGAGTTCCGCCCGCATTGGTATATGCAGGTTCAGGGAGGTATCGGTCATACGATCGGAGAAGGTAAGTTTTCCGACCTGGTGTCGCCGGCAGCAGCCCTGTCGGCAGGCTACCGTTTTACGCCCGTGTGGGGATTGCGCGGAGGATTCAGCGGATGGCAGGGGAAAGGCTGTTGGGTGAATCCCCGACAGGAGTATAAGTTCAATTATGCACAGCTGAACGCAGAGGCCACTTTCGACATCGCCAACTGCCTCGGAGGATTCAATCACAAGCGTTTCTTCAACCCTTATCTGTTTGCAGGTATCGGGGTCAACATGGCTTTCAACAACGACGACGCTGTTGCCCTCAATGAGGCTGGAAACAAACTGCAATATCTATGGGACGACACCAAGGCTTTCGTGGCAGGCCGTCTGGGAGTAGGGATGAATTTCAGAATTTGTGATGCCGTAGCGTTTAACCTCGAAGGGAATGCCAATACCCTATCCGACCATTTCAACTCGAAGAAAGCAGGAAATGCCGACTGGCAATTCAACATTCTTGCCGGCGTGAGCATCCGCTTCGGCAAGGGATATACCAGGAAAACACAAAAGGCTGCCCCGACTTCTATCCCACCCCGGAACGTACCGAAGGAAGAGCCGAAAGAGGACCCGAAACCGGTTGTCGTGCCTGAAAAAAAGACAGAAAAACTTCAGCCGATACAGGTAAATGTGTTCTTCAAAATCAACTCAGCTGTGATCCGCCCGGAGGAAGCCGGCAAAGTGGATGAACTTGCCGCTTATCTGCAAAAAAATCCGGCAGCGCAAGTTACCCTGACAGGATATGCCGATGTGCAGACCGGCAATCACCGTCTCAACAAGACGCTTTCCGCCAGACGTGCACAGGCCGTAGCCGATGCACTCACGGCAAAAGGCATTGCCGCCGACCGCATCACCGCCGACTCCCAAGGCGATACCGTCCAGCCATTCGCCACTCCGGAAGAAAACCGGGTCACCATCTGCATCACAGCAGACGCTCCGGGCATGTAACGACAAAGACATCCCCTAAAAGAAAATTGCCCTCTGAAAGCCGTTCAAAACTTTCAAAGGGCATTTCCTAACTTCGTCATCCAGAATCAGCAAAACAATGCCTTTTCCGTAAACTCCCCGACTTTCAGGTATTTCCGATAGATTTCCTCATACAGCTTCGCATTGGCAGCATTGGGAGTATATTCCATAGCAAACCCGGAGCTCATGGCCTTCTGAGCATCTTCAACACGGTTATATACCCCGGCCGCGGTAGCCGCAAACATAGCAGCTCCCAGGGCACAGGCCTGATCAGTCTTACAGACTTTGATCGGCATATTCAAAACATCACTCAGCGTCTGCATAACAAACGGAGATTTCAAAGCAATTCCTCCGATTCCGATCACGCTATCGATCTGAACCCCCTCATTCCGGAAACGATCGACGATCGCCTTCGAACCGAAAGCGGTAGCCTCTACCAAAGCCCGGAAAATACGGGGAGCGGTACTTCCCAAAGTCAATCCGGTAATCGTTCCCTTCAACAACTGATTGGCATCCGGGGTGCGCCGTCCGTTCATCCAATCGGTAGCAATAACCGTACTTTCTTCCGCCGGTATCTTTTCAGCCTCGGCCGTCAAAGCAGGAATAATCCGGTTGCAAGCTTCTGCCACAAGCCGCTCTTTCATCTCCTCATCCAGCAAATCGCTCTTTCCGACTATCTCTTTCAACGGGAATTCCAACACCCGTTTAAACCAGGCATAAATATCCCCGAATCCCGATTGTCCGGCTTCCAAACCGACCATACCGGGAATAACCGACCCATCTACCTGCCCGCAAATGCCTTTGATCAGTTTATGTCCGATCTCCTCATAAGTAGCCACCATGACATCACAAGTCGATGTACCGATCACCCGCACAAAAGTATGCGGAGTGACCCCGGCTCCGACAGCTCCCATATGGCAATCGAAAGCACCTCCTGCAACCACGACTTCTGTAGTCAACCCCAGGCGTTCAGCCCATTCCGGTGATAACTTACCTACCGGTTTATCGGCAGTCTCCGTCTTTTCAAACAAGCGTGAACGAAAACCGGCCAACAAAGGATCTAAAGTGGTCAGAAACTCCTCACTGGGTAATCCTCCCCATTGTTCATGCCACATCGCTTTATGGCCACAGGCACAACGGCTGCGGACGATATCGTCACTCTTGGTCACTCCGGTGATCAAAGCCGGCAACCATTCACAATATTCTACGATCGAATATGCTTTCGCCCTGACATGCTCATCTTCACGAAGTACATGTAAAGCTTTTGCCCAAAACCATTCCGACGAATAGATTCCTCCTTCATAAGCCGAATAATCGATATTCCATTCTCCGCAAAGTCTATTGATCTCGGCAGCTTCCCGGATTGCCGTGTGATCTTTCCAAAGTACAAACATCGCGTTCGGATTCTCAGCGAATTCCGGCAAGAGCGCCAAAGGAGTCCCCGTGGCATCGGTAAAAGCAGGGGTACTCCCGGTTGTATCGAAAGCGATCCCCACCACTTTTTCCGCCGTACCGGCAGGACAAGCCGCCAAAGCCTCTTTCACCGAAGCTTCCAACACATCGATATAATCCTGCGGATGCTGACGATATTGATTGATCGCCGGATTACAGTATTTCCCCTCTTTCCAGCGGGGATAATATTTCACAGCAGTAGCCAGTGTCTCCCCTGTCAGCGCATTCACAACGATCGCCCGGGCCGAATCACTACCATAATCTAAACCTATAACGTATTTTTCCATATTTTCTCTAATTGAAAACTGAAAATTGACAGAGATAATTGTCAATTATCAATTAACAGAGTGCTTTATTCAGCATATAATAAACTTCGTTCATACGGAGTTCTTTCTTGAATTCCGGAATGGTGGTGTTTTTGTCGATCACAACCATTTCTATCCCTGCTATCTCGGCATAATCTTCCCAATATTCGGTAGTCAGGTCATACGAAAAACTGGTATGATGCGTACCTCCTGCCAAAATCCAGGCACCTGCACCGACTTCCAGATTCGGTTGCGGTATCCACAAAGCCGAAGCAACGGGAAGTTTAGGTAATTTTTTACTCTTGATACAATCCACCACATTGACAATGAGACGGAAACGGTTACCCAAATCCACGACAGTAGCAGCAACTCCTTCTCCTTGTTTGCTGGTGAAAACCAAACGGGCGGTTTCGCTGTCGATACCGATACTCAGCCGGTGTACTTCCAGCCGTGGTTTCTGCTCTGCAATCAACGGGCATACTTCCAGCATATGAGCCTGTAAGATGGCACTCTTTTCCCCATCGAAATGCAAGGTATAATCTTCGAGGAAAGAACATCCTTTAGGTAATCCCTGACTCATAAACCAGGTAGTCCGGTAAAGAGCCGCCGTTTTCCAGTCACCTTCCGCCCCGAAGCCATATCCTTCAGCCATCAGACGCTGTGATGCCAAACCCGGAATCTGATCGAACAATCCCAGATCGTTGAAATTGGTTGTAAATCCTTTTGCTCCGGTATCTTTCAACAAACGGCGCAAGGCGATCTCGGCTTTTGCAGAGTTCCAGACTTTGGTATAAGCTTCCGTACCGGTCTGTTCCAGAGCAGCATCATGCTCGTATTCTTTAAAATAAGTAGCCACTAAAGCCTGTACCTCCTTATCCTCGACAGCCTGATAATAAACCATCAGATCATTCACCGGGCAATAGTCGACATGATACCCCAATACCTGTTCTGCAGTCACTTTATCCCCGTCGGTCACAGCCACATTATTCATCTGGTCACCGAAACGAAGGATCAGCATATCCTGAGCATCGGCCCAGGCAGCAGCGACACGCATCCAAACTGCAATTTTTTTCTGAGCGGCCTCATCCTGCCAGTGCCCCACCACCACCTTACGGGGTTTACGCATACGGGTCACGATGTGCCCGAACTCCCGGTCACCGTGAGCACTCTGATTCAGGTTCATAAAATCCATATCTATGGTATCCCAGGGGATTTCTTTATTAAACTGAGTATGGAAATGCAACAACGGTTTCTTCAGTTCCTGCAATCCATGAATCCACATCTTAGCCGGAGAAAAAGTATGCATCCAGGTAATTACCCCGATACATTTCGCATCATGATTAGCAGCCTTGAATGTTTCCGTGATTTCTTTCGCCGAATTCACCGTACCTTTATATACTACTTTCACCGGCAAATTTCCGGATTCATTCAATCCTTTTACCATCTCATTGGAGTGAGCATCTACAGCCACAACAGCATCTCCTCCGTACAGCAGCTGAGCTCCTGTCACAAACCATACTTCAAAATTTTCGAAAGCCATAATTATTTTAAATTGATAATCGACAATTGATAATGCTATCCATTTTCAACAGTCAATCTGAATTATTACTTATTTTACCTATTATATTCCGGCAATGCACCCGACAGTAAAGGTCAACTGTGCATTGTCAATTCAATTTATTGTCCGTAATAAGCATTCGGACCGTGTTTACGGAAGAAATGCTTCTGAATCAGATAAGGATTCATAGATAAACGGGGGTTAACCGTAAGCGCCACAAAAGCCATCTTAGCCACTTGTTCCATCACCACAGCATGGTGTACCGCTTCGTGAGCATCTTTTCCCCAGGAAAAAGGACCATGGTTTTTGACCAGTACTCCGGGGATATATTCCGGGTTCAACTTCCGGAAACGTTCCACAATCACATTCCCGGTTTCCTCCTCGTAGGCTCCTTCGACTTCCGCCTGAGACATATCCCGGGTACAAGGAATCGGCCCACTGAAATAATCCGCATGTGTGGTGCCGATATTCGGTAGATCGATACCGGCCTGAGCCCATGACGTAGCATACGTAGAATGGGTATGCACCACTCCCCCGATCGCCGGGAAAGCCTTGTACAACACCAGATGGGTCGGAGTATCCGAAGAAGGTTTCAAACTCCCCTCTACGATATGCCCGTCTAAATCCACTACTACCATATCTTCCGGTTTCATCTGTTCATAAGCTACACCGGAAGGTTTGATCACCACCAGGCCCGATGTCCGGTCGATAGCACTGACATTCCCCCAGGTAAAAATAACCAGGCCATGCTTCACCAATTCCAGATTCGCCTCACAAACCTCTTTTTTCAATGCTTCTAACATAACTACTATTTTAATTTATTACCAGAAATACCAATAGAACACAACGGTAATCAGTATAATGATAGCGGAATGGATGACATCCCATTTGTTCCAGCTAGCACGGGTAACCGCCTTTTGTTCGTCTGTCGTCGAACCGAATGTCAGGCCGACGATCTGTTCTGCAGGTGCCGGTGTTGTGAAACGGCTAACAACCACAATCACCAGCATACAGAACAATAACATACCTCCACAAAAGAACAACCAGTTCGTATCGTAAAACAGATATTTAAACCAGGAATCGCTGAAAGTCGCTCCCGAGGTATAATACACTTTAGCCCCCAAACGGGTGATACCGATAATAAATCCGGCGATCAAGCCCCACATACCACCCTTCGGAGTTGCTTTTTTCGAGCAAATACCCAATAAGAAAGCCGCTGCAATACCCGGTGCCAGTACAGATTGTACATCCTGCAAATAGTTATACAACACCGATCCTACACTTTTCATTACCGGAATCCAAAGAATACCTAACACGACTACCACTACCGTAGCGACACGTCCGACATAAAGCAAAGTCTTTTCGGAAGCCTTCGGTCTGTATTTTTTATAGAAATCGATTGTAAATAACATAGCGGAAGAGTTGAATAAAGAAGCCAGCGAACTCATCAAGGCTGCCAAAATACCGCATACGACCAACCCCTTAAAACCGGCAGGCAATAATTTAGCTACCAAAGTCGGGAATGCAGCATCGGCGGAACTCATCGTAAATGTTTCCCCATTCACGGTAATACCGTGTTTTTGCATAGCAAAAGCAACCATTCCCGGAATCAGGAATAAAAAGACAGGCGTCAGTTTCAGATAAGCACCGAATATAGCCCCCCGCCGAGCCTGAGTTTCATCTTTACCCGACAATACACGCTGTACGATAAACTGGTCGGTACACCAATACCAGAAACCGATAACAGAAGACCCGATGAACACCCCTAGCCAAGGGAAATTGGCATCCCGGTTACTCCGGATCAGATTGATCATCGAATCACCATATTCATTTACCGGAGTCACCCGACAAGCTTCCAACACCTGATCCCAGCCACCGACAGCTTTCAAACTCAACACCAGAATCACCAAAGAACCGATCAGCAAAATCGGAGTTTGAAGCACAGAAGTATAAAGCACCGATTTCATACCACCGATCACCGTATACAAAGCAGTCAACAGCACCAATCCGATCGCAGCGATCCAGAAGAAATCGATTCCCCATAGTTCCTGAATACCGAACACTTCTTTGAAAACCAAACCTCCGGCATATACCGTCACGGCTACTTTAGTCAAGACATAACTGACCAAAGAGATTACCGATAAAATCGTCCGGGATTCTTTATTATAACGTCTTTCAAGGAATTCGGGCATCGTAAGCACCATACTTCTGGAATAAAAAGGCACGAACACCCAACCGAGAATCAGGATCATCCAGCCCTGAATTTCCCAATGTGCCATAGCCATTCCACTCGAAGCACCGGCACCGGCTAAACCGATCAAGTGCTCAGAACCGATATTCGAGGCAAAAATCGAGGCCCCGATAGCCAACCAGGTTGCATCACGTCCGGCCAGAAAAAAGTCGCCGGAACTTTTCTGTTTTTGTTTGAAAACCCAGACAACGATTCCAATCATGGCAATCGCAAAAAGGGCAATTACGATATAATCTAATGTTCCCACAATAATGATATTTAAAAATGAATATTTAGCGATACACTTTATTTCTCTACAGAAAATTTATAGATACAACGACTGGAATAAGTCTGCCCCGGTTCCAGGTAAACAGACGGCCATCGGGGTTTGTTCGGAGAATCGGGAAAATGTTGTGTTTCCAGGCAAACAGAAGCCCGTTGGTTATAAACGACCCCTTTTTTCCCTTTCACAGTTCCATCCAGGAAGTTGCCGGTATACACCTGAATACCGGGCTCATCCGTATATACTTCGAGTACTATACCGGACTCAGGCGAAGACAAACGGGCAGCGACAGTAGAAAGATCTCCTTTAGTGTTCAATACAAAATTATGGTCGTAACCGTTTCCATTTTTCAACTGAACAAAATCATAACGGTCTATCTCCCGTCCGATTTCTTTCGGTTGAGTGAAGTCCATAGGCGTTCCGGCCACCGGAACGATCTCACCCGTTGTCATAAAGGTACTGTCGACCGGAGTATACCCATCCGCATTCACATACAACAAATGATCCGTAGCGGCAACAGCCGGATTACCCGACAAATTGAAATAAGAGTGATTCGTCATATTGATCACCGTTTTCTTATCTGTCACAGCCTCGTACTGAATATCGATAGCATTATCATCTGTAAGATGAAAGCGCACTTTCGCCCGTACATTTCCAGGGAAATTCTGATCGCCATCCGGAGAAAAACGGGTCAGTTCGAGAGTCGTACCATCGATCTGATTGGCTTCATACATCTGATATTGCCAACCTTCCGGCCCCCCGTGTAAACAATGTCCATAGTTATTCTGCGGCAATTGAATAGTTTCGCCATCGATTTCGATTCTTCCCTGTGCAATCCGGTTAGCATACCGACCGATAGAGGCGCCAAAATCACTGGGTATATTCCGATAATCTGCCAAACTATCGAAACCCAATACCACATCTTTCCTATTTCCATGTTTATCCGGAACCAAAACAGACACAATACGGCCACCGAAATTAGTGATACAAACTTCCATTCCGGCCGAATTCTTCAAAGTATAGAGACCGGCCTGTTTCCCATCGATCTCTGCCTGAAACTTCTTCGGATTCAGTCCGGAAAGAGTTGTCTCTTCCTTCGCTTTTGGGGAACAAGAACTCATGATTCCTGCAACAACCACCAAACCCAATACAAACGTTTTCATAATCTTTGCTATAATTTATGATTTAGATTTCATTTTAGTATGTTCAAATTTTCAGGACTATTCACTTTTGAAATGCCCACATAAGTGTTTAAAAAACACTTCAAATATAGTGTATACAAAACACTTTAAAAATATTTTTTACAACTTTCTTTGAAATATTTTCAATAACTCACTGTATATCTACTGATTACCAAAAGTAATTTAGACTATTTTTAAATAAAAACCCGGATATCACCGACGCCATCGTCGTACTCCTTATTATTAAAAGTACGATAAATTCAGATCCCGATGAACATTTGTAAAATCTGCTTTTTTTACATAAATTGCACTCCTTTATGATAAAGCAAGAAGCCTGACGCAAACGATAACTTTTTTCGAAAGCAACAGGCAACAGATTAAGACACACCATTAATAAATTTATAACAATAAAGAAATCATGGATACTCGTATCGTAAGAAATCTATTCAAAGAAAAATTCGGAACCGAAGGAATGTTGTATTTCTCGCCCGGTCGTATCAACCTCATCGGCGAACATACAGATTACAATGGAGGATGTGTTCTTCCAGGTGCCATCGATAAAGGCATCTTAGCAGAAATCAAACCCAACGGGACAGACAAAGTCCGGGCCTATTCGGCAGACCTGCAAGCTTATGCCGAATTCGGCCTGAACGAAGAAGATAAACCCGAAGCTTCCTGGGCACATTATATCTTCGGAGTATGCCGCGAAATGCTGAAACGGGGGGCACAAATCAAAGGTTTCGATACCGTTTTTTCAGGTGATGTACCTCTTGGAGCCGGTCTTTCATCATCGGCAGCCCTCGAGAGTACTTTTGCTTTTGCTCTGAATGAGATTTACAAGGCCGGATTCGATAAAAAAGAATTGGTACTGACCGGACAGAAAACAGAACACCATTATTGCGGGGTAAATTGTGGTATCATGGATCAATTTGCATCGGTTTTCGGTAAAGCAGGCAACCTGATCCGTCTGGATTGCAGTACGATGGAATATGAATATATCCCTTTCGATCCACAAGGCTATAAATTAGTATTGATCGATTCTGTCACCAAACACGAACTGGTCGATTCACCCTATAACAAACGCCGCCAATCCTGCGAAAGGGCAGCAGCAGCTATCGCCGGTAATCATCCGGAAGTAAAACTGCTCGGAGATGCAACCCTGGAAATGCTGGAAGAAGTTAAAGATAAAATCAGTGAAGAAGATTACATGCGGGCAACCTATGCCATCCAGGAAAACAGCCGGCTTGCCGATACTTGCGAAGCTTTAAAACGAGGTGATTACGAAACCGTAGGAAAAAACATATACGCTACCCATCATGGCATGAGCAAACTTTATGAAGTCAGTACCGAAGAATTGGATTTCCTGAACGATGTCGCCAAAGAATGTGGGGTAACCGGTTCACGGATCATGGGAGGTGGTTTCGGTGGATGTACGATTAACCTGGTAAAAGACGCTTATTACGACCGATTCATCGAAACAGCGATCAGTCGTTTTAAGACAAAATTCGGTAAAGAACCGAAAGTATATCCGGTAACCATCAGTGACGGAGCACGCAAATTGAATTAAAACAAAATCATCCTAGCTAAAAAATTCATGGAGAGGGACTCGCCGGAAGGTTTTTCCTCTTCATGAAGAGGAAAAATAATAACAATGACAACCTATCCGAACCGGGCAGCCCAATCGGTAACAATCTAGCGTAACACAGGAGACAGGGGGATAAACCAACACCCCGTCCCCCGTGAGTTATTTTATTTTTTCAGGAAAGCCTGGTATTCTTCCCACAAGCTATCTGTCGTCACTTGCTCGCCGAAAATATGTTTCATGGCTTTATCGAAGCTCCAGGGAACGATCTCTAAAGCCGATTTATTGAATTTTCTCAGGAAATCCGGATCTTTGCCGGTCAACCACTCCAGGAAAAAACCGGTCGTCCGGTACCCATCCATCCAGTGTCCGCCCGGTTTACGGCTATCCACCGGGAAAAAGCCATTATGATAACGGACTGCATCGGCCATTCCTTCGATAAATACCCAGAATTCGGTTCCGGGTTTATAACCGCCGATCCCCTGAGGTTCCAGTTGGTAAGCATGAGTCAGCTCGTGATAAAGCACTCCCCGGGTTTCATAGAGCACCTTATCGTCTCCCTGGCTATCCTCCGATTTTTCCACCCACCGGGAACTATAGAAAATATTGACCACCGGCGGTTGTCCCCCTTTGGCCGAAATACCGTCGGTATCCTCCAGGTTGTATTCGATCTTCTCTACTCCCGGCATAGAATCCGTCGCCGACCAATAAAGCGTCTGAGCTACCCATAAAGCATGTTGCTGGATGAAAGCTTCCGGTTCGGGTACGATCCGTCTATAAATCTGAGCCCCCTTCGTTCCGGCCGCCTTATCTTTAAAATCAATGACAGGATAAGAGAAATTCTTCCAATTCGGAGCCTCCCACTTCTGAGCCCATACTCCTTGCGAACAGAATAAAACGAACAGAACAAACAAAACTTTGAAGTCCTTCATATCATACAAAACTTTGAAATCTAAAAAAATCATGAAGGCGATCACTTCGACAAAGTAAAACAGTCGATATCCGGAGCCCAATTATAACTGTTCCCCATCCGGACCGTATTGTATCCGGGTTTCAGAGTCACCGGAACAGTCACAGTCCGCAGCCCGTTATCGTCCCCCAGTTGTTTCAACACCTGTTTTTCCCCATTGACCGTCAGTTCCAGCTGCCGCCCGGCACCCTGTGTATATTGAACGGTCATCCGGTATTGTCCTCCTTTTTCGCTATATACCTCTTTCCATTCTGCATAATTTTCCGGTTGTCCCCCCAAATACCCGACGATCATTTTCCCGGAAGTACCTTCTTGCGGAGTATATCTGACTGCATTCGGATTTTTACCCAAATCATCGAATAAAGGCAGGTAAGCCCATTCGGCTTCGTACACTGTCGGTTCGATCCGTTTTTTCCCTTCGATCCGTAAAATCATCGCCCCATGGGCCGGAACTTCCTGTTTCAACGCCCCGTCCACTTTACCCAAATCGCGGTGTTTCACCAAATCCCTCACCTTTACTGTACCCTCGAACTCGAGATCTGTCAAAGGTACGGTGAAAGAACAAGGCTGCTCAGAAGGATTGTAAAGCGCTACAGCACGCACCTTCCCCCGTTTTTGTTCGATATCTTTTACCAACACATAACCTTCATTTTCGTGCTGAACGACATAAGCTTGCAAACCCAGCGGATCCTGATTCAGGGCTAAAAGTTCCTTATTTTTCAATAGCTCTAAAGTGGCATCCGACATTTTCTCCAGATTACATCCGATCAGCAAAGGCGAACTCATGATACACCATAAACCGAAATGAGCCTCTTCTTCGGTTTGGGTCAATCCTTCTCCCCCTACCGGGCTGGCTTCCCGGAATCCGACCACCATCATGTCCATATCGTTATAATGTCCGTCTCCTGCATAAGCCGACAGATAAAGATTTTTCCCGACGACATATTTTATCGATTCCCATCTGGCCTGGATATCACCGCTAATCCGCCAGGAACCGGCCACTTCTTTCGCCCAGGTACCCGGATAAGCCCAACGGCAAATGTTAAGGGCGACCTGCCGGTTTACGATATCGATATGCTGACGGATATCGGTATACCGGTCTCTTTCGTTCAACCCCAGATAACTGCCCCCGCAATAATCGATTTTAATAAAATCAAAACCCCAGTCCCCGAAATACAGCTGGGCATCCTGTGCTTCGTGCCCGTAAATTCCGGCCCCGATCCCCGCTTTATCCTGATCCGACATAGAACCACAGGTATTATTCCCGGCATCTGTATAAATACCGGCCTTCAACCCCAGATTGTGGATATGATCCACGACGACTTTCATACCGTTCGGAAACCGCTGTGCATGTTCATGCATCTTTCCGGTTTCATCCCGATAACCGAAAAATCCGTCATCGATATTTATAAACCGGTATCCTGCATCTTTTAAGCCCTTCTCCACCATCAAATCGGCCTGATGCTTGATAATATCTTCGCTGATATTTACGCGGTAGGCATTCCACGAACTCCATCCCATTAAAGGAGGTTTACAAGCCGGCTCCTGAGCCGTCGTTCTTCCGCCAAGCAGCGATAGCGCCGCTAAAGCCATCAAAAATTGTTTTTTCATGTGTAGTTATTTATGTGTTACTGTCTCTACAAACAAAGCCCTTAAAATTTATAAAAGCCGGCTTGACTTCATAATTCGAAATATCCTTGATAGCCCAACAACCAATAAACAAAATCGGGCGGAAATGACTCTAAAACATCCAGTCCGCTATATCGGCAAAGCCGGATACGAATTTTTACTATCGCTTTTCATGTCATTGGTCCTGAAAAGCATTGAAAAAGCTACGGTTTCAGTTCGTTGACATACTTCGAATAATTCAGCTCAAAGTTAGAATAATTATATTTATAGTGGTATGGGATTCCGTCCCGGAATCCCATACCACTATAAATATGAATGTCTACTTACTTCACTTTCTCCAACATCTCCTCATACGACTGGCAGTAATACTCCATGACAGGCATTCTTTTTCCCCCTACCGTCATGGTCCGGCCGGAAGTGTCTTCTTTGCCTTTCAATGCTTTGACACGCTCTTCCAGCAGAGCGGCGAACTTCTTGCGTTCTCCGGCATTTTTCCATCCTTCCGCGCCCTGTCCGTAAAACAACGCGTTACAGGCATAAAACATCTGATCTTCCACCATGCGGCTAAAACGATTATACTCGGTCATCGCTTCCAACAGGGCTGCCCACTCCGCCGTGCCGATAGTTCCATCCACCAAAGCGGCAGCACGAATACCCTCCGCTTCCGGCACCCGGTATTCTTTCATGAGGGCATAATAGGCTTCCAGTCCGGCAACATCATACCCAACGATTTTCTTCGCCTCCCGCCTGAGGTATTTCCTTGCACCGGCTTCCCACACCCTCTCCAGATGCAGACCGGCCTTTTCACCGTAACGCTTCACCAATTCTGCCTTGCGGGCATATACCGACCGGAAGACAGCATAATCCGGAGTAACATAACCACAGAATATCCGATATACATTTGTATCCGTAAACACAGCGTCCGTCTTGTCTTTCAGGAAATCATCAGCTACGGAACGAATAGTCCCCGACATGGCGGCATCGTCGAGTAAAGCCAGGTATTCTCCGATAAATTCCGATGAACGTTCACCAGCGGCATAGCGTTTGTGCATACCCGCTAATCCGCCTCCCTTCACACCATTCTCCGCAAAGTCTATCAATTCGTCTACACTCAGATAGCCGGCATGACGGCATAGTAACTCGCCCTTCACATTCAACACCAACAGGGTGGGATAAGCATTGACATCATATCTCTTCCGCAATTCCACGCCCTCGCCTTTCTCCATGTCTATTTTTACCGACACGAAACGGGGATTGAAATACTCACCCGCTTTCTCCTGGACAAATTCTTTAGACGCCATCAATTTGCAAGGACCGCACCAACTGGTGTAACAATCCATAAACACCAATTTGTTTTCGGACTTGGCAGCCTCCAAAGCTTCGGCAAAGCCGCCCTCGCGGAAGTTGATCTGTGCCGAAAGAGATAAAGCCATTGCAGCCATAAATACAGCTAATACTATCTTTTTCATTCTATTGCAAATTTAATCGTTTAATACGCCGGACCGACATACCCGACTATCAGTCCGGCACTGTATCAGGAATAAAACCATTATCTCATCAATACGGGAAATCAGGTCCCATTCCATATAATTCCGCATACTTAGTAAAGGCATAATAATTCGGGCTCGCATAGTCCTGTAAAGGACAGGCATAGCATACCTTCTTCAGGATTCCGGTTCCGGTTACCGTATGCACCGGTTTGCCCGAAGGTTGTCCACCGGCAATCTTATACATCGACAACGTATATTCATCGCCATTTTGTATACCGATAACGATATAATCAAAAGATGAACCGTAAAACAAATCGGCCATATAAGTAATCGTTCCCGCCGGTAACCCTTCCACCGGTATGGCAGAAGTTTCGGTACCTTCCGTAAGGCTATAACGATACAAACGGTTGTCGTCTACTCCATAAATAGAGGTAGAAGTCAGTGCATTTCCGGCAATTACATCTGCCTTGGCTAAATGAAGGGAAGCATCTAACCGGATGACCTGATCGATACCTCCTCCCGGTTGTAACACAACCACATAACGTCCTTCCCCGGCAACGTCGAACAAATACCAGATCGTATTTTTACCGGCCCGGTGATTCCAGCCCGATGCCACAGGAGCCGCCTGTTCCCAATCCACTTTAACTCCCTCATAACCATCCTTGTACTTAATTTCTTCCATATCCGAACCGGAGGTATACATCAACCGCCGGGTTTCTCCGCTCCAAAAAGAAAGATTCTGCCCGTCGTAAGCCTGAATGAATGAACTGGTCCCTTTTCCGGCAGGATAACCTAATTTTCCGGTGCTGTATTCACTAGCGAACCTTCCACCGCCAAGATCATCCAGTCTTACTCCCTTATTCGAGAACAGCATATTCCCTCTCATTGCAGAAACCATAGCATAAGGCACTTCTTCCCCGTCCATCTCAGAAAAAAGCAACGAAGACCGGTCGAAAAGTGTCGACATATCTATCGTAGAATAAATCGAAAACTCATTCTGTCCGCTAGTGACAAAAACACCCGTAGCATAGGTCGATTTTGCCGTTGCGGGATCGATATAAATTTTGTTATATACCGGGCACATATTGCAAGGTTTCCCGCTTTGTGCTTCTCCCTGTACTGAAGCAATCACGTCCGGTATGACCGTCTTTTGACGGTCATTGTAAAAATCCATATCCGTGTTTCCGTCCGTCGTTTCTTTTAAAATATAAAATCCTTCCGAAAAGGCCGAAGTCACTTTCAAAGAAAATTCTGTCAGGTTGAAATAACCGGTTTCTTTATTCGTCACTTCGCAAACAACCGTATAAGTTCCGATTTTCAACTCCACAGGATAGGAAAGCTTTTTTTCCGCACCGATTTGCACGGTACGATAACCGTCTTCCGTACGGTCGCTGAACTCCCCGCCGTATATATACCACCGGTATTCCAGTTCCGTATCGGAATACCCTGTCACTTTCGGTGTCAATTCCAATACTGTCGAATAAGCGACGGCTGACGTATCGGCAAACTCCTCTATGGTTATTTCATTCACCATACTTTCCGGGGTTGCCATCGTACTGTCGTCTTCATAACAACCGGTAATCCCAAGTATGCAAGCCCAAAACAGGCCAATATATATTTTTTTCATCTTCTTACTGTTTAAATCATTCATATTACCTTCCCCATTCTTTCGGTGTAAAATCGACCGGCTTCCCGGTATCACTTTCCTTCCAGACGTCGAGCTTATTCTGCAGGCGTTCTACATTCTCCTGCTCCAACTGTTCGGCAAACCACCCGGCCAGCCACTCAATGTAGTTGGGATCTTTCGGTGATAAAGTTCCGAATCCGTATATATCTGCGAAAAGACTGTTGATATATTCGTCATCCCAACTTTCTTCCGTCCATTTCATCATCAATTCATGCTTTTTCTCCCCATATTCTCCGAAATAATAATCCAAAGACGCCAAATCCCAGGCATTCGGTTTAGACAGACGGTCGGAAACCGTCAGCGTATAAGTAGAAAATTCCGGATAGCCTGTTTTGAAATTTGCATTTTCTCTAAAAGTGATTCGCAAAACGACATTCCCTTCTGCCAAAGAAGGATCACGTTTCAGGATCACCGGAATATGAGCGGTTGCCGAATGGGCAGGAACAACATAGAACTCCGCCAGTACCGGATCGTCAAATGCTATATAATGCGTACCTGCAACGGCATTCTTCGTTCCTTCCACCATCACTTGCTGCAAGGCCAGCGGACGGTCTTCCGCTGAAAGTTTTCCCATAATATCCACATCTAACCATACCGTATCGCTCAATTGTCCTTCCGGTGTTTTCAGTTTGAAAGAATGGCTCCCGTTTCGCATCATCTCAGTGACCTCTTCCGTACTGAGCTGGCTACCATAATTAAAATTCAACAAACAATCCGGATCTTCAAACACCGGTAAATCTTTTTCACAGGCAGTAATACACAACAACATGCTGCATAACCATATATTCAATCGTTTCATCGCTATTCGTTTAAAAAAATTAAGGATTAAATTCCGTATTTACACAATTCCACAAGATATAATCATCCTCCGTCATTTCCTGAGTCTCCAACCACAGTATATCCTTGACCTGATTTCGCTTGTAGGTATAAAACAACTGTCCTTCGGCAAAAAACTCCCGCCGGTATTCAGCCATCAGCTCACCGGAACGATCGTTTAAACCGTCAAATACATCTTTATCCAAAGCGACACCGCATTCCAACATATAATCTTTATACAAAGCATTGGCCTCACTGAGCGAAGGTGTTGTCTCCACCGCAATCAAATACATCTCGGACATCCGGAGCATGGGTATAATCTGATAATACAACGCTTTATTCTCCACATCATCGGCAAAATAATATTTCAGAATAGTTACATTCTTCTTCGAAGTTGAAGATTTGGCATTTTTGTTCCACATGAATGCATAACGGTTGTCCGAATCCGTCGGAACTCCCTCAAAAAGCCGGGTCAGACGTTCGGGCGTAATATAGAGATAGTTTACTCCGGTTTGTACATCAGCCCCGCCGATCAGAATCGAAGCAACATCTTTCACATTATATTTACTCAGATAAAAAAGACACTCGTTCGGGCAGGCCTTATAACCGTTGGTTTCACGATCACTGCTACCGCTCAGTGTCATCACCGGATTTCCATCCCGGTCTTTGGCATCGATGACCGCCTTCGCTGCATCGTAAGCCATTGCCAGATATTTCGGATCGGCTTTCCCCAGATAAAGATACATCCGGGACTGCAAAGCCTTTACAGCCCAATAGTTCAGACGGGACTGCCGGTAACACATATAGGTATCTTCAATCTCCACCGACGAAGGTGCATTCAATTCTTCAAAAGTATATCCGAAAATCGGATCATTGTCTTTGAGCAGCTTTTCAGCTTTATCAAGGTCGGCGATCAATTTTTCGCTATATCCGGTGAAATCATAGCGGGTGGCTCTCTCGTCGAAGGCCGTCACTTCGGAATAAGGCAAGCTTACTTTTGTTCCTTGTCCCCCGGGGACTTCACCGAACAAACGTAAAACATCCAACTGACAATAGGCACGGATAGCATAGGCTTCACCGAGGATTACCGAACGGGTTGCTTCGTCGGGGAAAGCGGCTGCATTATCTTCTGCATGTTTGATAACCAGATTGGCCTGAACAATGATATTATAAAGCTTGGAATAAATAGCCTGGACAGCCTGCCGTGCTCCGTCATTGTCGTATTCGTGCAACATCAGGTGATAATCCTGATACCGATCGCTGGTAGACGAGGGTTCATCCGGCATATGCCACAATCCGGCCAAAGCTTCCGTACAACTCATCGTCAAACGGCAACCATACACATCTTCGTTAGCCAAAGCCATATAGCATCCGGTGAGAGCATCCCGAAAACCTTTGTAGGTCGAAAACTGATCTTCTTCTTTCTGTTCCGTATCGGGACGCACATCCAGCCAGTCGTTGCAAGAAACGGCCGACCACCCCAACAGGGCTATAAATCCTATAAATTTATATATTTTCATATCTATCGTTATTTATCCTGTCGTTAAAATAAAAATTTTATACTTCCCTGAATATTCCGGGCAAAAGGATAACTGGTACCCCGTTCCATCTTGATTGTCGAGAAATGCCACAAATCGGACATATTCACACCGAAGGTCACCGATGTCGCCCGCATGTATTTCTTTACCCACGCAGAATCCCATTTATACTGAAGCCCGACAGACTGAATCTCGAACACCTTATCGTCCATGACAAAGCGGGAAGTGGCACGGGTCGAACTATCGTCGTATTTCCTGAATGGAACGATATCCCCCGGTTTCTGCCAGCGGTCGTACAGAGCCCGGGCATCCACATTCTGTGCCATCAAGGTGGTACGCCCGACTTCTACCCGGTCGATAATCGTCGAATTGTACCTCTTCCCACCCCAATAGAAGGAAGCCGATACATTTACCGTCAATCCTTTCCACATAAACATCGTATTGGCAATACCCCGGTACCTGGGATCTGCCTGACCGACATAAACCTTATCGGAAGCCTTCCAGATATCCGTCCGGTTACCGTCTTTATCCAAAAAAATCTCCTGTCCGTTGGCCGGATCGATTCCCAGAGAACGAACGACATAAATACCGTTTTGCGGACGTCCTTCATAAAACAGATTGGCGACATCTACATCCTCTTTCAGATAAGCCTCATTCTGGGCTTTAATGGCTTCCGACAACTTCGAAACATAATTCTTATTGTAAGTCAGCTGACCACCGATAATCCAGTTGATATCCCGCTCAGCATTCCGGATAACATAAACACTGGCAGAGGCTTCCCAACCGTTGTTTTTCACTTCTCCGACATTGTCGACGTAGGAAGCAAAACCGTTGGAATGCGGCAGATCCATATTGGAAAGCAAATTAGAGGTTTTCTTGGTATAAACGTTGAATTCCCCCTTCATACGTCCTTTCCACAATCCGAATTCCACCCCGAAGTTGAATTCATCGGTTTTCTGCCAGGTCAGATAAGGATTACCCAATCCCTGCAATTCCGCTCCGGTCCAATACATATACCGGTTGTCCGTAATATATTTATACAACGTATTGGCACCGTCGGATCCCTGCTGTGTACCGGTCTGTCCGTAAGAAGCTTTCAACCGCAGAATATTTGCAAAACTACCCTTCAGGAATTTTTCATTGTGCAGGTTCCAGCCGATACCGGTACTCCAGAAAGGAGCATATCTCTTTTTCGAACCGAAATCGGATTTCCCATCCACCCGATACGAAAAATCCACGAAATAACGGTTATCATAGATATAATTGACATTGGCTGTCAATCCCAACCGACGGCTTTTGGATTTGGATCCGCCGGGACCTTCGTCTTTGGCATATTGCCGGGCACTGGCCAGAAAATGGATATCCTCATTCGTAAAACCTTCGGCAGCGATGGCATAATTATACCCCTCGGATTCATTCAGCGAATAATCCAAACCGACATACACCTGATGTTTATCGGCAAAAGTCCTGGTATACGAAAGCGTTATATTCCCGGTATATTCATTCGTACGTCCGGTGGTATAATCATAAGTTCCCCGGCGCAGGAATCCCTCGTCGGTTTCATATTGCGAATCGTCGGTGAAAGTGGAATGTTCTGCGGGCAAAAACCGATCAGACGTATTGTCCGTAGCCGTAATCCCGACTTGTCCGCGTAAGGTCAAGCCTTCGAACGGATTCCATTCTATGGCGAAATTATCCGTCAGCGTACGGTAACTACTCTTATCGAAACTGTTCAGGGTGGCATCGTACAACGGATTTTGATATCCTTGGTAATGAGCATGAAAACCGTCGAACATCCGCACCAGTTTTCCATTCTCATCATACGGAGCATTATAGGGTTGTTGTTTTACATAATCACTGAACGTACCGTATTTACTCTCTTTACTTTTGGTTGTCCCGTAAGAAGCCTGATTTTTAAAGGTGAAATTTTTCACTTTATACATTAAGGTCAGAGAGGTGTTCAGACTTTTACGCTCGGAATCCCGCATGGCTCCCTGTGTATTTTTATAGCCCACACTGGCACTCCAGCGGAATTCGTCGCTTCCACCCTCCATACGTAAATTATAATGCGAACCGACCCCTGTGTGCAACGGTTTACTCAACCAATCGGTATCTGTGCCGGAGGCAATTGCCCTTTTCCGTTTGGCATAAGCCTCTTTATACCATACATCATTACTCGGCAGGCTTTCATTCTTATACAATCCGAGATCCCACTCCAACTGCAATTTTTCAGCCGCATTCAACAAATCGTAAGAGGTCAGGTCAGGAGCTTCGATATCGATCCCTATTTCTGCATTAACGCGCAATTTACCGGCTTCCGGTTGCTTTGTCGTCACCACAATCACTCCGTTAGAACCCCGCGAACCGTATATCGCCGTAGCAGCAGCATCTTTCAGGATATTGATCGATTCGATTTCCTCGTCGTTATAGTCCATCAAACGCTCCAATGCTATTTCAAAGCCATCCAGGATGATCAACGGGGTATTCACCTCATTGCTCAGGCTTTCGTTATACTCCTGTACACTCATAGGCAGAGAAGAATTACCCCGGATATTCACTTGCGGCATCCGGTTGGGATTGCTACCGTTAATATTATCCACAGCCAGATTAATGGACACATCTATATTTTTCAGTGTCTGAAGCAGATTCTGGCCTTTATAGATTTTCAATTGCTCCTTATCGATCGATGAAACAGCTCCGGTATAACTCTCTTTCGCTTTCTTGAAAATACCGGTCACCACTACTTCCTCCATCTCTGCCACCTCTTCCTGCAGGGTAACGTCCAGTTCGGTACGTGTGCCCAAAGGAAACTCCTGCATTTTCATACCGATCATCGAGAAAACCAGAACGTGTTCACCTTCGGGTAACGTCAGGGTATATTTACCGTCGATGTCCGTAGAAGTTCCCAGCGTCGTCCCTTTCAATACTACCGTTACTCCGGGAAGTACATGGCCGGCAGCATCTCTGACGACCCCCTTTACCACTTTTCCATTCACTTGCTTCCGGCTAACTGCCGGACGCACGATAACGGTCTGGTCTTCAAAAACAAATTCTACATTCTTATCGGCAAACAAACGTTTCAGCAATCCACCGACCTCTTCATCGTCGGCCCGAACCGTCAAAACATTTTGTCCCTGAAAATGCTTCTGATCGTAAAAGAAAAACAAACGGGTCTGTTGCTGAATTTCTTCAAACAACTGCATCACCGTACAATTCCGCAAGTTCAGGGACACCCGTTGGTTTTGTGCAACCGACCTGGCCGATACACTCACACACCCCAAAATCATAAATAAAACCATTAATTTCATCATCCTTCCGATTTGCCTTAATTTCCCGGACCTGGGAAATCGTACAATTTCTTTTTTTTTCATAAATTTGTGAATTGGTTAATACTATTATTTGCTATGATAGTTTGATCTCCGCCGGAAGAGGGTGGCAGCCCTTTTCCGGTTTCTTTTTTTATTTCACTTGAATAATACCTTGTTGGATAGTAAAATGTACACTGGTGGTACGTTCTATCTTTTTCAACACGTTTTCTATGGTCTCGCTCCGCTCCAGTACTCCGCTGAATTTACGCGTCCGGACCGTCTGATCGGTAAAAACAGCCTGTACACAATACCAGTCGGCCAATTCCGTCATAATTTCCTCCAACTCAGCCTCTTCGAAATAAAATACTCCCTCACGCCAGGCCGTATATTTGCGTACATTCACCTGAGTGACCCGGATCTGTGTCCCCACGGTTTCCGCCAGCTCGCCCGGTCGTAACACCACCTCCCGTTTTCCGCCGTTCTCCACCTGTACGCTTCCTTTTACCAACACTGTCTGTACCTTTTGCTTCCGGCAGGTATTTACATTAAACTCTGTTCCCAACACTTTGACAGCAACCTGACCGGCATGTACAATAAAAGGACGGTTTTCATCCCGGGTCACTTCGAAATAGGCCTCCCCTTCCAGTTCTACCTCCCGGGTATCGCCGAAAGCCACCGGATAAACCAAACGCGAGCGGGCATTCATCCACACCCGTGTCCCGTCGGACAGCACCAAATGATATTCAGCTCCCTGAGGAACATCCAGCCGGTTCATCCGGCTGATCTTCTCCCCGCCCTGATCCGCAGCATAGAACAATTGTTTGTTTTCCGGATGATTCACCACCTCTTCTCCTGCCCCGATCTTACCTTCCCGGGCAGAAAGATCGATCCGGCGGCCATCAGACAGCGACAGGATAACACCGGGACGCCCACTCTGTCCAACGGTCTCCTGAGCATCGGCCAACTTCTCTGCCGGAGCCTGATCTTCACCATGCCACAAATAAAATGAAGTAAAAGCAATGGCAACCATAGCCGCGACAGAGGACATATAAGAGATCCGGCGATGCAGGCGTTTTCTTTGTATGGCGGAATTCAATTTTTTCCACGCCTGTTCCTGGTCATAACGATCCATATATTCCAACGAACGTCCGATCCGGTAACAATCGATGAAAGTTTTTCTATTTTGTTGTTTTTCATTAGTCATTATTCACTCTTTTTATATTGTAGAGTGAAAAAGTAGTTGAATGAATGACAAGTAAAATGTTAATATTTATTAAAACGAATAAAATAAAAAGGAGAGATGATAATCTTTTCTCAATTTTTTCAACGCCCGGGCTAAATGTGTCTTTAAGGTATTTACCGACATACCGAGTTCCAAAGCAGCTTCCACACATTTTTTATTTTCCAGGATAACCGCTTTGATGGCAGCTATTTCTTGCTTCGGTAATTTCTCCAATTTCAGCATCAATTCTTTTTCCTGCCGTTCCAGTTCTTCCCTTTCCAGGACAGCCTCCTGTGGAATCTCCACCGGGACTCCTGTCAGTAATTCCATCGGCACCAGCTTCTTCTTCTTCAAAACAGCCAATGCTGCATTATGTACGGAAGTATACAGATAACTACGAAAATTGCCGGTAATGGCGCGATAATATTTTCTTTCCCAGAAAGCGACAAAGAAATCCTGAACAATATCCTCGGCCAATTGGAAAGAATCGGTCAACTGTACGACATACACACACAATTGCATATGATACACATCGAACAGCAGACGAAACCCTTCCTCCGGCATTTCTTGCAGTAGTCTCTGGATCTCTTTATCTCTATCGGCACCATATCTCTTCATAATAACGCCCTACGATCGAAATCACAAAGATAGTAAAATTGACCTATATTGCATAAAGTAGAAATTTTCAGATTCACTGTTGTCAGCAGCAATATGGTAAGTAAAAAACAATCTCTTCGTTTCATTCCATCTTCTATTTCTTTAATTTTGCTTTCCGAAAACAACCGATCAGCACGTATAACGATCGAAAAAAATAAAATCATGTCAATAGAAAAAGTCAAAGCTTATTTTGCCACCCTGGGTCGTGAAAAAGAAGTCATGGAATTTCCAGTGTCCAGTGCAACCGTCGAATTAGCCGCACAGGCATTGTCCGTCGAACCGGCACGTATAGCTAAAACCCTCTCTTTCCAAGGCGAAGACGAAAATCATTGTATCCTGATCGTCACTGCCGGAGACGCAAAAATCGATAACAGTAAATTCAGACATTTCTTCAAAATGAAAGCCAGAATGTTAAGTCCTGAGAAAGTGGCAGAATCGACAGGCCATGCCATCGGAGGCGTCTGCCCCTTCGCTAATCCTGAAGGCGTACGAACTTACCTGGATATTTCCCTGCAAAGATTCGACACCGTTTTTCCGGCCTGCGGCAGTAGCAATTCAGCCATCGAATTGCATTGTGACGAATTATTCCGATACGCCCTGGCTATCCAATGGATCGACGTCTGTAAATAAAAATCTTTAAGTTATCGGAACTTTTATCGCCGAAAAAGCAGCATTATTTCTGTATTTGTCCGTCTTCAGTATCCGGGATTGGAGACCCGGCCGTTTCTGCCGGCCATCTATCTTTTTGATCTATATCAAAAATGAAGCAAGATATTTCCCATACATTTGTCTATTATAATCTGAAATAAATCATCGATTCACATGAAAACAGAATTAGACAAATGTATGGCCGGTGAGTGGTACGACTGTCATGATCCTATTTTTATCACACAAAAAGGGAAAACCCGCCAATTGTTGGCACGCTATAATGCACTGCCTTACGAAGAGAAAAAAACAAAACAGGAAGTCTTGAAAGAAATGTTCGGCAGTATCGGTAACAACGTATCTGTCGGTACTCCGTTCCTATGTGATTATGGTTGTAATATTCATATCGGCGACAATGTATCTGTCAATATGAACTGTTCTTTTATCGATTGTAATAAAATCACCATAGGTAGCCATGTTTTAATCGCTTCCAATGTACAAATCTATACAGCAACCCATCCTATCGAGTTGTCCGAACGGCTCATTCCCGGTTGGACTCCGGATCAAGCTGCCTATTTCTGCCGTACTTATGCACTTCCTGTGACTATCGAAGACGGTTGTTGGATCGGTGGCGGTGTGATCATATTACCCGGAGTGACTATCGGCAAAGGGTGTGTAATCGGAGCCGGAAGTGTCGTAACCAAAAATATTCCGGCCGATAGTCTGGCAGTAGGTAATCCTTGCCGGGTAATCCGTGAGATCAACAAAAAATAAGTACATGGTAAAGTCAGTCGCTTTTGATTCAGACGGAACTATCGCATCACAGCTAAAGGAACCCGCAGCTGTTTCATTTCCCTGAAACAATGCGGACCGGATCCTGTTTCGTCATATCCTCCTCACAGTTCAGGCCCAGAGAAAACGGATTATTTCTTAAAAACAGGCTTTCATTCTGCAGCGAAAAGACAGACGTCATCTTACAGTTCGATTAAAGTACCCCCAAACAACAATCCTCCGGCAGAAAATCATGCCGGAGGATTGTTTATAGTCTTCGGCTATTTACCCGTTCCTATCCAGGTACATTTATGCCAGATATATTCCAACGGACCTTGTTTATGCCTGGCCAGCCACCATTTACAAAATTTCAGTTGTAACAGAAATATCAAAAAGCCGACCGATAAACTAAGGGTATATCCGCAATAAGGGGCAAGATTCAGACCTATAGGGAAATAAATGAAAGCACCTATTATGGATTGAGAGATGTAATTGGTCAGGCTCATTTTACCATAAAAACGCAAACCGGCAACTGCTTTGCTGAAATTTTTATGTTGATAAAGCAGAATAAACGAAGCCACTAAAACCAAAGTAAAAGCCAGCTTCTGCCACATATCGAATGCCGTTCCCACAGTTTGCTGCACGATTGGGTCATTTTCCATGACCAGTTCCTTTAAGGTGTATAAAGGAGCAAAAGAAATAGCAGAAATGATGAGTACTTTTATAAAAAATCTATCATTTAGGTTCAAATGATTGGCTTTCAATAGCCTTATGAGTTATGAAATGCAGTAGGTAATGATTTGGCGACCTATCTTCCACGATGATATACAACGCTTTGCATAACTTGAATAACCTGTTGCAAAGTTAAGAGTATATCGTGAGAAAAAAGAATTTTCTCCGAGTTATTTTCGTAAAGTCGTCCTTGGGGCGGCTTTTTGTTTTCTATGTATTCCGTTCTTATGATAAAACGCAGTCCCCCTGAGACTGCGTTTTTTGTTTTCGCCCCGCTTCTCCGCCTGCACATCCTCCACTTATGCCCGTGTATCATGTCGGGGTCGGTTGTTCGTTGTCAGTGGCAAAGGTAGTCCGAGCTTTTATGGGGGAAAAGTCGGGGTGGAAATCCGTTTAGACGACAATCTCCACACGTCCATTTCATTGCAGGTAGTATTCTCGCCGTAAAACCTTGTTTGTCCTAAGCCCTACCTTTTTACGCCACTGAAACGAAAACGACCGACCCGACGGAAAAACGCAAAAAATATCGGATATGCAAGAAACAAGGAATTTGGGAATAAATTAGAGCCAGCTTCCATCTGATTTTTTTATCCTGAATTGTTTTGTAAAGTCAATAATAAATTCATTATTGGTAATTTTTAGCCACTTATTGATTGATTCTATTAATAAAAATAATATATCGCAATATTTGTCGAGAGTTCCATGATTTAGTGTAAAATAATTAGTCAATACAGGTATATAGCCAATGGGGAAATCACCAAAATTTCGAACAATCCCTTTTTCTTTGTCAAGTTTCTCCATCAACAAATATCTGTTAGGTAAATTATTTGATGCTATTTCTGAACCCTTAACGACAATAAATCTATCATCTTTCTCTTCTAATTTAATAAATAGTGTAGAAAAATAATTGGTCTTAAACTTATCATATTCAGCAAACCATTCATAAATATCAATGAGTGAATTCAAAACTTCTCTATTATAATATGGAGAACTTAGAGCTTTATTAATATGGTTGTAAATCTTATTTTCATATTCATTAAATAGTTTCAGCACGTAAAATCCTAGTATTTTTTTATTTTGCAACTCCTTGAATAAATCATTTTGAGACATATTCAGGAAGTTTTGTGTAGCTGCAAATAAATTCTTTTTTGAAATATCATAATCAACTATTAATGATAAATGTGATAATACCCCCAATATTTCTCTATCTATGTCTTTTTTAAGAAAATCCAATATTTTGTTAGTCAGATTTCCTTTTTTATTCATTTCGTATATTACGGATTCTATTTTACGTGATAACTCGTCTTTTCCATTACAACTTGTATAATCTAATATTCGTCTATTTCTTAAATCGAATGGCAAATCATTATAGCTTCCAAAATCTTTATTATATACACATATAATTTTTTCCCATCCTAATGATCTAGCTGCATAGCCTAATTCTACTAATACATTAGGATTTGGCGTTTTTCTTAATTCGTCATATTTTTTGTTTATGATTGAAATATCCGCAACAAAAATATTACAACTTCCTATTTTGGTAAAAATAGATTCTGTAATATCAGGAGAACCAGCTAAATTTCTTGTTGCTTTATCAAGCTTTATATCTAATGAAATATTTTTTTGTTGGCGTAACTTTTTTAATGCATCTTTAATTGATGTTTCAATAAAGTTCAAATTTTGATTTTTAGGCAAATCAGATTGCCAAGAGTAGAATATTTTTAGTTCCATCTTTTATCTCCTAATTATCAATTTTCATAGTTGACGACAATTGGCAATGGTTAGCGACATGTCTTCCGAATTGATATACAACGCTTTGCATAACTCGAATAACCTATTGCAAAGGTAATACTATCTACGGAGAAAGACGAAACTTTCTCCGTTTTTCTTTTCTAATAGTTGTCTGTTCAGACAATAGTTTTCATTCTTTTTGTCTTATTCCTCACGATTATGGCAGTCTTTCTTGTGAAGGCTACCTTTCATTTTTTCGCTCTGTCCTCTCAGGTGTTCCTCTCCACATTATACTCCATGTATTCGCATCGGGATCGGTTGTTCGTTGTCAGCGGCAAAGGTAGTTCCGGGCTTTCACGTACAAAAAAGGTCGGGGCGGCAAGCCGTTTAGGCGACAATCTCCACACTTCCATTTCATTGCAGGTAGTATTCTCGCCGTAAAACCTTGTTTGTCCTAAGCCCTACCTTTTTACGCCCCTGAAACGAAAACGACCGACCCGACGGAAAGACGCATAAAAAAAATGTCGGAAACACGAGGATAGAGAAAATGAAAAATGGAAACTCAACTCCCTCACCTAATTTTGCATCGACTTTTAATTTATATTCAGCATTGAATTTTCCAAAAAAGTCTATCAATGTCGTTTTCCCCCTTTTTTCTTCGGCTACTCTTTTCAAAGTCCTTTCATCCTGTCCTAAGTAAGCTTCCCTTATTTTTTCGGCTGTCACATAGCCATCTTCTGCAGATAAAGTCTGATAATGTGCTGATATAACTTTACGTATTGAATTAAGCATTGTATTTAACTGTACAATTTCTGCACTTCGTCCTATTGCTTTCCCTTTCGCCACACTCCATAATTCAGATTTGATTGATAAATGAGGGCGAAACTCCACCGCATTCCCATTTACAGTAATACGACCGATAATCGGCATTTCTCCGTTTTTATTGCGGACAGTTCGTTTAAGAAAAAACGATAAAGAAAAGGTACTTTTCATAATCTCATTTTTAACAACAAACTTAAATATTGTATTGTAAATGAGATAGTCTATGTACATGACAAGATCGGTCAGATAACAGCCATTCCATGTAATTACGTGGCCATTTTTTAAATCTTAAAACATAGCCATAAATTAGCCACAAATTAGGGGTATTATGTGGCTATTTTTAGTCTTTTGACAGGAATACCATCAAAAGAAAAACTCCTACAATACCTTAATATTGAAGGAGTTGTCCGTTTTTTGCTGCCTTTTGGCTTTTCTTAGAGTGATCCGCTTGGTATCCGAATTGAGCCTTTTTTATTGGCGGAATATCAAGCGTTATCTTTTCATTATCAGAGTCTTCCGATATTCAGTTGTAGCGTTCTATTTGAGTGAGTAACACAATGTGGTAACACATATTTATAAACTCACATGACAGACTCTCTTTGTTCGTCTTCTTTGCAAAGGTAATGTTTCCTTTTGAAACTGCGCCCATTTTATGTGGCTATTTTTCTTTTGCTCCCTTTTTCGGCTATGATTATCTTTCTCACCATCAATTGCTCCCTCTTTTAATATCTTGTGTAACTACCTGAAACATAGCATTTGAGTATGAAAGTGAGTATGAAATCGCCTTCATATACTAATTAGCGTTAAGTTTCCGGCTTTAATCATTTTGAAATTTGTTTTGCTCGTGACCAGCTCTGTACCTTTGTGTCACTTCCTGATTGAAGGTACCACAATCGGAAGCGATTTAACTCTTAAAAAAAAGACATGAAACAGGAAAATTATATCAAAGTAGTGAAGGATGTGGTTCAACGTATGGAAAGGCATACCGATGTGGTGATGAACGTGAAGCAGGTTGCGGAATATTTAGGCCTATCGGTTGATGCAGTGCGTAAGCGTTGCCAGCGTAAACAGTTGCCCTGTCATCTCAATGCCAAGCATCTTTATTTTAGTAAGCTGGAAGTGGATGCAGCCCTACTTAATCGTAAACGACATGGAAGTGAGTCCTTTTGATTACATGAAGCAGTTCTGGCGAGAGAATGAAGTACAGATGTTTTCAGCAAAAGAAACTCAACTGTATTTCTTTTTCCTGTCGGAGTCCAATCGCCTGTATTGGCGCAATCCTTTTGGATGCAGCACGCAGCGAATAACTAATAATCTCGGCATCAGTCGTCAAACGCTCTGCCGGTTGAGGAAAAAACTGCAAGACCGTGGACTTATTACTTACGAAGAGGGAAAGAACAATTCTATAGTACCCTGCTATGGATTACTGATAAAGTCGAAAGATTCGATAATGCAGAATGTGACTATAAATGGAACACAGAATGGAACTGTGAATGTGACACCATATGAGACCGCAGACGGAACTATTATAAAGACACTTAAGACTACAGACAATGAATCTACTATCTCTATGGAAGAACTTTTTCCTTTGGACAGGCTGCAAAATATTTTATATGATGACAGGGAATGGATAATGCGTATAAAAGAATATCTCGGCAAACAGGGAATCAAACTGGATGAAACAAACATAGGGAAGAGACTTGAAGATTTTTTCCTCTACCTGCAAACTGGCGGTACAAAACTCAAATCGATTGCCGATACGCAAAAGCATTTTGTGAATTGGCTGATGAAAAGAGAATGTAGCAGGGGGAACAAGCAGAAACCATTGCCGCCTCAGCAAGTAGGAGTTAAATTGACAGAAGATAATCCGAACAAATTCAAAAACATATCAGAATGGTAAACACAAATTCAAATGACATGATAGACTTCAGTGCATCAGTGCGTAATTTCGCAGAACGGAAAATCTGCCTGCAACCACAACGGCTGCAGATTCATCTACCCAATGCAAAAGAGGTGATGAATGCAGGGCTGCAACATTTCTTAGGCGGTGATTATAAATGGCAACCAGAATATGATAAGGTAGCAGACTGGTTGACCGACAACAAAGGACTTGGGCTGTTCTGCATGGGCAACTGCGGTAGGGGAAAGACCACCATTTGCTTACAGATACTTCCATGCATCATGCAACACTATCTTCACAAAATTATGGCAATGTGTTTGGCGCGTGAGATGAATCGACATTACACCGAAGTGATGCAGAACCGTTTACTTATCATTGACGATGTAGGGCGTGAGGAACCGTTTCAAGAATACGGCAACCGTTTCAACGTGTTCCCTGATTTCGTGGATGATTGCGAACGCAGAGGCAAATTTCTAATTGCAAATACCAACTGCACCAAAGAACAACTGGCAGAAAAATACGGAGAACGCACCCTTTCCAGATTGAAGGCAACTACCCGGCTGGTGGTGTTTGCAGGAGAGGATTTGCGGCATGGATAAATACTGGGCTTGCCCAGATATAGCCCACTATAACATCTCCGCTTCGCTCCAATGTTGTGGGCTCTCCCGAGAGGCTGGGCGTTGCCCCGTCCCACTCAGGACGCTACCCTGAGAACCCGGCAAGGACTTTCAGCCCTATGCAACCCGACCAAAGAGTGACCCTCTCTTTGGAAACTCCGCTTAGTGGTTTCCACCCCTAAGAACCCGGAGCAGGAAGTGACCCTCTCCTTGCATCCTCCGATTAAGGCTCTGCCCTAACAACCCGATTCATACAATAACACATAACACACAAGTAATCCAATGACACAAAAGACATCCATCAATATCAAACCCTGCAACATCGGCAGCAGCGAGGCACATAACAGGCGGTCAACAGAATACCTTGCCCACATTCATAAGGAACGGTTCTACATCCGCACTGACCTTATAGCGAGAAATGAAACGTGGGTAGCACCTGATTTCAGAGAAACATCACTGACCGACCGCTACAATCAGATAGCCGCAATGGTCAAGGAAAAGACAGGTAGGGCGATGCAGACCAAAGACCGGGAACGGGTGAACAAGAATACGGGCAAGGTGTCCGTTGTGCGTGGTAGCACCCCACTCAAAGAGGGTGTAGTCGTCATCAAGGAAGACACCACGATGGAACAGTTGCAGCGGTTCTGTGAGGTGTGCAAGGAGCATTGGGGCATCACAGCTTTACAAATATTCATTCACCGTGACGAAGGACATTACGGCACTCCCCAAGACATCGCTACATGGAAGCCTAACCTTCACGCCCATATCGTATGGGACTGGATGAACCACGAAACGGGCAAGTCCTGCAAGTTGGGCGAAAAGGACATGATGGAGATGCAGACACTTTTGGCTGAGTGTTTGGAAATGGAGAGGGGCATCCCCAAAAGGGAAACAGGCAAGAAGCATTTGGAGCGCACGGACTTCATCATTGCTAAGCAGAGAGAGGAAATGGAACAAGCCAAAACGGAACTTCTGTTCATCGAAAGCGAGAACAGGGCGAAAAAAATATATCGCCATTCACTTGACCATGAGATTGCCGAAAAGGAGAAACAGCTCAAAGACGAGCGCAAGGCGAAAGTGGACAGCATTTTGAATACTGTCGGTAGTTTTGTTGGGGTTGGCAAGTCCGCAGCGGTCGAGAAAGAAAATTCCCGACTAAAAGCCGAGAATGAACGCATCAGAAAAGACATTGAGAATACCGTTAGAAGCGAGGTGGAGAAACAGACAAGAATATTGGTCAGAGAAAAGCAAAATGCCGAGACCGAGCGTGACAGAGCTTTGGCACAAAACCGTTCACTCGCTATTGAAAAGGAAAAGGCAGTCCGGCAGCTTCAGAAACAAAAGGTTGACGAACAACGACACATCAGCCTTGCAGTGAGCCAAACCACAGCAGAAAAGGACAAGACCATCCGGATGCTGAAAGGTGCATTGAAAGCAAGCAAAGATCTTCTTAATGTATTTGCAGACATCCTCTATAAAGCGAGTGAAGTTTTCAAAGCCGCCATTGATGCGATAATCTCTTTCGGCACAGAACAGCATAAATCTGTCTTTGCCCCGTCCGAAGCCGCCGACATCAAGAGCGTCATGCAAGAGTATGGGAAAACTACAGAACAGAGGAAAGCGATTGGCGCGTGGCTCTGTGATTATGCAGAACACTTACAGCCCTTTGATGAAATAAAACATCGCCATACACTCAATGAGGTTGGCGATGTGGCAGAGGGTAAATACGATTGGAAAATTGAAAGAGGGCAAGGAGGAATCCGGCTATAAAGTTTGAATGTGTATATTGGATTTGGCATCTAATACCCTCCTTTCCACACATCTACAGGATTCTCTTTTATATAATCATTGAAATCTGAAATCACACGCTGTATCATTTCCCTGTCTTCTCCAAACATAGAACATTTTGAAGCATCATTATCCCTGCAATACTTGGGATTACCACATTTTTTATATAGCTTACAAAAACTGTCACCAGCCCAATCTGTTGATTGCCATTTACAAATTTGACAATCTTTCTTGAGGTACCCATCTTGATAAGCTTTTACTTTCCCTACTGTATATAATCCACCGCTATTAAAGAAATACGGAATGCAATCATCGTATGGCATACTGATTTCATAAATACCCCGATGGGATTGATTGTAATTTTTGCACGTATATCCCTCCTTATCTACGAAACTTTTCAAAGTAGGATACAGCATGTATTTTTGGAAAGGTTGTACAAAGTCATCTTTTTTAAAAGTTTTTCGCTTGAAATTATACAACCGCACCATGCTTCCTTCTGCTATTCTGGTGGAACTTATAATATGCAGTATATCTTTTTCTGACTGGATATGAAATTCAATAATGCGGATGCCAGATTTTTTCTTTTCTTGACTACACTCATGTGTCACGAAGATTTCTATAAATATGGGAGAAGTTGGTCTCTCTTCACTTTCACAAAGCAAATCGGCAATGAATCCCTCATATCTTCGTTCTTGAGTACATCTTGAATAATATTCTTTTAAATTATGTTGAACAGTTATCTTACCTGTACAAGATTCATCCATGCGGAATACGCAGCCATCATATTGACCACATTTCTTATAGGCATCCATTTCCAAAATAATGCTTTCTTTTTGGTTAAACCAATCCATTATCATCTTTTTGGCTATGGAATGCAGATAGTTATCATAAGAACATTTCTCTGTTTTGTGCGCAAAGTGCCATTGGCGAATATTGCCACGCTTAGCTATCATTTCATTATGGCAATACGGACAGAAATACCGTTGCTCGCATATTTTATCGGTATTGTGGATGTCAATGATGTTATTATTTACATCAAAAGCAAAGTGTTGGTATCTTTGAGAATGTTGCATCAATATACACCTTCCTTTTCTCTGATTACACCAATATTGTTGTCCGTCAGTTCTGATTTTGTGATAAGTATTTGGTTGAAATTCGGTTTCCCTACTTGTATCTGTCCATTAGAGAAAACATATAAGAACGCATTTTTTAGCGTCTTCTTATAAATGGACTTTCCATTCTCATCAACGACTTTCACTTTAACCTTATACTTGTCTGTTATAAAATAATCCGGTGTTGTTGATTTGAAAGATATTGTTACGTTCTCATACGTTTTTCCTTCAATATCAAGAACTGCAACTTTACGCATAACCTCCATATCCGTCAAAGGTTTGGTGGTTTCTGGCTCACTTTGTGCAAATGTGAAAATAGATGTAAGAAACATGGCTACAAGCAATGCAAATCTTCTAAGTTCACTAAATCCTTTAAAACTCATTACTTCCATATTTTTCTTGTTTTTGTTTATAAAAAAGCGCAGGACATTCGCCATACGCTTCACGGTTCACCACAAACCACAACTAAATATGGGATGCCTGCGCCCGTATGGGGTACAGTCCCAATATCAGTTGTTGCTCTTTTCCTCGTAGTGGTGATTGTGAAGCTATTGAGCAATATGTCTTGGACTGAATTACTTCAATCCAATTGCAAAGATAGTAAATTCCACTAAAAACAACTCTCTATCAGATAGAAATCTGCATTTTGAGACGGATTTTATAGCTTTCTTTACTTATTGATACTGAAATTCAATAGTAGTAAACAATTCCTTGAATTGATTATTGTTAATTTGCCATCTGCATAAATAATAATCAAAAAGGAGATGCCTTTTTTAGCCACCTCCTCTTTGAAATTTTACTTCCACGCTCTGAACATCTTATCTCCAATATTCTGCGACACATATTGCATTGGTAGCTTTGCATAGATTTCAGTTGTCTTTATTGAGGTATGCCCCATCATAAATTGTAGCACCTCTTTGGATATACCTTGTCCGAGAGCCACCGTACAAGCGAATGTATGCCGGGCAATATGTGTGGTTAAGGGGAAGGAACAACCAAGAGCCAAACCGATGCCTTTTAGAAATTGGTTGTATTTCTGATTGGAGGTTATTTCCATCTTGTAATTGTTACGTTCCAAGATTTTTCGTGTAATTGGCAGGACTGGAGTAACAAACTCGTTTCCAGTCTTTATACGATGTCCGTCAATGTAATCTTTGCCGTCAATAGTGACAATGTGCTTTTCATAATCGAATGATTTGGCATCGCTATATGCCATGCCTGTAAAAGTCTGGAAGAGAAAGAAGTCAAGATACCTGTTCATTACGGCATCCGTGCTTTCTTCCCGCATACGGATTAGCTTTTTCACTTGTGCTTCGGTGAGGTGAGGACGGTCGCTTTTCTCCCCACGTTTATCTTGAAAACGCTCGTATGGATTTTCTTTGATAAGCCCGAGACGGAAAGCTTCGGCCACATACGACTTAAACCGTTTGTGGTAATTGTGAATGGCTGCCTGACTTCTGATGATTGGCCTCCCTTTCATCGTACAGGTTTGTTCCTCCCTTATGAAAAGGTCGAACTGATAGATATGTTGCAAGGTTACATCATCAAAGGTCTTGAACTTGCCGAATCGTTCAAGTGCCTTGTATGTGGTTAAATGCCCTTTCCGAGTACCTTCGCGGAGTGGACGGTTATTGATACGTTCCCTGAGCCATGCCATAAAGTTACGGCGATTGCCGCCGTCCGCACTCAGGTATGTTTTGAATTGGGCGATAGTCATGTCATCCTTATTCACTTGCATGGCTATAAGGATATGCTCAAACTCTGTTACTTTCTTTTGGATTTCCTCATTGATAACAACGGCACGCGGATGATTAACCACCATTCCATTCTCCCATTGGTCGAGGGTAACGTTATGTCCTGAATGAAAATAACAGCGTTCCCTTTGTAGGCAAACTACGATTTCAATGGCTCCTGCCACTGTTGTTGTGGCTTTCTTCTTCCGGTTGAAGAATAATCTGACGTACTTACTCATAATGGTAACACATTTGTGAGATTGGTAACACAGCTACGGTAACACAAAAACCGTCCCGAGGGGGCTTTTTACGTCCAAGTGTGTCGCTTTTTCTCGTTTTTTTTGATGGTGTTACCACCTTATATACTGCCTCAAAAAATGGATAACTGACTGAGCATCAGAGGCAGTGAATGTTTTTGAAAAGAAAAGGTCTTCATTGCTGAAGACCTTCTTTTGGTGATCCAGCTGGGATTCGAACCCAGGACCCCAACATTAAAAGTGTTGTGCTCTACCGGCTGAGCTACTGAATCGTCGTTTCTTTCAGAACGCGGGTGCAAAGATAGGGAGGAAATCGGAGTTTGCAAATTTTTTATGGCTTTTTTTTCTAAAAAAATATTACTCTTCGATAATACTTAAAGAATCGATTTTCTCCAAACGTTCTATTAGTTTCGGGAGTTCTTTTCGGCGGATCGCCAACAACATTTCGCAGGATAATTCAAAGTTGCGTTCCAGAACTTCGGGATTTTCCTCCTTGATCACCTTCATGACATCGTTCAGGACTAGGTAACTGAACCGAATCCGCAAAATTTCATCTACGGTTTTTTCGACGATGACGGCATTCCGGATGGCATCGGCAGCAGCTTCACGATAGGCATTGATCAACCCCGATACCCCCAGCTTGGTTCCCCCGAAATAGCGCACGACAACAATCAGTACATTGGTCAGGTCGAAAGATTGAATCTGTCCGAATATCGGCTTGCCGGCTGTAGAGGAAGGCTCTCCGTCATCATTCATCCGGAAATGGGTCTTAGCAGCTCCTAAGCGCCAGGCATAACAATGATGCCGGGCATCGTAATACTTTTCTTTTATCCCGGTAATAATTTCCCGAATTTGTTCTTCGGTAGCCACAGGGTAAACAAAGGCCAGAAACTTACTTCCTTTTTCTTTATATAAGCCTTCGGCTACTACTTCGACGGTTCGGTACAGATCTTCCATTCCAATTACAAAAAAGGACTCAATTACTGCCTCCAAAGAAGAGTAATTAAAAAACTTTCCGTTCCAATCGGGCACCTCAGCAGTTAAACATTCAGTTTACCGAATCTTCTTCTATTCCGGTTGGAACAATGCGGCTTCAGTAACAATGCCGCTTTAATTCCGGCAATACAATTTCCGTTGAATCTCCTCCACCTGGATCTTAAAATTCCGGTCAGTTTCGATCAGGTCGGTGACCGCTTTGCAGGCGTATAAGACCGTAGCATGATCTTTTTTACCGATTTGGCTACCGATATACGACAAAGAATACTTCGTATAGTTTTTACAGAAATACATAGCCAGTTGACGGGCTTGTACCACCTCACGTTTTCGGGTTTTCGTCTGTAAAAGCTCCGACGGAATATTAAAATGTTCACAAACCACTTCCTGGATTTTATCGACCGTCAATTCTTCCGTAGGTTTCTTCACCATTTTTCCAAGGATATCTCTAACGACGTCCACCGTCAGGTCCCTCTTATTAAAAGTCGACTGAGCCAGCAAAGAAATCATCGCTCCTTCTAATTCCCGGACATTATGATCGACATATTTACAGATATATTCGATCACTTCTTCTGAAAAATCGATACCGTCTTTCCGGGCTTTGTTCAACACGATTTCTTTACGTGTATCGAAATCCGGCGCCTTGATCTCGGCCGATAATCCCCAACGGAAACGGGACAGCAAACGATCTTCCATTCCTTCCAATTCGGCCGGAGCCTTATCACAAGTCAGGATCAACTGTTTCCCGGACTGATGCAAATGGTTGAAAATATGGAAAAAAGTATTTTGAGTACCGGTCTTTCCGGCCAGTTCTTGTATATCATCCAAAATCAATACATCGATCAACTGATAGAAATGAAGGAAATCGTTCACTTCATTCCGACGCACCGCCTCTGTAAACTGAGTCTGAAAGATATTGGTCGACACGTACAAGACGACCTTATTCGGAAAATTCTGTTTCACTTCCAGACCGATCGCTTGTGCCAAATGTGTTTTTCCGAGCCCTGAACCACCATAGATCAACAAAGGATTGAAAGCCGTTCCTCCGGGTTTCTGAGCGATAGCCATACCGGCAGACCTTGCCAAACGGTTACAGTTGCCTTCGATATAACTTTCCATGGTATAGGAAGGATTCAACTGGGAATCTATCTGAATCTGATTGGAAGCCCGTTCAAACGGGTTCTTCAGCGTACTGTGACCGGTCTGATCCAGATAAACCGTGCTGCTTGCAGGCTTCCTTACCGGATTAGAAGCTAAAGTCGTTGTCAGTGGCTCAGAAGGTTTACTTCTCTCCACCACAACCGAATAAGCCAATTTTGCATTGGGGCCGATTACCGCTTTCAAAGCACTCTTCAGAATATCGATGTACTCCCCTTCCAAAACTTCATATACATAAGCACTGGCAACCTGAATTGTCAGTACATCATCTTTAAAACGAACAGCACGTATCGGCTCAAAAAGCGTCTTAAACTTTTCAGGCAATACTTGCTTTTGAATCAAAGACAAACATTTCAACCAAATATTCTTACCTTCCTTTTCCATAGTCTATTGTTAGTCAGGTGTTTCTTACTTTTCACAACCCGCCTCTTTTCAGCATGCTAAATTCCATAAAAAAAAATCATAAAAAAAATGGGATTTTACTTGGTTATATTCAAAAAAAGCTTATCAACTAAGAACCAAGACATTAAATATAACCATCTGATAACAAATATATTACACTCCATCAAAATCATTTATTTTTATTAAAATACCTATACCCCATTTATCATATTCAAAAGTTAAAAAAAGGAGAGTACCCAACCTAATCGTTTCAGCTTAAAGGAAAAGTTTCTCGCAACATATTAACATAACAAACATATTATACACATCATTATGTTAATAATCACCACAACGGCAACGCTCCTATTTAGAATGATTCAAATTAAGATTTTATTGAATTTTAACAATAAATGATTGTTTAAAGATTTTATTAACATCTTTCAGATCTTTCTCCGCTTGTTTCAAATTCTTATAAGTTTGGATCAAATAAAGATATTTCCCGTTTTTACGCATTTCCCTTAAATCGGGATATTTCCGGTATAATTCGGAATCCAAGGCCAAGGGTTCCTCCGATTCCGCAATCACGATCCCATAAGTATCCTGGGTCGATTTACCGGAAGAAAAGTCGAACAAAGATAGATTCACAAAGCGTTTTGGATTTTGCCGGAATTCGGTCAGTAATTTATTGAGATTTTCACTCACTGCCGTCAGATTATAATACAAATCACGGTCATTCACCACTCCCCCTAGTGTACCTTTCCCCCGGTTGATCTTCATGACAATGGAATCGGTCTGTGCCAAAACACTATTCAAATAACGAACGGTATTAGCCAGATTAACCGCTTTAAGCGAATCGCTGATCCCGGTAATATTATCCAGGCTACGGGTTATATTCGCATTACTGTTTTCCAGGTTTCCGGTTATGCTATTGATATTCTCGAGAATTTTAGAAATCCGGGAGGACTCGTTGGCCAGCAAATCGTTCAAAGTACCGGAAGCATGCTCTACGTTATCCAGTGTGCGGCTGACACTTTTCAAGGACCCCCGGATATTTCCATTGGCATCTTCACTAAAAATCTCCTGCAAAGCCACCAATACCGTATCCAAAGAGACCATTACCGTCTCGGCTTTCTTCTTCAAGGGTTCCAATTGTTTGTTCAGTTGTTCCATGATACCCAATTCCAATTCCGTTCTCAAGGTATCCCCGCTCTGGGCATAAGTCGTTGCATCTCCGGGGATGAGGTTGATGGCTTTCGAGCCCATCAAGTCGGCGCTACGGATAGCAGCAATGGTATTGGAAGATATCTGCAATTTTTTTCCCACGGTAAACTGTACCAATACCTTATCGTACCGTTCACCGGTAAACTGTATGGCACTGACCTGTCCGACACTATATCCCCGATAGATTACACTACTGGAAACTTTCAATCCATCCACCCGGTCATAAATACCATAAAACACATTATTCCGGTCGAACAATGCTTTCGCTTTCAAAAAATTAATTCCCCAGATCAATATAACAACAGCAACAATTGCTGTTAATGCCAGTTTCACTTCTCTTTTAACCTTCATTCCCATAACATCTTATATCTTACTACTTTTTATTTTTCCGACTCCAATTTTCTGGCTTCTGCCACAGTAATTACTTTATTATTATATATCGCAATGATGAAACAATCTTTCACCTTACGCTTTACGGAAGAAAGTTTTTTCTTCACTACATCTAATTCCTTATCCTTAGCCACATAATAACGATAGCGTCCTCCGGAATTTATTTCCTCCACCTTCTCGCCTGTACAAAGCTTTGCAGGAGTTTTGACTTTCGAAGGAACAGAAGCCACCTGAATAGCATAAAACAATTCGTTTTTTCCGGATTCGGCAACTTGCGTTTTTTGTACTTCTGCAGCCTTTACGGGCTGATTTCCATCCGATGCCACTACCGGTCCGGGTTGTCCGGAGCGGTTCACGCTACTTTTTTTCTCTACTTGTCGTTTATAAGTTTCAATTCCTTTAAAAATAGCAGTAGCGATCTTCGTTTGTCCGGCCTGCGACATTAAAAATTTCTCATCTTCCCGGTTAGAGATAAAACCCGATTCGACAAGGATGGCAGGCATTGTTGCATCTTTCAGTACCAGATAACCGGCTTGTCTGACCCCCCGGTCTTTATGATTGGTCGCTTTGACCATCTCTTCTTGTACGGCACCGGCCAGTTCCAGGCTTTTTTCCTGATGGATATTCTGCATCAAACTAAAAATAATATAAGACTCGGGACTTGTCGGATCGAATCCGGCATAATTCTTTTCATAATCCTTTTCATGCCTGATTACAGCGTTTTCTTTCATCGCCACTTCCAGATTTTCCTTGTTTCGGGTAGATCCCAGCACATAAGTCTCCAGTCCCCGCACAGAAGGAGTTTTACAGGAATTGATATGAATAGAAATAAAAAGATCGGCTTTACAGTCGTTGGCGATCTTGCCCCGTTTATTCAGCTCTACAGGCACGTCTTTCGTCCGGGTATACACCACCCGAATATCCGGATAGCGTTCCGAGATCATCTTTCCAAGCTTTAAAGCAATTCCCAAAGTGAGGTGTTTTTCCTGAGTAAGGGCACCGATTGCCCCGGGATCGCCTTCTTTATTAGCAAATCCACCATGACCGGCATCAATACAAATACATTTGATTTTTCCCGATTCTTTCTGAGCCATAGATTCATATGCGGAAAATATTACCAGTAACCAAAACAATATTCCGGTAAGTCCGTATCGAATTATCATGATATTTAAAACTTTTTAAAAAGAATGCTAGCTATTAACAATCAATATTTCTTACATTTGCAAACCGAATCCAAGGACCGGAATGCGTTTATTCATCACAAAAATAGTATAATAAATTGCAACTAAGAGCAAATATACTTCAATTTCTTACGATTTGCATCATTTTTATGATGGCAGCATGTTCCGTAGCATCACGGTCTTCACATGCCCGGAAAGATATTGCCGCCAGCGAAACGCAAGAAAAGACAGCAGCGGGAAAGCAGCAAGAATCAGCACAACCAGATTCGACGGTTCAAGATAAAACTCCCGGGCCGGTGATTAAAGAAGTCCACCACCCGGTCAAACGTCCGGCATCGGTCAGAGACAGTTTATCTGCTGCCGATTCGGCTTTAATGGCTCCCCGTCCAACTGTGTCGGATTCTCTACTTGCAATAGTCAATATCGGAGTTGCAACCGATTCGACTCCCCGTCCGACTGTGTCGGATTCTCTACAGGTACAATCCGATACACTCCAAACGGATAGTACGAAAACAGAGAAACCTCTTTTTAAAGATGTAGTAGAATACAATGCAGCCGATTCGATCATTCTGGATGTTCCCAATAAAAAAACTTTCTTATATAAAAATGCCTTTGTCAAATATCTGACGACGGAATTAAAAGCCGACTACATCGAATTAGATATGGAAAACAGCCTGGCTTATGCTTCCGGTCTTCCTGACAGTAGCGGTACGATCGTCGGCAAACCCAAATTCAAGGACGGTAGCCAGGAATTCGAAAGTCTGGATCTCAAATATAATTTCAAGACAGAAAAAGGATTTGTCAAAGAGATCATCACCCAACAAGGCGAAGGTTACGTCCAGGGAAAGCTGACCAAGAAAATGTCGGATTCGGTATATTGTATCAAAGACGGCTGGTATACCACTTGTGACAAACACGATCATCCGCACTTCTACGTACGGTTGAGCAAGGCCAAAATGATCCGGGACAAAAAGGTCGTTTCGGGATTTGCCAATCTTTACATCGAAGATGTACCTCTCCCTCTGGCTATCCCGTTCGGATTCTTCCCGATCACCAAAAAAGGAACCTCGGGAATTATTATGCCTACTTACGGTGAAGAACGTATGCGGGGATTCAACTTGCGGGACGGAGGTTACTACTGGTTTATCAACGATTATGTAGACCTCACGGTTACCGGTACGATCTATACCAATGGGTCGTGGGGCCTCAACGTAGGTTCGAATTACAGAAAAAGGTATAAATTCAGCGGTAATTTCGATTTCTCGATGAGCCGGAACCATACCAGTGAAAAAGGAACTCCGGACTATACCCAGTCCAAAGACTGGTCCATCCGCTGGCAACATTCCCAAGATCCCAAAGCCAACCCTTATACGACATTTTCTGCTTCGGTAGATATGTCTTCTGCAACAAACAACTATTATAACGCCAACAATATCAATGATATAGCCAACCAACGTAAACAATCCAGTATTTCCTGGAGCAAAAAGTGGCCCGACCGTCCGTTCAATATCACAGCCAGTTTTACCCACAACCAGAACAGCCGTGACTCCTCGATCTCACTTTCTTTTCCGAACCTGAACTTCCGGGTATCCCAGGTATATCCTTTTCGGCGTAAAGAACGTGCAGGTAAATTAAAATGGTATGAGAATATCGGTTTTACCTACAATGCAGAGTTACGTAACAGTATTCAGACCAAGGAATCCGAACTGGGAAAATCTTTCCAGAATATGGCCCGGGACTGGCAAAATGGTTTTAAACATTCTATTCCATTGAGTACCAGCATCAATATTGTAAAAGACCTATCCCTTTCTCCCTCGTTCACTTATAACGGTGTAGCCTATCTAAGTTCGATCCGTAAAGGCGACTGGGTAGCCGATTCTACGATGCCGGGAGGGGGTTATATCCCTGTCGATACGGTATATGGCCTGCATTACGCCCACAATTACAACGCAAGTCTGTCTCTTTCTTACAACCCGACGATTTACGGTATGTATCAATTCTTACCGACTAGCAAAATCTTTGCCATCCGGCATGTCATCCGCCCCAGTGCCAGCGTATCGTATACCCCTAAAATCGGTGTACCTAAAAGTAAATACTGGAAAACTTACACAGATTCACAAGGTAACGATCAGGAATATTCTATATTCGACAACAAGTTATACGGAACCCCTTCCGGTGCCGAAGAATCGGGGAGCCTGAGCCTGAGCCTCGACAACAACCTGGAAATGAAAGTCCGGAACGACAAAGATACCACCGGCAAGGAAGAGTATAAGAAAATAAAACTATTGGAGAGCTTTCGTTTACAATCCAGTTATAATTTCTTTGCCGATTCTATGCGCTGGTCGGTGATTCAGTTATCGGCCCGGACCAAAGTATTCAATGAAAAAGTCAACATTAACCTGACCGGAACGTTAGACCCTTATGCCATCAATGCCAATGCCGTCAGAATCAACAGGTACAATGGAGGCATCGGACGTCTGACCCGCGTATCGGCTTCTTCGGGCATACAATTCTCTTCGGACAACGGGAAAAACAAAGAGGAAAAGAACGATAGACTGAACGGTCATTATGATGAATATATGGATTTCGATGTTCCCTGGAGTATCAGTCTGGACTATACGTTCAGTTATTCGAAGAATTATTCGCGCAATACCGCTCCCGGAGCCAAAAAACCTTTGAGCAGCAATACCATTTCGCAGATGGTGCGTATCAACGGCAACTTTTCCCTGACCCCGAAATGGAAGATAGGCTACAGCACCGGTTATGACTTCCAGCAGAAAGAAGTGACGGCTACCAGTTTCAACCTCACCCGCGACCTGCATTGCTGGGAAATGACCTTTTCCTGTATTCCCTTCGGCACTCACCAGTCCTACAATTTCCAGATCAACGTCCGTTCCAGTCTGTTGAAAGACCTGAAACTAACGAAGCGGGACTCCTGGTACGACAGGAGGTAAGCACACCCGGCACACCCGCTCAGCAATGTGCCGGTCAGCAACCGCAAGTCGCGCCGATTTTTTTCTGCCTTTGTCAAAAAAATTCTCCTTACCGGACAATATTGATATGAAAACGTACATTTCTGATATTTGTTTTCCTACCCCTATTCTATTTTTGCAGAGGTAAACCGAACAATTATGAGGGAAATAATATTCATATCTATACTCTGCGGAATGCTGAATTTCGTGGCTTGTCAAAAAAAAGTGACCGATTATCCGATCCAACCCGTAAATTTCACCCAAGTCCATTTAGCGGATTCTTTTTGGAGTCCTAAACTGAGTATAAATCGCGAAGTATCCATCCCGACGGCTTTTCACCAATGTGAAATCAACGGCCGTCTGGACAATTTCGCTCTTGCCGCAGGTCTGAAAACCGGAGAACACCAGGGAGATTTTCCCTTTGACGACACCGACATTTACAAAGTAGTCGAAGGAGCTTCCTACGTGCTGGCAGTGCAATACGACCCACAGCTCGACCATTATCTCGACAGTGTCATCCACCTGATAGCAGCAGCCCAGGAACCGGACGGTTATCTTTACACTTGCCGTATCAATCGTTGTGACCGCCTTCAGCGCTGGATGGGCAGCCGTCGCTGGGAGAAAGTCAATAGCCACGAACTTTACAACTGCGGACATTTATACGAAGCCGCCACGGCTCATTATTATGCTACCGGTAAACGTCATTTACTTGACGTCGCGATAAAGAATGCCGACCTGGTATGTCAGGTTTTCGGAACAGATTCAGGACAGATCCATCAGCCCTCGGGGCATCCCATTGTCGAGATGGGGCTTGTTAAAATGTACCGGGTGACCGGTAATCCCAAATACCTGGAAAAAGCGAAGTATTTTTGTGAGGAAGCGGGACGTCTCTCCGATGGGCGCCCTGCCAGTCCGTATAGCCAGGACCACAAACCGATCAAGGAACAAGACGAGGCTGTAGGACACGCCGTACGGTTCGGTTACCTGTATTCGGGTGTCGCAGATGTCGCCGCCTTGTGCCAGGATCAAGGATTCATCGAAGCTTCAAAACGGCTATGGAACAATATCACCGACCGGAAATTATATATCACAGGAGGTATCGGAGCCAGAGCCTGGGGAGAAGGATTCGGGGAAAATTACGAACTTCCGAACATGACTTCCTATTGTGAAACTTGTGCCTCTATCTCCAATGTCTACTGGAACTACCGTCTGTTTTTACTAACCGGGGAATCGAAATATTACGATGTGCTCGAACGTGCCTTATACAATGGAGTCATTTCGGGAGTCTCTCTCGATGGGAAACGTTATTTTTACGACAATCCTTTGATGTCGGACGGTAGTCATGACCGGAGCGAATGGTTCGGTTGTTCCTGTTGTCCTTCCAATATCACCCGCTTTATGCCGTCCATTCCGGGTTATGTGTATGCCGTCCGAGGGAATACTCTTTTCGTCAATCTATACATAGGCAACGAAGGTCAAATAACTCTGGACGGCCAATCAGTCCGTATCAAACAGGAAACCCGTTATCCCTGGGAAGGCCGGATCAAGCTGACTTTGGATCACTCTCCTGCTTCTTCGTTTACTCTGGCTTTGCGTATTCCCGGTTGGGTACAACAGCAACCTCTTCCCGGCACCCTATATACCTATCTCGACAAAGATACAACAAGTTATACCATCAGCCTGAACGGAAAAACGGTAAAACCGGAAGTCCGGAACGGTTATGCCCTTCTCCGAGGCGACTGGAAGGGTAACGATCAAATCGTCCTGAATTTACCGATGCATGTCAGAAAAGTAATCGCCGACCCACAAGTTATCGACGATCGTAACAAATATGCTCTAATGTACGGTCCGATAGTATATTGTATCGAAGCCAGCGACCATGACGGTTACGCTTTGGATCTGTTTACAGAGGAAGATACTCCGTTCAGTCCGGAGTTTAAGCCCGATCTGCTTCACGGTGTCATGACCCTAAAAGGCCAGGGATATCATTTACTTTCCGACGGCCATACGACTCTGCCAACCTCCGTGACGGCCATTCCTTATTATGCCTGGGACAACCGCGGAGCCAACGAAATGAATGTATGGATCCCTTATACCCGCGAGGCCAGCATTCCACGCCGCACAGAAACCCTGGCTTCACAAGCACAGGCTTCTGTTTCGATCCCTTACGGAGGATACGGTTTGAACGACCGGTTCGAACCCCGCAATTCGGCGGATAAATCGATGCAGTTTCACAATTGGTGGCAATGCTTTGGCACAGAAGAATGGGCTCAATACGAATGGGACCAACCGATGACTCTCACCGAAGCATCCGTATATTGGTTGGAATTAGGACATTACGATATCGATTTCCAACTCCCGGTCTCCTGGCGTCTCGAATACAAAGCCGGCGAGAAATGGCTGCCGGTAAAAAATACCGATCCTTACGAAATCGCTAAAGATAAATATTGTACAGTCCACTTCCAGCCCGTCAGAACCAAAGCTCTGAGATTAACCGCCCAGTTACAGGAAGGCAAATCAGCCGGAATATTGGAATGGAAAGTAAGGTAAAGTCTCTTAAAACTTAAACTTTACTTTTACCAACAGAGGGTTGCTATCTTCCGGGATCCGGAGATGGGTTTTCTGAATAATAGCTCTTTTTAAAAGATCCTGCCGATTCAGTAAGATTTCATCCCAGTCCCGGTAATCGTTATAGATACCATAAAAAAAGTCTTTATCGGCCCCCCCAATCATGAACATCCCGTCGGCATCATCTCCTTTTCTCTCCCAGGTAATCGTTTTGCTATTTTTAAAAGAGTGGATACAATAACAATCGGTTGCCTCAGGTCCGCAATACGAGAAATAGAAGTAATCCCGGGTATCGTAAATATAGACCGGCATTTTATAATAATCAGAACGGAGATAAGTTTGCAGATCCGATGAATACCGGTTTTTTATCGTCTCTTTCCCAAAATCGATTTTCACCCGGGGTACCGGCAAACTATCCGAAAGATAATAACAGATATTATCACTATCCTGAGGCCGGAGAATATATCGATTATCGCTAGTCTGGGTTATCAGAGCTATATTCAGGCCATAGTCTTTACGAGGCAGAAATTTTTGCAGGATTCGCCCCTGTTCGTCATAACGATACAAACAATAGAAATCTTCCGAAAAATTATTCTCGTCCATTTGCGGGCAATAATACAAAAAAGCCGAATGACCGGGTCCACTCGCTATCGCATCGAAGCCATTACATATCTCTGGAAGCTCCAGTGTCGTTTTCCGGATAAACCGTCCGGTCTCCGTACTATATTTCACGATCTCACATCCTCCCAAAATCCATAATTCCCGGGCATCCTGGCTGAGGCATACATCATCGATAGTAAGGTATTCTTCGGGGCCACGGCCATTCTTTCCGATTTGAAATAAAAACTTTCCTTCAGGACTGAACATGAACATGCTGGCAGTACTTTTAATCAGTACATTTCCGTTAGGCAAAAGCAGTATTTTTCCCACCAGTCCGATCAACGCTTTCCCGGTAGTCTCCAAAGGAACAACTTCAACCGAATCGATATACGGCAACAGGTCGTTCACCGCATTTCCTGCACTCAAGGGAGTTATTATTTCCTGTTCAACCGAAACCGGTTTACTCTGATTTCCGCACCCGGCAAGAAACAGGAAGAAAGAAAAGAAGAAAAAAGATTCTAATTTTAGCATAGACATAAGGTTCTCTTTTTCAACAAAGATAGTAAAAAAGGTTTATAAACCTTAAACAAGCAAGAAGTAATTTTAAGTACCTTACGCACTAATTCTATTTAGGTTTTAAAAGTTGTACCCCGAACTTCAGGTTCTCTCAACAGGAACAAAGTGAGTCCCGGCAAACCGGTCACCGAAGACGAATTAGTAACGACGAATAAACTTACATTTTTTAATTTTAATAAAAAATCATTATTCACTTGTTTATCTTCAATTTTTTCTTTTCCTTTGTAAAACAGATACAAGAGGTATCTGTCAACAAAATGTTGATGCGTTACTATTACGCGTTCTGAAAGCAAGAAAACTGACAATTTTTAAATAGGAAATCAGAACGATTGTAGCAACGCTCACGTAGGAGGTTCGTATATCAATGATACCTAAGCGTGAGCTTGCTCTTTCTGTTCCTAACCATTGTCAGTGGTTCTTGCCAGATTGAGTTAAGTTCCACGCTTTGTTGTTTTAAAGGCAGCTCCGCGTTTTTCTCAATCCACTCAACATATATACAATTATCAGGCTACTGTTTGAAAGCAGACCGGATACTCCAACAGGCCTCCCAAGCCGTGTGTACAACTATTATACATTCAACCGGCTGCTTTCTTTCAACTATTGACTTGGGATTTCGGGCTAATGAATAGCCGGGGATATGTCTCGACGACATATCCCTTTTTTTATTCTGCCCTAAGTTTAAGAACCGCTTGCGGCATACCTTCCGGGCCGACTTTTACCGTAATCTGTCCGTTTTTTCGTTTACTCCTGCTCATGGCTATCGCCCGTCCGTTCCAAGTATTGCGTTCATTCTCCAGATAAGATCGGAATCTTTCAGCGAGGCATGTCTACTCCGGAATGTTCCGGGAACACTCCGGACCATCGGCCTGCATATTAAAAATTACTCCGTACGATCAACGACACAGAAAATCGATTTGCTTCCGGATCGCCTGACTACATACGGGGCAAAAGATATCGATGGTATGCAGGTTATTCATCAGACAGTTGGGCCATGGACGATACACTCCTTTATTCACATAGCCACCTCCTTCATAAACCCCTAATTTCTGAGGTGTTTTTTCATTGACAGGAGTAGGAACCGGCGTTTTCGTGTCCAGCATCTTTTTCCATTCCTTCCGGCCGAAATCGGTCAGGGTGGTCAGATTGGCTTCCCATGGCTCTACATCGGTCGGATACATATCGTTGTACGACACGTTGCCAATATATTCATCCCCTAATCCCAGCAACACATGTCCGAATTCGTGTACATAGATTTTACCGGTACGGTTAGGATGGTGAGCTGCACTGATACCATAAAAATTATAGATTCCGCCACCACCATATTTCTGCGTATTGGACAACACATAAATATGATCATACGGCACATGGGCAGCGATATCCCGGAGTCCCTGAAAGTCCTCGATCATTTGATAACGTTCCGAGTCGAAGGTATAGTAGCGGGCTTGAGCCGCCGTATTCCGCCATACATGTTCGCCGGGAATAGTCACACCCGATTCCATCGAAGGGGCCCACACCGCCCGGATATTAAAACGGGCAGCATTCTCCTTGAAAGGAGAGTAACTGAAAAACTCTTCAGCAAACACCCGGCAGGCAGCTGCAAATTTCTCCTTCTCATTCTGGGTATACCCTTCGGGAACGAGTACGATATCTACCCGCGTCGAGGGATTACCGTTATAGGCCACCTCGAAGGTCTCGTAGCGGGGAGTAAACTTTTTCACAAAATAAGAATTGGGATCGATGTCCTGTTCGAATTTCTTTTCAAAAACTCCTTTCCGGTTACGGGCATAGATCTCGATCCGTACCTCATTTTTCGGGTAAGGGAAAACCACCGACTCAGGCATGGCTTTACGCACAGTCTGCGCTTCGGGAGTGGTTTGCCATTCATTGAACAAGGTACAATAGCTTCGGGAATAAATCTCTTTACCACTGGCTTTATCGAAGATTTTAAACAATTGCACCCCATAACCGGTATCATCCAGCAGAGACACTTTCGAACCTGCCCAATAGGGTTCTTCCTTCAATTCGTCGAAAAAATACTCCTGGTTCCGGCTATCTCCGCAATGGTAGTAGTCGAACCGTAGTGTCTTGTCCAGAAAATACCGTTCAAAGGGTGTCTGGGCCGTCAACTCTCCTGTCATCCAGGTACAGAAAAATAAAAAAATGATTTTCAATAAGTTCATGTTTTGTTAGTTTGATTTTCTTTACAAAAATAACAATAATGACGAGGTAAGCCAAAAGTTATTTCACTTCCCACTCAAAAATTCCTGCCGCATTATCCTCCGGCAATTGAACTTCGAGTTTCACCGCAGCGGTTTTCACCGGTTCGAATTCCACCGTACAGGGAGCATCTTTCTGAATCGGATAATCAGCCGTATTTTTCACCGGGACCCATGCTCCGGCTTCATTTTTATAATATACCTTCCATGCTTCCGGTATCCGGCAACCACCCCACGGGCCGTCGTCGAACCAGTAAACGGTAGAAGAAGAGACAGTCTGTTCGCCTTTGAAGTCGTATACAATCCATTCGGTTGTATTCTTTTTCGGCCACCAATGGTAATAAGGCATCGAGCGATCCTCGGGATTCTGTGGTTGCAAACGGTCGTTTACCGCCGAGATAGCACTACTCCGGTGAGAGGCAGAAACCTCACTTTCGGAAGCAATCGTCGGCGGCATTGCCGGACGGGTAGCATTCAGGTCGATCGGTAGCCAAACGGTCATCTCTCCGGCTCCCCGATGTGCCCATGCATAATAAGGAATCAGGGATAAAGTGACTTCTTTTGCCTCCAGACGTCCCTCTTTATCGAACTCCAGCGTCTGAGCCTGTGTTTTCAACAGCTCTATGCCGTACAACAGATCACTGCGGTTTTCTACGGTAAATTCGGGTGTTTGATTCATCAGGATTCCCCGGACACTGAAATCATTATCCGGCCATTCGGCACAATACACCACCGGTCCTCGCTCGACGGATACCCGTCCACGATCGGCTTCCACTTTATAATTCGCTTTTACAATCCGCGGTTCCATATCGAAATGAATATCTACGATATCCCCTTTTTTCCATTTGCGTTGAATGGTAAAATAACCTTTTTCCAGCGTACTCTCTGCCGGCTTACCGTTCACTTTCACTGTATAGCCCAGTTTTTTGCCATCGGCATAACGGTACAAATCGCTCGGTACGACCTTTCCCTGCACCCAACCCGGAATCCGGATTTTCATCGCAAAATCGGAAATTCCGCGGGGAGTCACGGCCACTCGTATATCCCCGTTCCAGGGATAAGAGGTGGACTGTTTCAATCCTACTTTCTTCCCGGCGACTTCGAGGGTCGATTCGTTGGCCACAAACAAATTGACATAAACTTCCTTATCTTTCACAGCATAAATATATCCCGGAACAGAAGGAATAAAACGGCAGGCATTCGACGGGCAACAGGCACATCCGAACCAGGGCGAACGTTGATGCTGGCCGATAGATTCCAAAGGATTGGGATAAAAGAAAGCCCCACCGTCCAGAGAAATCCCCGACAATACGCCATTATAAAGGGTACGTTCGAGTACATCGTAATATTTGGCATCTCCTTTCAGCAGAAACAAGCGATAATTCCAATACACATTACCGATAGCGGCACAAGTCTCACAATAGGCCGACATGTTGGGTAATTCGTAATTTTTACCGAAAGCTTCACCACTGCCGGTAGCTCCGATTCCGCCTGTAATATACAACTTTTTAGTAACGACATTCTCCCAGATCCGGTCGATCGCATCGATATACTCCTGATCACCGGTCAGGGCAGCGACATCGGCGATACCGGAATACATATAAGCAGCCCTGACAGCATGTCCGACGGCCTCGTTCTGTTCCAGAATCGGCTTATGAGCCTGGCTATATTCGTCTTTCCGTTCCGTATATCCCCGCTTATCCAGGAAAAATTTCGCTTCATCCAGGTATTTTTTATCCCCGGTCACCACATACAACTTCGCCAAAGCCATCTCGGCGATCTGATGTCCGGGCACTTTCACCTGCTGTCCGGGTTTATCACCGATCTCACGGCAAACACAGTCGGCATAGCGGATCGCAATATTCAGAAAGTTTTTCTGTCCGGTAGCCTGATAGTGAGCGACAGCCCCTTCAACCATATGCCCCAGGTTATAAAACTCGTGGCTCAGGTCTTCCACTTTTTCCCAGCGTTTCGATCCGGCCCATTCATGGGGGTGTTCCGGATTCATCGTCCGGGAAGTATACAGATATCCGTCCGGTTCCTGTGCCCTGGCAACGATCACCAGCACACTGTCGATATATTTTTTCAATTTTTCATCCGGATACGTCTGCAACAGATAGCTGGCCCCTTCGATCGTTTTATACACATCGGTATCGTCAAAAGAAAATCCGGTTACTTTATTATGAGGACCGGGATTAGCGGCCATTTCGAAATTCTTGTAGCGTCCTGTTTCTTCGCATTTACTGAATGCCAGCGGAATCGTCACTTCACGGCTGGCTTTCAGTCGTTGTCCCCAAAAGGCATCGTTCACTTTTACAGCTGTAAAAGGAACCGGGGTAATGGGATAACCGGTATGTCCATTCTTCTGAGCACACACACTCAGTGCCAGACATGCGGCAACAAAAGTCATCACTCTTTTTTTCATAAGCTTTTTATTTATGATTCGATTTTATTTCTTTTCCTCTTTATTCCAATCCGGAGTTTGCAGGCCTTGTAAATGCCGGATAAAGAAATCCCGTCTTTTCCGTTCACCGTAAGCTCCGCCCATCGTATGCCGCTGGTTGGGCAATACTACAAATTCAAACTCTTTACCGGCACCGATCAAAGCATTCACCACCTGGAAAGTTGTCGAAGGATCGACATTATCGTCCAATTCCCCCAGGATCAGCATCAATTTCCCTTGCAGACGATAAGCATTCACCGTATTGGAGCATTCTTCATATTCTTTTCCGACGGGATACCCCATCCACTGTTCATTCCACCAGATCTTATCCATCCGGTTATCATGGCAACCGCAAGCAGCGACACTCACTTTATAAAAATCAGGGTGGAACAATACAGCTCCCATCGCATTTTGTCCGCCTGCCGAGCAGCCATAAATCCCAACCCGGTCGATATCCATCTCAGGATATTTAGCCGCCGCAGCCTTCATCCAGGCGATCCGGTCGGGAAAGCCTCCGTCTTTCAGGTTTTTCCAACATACATCATGGAATTTTTTCGAACGGTTAGCCGTCCCCATTCCGTCGATCTGTACCACGATAAAGCCCAATTGCGCCAAAGCGGCATCTACCGGAGATACGGTGAAAGATTTCGGGACAAAAGAATCGTGTGGTCCGGCATAGATATACTCGATTACGGGATATTTTTTGGACGGGTCGAAATCTACCGGACGGACGATAACTCCCCAAATATCGGTTTCTCCGTCTCTTCCTTTAGCACAAAACACTTCAGGCATTCTCCACCCTTCTGCCAGCATCTTGCTGATATCGGCCTTTTCCAAAGACAACAAGACCGATCCGTCTTTCGCACTACGCAAAGCAGCTACCGGCGGACAATCGATCCGGGACCAGCTATCTGTAAAATAGGTATAATCCCTGGAAAATTCCACTTGATGGTTTCCATTTTCAGGTGTCAGGCAGAGCAATTCTCCATTCTCTATATTCAGCCGGTATACTTTCTCGAGATAGGGATCTTCACCGGCATCTTTTCCGCACCCTACCAAATAAACCACCCTGGCGGCATCGTCCACATGCAACACCCGTTTCACTACCCATTCCCCTTTGGTCAGTTGTCGTTTCACCTGACCGTTATCCGCATCATAGAGATAAAGATGGCGCCATCCGTCACGCTCCGAAATCCAGAGGATCTCGTTCCGGTCTTTCAGATCGTAGCGATACAGCAAATTATAATAAACAAAAGTAGGCATCTTCTCCCCGATCAGCACTTGAGCCTTCGGGTTGTCCCCGGTGACTTTATAAACTATATATTCCTGATGTCCCCGTTTGTTATAATCGAAAGTAAAAGAACGACTGTCATCGGCCCAACGGATATTGTTCAGGTTAAACTGTTTTTCCGGTTCGGCAAACTCGATATTTACCTGTCGTCCTTCCTCCACCAGAAACAATACCGGTCGTTTGACAGGCAAGGCATCTCCCGGTTTCACATAATCGATCTCTTCCATTTTGGGTTGCAGTTGTCCGGCAGGCGAAGACACGACGGTCTTCAATTTCCGGATCCAGGCGGGGCGGTATTTACAACTCACCAATTTCCGGGAATCCGGCGACCAGCTGATAAAAGAAGAATAGTATTCTCCGGGGGCTCCGTCGTAGCTCAGCCGGTTCACCTTGCCGCTACTTATATCACGGACAAACAGATTTCCTTCACTGACAAAGGCTTCTTTTTTTCCATCGGGCGAAGGAGTAGCTCCCTGCCAATTCTCTTCATTCACACCTCCCCAGTGGCCTTCCCGGCGGCGGGGTTCTTCTTTCACCTTACCGATCACCTTATTTTTATTCCGGTCGTAAGTATATTTCATGCCTTCGGTCACAAAAGTCAGTTGTTTCAGATCGTCCGAAAACACAATCTCCCGGAAAGGCATTTTCCCGGGTTCCACTTTTCGTCCCAGTTCAGCCGTCAATGCTTTAGCCATAGCTTTCTGATCGAAAGCCGGTTGTTTCTGTCGTTTACCGGCATTCACCAGTATAAAATCAGTACCTGCAGGAGTCTTGACCGCATACCAGCAAAAATGTGTATTTCCGATCCAGCGGGGAGTGATATTCCCTCCAAAATATCCGGCCTCATACTTTTGCCTGAACCCATCTGCTTCGGCATATTTTTCTTTCAGCTCCTGTGCACAAACGGCACAACTGAACACCAATAATAAAATAACAGGAATAATTTTCATAAGTTTATAATTTTATCAGTTATGATTTTTCTTCAACCTGATAGCAAATCCTCCTCCCGGAGCAAGTTGCATCTTCAACCGATCCTCTCTTTTTACATCACGATATTCATGCCGGTAATCCTCTCCCTTTTTATCCGCATTTATACCGTCGCAGAAAATTTCAGCCCGGAACATCCCTTCCGGCAAGAAACTCAAATCCAAATCCACCGTACGTGCTTCCCAATCGGTCAGTCCTCCGACAATCCAGTCTTCCCCCACCCGCCGGGCTGTGACGATATATTCTCCCATTTTCCCCTGCAATATCCGGGTTTCATCGGCCACAACGGGTAAACCGGCGATAAAGCGGGTACATTCGGGTTCCTTGCGATAGGCGGTCGGTGCATCACACAACATCACCAACGGACTGTCGAACACGATATAAGTAGCCAATTGATGACAACGGGTCCCCTGACTCATCGGGCTACTGTAAATATCCCTGAAGTCCTTTTTCACTGCATTCCGCATAGCTCCCTGGGTATAATCCACATTCCCGGCCATCATACGAATAAAAGGCATAGTTACGTCGTACAAAGGCATATCGGGATTACTCCATTTCAGTTCCTCCATGCCGAATACTCCTTCGAAATTGATCGCATTCGGGAAAGTACGGTTGATTCCGGTCGGTTTATACATACCGTGAAAATCCACGAACAGCTTATATTTTGCAGTAGTTTCCGCGATCCGGTAAACCATCTCTACCGCTTTCTGATCATCCCGGTCGAGGAAGTCGACTTTGAAGCCCTTAATCCCCATACCGGCATAATACCGGCAAGCCTTTTCGAGCTGCTCGTCCAGCACGTTCATCACCGCCCACAGAATCAGTCCGACCCCTTTGTTGCGGGCATATTCGGCCAATTCCGGTAAATCGATCTCCGGAACAGTGGTCATGATATCTCCCTGTTTGGGATCCGACCAACCTTCGTCGAGCACCACATATTCGATTCCTTGTTCCGCAGCAAAGTCGATATAATGTTTATAAGTCGGCGTATTGATTCCTACTTTAAAATCCACTCCGCTGATCCCCCAGTCGTTCCACCATTCCCAGGCCACTTTCCCGGGTTTTATCCAGTTGTAATCACCGATCCGGTTGGGAGCGGCCAGCGCATACACCAGATGATTCACCGGCATCTGAGTATCTTCTGCAGTCACTGCCATAATTCTCCAGGGAAAGGTACGTTTACCGGCTACCCGCGCAATATAAGGCCTGCGGGTTTTCACCGTCTCCTGACAACGCCACTTATTCTTAAACGTTTCCTGAGGATAGGCTGCAAACACCCCTTTCAAAGCCGGCGTTTTTCCATCTCCACAGACGAACATGCCCGGATAAGCTTCCAAATCGGATTCCAGTAAGGTCAGTTTCACCGCACCGGCATCCACAGTCAAGGGTAAAAAAGCAGGTAACTCTGTATTATATTGTGTAAGAGGAGCTTTGGTGTAAAAATTTTGAAAAGCCATATTCCAGGGATCTTTCGGATTGGTAGAATACGGTATATAGGCTTCGAAATCATCAGCAAAATTAAATTCGGCCCTCTCCTCCACCACTGTCATCTCTCCTTTCCGGCCGGCCACGAACCGATAGGCCATACCATCGTTATAGGCCCGCATCAGCAGTGAAAAACCATTATTCAACCGGAGTTCGAGTTCATTACAATCGATTCCGAACTCCTTCACCCGATAGAACGGAGCCTGTACCGTCTCCGACACATGCCTCTGTTTTGTTCCCGTTATACGGATATTTTCCCAATGATCGGCTTCCGGCAGGTCGGTATGAAGGGCTATCCGGGAAGGTTTTAATAAAAGCCGGCCATCATAGAAAAGTGAATAAGCTATCCCCTGTCCGGCAGTCACTTCGAGTTTCACTTTACCGTCCGGCGACTTTAAAGTATACATTTTCACTCCGGCTTGCAACGCCAAAGCCAGGACAAGTAATACTCCTGTTCCAACGATTTTTTTTACCATATTCAATTTTTATAAAAATTTACTCTCCACCGTTACTTTTCTTTCTATCCTCCCATTTCCGCTCCGTTAAGTGAGGTTAAAAATAGTATGAACGAAAGAAAAAGAATGCAACAAAAATTTTTTTAGATGCAAAAATCGTACAAACTTCCTACCACCACACCTGTTTTCCCTGTTCGTACGTAAATATCCGTTCTTCCACTCCCTCAGTGAGATCCCTCAGCCAGTAGAGGTGTCCGGCAGGAACTCCCTCATAATCGAGTCCATAGGTGTCGGGCACCTGCCGTCCCATCGTGTACCATTGTCCCCGGTCCCACACCAACAGTTCGTATAGGTCGCCCGGTTTGACAAAATTATCGTCGTTCCGGGGAATGTAACAGATCCGGCTGACGCGGACAGGTATCGCCAACTGCAAACCGGCCCAGGAGGTATCGGCATCCTGAGCGGCAAAATAGGTATGTTTGCTCCCATCATAAACTTTTGTACAATCCCAGGTCTTTCCGTTCTCCGCCGAAGGTGTACCGATACAGGCCCCCCGGATCAGTTTACCGTCCGCATCGAAAAACATCGCCTCTGCAATACAACTATTGGAACCTTTCGGTCCCCGGTAACGCAGATAGCGAAATTCCGACGGACAGTTCACCCGTACCCAGTTCGAATCGGGAAGCGGCACTTTAGTAATCCGGTGGAGCACCACGGCATCCCGGAAATCCGGCGTATTCGCTCCTTCGAATACCCCCTGTACCATCAAATCCAGCAGCAAGCGATCCATAGCCGTCCCGGTATATTTTTTCACCAGATGCATCTTTTGTACTCTTTCGTTCCCACCACGGATGGATTTCACTTCATGATCAGTAATTCCACAGGTAGGGAAGCTTTCGTCCGTCGGTATCCACCATAAATGTCCACATATGCGAACCGATCCGGTGGGGATTCTGCACCACCCGGTCGATTCCGCAAGGGATCCCCAATGCCCGGAACAGGGCCACATTGAACCCCGACAACTCCCGGCAACCTCCGAATCGTTCGTCCAGTAACTGCAAGGCTCCATATTCCACAAACGACAAATCGGAAGATGCATACCAATTCTGCTCGGCCCGTAAGTGATCGTTCAGAGCCGAAGCGACAAACACCACATCCGGATTCACGGCACAGAGCGAGTCGCACAACCGTCCGTAACGCCGTACATACGCCTCTTGCCAAAATTCCAGGGGTTCCCTTTCAATCCGGTAAGGCAGGACAAATTCGCAAAAATCTTCGAAAGAATAATACGAAGCCCAGGGCCGCTTCTCCCACACCCCGAATACATAATCGATATGCCGGATAAGGAAATCGGCCGTAACCGACCGGGCATCGTTGCGTTTCGTCCACCTCCTGACATCAGGCTCGCCGAAAGTCTTCCACAATTTGTGTTTGACCGCTTTGGCACTTAGTCCGGTCCGTTGCATCCACCGGTATCCTTGCCTGAGGCTATCCAACTGCGCACCTGTATAGAAATAATGATAAGGCATATTCCCGATCAAAAAAACGGCCGCCCGATACTTCAGCGAATCATTCCGGTAGTGGTCGAGTACCTTTTCCAGTTCCACGCGGTTTTCCCCGGCATACCGCAACGCAAAATCGAGCATCGTCGGCCGCTGACAGCTACTCCACAGCAACAACAAGCCAGATAAGTAAAAATATAGGATTTTCATCATCACATTTGTTATTTAGGGTAAGCAAAAATCATTATAATTGTTTCATTTCTGTCTTCATTTCTTCCACTGCAGGTGACCACACTTTGGGTTCTTGGTCGATTACCTGCCGGGCCATATCACGGGCCTTTTCCATATCTCCCATTTCCCGGTACAATAAAGCCAGCAGGTAAAGCGGATAAATGCGATGGGGAATCATATGAGCAGCCTGGACATAAGCTTTCTCGGCCCGGTCATATTGTTTCAGGGCCTGATAGTTTTTCCCGAGCTTATTATACACCATCGGATCGGCACTGAGTTCCGCCGCCCACAAAAAAATCGCCGTCGCATTTCCATATTGGGCGTTTTGAAATTGACATTCGCCAAACTCGAACACAAAAGCCGGCCGGTCGGATAGGGCAGAAAATAAAGGTGTATACCGGTTTAAAGCCTCTTGATAATCTCCCTGACGGAAATAAGCCCTTGCGGTTTTCCATGTTTTATAGGCGGTTTCCTTTTCTGTCAATCTCCAGGCAGCAACAAGCCCCAGTACCATAACCGGTAACCACAGGATTTGTCCTGCCCAGCGTCTTATCCTTACTCCTTTCGCACCGACATTCACACTCCACGCCAATAACAGCACAAACAGCATCGCCATCGGTAACATATGCAAAGGATAGGAAAAACAAGCGAATACCAGAAATGCGCTTAAAGCGCCCGATACTCCACCGGTTTGCTGCGTGTTCCTTTTAAACAGCCCTCCCGACGCTATACCCGTTATCGATAAAAACAAGCACAAACCGATCAAACCATATTCACCTCCCAATTGCAAAAACTCATTGAAACCATATTCAGGAGCATCAGCCACATATTCTTCCCGCGGATCTGCAGGACTGTTTGCAAAATAAACCGCCTGAGCTTCTCCTAAAGCACCCGGATACCGACCGATACCGACACCTAGCCAAGGTTGGGAACGCATCACCGCCAGATCCATTTTCCATACCAACAAACGTCCATCGGCGGAATCCTTTTTCAGCAAATACAATCCACCCCCGATCGATAATCCCAGTAATAAAATACCCCCCAGCCAACATCTTTTCCAACCTCGTCCTATCCGCCCTATTCCCCTCCTAACGTATTCCCTCGAGCGTTTCTGCCTCCACACAACAACTCCGCAACCGGCTCCGGCAGCCACCCAGGCACTCCGGCTCATGCCGGCCGGTAAAACCAGGATGATCGAAACCAAACAAATAACTCCGAGTCCGTACACGATTTTATCAACCCGGCAAAGAGGCTTCGGCCCTAACAGAGTATGCAAAGCCACCGGTAATATCACCGCCAGAAAACCGCTGTAGGGGCCCGGATTAAAAAAACTCCCGGTCAAGCGGTATAAGCTATGGTATTGATCAGCCCAACCGTATACCTGTAAAAATCCCCATATCGCTTCGATGCTCCCGGCGAGCAATAAAACAAAGGTAAAAAGCAACCTCTGAGAAACCTTCCATCCTCCCAAACCCCGACACACAAAATACAGTCCCACTAATAATATCAATAACAACGTTTGCGTTTCTCCCCTGAAATCATTCAACAAAAAACTTCCCACCCCATACAAAGCGAACAGCACCACACCGACATCCACCCATCTGAAACAGAATTGAAAATTCCGTTTCCATGCCACCATCCATGTCAGCAATAAACCAATCCCGACAACTTCTGCAAAACGGAAATATTTGGCGGTAATTATACCATCAGCATAATCATGACCTAACGATAACAAAGGAGTTAAAAAGATTCCCAATAACAAGACTCCCCCATACGGTCTATTTATTTTCCCATCTGCCATAACTTATTTATTTTCGTTTCCCGTTAAAAAATACTTACCACGATAGCCAGTAATAAAGGCCATCTCATAAACCTTTGCATATCATAAATGTTTAAACTTCGTCAGGATCAAAACCGGATTCGAATCTGTATTCAAATTCTGGATTACTCTTTCCAACTCCGGATTTGTAATTTTAAGAGCCCCATCTTTCACGCGCTCGAATATATTATATTGATCAAGAGTCGAAAAACTTACGTGAGCAATAAAGTAATCTTCAAATATTCCGCGTGCCTCATATCCCTCAAAGTAGTCGAGTTCCTTCAAATGTTCATAATAATCGCACCACCTCAATAGATAAGTCTTATCTTTCATTTTATCATACAAAAAAGGCTGCATATAATTACCTTTCTTTTTTTTATCGGCTATGTATCCTAGAAAAAAATCCTGATTTTCGTAAAGTAACGTAAACACTCCTTCTTCACTTCCATCTATATCAACAAATCTATCTGAATTATGATACTTTTCCCAACTTGAATTTTTTATTTTAAAATAGAAAATCGGTCCATAAGTTGTATCGGATAATATTTGATAAATTGTATCTGAATAGATTGGATGATAACATGAACGTTCATATCCTTTAAAGATTTGCCCTCCTCCCTTATATCCTACTTGAAGAGGTAAATAACGATACCCTTTAAGAAAATTTTCATTACCTTTTGACAATACCAAAGCATATCCATATAATCCCTCATTTCCAAAATTTTGAGAAGGAGCAGATATATGAAGAAATACACTATCTCTTAAACATAGAGTATTCTCTGTTTGAAAATACCGTATGGAATGAATAGATTTAAAATTCCCGTCTAAATCATAAAAAAAAAGTTTATCCGACATACCATCAACGAGCATCAGTTCCTCTTTTTCCGTATTTATATCTATAGATTCTATTCTTAAATATTCGCCCGGACCACGTCCTTTATTATCTATCTTTTTTAAACATCTACCAGTATCGTCATAAATAAAAACCCGATCGAACTGCTCTTCCTGAATATAAAAACGTCCTTTATAAGTAATTATATTGGCAATATTTCCCATTACTCCACATTCATCTCCTAAGGATATATAACGAATACTATCAATAAGTTCACGATAGGCCAATTCTTCCGCATGTTCTAAATCTATTGTAGTATAATCATTATTAGCACGCTGTAATAAATCAAAATCTTTAATCATTGGTTGTTCGACTTTATTTTTTGAACGACAGGAGACAAAAAATAAAGAAAATAATAACAAAAATTTAAGTAATCTAAGCATCGTCACTTTTCATTTAATGGATGTCAGAAAAATAATAACTCATTTTCTGACATCCGATTTATCAATTATTTAATTCAATGAATACAGGAGGTTCCATTCCAACAATTTCCCGAACCGATAATACAATACACATGATTTCCCCTGTATATAGCATTTATCGAATTTCGGAAACCACTTTCCTGTTCCTTCATTCTCTACCCCATACCATCTTTGTCCATTAAAATCATAATAAACATACTCTCCAGTAGTCGTTCCTGTCGCTCCTCCTTCTCCATTAGCTAAAGCCTCTAAATTCGTTAAGGCCAATGCCCCATAAACGGAAAAAGGATTTCCCTGCACAGACTATACATGTCAAAGCAGAGACCGATAATATGCTTAATAAAAATACAATTTTACTTTTTTTCATAATTCAAATATTAAATAGTTCATACTCCATCACTGCCGACCTAATACACACTAAGACACAGTGACAAAGCACCTCCTTTCAATTATTCATTTTGTTACAAACCAACTATTTACTTTCGAATATAATACAACAGCAATATCGGATTATCGTCCTCCATCGTCCGTTCTCTCAAATCCCGCCACAAGGGGCGGTCGACATCGATACAACCCTCCGGCTGATGAATAAAATCATAAGCTGTAACATAACTCACAAAAGCATCCGAAGTGGTTGTCAGAAACCGGCCGGGCATTAAAACATTACCACGGGAATACTGTTTCGATTTATATCCTTTGTGATTCAGATAATCATAATAGACACTGTATCCGGCATCTTTATAGGAAAGATCGAATTGCAAATATTGATCAGTTGCCCATATTGCCATCAGCCCCTGAGAATACCCATTATCACGTAAAAAAGCCGATGCATGAGCAGGAGAAATCCATTCTTTATGACTTTCAAAGACCCGATCATTTAGAGACATACAATCAGATTTCACTACAAATCGTGACAACATTTTTCCCGCTTTATACTCATATATGGTATCCGACAACAGAGCTGTCAACCAAAGTTGTCCGTTAGGCTGAGCAAGACACGATAGTTCTCCCCGACTAGAATTTTCAAGATATCTTAAATTATAAGGAAGAATATATTCTTTCAATTTATAATCTTTAGCTGAAACCACTGCATAATTGTACAAATCGCCGACACCGGATGATAAGGTCAACAATATTTCATTGTCATCTATTTGATTGACATCGAGAATATAACCATTTACCTCATTCCTACAGGATATTTTATCTTGCTTTATTCCATCGAATGTATATCTATGAATACAATCGCTATAGCCATCATATACTCCAACTACTTTCCTCTTTCTATCCACATAAAAACTACTCAAGGCAACTACCTGATTGGGAGCCCGACCTAATTCACCGATTGGATTCCGAAAACTCCCAGAACTATCAAACACATAGAGATGATCGTTATAATCACTTATAAAAATCAAAGAATCTACAAAGCGGATTTTCTTTATTGCTCCGAGCAAACAATCCGCCGAAGTCTCCAACTTAATTACCCGTAAACTATCGGGCCACCCATCCGCAACAGTCATAACATGCCCCTGGAAAGCAAATTTCCGCAAAGAATCCACTCGGTGATGAGATAACAAAAGATCTGCCTCCTCCAGAGTATTCAAATCGATCACTGTTATATCCGACAGAGATTGGTCATGTTCCTTTATTGTAGGTCTACAACCACCCCATAATAGCCAGGTAATACCCATAATCCCGGATAAGAATCTAAAAATTCCTTTCATCTCAAAGTATCTCATATTAAAACAATTAAATGTTTTAAGTTATCCTTCCCAGTAAATATTCTGTGTAAACAAAGTATATTTCACTTTTTCAATCTTTCTGTATTTACATAATAAAACAACAGAACAGGATTATCATCTTCCAACACTTCCCGGCTAACCGCATCGATTCTACTATCCTTAAAATTATGCTTTCTGAAATATTCCGTTTTCAGATCTAAGGCAGATATACTGCGAACAATGTAATTCTCATATACAGTTTGAACTTTACCTGGAAAGATCCTTATTCCAGGAAGACAGCTATTATATTTAAATCCTGTTTGCTCCTTCAGATTCCAAAAAATATTCCAACATTCTTCCCCCTGGCAAATTTCAAAATATAAATGATCCTTTAACTGAAATAATTGTAACAGTCCTCCTGAATAACCTTTTTTTATAAGCTTCATCTCCGCCTCAAAAATACTTTGGTAAGGAGTTTCCTGCTGTAAGGCTTCATAATTAATATGTTTTAATCCTCCTTCATACAAATAAATCGGTCTGCTTTCTCCATCCTGTATAGTATAAATTGTATCGGACAACAATACTGTATAAAAAATATTTCCGTTACCATATACGACTGTCGGTAGCATTCCATTAGAAATACGCTCTCTTGACACTACAGGATAAGGGTGTAAGAATTGTTCAAGCTTATAACTACTTTCATTTACCAGAGCATAGTTATAAAGCGTACCGATATGATTATTCATATTCAACAACAATTTGTTCTCTCCCACATAGTGAATATCGATAACATTATTAAAAACACTTCGGTCACAATCAAACTCCTCTATATACTGACCGTCAAAAGTATAACGATAAATCTTACCCTTAATCCGATCCAAAATGCAAACAAATTTCTTTTGACAATTAACATAAAAATCTGATAATGAAGTATATTCCAGCGGACCATTTCCCATAACCCCTATCATATTCCGGAATTTCCCATTCAAATCAAAAACAAATAATTTCTCATTAGCATCTCTGATAAAGATCAGTGAATCTTCAATTATAACCTTTATTATCCCTCCAAGTAAACAATTCGTATCTGTAGCTAATTTTACTATTTTGATACTGTCAAGCTGATTTCCTTTAATAAAAGGATTATAAACAGATAAACCGGCCAAGTCTATTTTCCGTATATCTCCTATCCCCCCATCATTTTTTCTCCCACATGAAAATAAGAGATATACAAAAAAGATCAAGGACAATATTATTATTTTCCTCTTTAAATTAATCATAAATACCTAATCGAACTATCTAACCAACTCTTTTTACAACAATTTCCCTCACTTTTCTCACATATAGGAATCAAAACATTTCCATCTTTTCATGACTTAAAATTTTCTACTCACTTCTATTGGCTTTTCGATTCACCATGATAACTGCAAATACCAACAGGTATAGTATCATTCTCATCGGTTCAACATTTTATTTACGAACATAATACAACAACAATATCGGATTATCGTCTTCCTGTATCCCTTTAATCCACTCTTTCCATTGAGCCCTCTCTTTTCCCCCAACTCCCTCAGGCGGAGTAAGAAAATCAAGAGCAGAAACAGCACCAATAAAAGCATCTGCGCATGTTGCTATAAAACCACCTGGCATAAATATATTTCCCCGCGGATATTGTTTGTACTTATAACCTTTACAGGCTATCCGGTCCCAACAGACAACATACCAGTCTTTCATATCTCTATATGTAAAATAAAGGAAACGATCGGTAGCCCAAATTTTCGAAATGCCTGTCGAATATCCCCAACGCAGCAAGTCCGCATCAGCATGGAAAGCCGTTTCCCAATTTTGCCTGAAAAGTACTTCTGCAGTTACAGGTCTGGCATTCGATTTTACAACCATTGCCGGCACAATTTCCCCATCGGCATATCTATAGATCGTATCGGATAATAAAGTCAGCATCCAACAATGATCTCCCCGGCAACTTTGCATCGTATGATCGAAAGCTACCGGCAGAGTCGAAGGAATGCCATACGGACAGGCATAATTTTTTACCTGATAATCGTTATTCCGGTCCAATATGGCATAATGATAATTACTTCCGGGAAAATAGTCCAATTCTGCCACTATATTTCCATCCGGCATCCAATAAATATGGCCGGTATGATTTACCACCTCATTTTCAAAACGTAGCTTGTCAAGCAAATGACCTTGAAAATCATATTTGAAAATTTTCTTTCTCAATAGATCAAAAACATATACGTTCCGTTTTAAAGCATCTACACAAAAATCAACCATAGACAACAACTCATCATTTCCTCGCCCCAAAGTTCCTATCGTATTTCTAAATTTTCCCGATCTGTCAAAAACAAATAATTTTTCATTAGAATCACTGATAAATAACAAACTATCCACGACATAAATCCGTTTTACAACTCCCATCAGACATTCCTGAGCTGTCTCTAATTTCACAATCTCTACACTATCCGGCCATTTATCCGCCACTTCAAAAACGCTGCCGCCAACCTCAATCTTTCGTAAATATTCTAACCTGACAGGGTAAGTGACAAGGTCCTTCTCTTCCAAACTATCTAAATCAATAATAATTAACCTGTTAAATAAAGAATCATTATTAATTCTCAAATCACTTGAATGACCTGTATTCTTACAATTCCATAATAACACAGTATATAAAACGGAAATAATATACACCGACTTATTCAATTTTATCCTAAACATTGCAAAATTTAATTTCATAGCTAACGGAGTTATCTAAGAAATCCTTTAAGTAACATCCTTATGGCAGCAAGTTTGCTCATCTCCTCTGCCGAATCAAACGTGAATTCGTAATTTCGGCAAAGCCTTTTGTAATTATCAAACCATGAGAAAGTCCTTTCCATAACCCAGCCTTTACTACTAGTTTAAAGCCTTTTGACTTGTCCCTGCTTACTTAAATATCAAGTATGTACCCGAAAGCCTTTTTGATTTTATCGGCGCTCCGGTTCCAGCATCCGCAAGAATGACTTTAATGCTACAGCAAAGCTCTTTCACGAATCGTGCCAACAGGCGGGCTACCTTACCGTCATTTATACAAGCTGTAGACACCATGACTACAATCAGGAAGCCATTCTTGTCTATGACCACATGGTATTAATTCCTATACTTTTTTGTTGCCGTCTATATCGTTCAAGAAGCAATTATCGCCCCACTGGACGCTTTGACTGTCCATGATGCCCACACGCTTGCTTTGGCATTTTGACCTTTTTGAAAACGTACTTTCTCTCATAAGTTGTTCATTAACAAATTAAGAAAGCCTATTTCGCTAATAGTAATAAACAGTCCCCAGGAAGCGAAATGAGAAGGGGGCATACGCCATTGGCAACCCGTCTTCACGAAGTAGAAAACGACATTCCATATTTCACGCAAATCATATTTTCGTTTTCTTTTTTGCAAGTTCAAGATTTTCTTGAAAACTTGTCTTTGTATTTCTTCTAAATCTGTTAAATACATAATTATTTCAAGTGCGGTAACTTAAAAATAATCATCTTCCCGGAAAGAAGGAACACTCTTGCAACATTGAACTCTTTATGATAAACAGGCTCCTAATCAGGTAACGGCCCAGGTATCGTAGAAAACAGCCCGGCCTCTATATCCCATACTATACAAGAATTGTAAATATAGAGAAGAAGTGTAGTACTTTCTCTTTGTAAAGGCGTTTCAGAAGATACTATAAATTCACAATTACTCTGATTAAACACAACATTACTAATATTAACACAATTCTCATTATTCCTCTTTACCTGAACATCTTTAAATATTCCTTGTGCTGCAAGTTTCACATGCCATATATGCAAACCTGTATTATATATATCACGTCTACATAATATAGCATTAGGAGCTTTTTGTAATCCACCGTCAATCAGAAAAGAATAAGTTGAACTATTAATCCCCATATCAGCAGTAGAAGACATACACATAGGAGTTATTAAAAAAGATGTTAACACAGGAGGATCAGCATATTCTCGCATTTCAACATAATTTCTCATTTTTTCAGAAAAATAGCACTCTTGCTTTAAGCCGCCCGACAAGGTATTCCAAGCACCTTGAGCATTATAAACATTTACAGCCGATAATAAAACCCCAACGGTACAAGTTGTAATAAATATCCATTTTTTCATGACTTAAAATTTTAAAATTCCCTACTCACTTCCATTGGATTTTCGGGATACTCTATTACCGATTTTCATACGGACGATTTAAAATCGTCCGTATGAATCAAAATATTTTAATTAAATACAGGATTTGTAAAATTTCTGCGTACGGAATAGTTTCCCCAATCATAGACACCATCATATTCAATATGTAATGTCTGAGTAGCAGGCTCATACCAACTTTGATTATTAGTAACCCGATAATTATAAACATCGCCATTCCAGCCATATATAATCTCTACTTTCTTTCGTTCATTTCCAACATCTTCCTCTGTTATTTTAAATGCTTGAGTTGTCTGATCCCAGAACGTACCTGCCCAGCCAGGACTAAAAATAACTTCCTCATCAGAAACATTATTAATTAGATTCTGGCAACTTGCATCTCCCAAACCACTTTTTTTCATTGCTTTTAAATGATAAAGTTGTGCATTTATAACAGCACCTGGGCTAGTTGAAATACCACTCTCTCCATCTAAAATAGTCATTGTCCAGGAACCCGTATACTTATCTCTCATATTAATTGACAAATAAGTAACAGCACCATCCTGAATCTTTACCGAAGAATTATCACATCCCGTTATCCGTATTGGCAAAAGATACTCTTTTCCACCAGGTGCAGCAGTCAAGCTGGTCGGAGTCACTTCGATCTCCGCTGTAGTAGTTACTTCTCCTGCCTTAATTTTCAATTCCGGAGTCGTATAACAATCTGGTAAAAGTTCATAAGAAGTACCATTCTGCCGATTATAGGTAACGAGTAAATCCGGGTCGGCTTCATAGGTAAAGGTCAGCTCCATATCTTTATTCTCGAAAGGCAAGTCTATGACCAAAGGAACAGTGACTTTATCCATATTGACATTCCGCCACGGATCACAGCTTACCTCTATCAAACTCCCTCTTCCGCGTAAATTTGCCTGAGGTGTATTCAGCCGGATCGCCAGCAACAGGTAATCTTTATCGGTATTGACCTCTACCCCCTCGGTCAGGCTCTTGATCCGTACCGGATAAACGTACTTCACTTCTTCATCTTTCGGAATCAGTGTTCGAAGAGTAGTCATATCGAAAGTCAGTTGTGTACCTCCCAAGGTGGCGTCGGCAGCCAGACTCAGGCGTTTTTGCCCCAAAGTACCGACATGCTCAGGTAATACTTCGAAATCCAGTCCCTCCTGAGTCAGCTCCTGATAATCGGTCAGTACTGTCGGATCATACGACAATTCTACTTCGGCGGCATTATCGTAATAACCGCTCTTATCCACATATACATCCCATACCAAAGATTCTTCGCCCAGATCGTATATTTCTTGCAGGTTGTAACCACTCACTCCCAGATAAAGTTTGGAAGGATAGAGCTTCAGATTCGACTCGTCGATTTCTCCGCACGAAGCCAATAAAGAAGCGACAAAACAAAGAATTAAATATTTGATTTTCATCTTTTTTCGTTTAGAGGTTAAACATTACCAACCGGGATTCTGTTTCAGATCCGGATTCTTCATAATAGCAGTCTGTGGAATCGGCTGTAAATACTGTCTTTCGAGGAAAACACGGGTTTCGAAAGCCGTACGCTGATAATATTCGGAACGCAAAGCATTCTTAGAGGATATGTTTACATTCATACCGTAGGTTTTCCCATGATTGGTCTCCGTTGCAATCTTCCAGCGATTAGCATCGAACCAGCGGATATTTTCGAAAGCAAATTCCACCTGACGTTCCCGATGGATCAGGTCACGTGCCAGATTCTGGTCGCTTTTTACATCCGGATATACGGTCTCGATATCCGGCACACCACCCCGGTTACGCACGGCATTCCAATAGCCCAATACCTCGTCGTCCAACTCACCCAGCTCAATCTTTGCTTCCACATAATTCAGTAAAATCTCGGCATAGCGGAAATTCGACCAACTCCGTTCAAAATTCAGATTGTAGGGATTCAGGGTCGATCCCGGATGAACGAATTTAGTAATCAAATACCCGGTACGGTTATAGTCCGAACTATTACTGCCGTCTGTTCCGTATTTATTGATATACACCGGTTTATCGGTTACCGTATTCGGCCATACCCCTTCGTTATAGAATATACTGGCATAAAAACGGGGTTCCCGGTTTTTATACATATTGAACATCTCGCTGGTAAAACCTTTGTAGTCCAAATCAAAAGTAGGTACGGTAAAAGTGGAAAAGCCGGATTCTGTATAACCGGATTCCTCGTCGATCACCGGCGAACCGTCGTTGTTATAGCCGGTAATCGGATAACGCCCGTTTTCCATGGCATAAGCGTCTACCTGGAACTGAGTGGCACAATTGGTGGCATGCCCATTCAGGAAACGATCTCCGTTCGGAGCAGGTCCTTGTTCCAGTAAATAAACGTAATACGTATTGTTTGCTCCGGGAAATTCGGCATCGATCAATTCACTGTTCCAAGCCTCGATAAATACTCTTTTATAGGTTTTCCCTTTTGCATTCTCTTCATCCGAACCGGTCAACAGCTGATGAGGCAGGGAACCGTCTTCACACATATCGATGAAGTTCTTGGCAGCATTGGCAGCCACTCTCCATTTTTCCGGATCTTTGGTTGTCGGGAATAAAGCCGTTCCGTCTTTTTTCTTTACCGATGAAAAATAAGCATTACCGTTAAATAAGGGACTTGCCGTATAAAGCAATAAACGGGAACGATAGGCCAGGGCAGCACCACGGGTCGGTTTACCTTTGTAAGTATCTCCCTGAGTCGGTGGCAACTCGTAAGCCACAGCTTCCAACTCATCACAAATCCACTTCACACAATCTTCCCAGGAGTCTCTTTCCCGATAAATCGTGGAATTTACATCGATAATCTCATTTTTCACCAACACGATAGGTCCATAAATCATAGCCAACCAATAATGACACATCACATTGATATATCTGGCTTCGGCAGTCCAGGCTTCCAGTTCGCCATCTTCCAATTCTTTACATTCTCCCACATGTTCGAGGAATACGTTGGTTTCCCGGATTCCGCGATAAAGAGGAGTCCAGAAGTTAAGAGAAGGATTGGAGGCCGACAAAGTACCGTTCTGCATAAAAGCATACACCCGAACAGCACCCCATTCCGCCTCATCGCTGGCAGGTACAAAAGGCCAGCCATACATCGGCGGAACGATACATACCGCATCATACTGTTCCGGCAAGTAAGCATAAGCATTGGCCAGATATTGCTCGGTAGTGCTACGTTTAGCGAATACCCCCTCGATCGTTTGCATATCGTCGGGCTCTTTATCCAGGTACGAATCACACGAAACGGTCAGAAAAGCCAAACCGACAGCGATATAAAAAAGTATTTTTGATTTCATAATCTTCATGTTTTAGGTTAGAAGTTAATGTTCACGCCGAAATTAGCGGTACGCATCAAAGGATAACCACGTCCGTCCGTTGAATTGATTTCCGGATCCCAGAGTTTCACATCCTTGGCAAAAGTGAGGAGATTCGTACCGGAAACGAAGAAACGCACTGTTTTCAAACGCAATTTTTGAGTCACCGATTTCGGTAAAGTATACCCGAGTTCAGCAGTTTTCAAACGCAGGAAAGCTCCGCTGCGTTGCCACCAGGTGGAATTTTTATAGTTGCTCCCATGCCATCCTTCATCATACAAGAGAGGGATTTCTGCATCGAAATTCTGTTTGGCCGGATCGAAATATTTATCTTTCAAATCATCCAGAAAACCTGTCCGTCCGATATTCGGATAATTGAACGGGAAATAGGCATCTCCCAGGAAAAAAGTCGTCCGGGCCACCCCCTGGAAAAACAACGATAAATCGAATCCTTTGTAATTCATACTTACTCCCATACCGTATACAATTTCCGGTACATCGGAATAACCGATAGGCACTTCGTCGGCATCGTCGATTACGCCGTCTCCATTGATATCTTTATATTTGATGTCTCCGGGTTTGAGGTAGGAAGTACCGAACTGGGAAGGGCTATTGGCAATCTCCGTTTCATCTTTAAACAATCCGAGTGCTATGAGACCGAATTGCTGGCCATATTTTTGTCCGTTCCGGTTCCGGTATTTATCGATATAATCGGGTTGATCGTTATCGATTTGTTTGTTGCGGGCATACGTAAAGGTTCCCCGGGCCGACAAGAAAAACTCACCGAAACTTTTATCGAATTCGAGCGTTGCATCGATTCCCTGATTCTGCATCTTTCCGACATTGGACCACGGCATGGTAGATACCCCGACATAATCGGGTAACGACTGCCGTTGAACAAAAATACCTTTCCGTCTTTCGTAAAAATAATCGGCCTGTAAACGTAAAGCATTGAATAAAGACAATTCAAAACCGACATTTGTTTTGGTAGATACTTCCCACGACACATCCTCATTGGCATACTCTCCGACAGCAGTACCTCCGGTATAGGTATGGGAAGTACCCCAATACGTTCCGTAAGCTCCGACAATCGTAGGCAAATACACGAAACGCCGTCCTCCTCCGATTTCGTCGTTACCACTCTGACCGATAGAAGCTTTCAATTTCAACATATCGATGATATGGGTTACACCACCCATGAATTTTTCATTCGAAACAATCCAGCCGATAGCACCTGCCGGAAAGAAACCGAAACGATTACCGCTGGCAAAGTTCTCCGATCCGTTATACCCGAAATTTCCTTCGATAAAATACCGGTCGTCGTAAGAATAAGTCACTCGTCCGGCAAGCCCCTGATCCCGGTAAGGCAAAGCGTCGATAGAAGAACCGGCAGCTACCTGATAATTCCGCTGGTTGTATAAAAAGAGTGCTCCAACCCGATGTTTCCCGAACAGCCGGTCGTAGTTGATACGTCCTTCCAAATATAAAGCGCGTTCTCCATTCGCATAAGAAGTATAGCTTAACGTATTTGAACCTAACGACTTTTCCTCGTATACCAAATTATTATCATCATCTCTCATCCGGGCGTACCAGGTATGAGGCGAACCTCCCCGCAAAATCTGATTCCAGGAATTGGCATCGAATGAAAATTTAATTTCAGCCTTCAACCCTTCGGTCACCAATTTCGAAAAATCCTGTTCCAGAGCTATCATGGCGTTTATCTTAGTCCACCAGTTATCGTTATACCCTGCCTGAGTCAAAGTATTATAAGGATTCGGAACTGCCTCCCCGTATTCGGCATAACGAACAGCCCCATCCTCATCCCGATCGGGATAAAATAAAGGCATCACGTTCGGAGAAGTATTCATCGCATCGTTAAATATCGAGCTAATACTGTTGTATGGCTGATGTTTGGTCTCCATACTTCCACCGATATTCAGTTTCAGAATCGTAGTGGGATGAAGGTTTACATCCACATTAGAAGTGAAATTATAGCGTTTGTAATTGATCCTGGAATCCCATTCATGTTCGGGATCACTGATAAACAAACCGTTTTCGTTAAAGAAAGCGCCTGAAATATAATAACGGGCAATACTCCCCCCACCGGTGACATTCAGATTCACCCGTTGTTGAGTAGTATGATTTTTCATTAAAGCATCCAACCAATCGATATCGGGATACAAATAGGGATCACTGTGATCTTTGTATTTTTGAATTTCTTCAGGAGTATACAGAGGAGTCTTATCGTGAGAAGTACGGGCTACATTATACATCTCGGCCCAGGTAGCCGAGTTCGCCATTTTGGGCACTTTGGTAGGTGTAAGGATACCGACCTGTGCTTTCACGTTGATATCAGGTCGTCCCTCTTTTCCCCGCCGGGTATTCACGATGATCACCCCGTTCGCTCCCCGCACTCCGTAGACGGCTGTTGCCGTAGCATCTTTCAGGATAGAAAAAGATTCGATATCTTCGGGGTCCAGCAAGTCGAGACTTCTTTCCACTCCATCGACCAGGATCAACGGGTCTTTGTTGGCACCGAAAGTACTGATTCCCCGGATCCAGAACTCGGAACTTTGCCCGGGTTCACCGCTTCGCTGCACAGCAACCACACCGGCCAGACGCCCCGCCAGACTGTTACTGATCTGTCCCGTCGGTTGTTTCAGTTCAGCCACTCCGACAGTCGTGATCGCTCCGATTACACTCTCTTTACGTTGAGATCCATAACCGACGACAACGGCTTCCTCGATCATTTCACTGGTTTCTTCCAACTGGAAATTAATCACATCTTCTTTTCCCAATACCACTTCCTGGCTTTTATATCCGATAAAAGACACCGAAAGGATTGCATTTCCCTGAGGGCGGTTGAGCGAATAATTTCCGGCAGCATCCGTTGCTGTTCCGCTGGTCGATTCCTTAAACCATACCGTAGCTCCGACAATGGGTTCTCCGGTCTTTTTATCGGTAACCCTTCCTTTCACTACCCGTTTATGTTGCTGTGGCGCTGCCGGCGTATCGCCGGCATAGGCTGTAAAACTACCTGATATACCAAAAAATACCAGAGTCGACATCCCCAATAGCAAACGCAACATGTTTACTTTTAGCATTTTCTTCATAAGACATCATTTAATGGTTTGTAATAAGTAATTGTATGTATAAGAGAGGTTACTTACCCCTTACTCTTCAATCACATTTTATTTCTATCGTATATTGGTCCGTATCTCCTTTCAAATAAGCGATCTGAACCTCATAAACCGGAATATAACGGTAGGTTTTGCTCTCTCCGTCAACGACTTCGATCAAGAGGACGCCATATCCGATCCCTCCTCCCGCACCATTGAACAGAGTGACCGGTGATAAGCTCAACAAGCCGTCGGTCCCCAGTGTTTTTTTCATAAAAGCAGTAACATCGACAGTGTTTTTATACATTTCCTCCCGGTAGATATTGACTGTCGCATATTTCACCGGTTGTCCGTCCCGGGTAATATTCAACACTAAGTTCTTCGGATATTTGGGTTCTTCCAACGGAATGAATCCTTCTTGTCCCCGCACCAGATTTTTATTCCGGTTGATCAGTAATTGTGCATATTCGCTCCAGGAATCTCCCCCCCAGCAAATATTCATCATACAGGTCACCGGGCTGAACAAGGTCCCGCTGATCGGGTTCGTTTTCACTTCCATCGCATAGATATCGGGAACTCCGCGGGCATGCCCTAATTCATGGGCCAGGCATTCGGAAGTTTTGTAAGGGGATAAAATATCGTAGGTAGTGGCCCCGCCGTCAGGTGCTCCTTTATTGTTATCGGAAATGCAAACGACCTCGATCCCCCAGCCGGTCCAATCGCTATGTACCCGTTCATCGGAAAAATCACCGACTTTACCGTCGAACATCACAAGATAAGGATAATCGCCCCGATAGGTCACAGCATGATCCAGGACTTCCTGAGAAGAACAATCGTATACACAAGTTTCGTCGAAGAAAGGGACAAATTCTATATCGGCATCGAAATAGGTGATTCCTTTTTTCCCATGGTAAAGCTCTCTTACTTCTTTAAAACGCTGTTTCAATTTATTGTTTACAACGTTTGCGGAAGAACCGTAAGATTTAAAAGTCGCCCGGTCGAGCATTACTTTTACATCGAAGCTCCATACTTCCCGGCCGGTCTGTTCCCCTCCTCCTTCTTCTCCCGGTTCATCTTTAGGCGTAACCTCGTCTTCTCCGTCACTACTACATCCTGCCACCGCCAGACATAATAATAAACTCAGCCAATAAAAAATTTGTTTACCTTTCATAAAATATATTTGTTAGATTACAAAAAAAACGTTCGATTAAATCAGTCGAAAGTTTATAAAGTTCATAAATTCCCTGGACTCTGCGGGTACTTTGTTAATTGACAATTGTCATTTGACAATTGATAATGTATCTTTAAACCTATGGTTTGTTTTTTATTTGTTTGATAATCAATGATTATCTTCTTTATTCTTGCTCTCATTTTTCTTTTATTTTTCATTCTTTAACGGAAGCGAAGCTTCCAATATCTGTCAATTGTCGGTTATCGTTTGTCCATTTTTCTTCTGGCGGATTTTCGCCAAAAGAATCGAACGTTTTTTAAGTTAACAGATGCCATACATTAAATAAATCTCTATAATTTTAATAACTATTCACACTTTCAGATACGACTTATGCTTTTTGCTGTAGAAACTACTTCAAAAAGCACCAGTCGTTAAAAATGTATTAAAATGTCGTTTGTTCCGTACGACAAATGATCTCGTTCTGCAAATCTTCGCCCAGGTCGTTGAAATAATCACTATATCCGGCAACCCGGACAATCAGATCCCTGTAGTCTTCGGGATGTTTCTGAGCTTCCCGGAGCGTATCGGCATCGACCACATTAAACTGGATATGATGCCCGTCCATCCGGAAATAAGCCCGGATCAGATGTACCAGATTATTACATCCTTCTTCGGTTGAAAGAAGCGAAGGAGTAAATTTCTGATTCAGTAACGTCCCGCCGGTTTTGATATGATCGATTTTGGCGGCAGAACGGATGACTGCCGTCGGTCCGTTCGTATCGGCCCCCTGGACCGGAGAGATGCCTTCCGACAGCACTTTCCAGGCATTCCGTCCATCCGGAGTAGCTCCGGTCACTTTACCGAAATAAACATGACAGGTAGTAGGCAACATATTTACCCGATAGTCCGCCCCCCGGGGAGATTTATGTCCCGACAAAACATCATAGTACATGTCGAACACCTGTACCTCCTGCTCGTCGGCATAATCATCATCGTTACCGTATTTCGGAGTATGATACACCAACTGATACTGCAACTCTTCGAACCCTTTGAAATCGTTCGCCAAAGCTTTCTCCATAGTCTCCATCGCGATGGTCTTTTTATCATACACATGATAGCGTAAAGCGGTCAGCATATCCGTAATGCTACCCAGGCCCACCCCTTGCACATAGCTACTGTTGTAACGGGCGCCACCACACATATAATCTTTTCCGTTCCGGATACAATCTTCGATCAGTACGGACAAGAAAGGTACCGGCATATATTTCATAAATATGCGTTCGATGATATTGTTACCGGTCAGTTTGATCCGCATAAAATGTTGTACCTGTGCTTTATAGGCTGCAAACAATTCCTCATAGGTCCGATAATCTGTAGCTGTCCCGGTTTTCAGACCGATCTGTTTGCCGGTCCGCTTATCGAATCCGTCGTTCAGGGTCAATTCCAGAATTTTCGGCAGATTAAAATAGCCGGTAAGGATATAAGCTTCGGTACCGAAAGCCCCGGTTTCCACACATCCCGAGCACCCGCCGTTCCGGGCATCGCGGACATCTTTTCCCGCCCGCAACATTTCCTGTACCAAAGCATCCGTATTGAACACCGACGGTTGACCGAAGCCGGTTTTGATGATTTCGACAGCAGCCCGGATAAAACGGTCCGGATTTTTCTTACTGACCTGAATCATCGAACTGGGTTGCAGTAAACGCATCTCCCGGATTACATCCAGCAGGATATACGACATCTCGTTCACCCCGTCGCTACCGTCTTCCTTCACCCCTCCGACATTGATCAGACAAAAATCGGTATAAGTATTACTTTCTTCAGCCGTAACCCCCACTTTGGGCGGAGAAGGATGGTTGTTGAATTTCACCCAGAAAGACTGCAACATTTCGTATACTTCTTCCTGAGTGACCGTCCCCTCTTCCAGCTGTTTTTTATACAGCGGATACAGGCTCTGATCCAAACGTCCGGGATTGAAAGAGTCCCAGGGATTCAATTCGGTAACCACACCCAAATGGATAAACCAATAATGTTGTAATGCCTCATGAACGGTTGTCGGAGCATGAGCCGGTACCCGACGACAAATCGCAGCCATTTTCTCCAGCTCTTTCTTTCTCACCGGGTCTTTTTCTTCAGCCGCCAGCTCTTCCAGGCGTTCGGCATACCGTTCGGCATAGCGGATCATTGCATCACAAACGATATCCATCGCCCTCAGCTCGTCGCGTTTATCCACGCCTTCCGGATCGTTTACCAGGTCGGTCTTAGCCAGACTTTCGGCTATTTCTTCTTTCAAATCCAACAACCCGGTACGAAACATCTTTATCCCTAAAGCCGTATGTCCCGGCGCCCTTTGTTCCTGAAATTCCGTAAATACACCGGCAGTATAAGCCTCTTTCCACTCCTGTGGCAAATTCTGAAATATCCGGTCGCGATTACTTTTCCCTTTCCAGTAGGGAATAATGATATCCCGGTAAGCAGCCCGGGTAGTTTCATCGGATTTAAAGGATACTTTCGGGCGATCGTTCAATATCTCGAGATCTTGTAACGAGTGGATACAGATTTCGGGATAAGTCGGAGTAGCCTTCGGGGCCGGTCCCCGCTCGCCGACAATCAATTCACCCTCATTCACACAAATATACTTATGTTCCAGGATATATTTAAACGCTAAAGCCCGTTGAACCGGTACCGGTTCGGCATCGGCCATCCCCGATTGATAAAATTCAGTAATCAGTAAAGCTCTTTCCGCCGAGATCCGATTCTCAGCATTCAGACTCTGCTCACGCAGTTTTCTGATTCGTTCGGTCATTTTCATAATAAGTATGGTTTTGATTTATAGTTTTTTAACAGGTTATATCCGAAAGCCTTGTTCCCTGAACATTTCCCGGATATCTTTCAGGTCTTCCTCTTTCAGGCCCGGAAGATCTCCCATTTCCCAATCCATACCGAGCCGTTTGTATTTATCTGCCCCCGTACGGTGGAAAGGGAGCAGATTCACCTCTTTCAAAACAGGCATCGTCTGTAAAAAACGAATCGTCTCCTGCACACTCTTCTTATCGTCGTTAAAACCGGGAATAACAGGTATCCGGACAATCACTCCGGCACCCTGTCCGGCAATTTTCCTCAGATGTTCACACGCCTCCCGGAATCCTTTACCGATGTACGCTTCGAACTTTTGAGGATCGGCAGTTTTTACGTCGTAAAGAAACAAATCCGTATACCGGCATATTTCTTCTAAATATGCTCCGGAAGCCACTCCGGCCGTATCGATACAGGTATGGATACGACGGGCCTTACAAGCTTTGAGACATTCCAACAGAAAAACCGGTTGCAACAAAGGTTCTCCTCCTGAAAAAGTAACGCCTCCTCCCGATTCTTCGAAAAACACCGCATCTTTAGCTATCTCTTCGACTAATTCATCGACCGAAATCCCGTAGCCCACCTTCCGGATTTCTTCGAATTCACGGTCTCCTAATTTCCGGACTTGTTTCATCGACACAGTTCCCACAGCCTGACTTTCCGGGTTATGACACCAACGACAATGCAAACGACACCCTTTCAAGAAAACAGTCGTTCGTATTCCCGGCCCGTCATGAATCGCATAACGCTTGATATCGAATATATTTCCACGCATGACGAAATAAATTTAGAATAATAAAATTTATCTCACTCTCAAGATAAAAAAAACACAGAGAAAAATTGTCCTTCGGATTCAGGATAAAGAAAAGAATCCGCTAATATAACCAGCATTCAAAAAGTCCTTTGTAGGAACGGTTCTGCAATATGCGAATTTCATTTAGCATAATCATCGAATAAACATCTCAAAGATAAAAACATTTTTTTATAAAACAAAAATATAAGTATCGAAAATACACTTCAAATGATAATTTTTTTAAATTTGAAGCAAAAAAAGGAAACCGCCAGAGGGGCATGTGCTACATCACTATTAACCAAATGATTATGAAAACGTTTGTCTTTATCTTATTCTTTCTATCGCTCGCTTCACTCTCCCCGACCTTCGGCATTCCTTCCCAATTTCGCCATTATACGGTTGAAAACGGCTTATCGAGTAATGCTGTACAATGTTTGTTGCAGGACCGGACAGGATATATCTGGTGTGGCACTTCAGACGGTCTGAATCGCTTCGATTCGCGCCATTTCAAAACTTTCCGGCATATTCCCGGCGACACGGCTTCTTTAGGCAATAATGTCATTCATTCTTTATTCGAGGATTCGAAAGGTAATCTTTGGATCGGTACTGAGAACGGTGTTTTCCGCTACCGGGTATCCGAAGAAAAATTTTCGACCTTTCATCTACCGGATATCCCGGACCGGCTTTCTCAAAAAATCATCTACTCGATCAAGGAAGACCAATTGGGAAAAATCTGGATATCGGTTTATGGAAGCGGTGTTTTCCGCTACAATCCTTCGGACGGCAAGATCAAACATTACAGTCACGACATCAACGATGAAAAGAGTCTTATTTCCAATCTGACCACCAAAATTCTGATCGACCACACCGGAGAAGTATGGATAGCCACTCATGATCAGGGAGTATGTAAATACGATCCCTTCACCGACTCTTTTTTCCGGATCGATGCTACAGATAAACAAAAAGGATATACAGCCCGTTACATTTACGCCCTATGTGAAGATTCTTTCGGAAATATCTGGTTGTGTGACAACGGACTTTTCAAATACGATAAAACAACCCGCAACTGTACGGCCTGCCTCCCTCCTGCTGACGAACCGATAACCTATATCCATTTTATTACCGAAATACAACCGGGTATATTGCTCATCGGTTCCAATAGCGGACTGACACAATATAATCTGGCAGAGAACACTTTTTCTACGATCGGATACAATGTTCTTTTTCCGCAAGGATTAAATGACGGGATTGTCTATTCGATTCTGAAAGACCGGGAAGGAGGTATCTGGGTGGGAACGAACGCCGGAGGTATCAATTATCTTACGCCGGGTACCGATTGGTTCAATACGTTCTGCTATACACCGGGCAAAACAAGTGCCCCGGGGAAAGTCATCAATTCTTTTTGTGAAAACACCGACGGGACGATATGGATCGGAACAGATAATAAAGGGCTTTGGAACTACAACCCACACGACCAATCTTTCACTCCGGTATACTTAGACGCCAAAAATCCGGACCTCAGCGTGCACGCCTTATATTGCGACCACCATGAATTATGGGTCGGGACTTATGCTCACGGTGTGTACCGGTTAAATTCAGCTACCGGTAAAGTGACCAACTATTCGGATAAAAATATCAAGGGCTTGAATCCGGGCAGTGTATACGCTATATACAAAGACAGCTCGGGCAGGCTCTGGTTCGGTACCCAAACCGGCATCCTATATTACGATATCTTCAGCAATTCGTTCGTTACTATCGCCGATCTGGGATACAACAGCTACATCACCGACATCACCGAAGACGCCAACCACACGATCTGGTTTGCTTCGCAAGGCAAAGGATTGATCAGCTATGACCTGAAAACCAGTACCCTCAAATTTCATTCCAACGATCAGACCGGTTTACCACAATCTATCGTGTGCCTGTGCAGCGATCAGGGCAAGTTAAGGATCGGTACGGGCGGATACGGACTTTATACCTACAATCCGGCCGACCATAGTTTTACCCGTCATCCCGATCCGTTATTTCGTACCCATACCACCATACAGACGATCATATCCAGTTATAATGAATTGTGGATCACGACCAATGCCGGTTTACTCCGGTTCAATACTTTGGATGAAACCATCAGCTATTACAATCAGGAAGACGGGCTCGTCTGCCTTCCGTTTACCAACCAGGCCGGCCTGCAAACTTCCGGCGGTCAGATCTATATCGGCGGCAGCAATGGGTTCAATGTCTTCCATCCGCAAAGTATCCGCAAGAATGAAGTGATTCCCCATATTGTTTTTACGGCCTTCCGGCTTTTCAATCAGGATGTAACAATCGGCGGACATTCGGTTCTGCAAGCTCAGATCGACCGTCAGCGCTCGGTCATTCTCCCTCACAACGAAGCCGTTTTCTCTATCGAATTTGTAACGACCAGCTATTGTGCCCCGAGTAAAAACAAATACAAATACATGTTGAAAGGTTTCGATAAAACCTGGAACAACACGGACAATCAAAACAACATAGCCACCTACACCAACCTATCCCCGGGGAATTATACCTTCCAGGTGATGGCCTGTAATAACGACGAGGTATGGAATCCCGAAAAAGCAGAAATCCGGATTACAATTCTTCCACCCTGGTGGTTGTCGAACGGTATGTTAGTCGTTTACGGTATCCTGATCGTTTTAGCGATCGCTTTAGGGTATGCACTTTTATTACAACGGACCAACCGACGCCACCGTAATAAGATCGCAGCCTTGCATCACGAGAACGAACGCAAACTGTTCGATGCTAAAATCGGATTTTTCACTCATATTACCCATGAAATCCGTACTCCGGTAACGCTGATCCTGGCCCCCGTAGAAGAGATCATGCGTCAAAAAAACATCCCGGAGGAAATCAGGGACGACCTGGAAGTCGTCAAACGCAACAGCGAACGGTTACTGGACCTGGTGAATCAGATTCTGGATTTTACGAAAGCCGAACAAGAAGCTTTTTCCTCCCAAAACACCTGGTTCGACATCGATGATCTGGTGGAAAAAACTGTACAGCGTTTTACATCTGCAGCTCAGCAAAAGGGGATACAGCTCTCCCACGATACTCCACAACCGATCCGGATTTGCACCGACCGGGAAGCACTGACCAAAGTGTTGAGTAACCTGCTGACCAATGCCATGAAATTTACCAAAGACCGTATTCTGGTCTCCCTCACTGAAAATCCTGAAGCACATACGGTAACGATCTCTGTCGAAGACAACGGTACGGGAATCAAACCTACGGAGAAAGAAAAAATATTCAACCTCTTTTACCAATCGGCCAATAAACCCCAACTCCCGAACAAAGGTTTCGGTATCGGGCTAGCCATCGTCAGTCTGTTGGTGAAACGAATGATGGGAAAGATAGAAGTGGAAAGCGAAGAAAACCGGTTTACCCGTTTCCGGATCACGCTTCCCCAGGACGAACAAAACGACCTTTCTATTTCTGTAACCTCTCCGGATAAAACAGCAGCACTCCGGGAAGTAAAAACTGAGGATCCGATCGAACCTGCCGGAACAGAAAAAACCGACAAAGATGGGAAAAAGGCCGGAACCGTACTGATTGTCGAAGATAACGAAGAGTTTATTTCTTATCTCACCCGTGTCATCGGACAACGATATCATATCCACACGGCCGGAAATGGCGAAGAAGCATTGAAATCACTGGAAAATCTGAAGCCGGACATTATCATTAGCGACGTCATGATGCCGGTAATGGATGGAATAGAATTATGCAAACGAATAAAAAGAGACATCAATCTAAGTCATATCCCGGTAATCCTGCTCACGGCACGCACGGATACAGCAAGCAAAATCGCCGGCCTGGAAAACGGAGCGGATGTCTATATCGAGAAACCGGTATCTGTGAGCTATCTGTATGCACAAATGGTCAGTCTGCTGGAAAACCGGAACAAACTGCGTTGTCTTTTTTCAGAGAAACCTTTCACCCCGATCAATACCCTGACCGAAACACAGGCCGACGAAAAATGGTTTAACCGTTTGAACGAGATCATCCAGGAGAATATCTCGAATACAGAATTTTCCGTCGACCAACTCACCCGAAGTGTCAATATGAGCCGTACCCTTCTGTATGCCAAAGTAAAGGCAGTAACCGGTTTGACCCCGAATGAATTTATCCGGTTGGTACGCCTGCGTAAAGCAGCGGAATATCTGGCCGGAAACGAATATAAGATCAACGAGATCTGTTATATGGTCGGCTTTAACAGTCCCTCCTACTTTGCCAAATGTTTCCAAAATCAATTCGGCGTATTACCCAAAGATTTTATCAATAACACCAACTGACCAAACCCAATATCTACTTATAAAACCATACGATTATGTTCAACAAAGAGACTTACATTCAGAGACGTAACAGGCTGAAGAAAGAAATCGGTAAAGGGATTTTACTATTTCTCGGCAACAATGAAAGCGGTATGAATTATGCCGACAACACGTATCATTTCCGTCAGGATTCGACTTTTTTATATTTTTTCGGTTCGGATTATGCCGGTCTTTCGGCTCTGATCGATATCGATGAAGACCGGGAAATTATTTTCGGGGATGAACTGACCATCGACGATATCGTCTGGATGGGCACCCAACCCACGATACGGGAAAAGAGTGCTTCAGTAGGCATCACAGCAACCGCTCCGACCGCCCAGCTGAGCGATTATTTAAATAAAGCGGTACAGCAGGGACGTCGTATCCATTATCTGCCTCCTTACCGGGGTGAACATCAGGTCACCCTACTCCGTTTACTGGGGATTGCCCCTGAAGCGCAAGTTGCCGGAGCCTCTACCGAACTGATCCGGGCTGTAGTCGGCCAACGAAACTACAAATCGGCCGAGGAGATCAGGGAGATAGAAGAAGCAGTAAATATCTCCGCCGATATGCACATCCGGGCGATGCAACTTGTCCGGCCGGGGATGAAAGAATGTGAAATAGCAGCAGCAGTGACAGAAGTCGCTTTACAAAATGGCGGACAATTGTCTTTCCCGGTGATTGCCACCATTAACGGGCAAACCCTCCATAATCATTATCACGGTAATATCCTCCACGAAGGGCAGTTGTTATTGTTGGATGCAGGAGCGGAAAACGGCATGCACTATTCCGGCGACCTCTCGTCGACCATTCCGGTAAGTAAACATTTTACAGAACAGCAGAAAACCATCTATCAAATCGCTTTACAAGCCCATCAGGCCGCAGTTGCCGCCCTAAGACCGGGCATTCCGTTCAAAGAGGTCCATCTGATTGCCGCCCGTACGATTGCAGAAGGGATGAAATCGATCGGCCTGATGAAAGGAGATCCCGACGAAGCAGCCCGTTCGGGTGCTTATGCGTTGTTCTTTCCCTGCGGACTCGGCCACATGATGGGACTCGATGTTCACGACATGGAGAATTTAGGCGAAGTATGGGTAGGATATAACGGACAACCCAAAAGTACACAGTTCGGTTTCAAATCGCTCCGTCTGGCCCGCCCCCTGGAACCCGGTTTTGTCTTTACCATAGAACCCGGCATCTATTTTATTCCTGAGCTCATCGACTATTGGAGAAGTGAAAAACGGTTCTGCGAATTTATCCAATACGACAAATTGGAACCCTGGAAAGGTTTCAGTGGCATCCGTAACGAAGAAGACTACCTGATCACTCCCGACGGAGCACGCCGGCTCGGCAAATATAAACCGATGACCATCGGGGAGGTGGAAGGAATGAAGTAGGATTGGCGCACTGCGCCAATCAATAAAGTCTGATCCACTCATACCCATTCCCTGTCTGATCCATATAACGGATAAAATCTTCCGTCTTTATAGCCAGAGAAGCCCGGTTATCATTCGGATGAAACGACAATTTCCGGGCTTGTTTCAAATTTTCATCGAGGAAAACATAGACATGGTGTTCCGTATCGTTCACTAATCCGAAAGGGCTGACAGATCCCGGCTTCAACCCCAGGTATTTCTCCATCCGTTTTTCCGAAGCAAAACTTAATTTCCCTTGTTTTAATAGTTGTTCCAGATCATGAATCGCCAGATTCCGATCACAATGAAAAATAACCAGGTAATGCCGGTTTCCCTTATGATTCCTGAAAAACAAATTCTTACAATGTGTACTGTCCAAATTTTTCCAATATTGGCGGGCAATCTCGATCGTAGGTGCCTCAGGATGTTCCAGATAATCGAATTCAATACCCAAAGCTTTCAATGTCTCATACACTTTCTCCTGTCCAATCATCATCTCATTTTATTTTATTTTTTTCATCTCTCTTCTTTTCCCCTCCTCCATTTTCCCCAAACCTTCAACTTTTAGCTTTTTACTTTTTACCTTTCCCCCTATACCACCTCCCCTGCCACTCTCCTCTCTCGCGCAATCTCTTCTCCAGTTTAGCCACAAACTCATAATTCTTTATCCCCCATTTCGGAGCGATCAGATATTCTTCGGGTGATTGATTGACAAAACGTTCCAGATAAACATCCGGCCGGATATGTCCGATCACGTCCACTACAAAATCGAGGTATTCTTCATAACTATACAACCTGAAAACCTCCGGATGCCGAAGATATTGTTCGGCCATCGCCGTTCCCCGGACAATCTGCAACTGATGTAGCTTCAATACCTGAATCGGCAGATCGCACAAACGGACCGCCCCCTCCAACATAGACTCCCGGCTCTCTCCGGGTAAGCCGAAAATCAAATGAGCTCCTATCCGGATACCTCTCTCAGCCGTTTTCCGTATCGCTTCCTCAGCTTCGGCAAAAGTATGTCCCCGGTTGACCGTTCGCAAAACTTCATCATTTGCAGATTCGACTCCATACTCTACACAAACATAACAACGCCGGGACAATCCGGCAATATAATCCAATACGTCATCGGTCACAGCATCCGGACGGGTAGCGATCACCAATCCTACTACATCGGGACAATCCAATGCCTCCTCATACTTTTGCCGTAACTCTTCCAAAGGAGCATAGGTATTCGAATAAGCCTGAAAATAAGCCAGATACTTCTGACCGATATACTTTCGGGCAAAAAAGGCCCTTCCCTCCCCGATCTGTCGGGATATCCCCGACACAGCCCGGCAATAACCCGGATTAAAACTCTCATTATTACAAAACGTACAACCACCGGTCCCTTTTTTCCCATCCCGGTTCGGACAAGTAAATCCACCGTCGATAGACAATTTTTGCACCCGTTCTCCAAATAATTCTTTGAAATAAGCGGGGTAATCATTGTACCGTTTCCGACTCTCTGTTGGCTTCATGCATTTTCTCTTTAGCAGAACAAAAATATCATTTTATTTCTTAATTTTGTTCCCGTAACCACAAACAATAAATGATGAAAACAATCTGCACGGGCATGTTCACGATCATGCTGGTCCTTCTTTTCCGTCCCGTCGGAGCTCAAACCGAAGATGCTTTTCCTTCATACATCGAACAATGTTTCAACAACTATTTCAATTTCAACCCCCAGGAAAAAATTTATCTACATACCGATAAACCGACCTACTCTGCCGGCGAAAATATCTGGTTCAGAGCCTACTGCGTAGATGCCAGCTATCATATCCCGACCCAATTAAGTAAATTTATCTACCTCGAACTCATCAACCGTCAGGATTCGATTTTAAAACGTATCCAAATAAAACAGACCGATTCTTGTTTTTATGGCAATTTGACGATTCCATCCACCACCCCTCCGGGAGAGTATTGCCTGCGTGTCTTTACCAACTGGATGCAAAATAACGAAGAAGATTTTTTCTTCAAAAAAAATATACAGATCGTCAGTACAGTGAATGAAGTAAACATTCACACGGCAAGCAGCCGTCAGGACAATGCAATCCGGACGACGCTCACCCTAATCGATAATGCCGGCAAACCTTATGTTCATCAACGTCTGAAAATCACGACCTACCGTCATAAACTAGCGGTAAACAAGACTACCTTGAAAACCGATGAACAAGGATCCGCCACTTTACAATATCCGGTCAGCGACAGTATCGACCGGATTCAGGTAGCGTTCCCGACGGACTTGCCTTTTGCTTTTTCAAGAGAAATCCCTTTATTGAATCTTTCCGACGACTTCGACTTTCAATTCTTCCCGGAAGGCGGTAATTTATTAGCGGGCACCACGCAAACCGTCGCCTTTAAGGCACTGGATGCAAACGGACGTTCGATAGCTGCCGAGGGAAAAATTTACAATAGTAAGGAACAGGAAGTCGTTTCTTTTTCAACCTTTCACCGGGGAATGGGAACCCTGGAACTGACCACCCAGCCGGGCGAACGCTACTATGCCCTGGTACATACCGCCACAAACCGGGAAAAAAGAGTCGACTTGCAGATTCCCCAAGCGGAAAATCTGGCCTTGCAGGTTTATCCTCAGGACAACCACCTGATCCTTGCTGTCAAAAAAGGAATTCATTTTCCTGCAGGGAAAACGATTTATATCGTTATGCACTCCAGAGGACGTCTGTTAGGCGTGCTACCGGCAAAAGACGATTTCGTGGGAGCCTTACCCCTGAACTCCCTGCCCGGTGGTACCGTGCAGTTCGTACTAGCCGATGCCGACTCACACATTTACAGCCAGCGTTCTTATTTTATAAAGCCGGATCCGCAACCTGTATTACAACTCCGGACCGATAAAGAAAAATACGACAGACGGGAAAAAGTAAACCTGACACTACAGTTTACAGACATCGGCGAGCACCCCCTCGAAGGCAGTTTTTCCCTCTCTGTTACGGACAATACGATGGTTCCCCGTGACACCCTATCGGACAATATCGTCAGTTATCTGCTCCTGACCTCCGACCTCAAAGGGCACATCGAAGCCCCGGGAAGTTATAGTCGTGAAACTCCCGAACACATCGATCTCCTCATGCTCACTCATGGCTGGACCCGTTATGAGATCGGGAAATTCCTGACTGCCACACCTTCTAAAGCCACTTTCAAGCTTGAACAGGGACAAGAAATCCGGGGAAAAATCACCAATTATAGCAATAAGCCGATGGCGAATGCCAGTGTACAAATCTTTATCCCCGGTGAAAATACATTGGGAGAAGTGAAGTCGAACGAAAACGGAGAATTCATCATCCGGGATCTGGATTTCCCCGATAGTACGATTTTTCTGGTACGTGGCTACAAAGAGAAAGGAGGAAAAATGGTAGATATAACTATCACTCCCCGGCTATTTAAAGATCCCGTCACTCATTTTACAATCCCCCGGGAAAATAAACCACTGGGCAAAGAAGAATTTATGGACCAGTTCAAAGGTAGTTATTTCTACCAGAACGGTGTGAAAGTCTATATTCTCGACGAAGCGGTCGTATTACGTCACCGTCCGGAAAGCGTACAACACAAATACGAAGGCCAATACACAGATATGACGGATTACATCCTGGGCCAGGAAGAATTGAATAAATTCAATACTTCCAGTATCTATCAACTATTATCCCGTCTTCCGGGTGTTATTGTCTCCGGTACCAAAGTGACGATGGCCCGCAACGGAAGTACGCCTCTGTTCATGATCGACGGATTGCCACAGACCGAAGACATGCTGAACGCAGTGATGCCGGAGGATGTGGACAATCTGGGAGTCATCCGCGACGGAGCCCGGCTGACTTTCTTCATGGCCCAAGGCGGTGCCGGCGGTGTGATTGTCATCAATACCAAACATGGCCATTTCACCCCCAAAGCCACTCCAGGGTTGATCAAATTCATTCCTTTAGGTTACTCCGAACCGGATGAATTCTACATGCCCCAATACAACGACCCGGAAATACTCAAAGCTCCCGAAATCGATTACCGCAGCACGATTTATTGGCAACCGGTCGTCCCGATCGATTCATCCGGGCAGACTTCCCTCTCTTTTTTCACTTCCGACATGGCCGGCAGTTATACCATCACCGTCGAAGGATTGGGGAAAAACGGGGAACCGGTATACCGGCAAACGACAATCCGGAGGGAATGATAAAGAGCCAAGAATTCAAAATTGAAAACGTTTGAGTAATAGATCATTATAAAAATAGAAGCCGATTTTTATAATAACAAAAAATATTCTATATTTGCAACTCTGAATACGCAAGCTCGCGTGGCTTTCAGTTTATTGTATATCAATAGTTTATAAAAACAATATCATAATAATAAACCTTCCCTCTCAGGGAAATAAATCAAATCTAACAGAAATATGAGTACGAAGTACGTTTACACATTCGGAGACGGAAAAGCAGAAGGCAAGGCAGACATGAAAAATCTGCTCGGTGGTAAAGGCGCCAACCTGGCGGAGATGAACCTGATCGGCCTGCCTGTACCTGCAGGTTTCACGATTACCACTGAAGTTTGTACACTTTACAACCAGAAAGGTAAAGATGCTGTTGTAAAATTAATAGAAAACGACGTTAAAGCCGGTATTGCACACATGGAAAAAATCATGAATGCAAAATTCGGTTCCAAAGGAGAGGCTTTCCCGTTGATGGTATCCGTACGTTCCGGTGCCCGTGTTTCTATGCCGGGTATGATGGACACCGTGCTGAACCTGGGATTGAATGACGATGCCGTAAAATTACTGGCAGAAAAATCAGGAAATGCCCGTTTTGCCTGGGACTCTTACCGTCGTTTTATTCAGATGTACGGCGATGTTGTAATGGGTGTAGCAGCAGCAAAAGGCGAGCACAATCCGTTCGAAGTTGAAATCGACAAGCTGAAAGAAGCCAAACATATCAAACAAGATACTGAATTTACCGTTGAAGATTTGCAGGTATTGGTCGAAAACTTCAAAAAAGTAGTCAAAACCAAAACCGGCAAAGATTTCCCGACTTGTCCGTGGGAACAGCTGTGGGGAGCCATCTGTGCCGTATTCGATTCATGGATGACCGAACGTGCCGTTCTGTACCGTCAGTTGAACCAGATCCCGGAAGAATGGGGTACTGCTGTTAACGTACAGTCTATGGTTTACGGTAACATGGGTAACAATTCGGCTACCGGTGTTGCTTTCAGCCGTGACGCTGCAACCGGAGAAGACATCTTCAACGGAGAATACCTGATCAATGCACAGGGGGAAGACGTTGTAGCCGGTATCCGTACACCGCAGGAAATCACCATCGAGGGTTCACGCCGTTGGGCTAAACTGCAGGGTATTTCCGAAGAAGAACGTGCTTCCAAATATCCTTCGCTGGAAGAAGCTATGCCTCAGGCTTATGCCGACCTGAACGCTGTACAGGAAAAACTGGAAGACCACTTCCACGATATGCAGGATATGGAATTCACCATCCAGGACGGTAAGCTGTGGATGTTACAGACCCGTAACGGAAAACGTACCGGAGCCGCTATGGTGAAAATGGCTGTCGATATGCTGAAACAAGGTATGATCGATGAAAAAACAGCTTTGTTGCGTCAGGAACCGGCTAAATTGGACGAGCTGCTCCATCCGGTATTCAATAAAGAAGCTCTGAAAAAAGCTCACGTTATTACCAAAGGTCTGCCGGCTTCTCCGGGTGCTGCCTGCGGGCGTGTCGTATTCTTCGCCGACGAAGCCGAAGAATGGAAAAACAGAGGTGAAAAAGTGGTTCTGGTACGCCAGGAAACTTCTCCCGAAGACCTGCGGGGTATGAACGTATCCGAAGGAATCCTGACTGCACGCGGTGGTATGACTTCTCACGCAGCTGTCGTTGCCCGTGGTATGGGTAAATGTTGTGTATCCGGCGCAGGAGATATCGTAGTCGATTATGCCAAACGTAATTTCTCCGTAAACGGAACAATCATCAAAGAAGGAGACTGGATTTCCCTGAACGGTTCTACCGGTGAAGTTTATTTAGGAAAAGTAGAAACAGAAGATGCAACATTGGACGAAGACTTCACAGCCATCATGAACCTGGCTGAAAAATATACCCGTATGTATGTACGTACTAATGCCGATACCCCGAAAGATGCCCGTAAAGCCCGTGACTTCGGAGCCAAAGGTGTCGGACTTTGCCGTACAGAACATATGTTCTTCGAAGGACACCGTATCGACGCTATGCGTGAAATGATCCTGTCCGACACGGTAGAAGGACGCCGCGATGCACTGAACAAGATCCTGCCGATGCAGCGGGGAGACTTCGAAGGTATCCTCGAAGCCATGAACGGACTGGGGGTTACCATCCGTCTGCTCGACCCACCTTTACACGAATTTACTCCGAACGAACCGGCTTCACAACAATATATGGCTCAGAAACTGGGAATTCCGGTAGAACGTATCAAAGAAAAAGTAGATGCTCTGCACGAATTCAACCCGATGCTGGGTCATCGTGGCTGCCGTTTGGGAGTTACCTATCCGGAAATCACCGAAATGCAGGCCCGTGCGATCATCGAAGCTGCTTGTAACCTGAAACTGCGTGGTCTGGATCCTCGTCCGGAAATTATGGTTCCTTTGGTAGGTACTGTGAAAGAACTGAAACAGCAGGCTGAAATCATCAACCGTGTTGCAGCTATGGTATTCGAAGAAAAAGGCGTTAAAGTAGATTACAAAGTAGGTACGATGATCGAAATCCCGCGTGCCGCTATCACCGCAGATCAGATCGCCGAAGTAGCCGAATTCTTCTCATTCGGTACCAACGACCTGACTCAGATGACCTTCGGTTACTCCCGTGACGACGCCGGTAAATTCTTACCGGAATACATCAGGAAAGGTATCCTGAAAACCGATCCGTTCGCTGTATTGGATCAGGAAGGTGTAGGCCGTCTGGTTGAAATGGGTGTGAAACTGGGTCGTAAGACTAATGCAGACCTGAAAGTAGGTATCTGTGGAGAACACGGTGGAGAACCTTCATCCGTCATCTTCTGCGACTCAGTAGGTATGAACTATGTCAGCTGTTCACCGTTCCGCGTGCCCATCGCCCGCGTAGCCGCGGCTCAGGCTGCTATTATGCATGCAGGTAAGTAATAAGAATTTATTACAAGCTTAAATATCAAGAAGGTGTCTGAAAAGGCCACCTTCTTTTTTTGTTATGCCGCTTGTTTATTCTCCCTTTTTCCTGTTTTCGTCATGCGTTACCCAAATCAGACTTTACCCATTCGTCGACCAGCTGATATAGCTCCTGTTGCAGAGTATCCATGCGCAGCATTGTCTTTGAGGGCTTGATATGTCCGGACTTAGTGTATGTCAGAGCATACATCGTCTTTACAAGCTCTCGGGCTTTCTCCAATGTGATTGTCGAGTTTGCGGCCTTTAGCAGACGTTCCATCTCAAGTTGTAGGACATAAACGCAAAAGCAGATGCAGATATGTCCCTCGATACGATTCCTCAGACGATGATACATGGGTCGTATCTGCAGGTCGGTTTTGCTCATGCGGAATACCCGTTCGATAAACCATAAGTTATGGTAGTTGGCAAGGACTTCTTCATCCGGGAGCGTGGCATTGGTTACATAGCCTTTCAAACCATCCCATGCCGCGTCTTTCTCAAAAGTTTCAAGATCGATGCTTATATTCGCCTCTCCTTCAATTCGCAGATATTTGTTGTAGCCTCGATTATTTATGTGCTTCTTAGTGATCTTGCCGGAGGCTACCTTTGCCTGGAGTCGCAAAAGCCCTCTGGTGCGGTTGAAAGCATCTTTCTTCTGGCGCTTTTCTGTAAATGACACAACAATACGTAGTCCGTCGTCTGTCTCGATTGATGCAACCTGACCGTCTGAGAGATTGAGCGCCAAGACTTTCTTCTTGACATTGGCATTCTCGTTTTTAAGCCTTGCTCCAAGTATATACTCATAGCCGGCAGCGACAAGAGCATCAATATTTTTGCGCGACAGCAGGCCCGCGTCGGCCACCGCAATCGGGCTGGGGAATCCGAACTTCTGCTGAGCTCGTTTCAGCAAAGGTATAAACGTTTTCTTTTCCGACAGATCTCCCTGGAATATCTCATAGCTTATCGGCAACCCCTCCCTTGTCACCAACAGTCCGAGAAGAATCTGCGGACAATCAAATTTGCCGTCTTTTAAGTATCCTGTGCGCCTGAGATCATCTTCACCAGCCACCTCGAAATAGAGCGTGGTAATGTCATAGAATACCACATCAATACATCCTCCCATTGCCCTGGCGCCATGCGCAAAAGTAATCTGCTCGATTTTAGATTTGATGTCATCGGCATTGCCCTTTCTTCCACACAACTTGTCAAGATAACGGTAAATCTTGTTCACATCATACGACACTCCATTATATCTCCACAGATAATCAACTGTTTTCAACTTGCTTCCCGGGGCAACGAGACGGCTGAGAACCAATGGACGGAACAGACCTCCTATTGCATCATAGCCTACATGGTCAAACAATCTGCCAAAGACAACCTCCGGCCCGTCCACAGATATTTGGCTATTGGAAAGCTTGCCTATAAAATCCTCCAGATTTTGTTCTGGCGGCTGATTAAAGAGATTGTAATACGTCCCAGTCTGACGCCGGATAAACTCTTGTGCCTGTTCAACCATCCGCTCAATCTCCGACATGTCGCGTGAACTGCCAAAACTCTTTACCAAAACGTTGTTACGACCTCGTTTTTGAAGAACTCGGACGCTCGTTGTGCCTGATTTGTTTTTGGATCGGTTGATAAACATGGCACAAAATTACACTGTGTTACCCAAATCACCAAATCTCAATGAGCTTAATCGCTGATAATCAAACCATAGCTTTTTCACCCTAAAAAAGTGACGAAAACAGGTGCCGTAAAGATGCATACATTGCTTGATTACGATTGTCTGTTGCCTGAGTTCGTAAATATTACAGACGGGAAGAGATCTGACAACAAAGCCACTTTTGACATTGAGATAAAGCCGCACAGCATCGTGGTGGCCGACCGCGGATATTGCGACTACGGCCTCCTAAATCATTGGGACAGCAACAATGTATTCTATGTTGGCCGCCATAAGGACAATATTCGGTACAGGACTATTGAGGAACTGCCCTTACCCAAGCAGCATACCCAAAACGTCCTGATGGATGAAAGCATCGAGTTCGGGCTACCTGCGGCCAAAGAGAAATTCCCCAAAAGGCTGAAGCGTATAGCAGTGTGGAACGATGAGCATGGATTTGTTATTGAGCTTCTTACCAATAATTTTACACTTGCAGCCTCTACGATAGCAAAACTGTATAAGGCGCGATAGAATATCGAGATTTTCTTCCGCAATCTCAAACAACTTCTACGCATCAAGAGCTTTATCGGCAACGCAACGCGGTGGAGATTCAAATCTGGACTGCGATGATCACAATGCTGCTTTTTTCCTGGCTCAAGCACATAGCGCGCTATAAATGGGCGCTGGCCAACCTCGCCTTTCTCGCTTTGGCTCAACACATTTACCAAAATAGACCTATACAAGTGGCTGAACGAGCCCTTTACACCCCCTCCCCAGGATGAAAATCCGGTTTGAGGGGTTTGGTTACGCATTGATTTTGCAGAGTCGTATGACTCAGCAAGTTATCTCCTGCAAAAAAATTATTTAGGACAATATTGATGCTTGGCGCAAATTGTATTTCTTAAGATATTTCTTATTTTTGTAATCTCTTTGAAAGCATACTTTATGGAAGACAAGGAACTATTTGTATTAAAATCATTGTATAAACGAGACTACAACGCATTTCATTATCTTTATGAATCGTATTTCTCTAAAATGGTTTTGTTTGCAGAAAGTTATGTGTACGATGAGGAAGAAGCAAAAGATTTAGTCCAAGATTTATTCTTTTATATTTGGGACCATGCGGATTCTTTGTTGATAAAAACTTCTTTGAAAGCTTATTTATTTACCTCTTTACGAAACCGTTGTCTGAATGCATTGCGTGACCGCAAAATAGTGGATAGTTGTAATGATAAATTACTGGAAGCACAATTGTTTGCTGGGATAAAAGATATCGAGATAAATGAAACTGTTGAAATGCGGTTGCAGAATGCTTTGAATACTTTGCCTGATAAGTGTAGAGAAATTATATTGTTGAAGATAGTTGAAGGTAAAAAAAATAAAGAAATAGCGAACCAATTAGGGTTGGCTGAAACTACAGTTAAAACACAAGTACAACGGGCTTATAGAATTTTAAGAGAACAGTTAATACCTATATTATTGTTTATTAGCTGGCTTCAAAATGGAGGATATTAGTAGTTTTATGTTTGTGTGTATTTGATTACCGTAATGGAGGGTGAGTTATTTGTGTTGCAGAGAAAAAAATATCAAAAATTTTCCAATATTGTCCTAAATAAATTTTGCGTATGAGGCAACTTGCGGAGTCATACGACTCTGCATAATTAATGAGCAATCCCCCCCCTCATGCCGGATTTTCTTCTTCGGGAGGCGGTGTAAAGGGCTCGTTCAACCACTTGTAGAGGTCTATTTGGGGAATGTATTCAGTCGTAGCGAGAAAGGCGAGGTTGGCAAGTGCCCATTTGTAGCGTGCGATATGTTTTAGCCACATAAATAGCAGCATTGTGATCATTGCTGTCCATATCTGAGTCTCTACGGCGTTGCGCGAGATGCCGATAAAGCTCTTGATGCGCAATAGTTGTTTGAGGTTGTGGAAGAAAATTTCGATATTCCATCTTGCCTTATACAGTTTTGCTATCGTAGAGGCTGCAAGCGTGACGTTATTGCTAAGAAGCTCAATTACAAAGCCGTGTTCTTCATCCCATACCGCTATACGCCTTAGCCTTTTGGGGCATTTATCCTTGGCCGTAGGCAGTTCAAACTCTATGATTTCATCCAACAAGACGTTTTGGGCGTGTTTCTCGGGCAATGGCAACTCTTTAATGGTTCTGTGTTGGATATCGTCCTTATGGCGAACCACATAGAATACATTGTTGCTGTCCCAATGGTTTAAAAGTCCATAATCGCAATATCCGCGGTCAGCCACCACAATGCTGTGCGGTTTGATTTCAATGTCAAATGCCGCCTTGTTGTCTGTTCGCTTACCACCTGTAATATTCATAAATTCAGGAAGTAAGCAGTCGTAATCAAGCAATGTGTGCATCTTTACGGCACCCTTTGACGTGGTATAGTGCGCCCAATCGTAAACCGATATGGTCAGCGAGACCAGAGTGGAATCCAGTAATTTGATGGGCATCTTGAACCGGAAGCCTTTGCGCTCCCAAGCCGCCTGCTGTCCGAAATAACGGAACAACATATAGAATAGCTCCTAGAAGACCGAACTGTCTCGGTGTGCATTCTGATAAGCGACTGTCGATTTGGATGGTGCGCGGCTTATGCCGGGATGGTTAAGATTTCCTGTGGCGGATTTTAATCCGTTGGAAATATCACGGACGGAGTCGCAGTTGGAGAACTGACAGAAAATCATGCTCACCAGCTGGATCCAGGTGTTATAGCCCTTGCAATGCTTGTCGGTACCGGCATCGCGAATAATTTTTCTGATGATTTCTTTGGGTAAAAGCGCAATTACCTGCGCAAAAAGTGTTATTTGTGTCATAGGAAGTAGTTGAGTTGTCGCTCACTACTAAGGTAGTCATTTTTCCTTAGTAAACTACTTCCTTTTTTATTTTTCTCAAAAACGTTTAGGACAATATTGAAAATTTTCTTTCCTTATGTACTCCGTTTTTTTTGCTTTTGTGTCTTTATAAAAAAATAACCACAAAAACCATGGACAAGAAGTTTATAAATTGGAGGGTAATTATGCAAAGTCTTTTAGGTAAGTCTACCGGTGTCGATGATGAGCAAGTTGAGGAGTGGTTGCATGAAGATGCCCGGAATCAAGAATATTATGAGAAAGCCAAATATTATTTCGATAATTATTATTCTGGTGAAAAAGAAATACACCAAATTAATATGAAGAAAGCTTGGGATGATTTTTTAGTTTATACAAAAAAATCACGGAATAACATATGGAAAAGATATTTGCAGTATGTAGCCGGTGTTGTAATGTTATTGGGTGTTGGAGTGGCTTTATTATTGTTGGTAGGTAAATCAGAGAAGCCTTCAACAGTTGTTCAAAATCAAATGATAACACCCGGAACAGTAAAGGCTTTGTTGATTTTTCATTCGGGTAGTCAGGTCTCATTAACAGATTCTACTGTTTTTGAACAAGTCGTAGAGCAGCATTCGATGGCAGAAAAAATGGATGAAGAAACCCAAATGGAATATAATACGATTATTGTTCCGCGAGGAGGAGAGTATAGTTTGGCTTTAGCAGATGGTACAAGAATAAAAATAAATTCAGATTCTAAATTGACATTCCCTCATAGATTTATGGGAGAGGAGCGTCGTGTCCGTTTGGAAGGCGAGGCTTTGTTTGATGTGGTAAAAGATAAGGAGCATCCTTTCATTGTGGAAACAGCAAAAGGAAATGTACAAGTGTTAGGAACACTATTTGATATTAATGTTTATCCGGAGGAGGATGTTGTACAGACAACATTGGTCGAGGGTCGGGTTGTCTTTAAGGGGAGGGGGATGTCGCAACATGTGGAATTGTCACCAGGAGAGCAAGTGACATACAATATGAAAAGCGGAGAGTCGCATGTAGAGAAAGTAAATACTAAAGTTTATGTAGGTTGGGCTGAAGGGAAGTGGTTTATAGAAGGGGAACGGCTGGAAGATATAACGAAACAGTTGTCGCGTTGGTATGATGTGGAGTTTTTTTATAAAAATCCTGAAGCAAAGGAACTTGTTTTTACCGGCGATCTGGAAAAGTATGATGATTGTGAAGTGGCCTTGGATATAATATCAATGACCACTAATGTGATGTTCACAATTAGAGATAGAGCCATAATCGTACAAATGAAATAGTATGATTATTTTTACTATAATGACCCTAATAATATGAATCTAAACATCAAAACTAAGCAGGCGTATGAAAAAAAATCGAAACAAAAATTGTTTGGGTGTAATTAAATACTCTAAAAGGAGTATGTTAGTGATGAGATGGATGTGTGTATTCAGTTGTATGTTGTTGTTTCAGATTTCTGCTGTCGCTTATTCTCAAAAGAAAGTGACATTGGATGTAAATGGGATGGAAATGGTGGATGTTATCCAAGAGTTAAGAAAACAGACTGGTTACAAATTCTTTTTCAATCACAATGAGTTGAAAAAAACTGGTAGGGCTTCCGGTAAATTCTTAGAGAAGGATTTGAGTGTTGTATTGGATGAGATATTGGGGAAAACAAATCTGACCTACCGTCAGGAAAGAGGTATCATTATTATTGTTCCCCAAGAAAAATCTGTAGAAGAAAAGAAGGCAAGAGTGGAGATTATAGGTAAGGTTACAGATGAGAAAGGGGAGCCGTTGTCAGGGGTGACAGTTGTCATTAAAGGATTGGGTTTTGGAACTTTAACGGATGCTAACGGAAACTATAAATTAGTAGTTCCCAATGCTCCTGAAAAATTTTCTTTAACGTTTTCTTTTGTTGGTATGAAGACGGTGGAGAAAGCTTATGCGGGGAAAAATGTCATCAATATTGTGTTGCAAGAAGAAACGATAGCATTGGATGATGTTGTCGTGACCGGTATCTACACCCGTAATAAAGAGAGTTTTACTGGTTCTTCGCAGACTTATACGGCAGAAGATTTAAAAATGATTGGTAATCAGAATATTTTGCAGAGCTTGAAAACGCTGGACCCTGCTTTTCATATTTTGGAAAGTAAAGAATATGGTTCGGACCCCAACCGTTTGCCGGATATTGAGATTCGGGGGAAAAGTAGTATTGTGGGATTAAAGGAGGAATATGGTCAGGACCCCAATCAGCCTCTATTCATTCTGGATGGATTTGAGACGACATTGCAGGTTATTATGGACTTGAATATAGATAGAGTTGCATCCGTAACAATTTTGAAGGATGCGGCTTCAACGGCAATATATGGTTCAAAGGCAGCCAATGGAGTTGTAGTTGTCGAAACAAAATCTCCTGCTCGTGGTCAATTGCGTTTGAGTTATAATGGCAATGTGGACATCTCATTTGCCGATTTGACTGATTATAATCTGATGAATGCCGAAGAAAAACTTGAATTCGAGCGATTGTCCGGAACCTTTACAAGTGTATCTGCTATTGAACAGGAACAGTTGACAGGACGTTACAACCGTTTGTTGCGTGATGTAAAGAGAGGGGTGGATTCTTATTGGTTGTCCGAGCCTTTGCGTTTGGGCTTGACTCATAGGCATAACATTTATATGGAAGGAGGCGATAGTCAGATGCGTTATGGATTGGGCGCTAACTATTCCGGTGTTCAAGGTGTGATGAAAAGCTCTATACGTGATATTATGGGACTGTCTCTGGATTTAATCTACCGTAAAAAGGGATTCAACTTTATGAATAAAGTGTCGGTGGATTGGAATAGGAGTGATAATCCTATCGTTTCTTTTTCGGAATATGCCAAAGCGAATCCTTATTATGAGAAGAAATCAGGAAGTACAGACCGTTGGCTAGAAGATTGGCAGGCAGAAAATATAGCAGGCGTTGTTTATCGACAGGTTCAGGTGGCAAATCCAAGTTATAATGATGCTCAAAACAGTTATAATAAGGGAAACTCTTTCAGTGTAAGAAATAATCTTAGTATAGAGGCGCGTCCGATTGATGCATTGAATATTCGGGGAAGAGTGGGAATAACCAAAAGTATTACCGAAACGGAAACATTTACATCACCGAATAATACACAATTCGCCAAAGTTGAGCCTTTACGCAAGGGAAGTTATTTTAGTTCAACAAGTAATTCATTGACATGGAGTGCAGATTTCACCGTGACTTATGGTCAATTATTGGGAGGTAAGCACATGATAAATGTTGCTGTCGGTGCCAATATCCGTGAAAATGATATGAAAACGAAAAGTTTTTCTGCTCAAGGATTCCCTGAAGGCAATTTTACAAGACCCAGTTTTGCCAATAGCTATCCGGAAGGAGGGAAGCCAGGCTATGCGGAGAATAAAAATCGCAATGCCAATTTCTACTTGAATGGAGGTTATGTTTATGATGGACGCTATTTGCTGGATGTCAACCTTCGTTCGGACGGGACTTCTGTATTCGGAGCAAACAAACGTTTTTCTACAACGTGGTCTGTTGGTTTGGCTTGGAATGTTCATAGAGAAAAGTTTATGAAAGATAAGGTATCGTTTATAAATGTTTTGAAGTTAAGAGGATCTGTCGGTAATCCCGGAAACCAGAATTTCAGTTCTTATTCGGCAATTACAACCTATTATTTCAACAACTGGATGTTGAATAATTTTGGTACAGGAGTTCTTGTTTCGAAATTTGGTGATCCGAACTTGGCTTGGCAGAGAACTTTAGACAAAAATATAGGTATTAACTTAAGTATGTTTTCCAATCGTTTTCATGTAACAGTTGATTTCTATCATAAGCGCACTGATCCGTTGATTGCAGATATCGGGATTCCCGTTTCTATGGGAGTAGAAAAACGTAGGACTAATATAGGAGTGCAAGTTGACAAAGGAGTCAATGGAACTATCCGCTATGCAATCTTATACAAGCCACAAGAGAGTATCAATTATACCATGAGTGTGAATTTCAGATATGGGACAGCATTTTATAAGAATATAGGGCGTAGCCTCAATGCGTATAATCAAGAAAATATTTCCAAAAATCTCACAAGATATTACGATGGCGGGAGCCCGACTGCGCTGTGGGCTGTAAGGTCCAGGGGTATAGATCCGGCAACAGGTCAGGAAATATTTGTAAAAAAGGACGGAACTTTGACCTATACCTTTGATTATAAAGACGAGGTTGAAGTGGGTGACTCTCGCCCTACTTTGGAGGGTGTATGGGGCAACACGTTCTATTATAAAGGATGGTCTGCGAGCCTGCAATTGCGTTATAGCTTCGGCGCTGATGTATTCAATTCTACTCTGTTTAACAAGGTTGAGAACATATCTTCAAGAAGTATTACAACAAACCAAGACCGGCGGGCATTGTATAATCGTTGGAAAAAACCGGGCGATAAGGCTAAATTCAAGAGTATTTCTTTGACAGAGTCAACTCCGATGTCTTCGCGTTTTGTCATGAAGGAAAATTATCTTTCAATTGAATCAGTTCGTCTGGGATATCAATTCGATAGCAAGTGGTTGAAGAAGGCACTTAGAATTTCTTCTCTGAATATCAATATGTATATGAATTCTATTGCTCGTTTTTCAACGTTAGAAGATGAGAGGGGATTGTATTATCCGTTTGCAAGAAGCATCTCATTCTCTTTGGGTGCGATACTATAAGGATTGACAATTAATAAAAGATAGAAGTATGAAGAATTTATTTTTATTGTTCACGATATTACTGGGATTGAATAGCTGTAATTCCTGGTTGGATGTCCAGCCTTACGACAGAGTCGCTGAAGATGTGGTGTTCGAATCTGTCAAAGGTTTTGAAAATGCATTGAACGGTATTTACATAGAGCTAAATACTAATTCTCTTTATGGCCAGTATTTGTCTTGTGAAATGATTGAGATAATGGCTCAGCGCTATAGTGTGAATAAGTCAAATGCGTTTAATTATGATTTGATGCTCCACAAATATACCGAGCAAGGTTGTAAGGCTCGTTTTGCAAGTATATGGAAGGATGCATATAGTTTGATTGCTAATATTAATCTTCTCTTGAAAAATTGTGAATCCCACAGAAATGTATTGACAGATGAGTATTACAATTTATTGAAGGGTGAGTGTTATGCTTTGAGAGCTTTTTTGCATTTCGATATTTTCCGGTTGTTCGGTCCTGTATATGATTTGGATGTCATGACGGTAAATTTGCCCTATTATAAGGAATTTTCTTTGGACAAACGTCCGTCTTGCAAACCGGACGAATTCATGAATTGCGTTATCGAGGATTTGCATCGAGCCGACTCTTTACTGCAGGACGATCCGGTGCTGCAAGAAGGAACGGATATGGTTCATGACAATGCATTTGTATCTTACAGAAAATATAGACTGAACAAATATGGAGTCCAATTGTTGTTGGCTCGTGCTGAGCTGTACCGTGGCAATAAAGAGGCTGCATTGGTGGCTGCTCGTAAAGTTATAGATGCTCAAGAACAGTGGTTCCCCTGGGTAACCCGCGAAGCGGTATCATCTGGGCGTTCAGACCCTGACAGAGTCTTTTATCCGGAGATTCTTTGGGGGTTGCAGAATTTCAAACTGTCTAATTTACATATCTCATTATTTGGTGGAGAGAATCTGTCGCCGTTGGTGATGTTGGCTCCGTTGGGAGGTCAGATTGACAAAATATTTGAAAACAATAGAGATGACTATAGATATGAGGCTTACTTTAGAAACAGGCAAATTATAAATGGAGCAAGCTATAATATGTTTGAAAAGTTCAAAGCAACACAGGATACTATTGCTGGGACAATTATCCCTTTGTTGCGAATGTCCGAAGCGTTTTATATTGCAGCCGAATGTGAGCCGAATGCGAGCGATGGACTGGTGTGGTTAAATCAAGTGTTGACACATCGGGGTGTTCGGAATGTGACAAACGAAAGATACCTAGCCTCCACCCTTGAGAAGGAATATATTCGAGAGTTTTGGGGAGAAGGACAATTATTCTTTTATTACAAGCGCTTGAAATATCCGTCAATTCACAGAGCGGATGACGCCACTTACAATGTAATGAAGCAAATGACACTGTCGGATTATCAACTTCTGATTCCGGAAGAAGAATCTAAATACAATTGAATTGTTGATTTATGAAAAAAAGATGGTTTATGAAACATTTGATTTTAATTATAGGTATTATAAGCTCCATATTGCAGGCATGTCAGCTTACAGAGGTTGATGGGTATGTAGGTGGAAGTTCTATTTATTTTTCAATTCAACGCGATACCATGACCTATTCATGGGGAACTGTGGATAGTGATATTCAGGAGCGGGTATTAGAATTGCCGATTTATCTTTTTGGTGAGGTGAAAGATTACGACCGTAAAATACAGGTTCGCACTGAATTATGCAAGACCGATTCTGTACGGGCAGTTGAAGGTGTGGACTTTCGGGCTATAACCAAGGAAGTGATTTTACCGGCTAATTGCGAGAAAACCTCCTTGCAAATTACGATGTTGAGGACTGAGGCTTTGAGAAAATATAACAGAATACTGACCGTAGTAATAGAGGAAAGCGAAGAGTTTGATTCTGAGTTTAATTGGCGTAAGGATAGTGATGGAAATCCTTATTTCATCGGTCATAGTATGACAATTATATCGAACGAAGATTTTCCAAAGCCTTGGTGGTGGAGAGATGAAAATGATTTCTTCGGAGTATGGAGTTTTAAGAAAGCCGATTTGATTTGCACTTTGTGTGATGTTTCCCGTAAGGAATTTATAAGCAGCAATGTTATTCCTGATTTTAAATTGAAATACTATGCGAAGAAGGTACAGCGTTGGCTCGACGAGCAAGAGGAACCGTATCTTGATGAAAATCTGGAACCGATGACAATGGGACCGGAGGCACAGTGATTATTTGGTAGAATATAAAATTGGAACATGTTATGAAAAAATGGTATTTATTTTTCTTGACGATAGTATTGATTGCCTGCTATGATGATGAAGGGAGTTACTCTTATAAAGAGTTGAATGATGTTACGATAGGGGGAATCATTGATAATGACTGGTATAACAAGTTTACTTATGTCGATACATTGAGAATAAATCCTAAGTTGACCTTAGCTTTGGGGGGCACGGAAGATCATTTGAAATTTGAGTGGCGTTTGATGCCGATTAAAGCTTCTTACAACAATGATTCTATTCCGAGCGAGGAGCAGTTGAAGAAGTATATCATCGGCAATGAGAAGAACCTGGCGTATCCTTTGAGAGAACAGGCTGGCGATTATCTGGGCTTTTTCTGGGTGACTGACACGCTGACCAATGTATCGTACAAAAAAGATTTTTTTGTACGTCTGCGTACAGCGGTGACTGATGGCTGGATGTTGCTTTGTGAGGAAAACGGTAAGGCCAGCTTGGATATGGTATCTCATATCTCAGCTACCGAAAATATAGTGTCTCGTGGTATTTGGTCGGAGTGTGACTTTGAATTCGGCAAACCTTATAAGTTGATATATAATTATAACAGAGCTAAGAGCAGCCGTTTGTTATGGTGCGAAGCCGGAACGTTCGATTTGGACAAGGAAAAGCTCCAACCGAGTGAAGAATCTGATTTAATTTATCAGTTCGGAGACAATCCGGAGAAGGTTAAGATTGCTGGTGGCGGATTGTCTAGGTGTACCGACCCTGCTCGTGAGATGCTTATTACAGCGGATGGCGATCTTTATTTTAGAGATGCCAGATATATTTCTCTTGGAAGTATTTTTGATTTTCCGAGAAACAAACTGAAGAAAACGTCAGAATATTTTAAAGTGTCTCCTTTTGTTGGTTATAAGGGCTTCTGGGAATGGCCGACAACAACTGCTGCCATTCTGTATGATGAAACGAACCGTCGTTTTGTAATGCTGGAAAGTAAGGAAGAGTATTTGACCGAACTGTTTTTTATTGGAGGGGATATGGATTATAAAGCCGAGACAGGCAGAGATATGGTGCACATGGAAGGGAATAACGAAGGATATGTTTTTGCCGTGCTAAAGGAACCGGGGCGGGATGAATACTATGTATATGGGATGGTATTGAATGGTGACTGTAAAGTTGAACGCAGCCATTACATGCGTCTGAATCTGGCAAATTCCGACAAGATAACCAAATTTGCGTTCCATCCGTTTTACAGGTTGTTGTTCTATGCGACAGAGCAGGGGGATATCTATCAGTTTAACATGAACACTCCCGACGAAAAGGCGAAAAAGATACTTTCTTTTCCCAATGAGCATATTTCAGTATTGAAATTCAATTTGCTCGTGCCTTACATCCAATATGCGGATTGGGAGCGGGAAAGGGAAAAATGGTTAATTATAGCCGGTTATGACAAGACAAAGGAAGAAACTGTTTCGGGAGCACTGAGAATGTACGAATTCCAGGAAGTTACATCTGCTCCGAAGTTGAAAATGGAATTTACGGATTTAGGAAAAATAGTGGATGCCGCATATCGGTTTAGAAATGACGAATCCAAGTAGTAATATAGAATTTAAATTGTAGAATTATGAAAAAATTATTGTTATTATTATCGTTGTCATTGGGATGCTTTGTATTGAGTAGCTGTTCATCAGAAGTCAAGAAGTATGTCATAAAAGGGCATGTTGATAAATATGAGTCGGATTTGCTTATGACAATGGTTAATGAAACGGGGAAAGTGGACACCATACACGAAGTGCGTTCTGTGAACGGCGATTTTGAAATGGAGGGTGTTATTAACGGACCGAAATTGGCTTTTCTTACAATCAAAGGTGTCAATGGGAGAATCCCGTTGTTGCTTGAAGATACTCTTTTTACGCTTAATATAAGAGCGAAAGATTTGGCGGACGTCCGGAATTACGATATTCAGGGCGGACGTCTGCAAGCTGGGAAAAATGCGTTGGATGATGTTGAAATAGAGGTTTTCAGTGATAGGGATTCTATTCTTGCCTGTTATTTTGAGGCAGAAAAAAATCATGACATTGCCGGTAAAATGCACGAAAGAGCGATGTTGGATCGTATGACTATTGCCTATGATAAGGAGGAGAACAAGTTTATTGAAGCGAATAAGGATAATATTTTAGGTTTGGCTATCGTATATTATCGTTATAATTACTTGAACTTCGACCGTTTGAAAGTGAAATTTGAGCTGCTGAGTGATGCAATGAAAAACACACCGGAAGGTCGTCTGATACAAGCCCGATATGATAAATTGGGGGTAGTAAAGGTTGGAAGACAGGCTCCTGATTTCACTTTGCCGACACTGGATGGTTCAACCGTCACTCTATATGATGTGAAAGCTCCGGTAAAGATTCTTGATTTTTGGGCGTCTTGGTGTGCTCCTTGTAGAAAAGAGAATCCGAATATGGTGAAAACATACGAGAAGTTTAAAGACAAAGGATTGGTTATTATCGGAATTTCAATGGATGCTCGTGAGGGGGATTGGAAAAAAGCAGTTGAAACTGATGGGCTGACATGGATTCAGGCATGCGATTATAAGAACACGGCAGGTGAAGTTGCCAGGGCTTATAATATCACGGCAATCCCTCGTGTTTTGGTGTTGGATAAAAACAATCGTGTCATCGCCGACGGTTTGACCGGGGAGATGTTGGATGAATTTTTGGCAAAACGGTTGAATTGAAATTTTTGAGATAATGAAGATCGTGAATACTGGCCGCTGTCATATCGTAAGAATGTATAACACCATGTATTCCGCAGACAGCATGGAGCTTATATCCATAGTAGTGTATACCTTGGGATGCGCAATAGCCCCAGTCGGGCGCAGCCTCACGATTATCCCGTCCCATGGTGCAGCGCTTGGCTCTTGCGTTTTGACAAACTTTGACCGGTTTGGAGTCGATGCAAAAGACATCCTCGGATCCGTCAATGGCAACTGCCACATTTTTGCGGATTTCTTCTGCAAGCCGGGCCGGCAACTTGTGCCGGGCATTGAACTGCCTTCGGCTGATCAAGTTTGGCAAATCTGCCTTGCATTCATTATGCAGGCGATGAAACAAAAGATTTTCGCTATCGAAGCCGAACGCTTCGGCCGTAATGCCAAGAGCTATAACCTCAAGGTCGGAAAATTTGGGAACAACACCACATCGAGGTATATTTCCGAGTTCATTAACACGATTTCCGGCGAAATCCTTGCAGATACCGAGAATTCTAACGAAATTCGCTATGAAGTTGCGCATAAGCGATGAATTAGTAGTTAGGGATATTCAGTAAATGTCTTAAAAAAGTAAGATGGCATATGCAGATGATTTACTACTATCCTCTCATATGCCATTTTTATTGTATTTTTTTTCTCTCTGACCTAATGAGCAGACTGAGGAAGCATATAAAGAAGTGAGCTGCGATGCGCTTTGGAGAGCGCACGTATACGGGGCGCATGTTGAGGTCGGATTTCTCAACCCGGAAGCAGTCTTCAATTTCCCAACGGTATGAGTTGACGCGGATTATCTGGCAGGGGTCGTCGCCGAGGCCTGTTGCAAGGGCGTTGAAGCCATCGTAGCGTGCTTCTTCGGCGATTTGTTCATAATCGAGGATTGCTGATGTGATGGTTTCGATAGGGTTGCCTTTGGCATCGAAGTAGGTTGGCTTCATAAAGCGCCGGCAGTCGTTGGGCGATTTGGGCCGGTTAATTTCGCCTCGATTTAGTTTTGTGATGGCGCGCTCGATCTGTCTCCCGCGGATATCTGCATAATTTTTCCACTTTGTACAGGTAATTCCGCAATTGCATTAGAGATCAAGCGATATGTTTCTTCCTGTATCAGTTGTTCTTGAAAAGAAAGTTGCTTATCAGGCAGTTCGATCTGGGAAAAATCGATCGTTTTCTTTTTATCTCTCAGGTAATTATAACAAAGATTACGCACTGCAACGTAAAGAAAAGTCCTGAAATCCGGTATTTTGTCATATTCCGCCTTTTTTTCCCATAAACGGATAAAAACATCCTGTACAATATCCTCTGCCACTTCCCTGTTAGCGACCAATTTTCCGGCAATCACACACATAGAGGGATAATACTGCCGAAATAATGCCTCAAAAGCACTCAAATTCCCACACTTGATATCTTCAAAAAGGATTTCTTTATTCATTCACGTTGCACAACTTTTACCGACGAAGCTAAAAATAATAATCAATTTCAGACCTCAGGATATTTAAAACCACGGTATCAGCACTGAAAGTCTCCTTAGGATCACTTCCGTAAAACCGAACAAATATAATTACTTTTTTCTTATTGAAAAGCAAAAAATATTCGTTTCTTCAGGCTATTCACATTCCATCACACTGATTACAAACCACTTAACCAAACAAACTTCTATTTATTTTTAAGCGTTCATTCATTTCCCCGACCGTTTCTATCCACCGGATAAATATTGATGCAAAAAGTATATCTTTGCATTCAGATAAAATAACAAAATCGTATGGTATCGAGAAATCTGACCCAGGAGGAAATCACCCGGCTGCAAGCACAAGGCTGCAGTTCGACAGATTGGCAACGTGTAAAAGTTGCTTCCGGATTTAAAACCGATTATATACAAAATGTCCGTTTTTCAGGAGATATCGAACTAGGCATATTCGATTACGAGTTCATTTTAGAGGGAGGACTCCCCAGACATGCCGGTTTGTTCAATGTCACCTTACACAATTGCCGGGTGGGTAATAATGTCCTGATCGAAAATATCCCCAATTATATCGCCAACTACCGGATCGGAGAAAATTGTTTTATACAGAATGCCAATCTGATCGTAACGGAAGGACGTTCGTCCTTTGGAAACGGAACTTTAGTGGCTGTATTGAATGAAACCGGAGGACGGGAAGTGCCTATTTTCAATGAATTATCGGCCCATCTGGCTTATATTATCGCCCTATACCGCCATTTCCCTGTCCTGACCGAGCGTCTCAAGGCACTGATCGAACGATATACCGAGCAAGTGTCCTCGACAGAAGGAAAAATCGGTAATCACGTACGAATCATCAACACCGGAACGATCCGTAACGTCTGCATAGGCGATTACACGACCATCGAAGGTACATCCCGTTTGAAAAACGGTTCCATCAACAGTAATGCAGAAGCACCGGTATTTATCGGTCATAATGTGATGGCTGAAGATTTCATTTTTTCTTCGGGCACCTGTATCAACGACGGAGCAGCTTTAGTACGGTGTTTCATCGGGCAAGCCTGTCATTTAGGCCATCTGTTCTCAGCTCATGATTCTCTATTCTTCAGCAATTGCCAGGGAGAAAACGGAGAGGCTTGTGCCGTATTTGCCGGTCCTTATACGGTGACCATGCATAAATCCAGTCTGTTGATCGCCGGTATGTTCTCTTTTCTGAATGCCGGTAGTGGTTCAAACCAAAGCAATCATCTTTATAAATTGGGACCCATCCACCAAGGTATCGTCGAACGCGGTTCGAAAACAACCAGTGATTCTTATATACTCTGGCCGGCGAAAATCGGGGCTTTTTCTTTGATTATGGGGCGACATGTCAGCCATCCGGATACTTCGGACCTGCCTTTTTCCTATCTGATCGAACAAAATAACCAGACTTATCTGGTACCGGCAGTCAATCTAAGGAGTGTCGGTACGATCCGGGATGCTCAGAAATGGCCCAAACGTGACAAACGCAAAGACAGCCATCAACTCGATTATATCAATTTTAACCTGCTCAGTCCCTATACCATTCAGAAAATGCTGAGCGGTATAGAAGTACTCCGCACCCTGCAACAGGTGTCCGGTGAAACTTCGGAAGAATATTCATACCAAAGTGCACACATCAAAAGTAATTCCCTGAAAAAAGGTATCCAATATTATTCCATGGCTATCAACAAATTTCTAGGGAACTCGATCATTAAAAGGCTGGAAAACCTGACATTTCACAACAACGAAGAGATCCGCCAGCGCCTGGCCCCTACCCGGACAGAAGGTAGCGGCGAATGGGTAGACCTTTCCGGTCTGATCGTCCCCCAACAAGGGATCATCCGCCTGATCCGCCGGATAGAAAACGGAGAGATCGAATCTGTCGGACAGATCACGGATACTTTCCGCCAACTTCATGCCGACTATTATCAACTCGAATGGACCTGGGCTTGGGAAGTCATGCAACCCTGGTACCGGGTCACACCTGAAAGTATCACAGCCGGGGATGTGATCCGGATAGTGAATACCTGGAAAGAAGCTGTGGTCAATCTCGATAAAATGCTTTATGAAGATGCGAAAAAAGAATTTTCCATGACAGCTCAAACCGGTTTCGGAGCCGACGGTAATCAAAAACAAAAGAAGATCGATTTCGAACAGGTACGGGGAGCTTTTGAAAATAATCCTTTCGTGGAAACCGTCCAGGAACACATAAAGGCAAAAACCGCTTTAGGTGATGAATTGATCGAACGATTAAAAAATATTTAAAAATAATTGGATATAAACTAAAAATTATACCCGTTGGCGGAATTAATTTAGTGCATACTTAATTCTGCCAATGGGCTTGTTGT
>ENA-ORTY01000077-ORTY01000077.1-human-gut-metagenome-genome-assembly--contig:-NODE-77-length-113539-cov-9.831659_pt1 | contig 113539 bp, 96 predicted proteins | sample MGYA00241917_ERZ509198 | MGnify/ENA primary metagenome ERZ509198 (study PRJEB26280, sample SAMEA2338857) | human gut metagenome | biome: human gut; feature: human-associated habitat; material: faeces...
CGACCCGACACCCGGACTCAGATACATCAAAATTATGTCCGGAATTTGTTTTTATACGAAACTTTCCGGTTGGGCGGACACAACCTTCCACCGACAATATTCGAGAACATCGTCAGTACCGGTAAACCTCAATCGACAGAGACAACCCGTCAAGCCTACGATCTTTGGCAAGCCTGGCAATATTGTGAAAAACAAGCAGCCCTTCGCCAGCCTTTAGACCTCACGTTTGTCAGAGCGGTTTCTGCCCGTATCATGAAGCATACCGGTGGCGAAACGACTACTTCTGTGGGACGTTACGATACTTCGTTAGGAGATTTCCGCCTCGGCGAGGATTATGACGAAGTATACCCTTTGGCTGATTTCCGTAAAATCCCCCTCCTGCTCGACAATCTGTGCCGGACTACCGAGGTACAACTAACCGAAGCCGGTGTAAGCGAGAACATTAAAATTGTGGCCAACTTCATGTACGATTTTATGCATATCAAGCCATTCGGTTATTGCAATCTGGAAACCGGTATCCTGCTCATCAACTTTTTGGAACTGAAAGAAGAGCATCCCCTGCTCATCCTGTTTGCCGACGACCGGGCAGAATTACTCAATGCCCTGAAACGGGGAAAAATCAGTGAGACACCGGAAACCCTCGAAGCATTTATCCTGCATGAACAGATTAAATTCTTCAATAGGGAAATTTAAAAGTAACTCATTCAAAACCAGCATCGAAAAAAAGTCTTCATTTTTCTTTGTAATTAATAATAGATGAGCTATCTTTGCCGTCCGATAATGGAAAGAATAATTATAAAATTTTACATACAATGAAAAAGGGCATACATCCTGAAAATTACAGACTGGTAGTATTTAAAGATATGTCTAATGGCACGACTACCATTACTAAATCAACTGCAGCAACAAAAGAAACCATCGAGATCGATGGTGTAGAATATCCGTTGGTAAAAATGGAAATCTCCAACACTTCACACCCGTTCTATACCGGTAAAGTGAAATTGGTGGATACTGCCGGTCGTGTAGATAAATTCATGAACCGTTACAAGGACCACATGGAAAAAAGAAAAAAATAATCGTTTCTCTCTAAATGAAATAAAAAAAGCGAAAAGAAGACTTTTCGCTTTTTTTATTTCCTTCCCTCTATTCCCTAAGCAAAATCAGCATTCGGAACAAAATGCTCCCTACTCGATTGTGGCACAGGATTTGTGCTATAGGTAATGAATCCTATTTTTACACAAAACATTGACAAAATGTCAGTTGTTACTCGTATAAAAATTTATAACCATAAAACAAGAGAGGACGAATAAATGGATAAAATAAATCTGAAAGCAGTGTTATTACAGAACATGGGAGAAGATTCGGCAGATTTCCTACCCATCATGGGGGACGAGAAAGAACTGCTGAATGATAATATGCAGATTCCTGACACACTGCCAATTTTACCGCTACGGAATACGGTATTATTTCCGGGCGTAATCATTCCGATCAACATCGGACGGGATAAATCTTTAAAGTTGATCAAAGATTCCTACCGGCAGAGTGCCCTGATCGGAGTAGTTGCACAAAAAGATACCAATACTGAAAATCCGGATATAAACGATCTTTACCAGATCGGAACAGTAGCTTCTATCCTGAAAATACTGGAAATGCCGGACGGAACCACCACAGCCATCATTCAAGGCAAGAGAAGGTTTTTATTGGAAGATATCCTTTACGACGATCCTTACCATGTTGGGAAGATCAGTTTGAAAAAAGAAGAAGGGGTACCTGAAAACGATCCGGAATACAATGCGATAGCAGAATCGTTGAAAGATATGGCTTCCAAGATCGTCAAATATTCCAGCCATATCCCTAATGAAGCAGGTTTTGCGCTAAAAAATATCGAGAGTATGCTTTTTCTGATCAACTTCATCTCTTCGAATACAGATGTAGACTATCAGAATAAACAAGAGTTGCTGGAAATCGACAACCTGAAACAACGGGCGATCAAACTACTGGAAATCCTGAGTAAGCAGGTGAGTTTACTGGAATTGAAAAACGATATTCAGAAGAAAGTAAAAATGGATATCGACAAACAACAGCGCGAATATTTCCTGCATCAACAGATGAAGACCATACAGGACGAACTGGGAGGTAATCCGACCGACGAGGAAATCAAAGAACTGGAGGAACTGGCCGAAACGAAAGAATGGAACGGGAATGTCCGGGAAATTTTCAACAAAGAGCTGAACAAGCTGAAACGGTTGAATCCTTCTTCCCCCGATTACTCGGTACAATCCAATTATTTGAGGGAAATGCTGGACCTGCCCTGGAATCACCTCTCGGAGGACAACCTGGATCTGGAACATGCACGCCAGGTACTGGATGCCGATCATTTCGGACTGGAGAAAGTAAAAGAAAGAATTTTAGAATACTTAGCGGTTTTAAAGTTAAAAGCCGATATGAAATCGCCGATTCTGTGCCTCTACGGCCCTCCGGGAGTAGGTAAAACTTCCCTGGGAAAATCTGTAGCCCGGGCCTTGAACCGCGAATTTGTACGGATGTCTTTAGGTGGATTGCACGATGAATCGGAAATCCGGGGACACCGGAAGACCTATATCGGAGCTATGCCGGGACGAATCCTTCAGAGTATCAAAAAAGCAGGAACTTCTAATCCTGTTTTCATTCTGGATGAGATCGATAAAGTGGGTAACGATTTCCGGGGGGATCCTCAATCTGCCCTGTTGGAAGTGCTCGACCCGGAACAAAACGGCAGTTTTCACGATAATTTTCTGGACATCGACTATGATCTGTCGAAAGTGATGTTCATCGCCACAGCCAACGACCTCAGCACGATTGCAGGTCCTTTGCGCGACCGGATGGAAATCATCGAAGTGACGGGTTACCTCATGGAGGAAAAACGGGAAATCGCCAAGCGGCACCTGATTCCGAAGCAATTGGAAAACCACGGAATTACGGCCGGGCATGTAACGATCCCAGACGAGATCATCGACCTGATCATCGAGAAATATACCCGCGAATCGGGCGTTCGTAGTCTGGACATGACCATAGCTAAAATTATGCGCCATGTGGCCCGGAAGGTCGCTATGAATAAAAAATTCACGATTACGCTCGACGAAAATAAGGTGAAAGAATATCTGGGAAGCCCGATTTTCTCCCGGGAGGAATATCAAGGGAACGAACTACCCGGTGTCGTGACCGGATTAGCCTGGACAGCCGCAGGAGGAGAAATTCTCTATATAGAATCGAGCTACAGCAAAGGCAAAGGGCATCTTAGCCTGACCGGTAACCTGGGAGAAGTGATGAAAGAATCCGCTACTTTAGCACTCGAATACATCAAATCGCATGCAAAAGAGATCGGGATCGACGAAAAGATGTTCGAAGAAAACGACATCCACGTCCATGTTCCGGCTGGAGCTGTTCCCAAAGACGGACCTTCGGCAGGGATCACCATGGTTACTGCACTAGTATCCGCCCTCACCGGCCGGAAAGTGAAAAAAGCCATCGCCATGACCGGAGAAATCACTCTCCGTGGCAAAGTATTACCGGTAGGGGGAATCCGCGAAAAAATCCTGGCCGCCAAACGAGCCGGAATAAAAGAGATCATCCTTTGCAGTGAAAACAAAAAAGATATCGACGATATCAAAAAAGAATACCTGAAAGGGCTGAAATTCCACTATGTGGATCATATCAAAGAAGTGCTGGAAACAGCGCTTCTAAAAGCATAAAGGAATCTCCTGTGAGACCTATGGTTTTTAGTTATAACGGCGATAGCAGTCCGACTTGACTTCTGAACCGTTGTAACTATTTAAAAGTATGTTTACAAGTATAAATATATATAACTACCTAAAAAAAAACTCATGGAAAATCAAGAACTGCAAACCACCCGGAATCAATCGATCGTTACAATCGGTGATTGGATCATTACGATGATCCTGATGTGTATTCCTTTTGTGAATTTTATTATGTTATTAGTCTGGGCTTTCAGTGCCGGTACTCCTGTCAGTAAAGCCAATTGGGCAAAAGCTACTCTTATCTTTATGCTGATCGGATTTGTATTGGTGATCCTGTTTTGGGGAGCCATCGGCGGACTACTCTTAAGCAATATGTAGACACACGTAAACTCAAATAATGATATTAAGATCCCCGGTCTTAATATCATTATTTGAACCGATATCCTACAACTACCGTATTTCCTTCCTCCCCCGGCTCCCGGTAGATTTTCATGAGATCGGGATGAGTCCGTCGGTAGGCCTCCCATTGTTCCTCATTCAAGGAGGCTTTCAAGCGGTCCAGCATCATACAGTAATCAGAAGAGGGAAAATAAAAATACATATAATCGTCGCACTGACGCATGCCCGGGTTCCAGTTATGGTATAATCGCAACACTGCATTCGGTTTATATCTGAAATTTCCCACCGACAACAAATCATCGTCCACTAAATCATAATTACAGGTTACTTTTTTCAACTTATCATAAACCAATAAATAATATTTTTGATTCACTAAAACTACAATCAAAACATATTTATTATTTTCCGACATCTCAATTACAGTCAAACAATTATCTGAATACCCAGCCTTTCCGCATAGACGAAAGTTTTTAAAAGAACCTTTATCTAAATAATAACGTAAGGTAACCGTATCTTCCGAAACCTGATAAATACTATTGTCGATATCAGAATAATAACAAAAGGTATCATTCACTACATACGACTTATTCCTTACAGCATATTTCCCTACCTTCTGACCTGGGAAATAAGAAATTTTTAACTGTCCGCTCTTCCAGTTTACCAGATTCACCAAACATTCCTCAGACCGATATGTCGATCCACAAACAGGTGTGTTTAGATATACTGCACAACTATCATTCAGCATCCACGTAAAATACCCCACTCCATATTCATAAGAAGGATGCTCGGATTTCTTCTGCCAAAGCAACGTTCCGTCCAAAGCATAGCAATGAAAACCCAATACATCCCCGGCTAATACATTCGAATCAGGGGTCAATACAATTTCATGCGGCAAATAAAGATATTCATCCGGTCCACGGCCAAACCGGCCAAGAGTGTGCTGAAACTCACCGGCAGAATCGAATACGCTCAAGGTTACCACATCAGTCATGCCCTCGGTCACTATGGAAGTCGCAACAATCCGATCCCCCATTTTTACAAAGTCTCCGATTCTATTACATACGATCCCTTTAAAAGTCAGCACTTCATATCCATCGAAAAGCTCGGACATCTTCAATGTCCGGGCTTCATCAGGCTTAAAACGAATAACCGGTACCGACTCTTCCTGCATACTCCCGGAAGAACATGCCACCAAACAAAGCCCTATAAGAAAAACAATCGAAAAACGATACAACATAGGATTATTCTGCTATGAATTGACACTGAGGCCCCCAAAAACCTTGGAAACAAACGCAATAACCATATACTGTCGTTGCATTTTCACCGTTTTTTTCAAAATATCCGGAGATACAATACTCTTCTTCAGGTACATTTTTATCCCAAGCCCATATTTTTTGTTCGGCCCAGGCCATCAAAACAAAAAACAAGGCTATTCCTATCAAAACGAATGATTTTTTCAATGCTGTTTTCATAATACAAAGGGTTTAGATTAATAATTGCAATATATTAATTTATATTAATAAAAACAACTATTTCTAAATAATTTATCAATAATGCCCGAAAATAAAAATTTTCCAGTGATTAAAGTCCGATAATAAAAACCACTCCGAAGCTGATATCCAACCAATTATAGCGCCACCGGCTATCGGTCACCCGTTTGTTGGAAACTTTATCCCTCATATACACTTCTTTATATTCCAGGCTCATCAAGCTAATATCCAAAGCCAGATACTCTTTGAGCCGCGCCCATAAGCCCGGTTTCAAGGTAGACACCCATAATTCGTGTTTTCCATCGTGTCCTTTTTTCAGAAAGCTTTTTCCCCAGCCATATCCACTGGTTCCCTGCAGGTATAACCGGACTCCCCCACGAGGAGCATACAGCCGGAAAAATCCACCTGTCTCCAGTGTATACTGGTGTCCCTCGTCATCCATCATATATTCGTAAGCCAGATCGGCTCCCAAGGCGATATTATTCGTCACAAAATAACCTGGCGAAACAATGCCTTTGATGGTATATCCCAGATTGACAATCTTCCCGTCATAGGTCACTAATTTCCCGCCTCCGGTGTAATTCAACCGGGCTCCGATCGTCATTTCGCCTCCATATTGTGCTTTGAGGGTCATACCCAAGCATAAAAATAAACCGAAGAACAGTATTTTCTTCATGATCTGTTTTATTTACCTGCACAAGCTATTCATTCAAGCTCTGCGTCAACTTCTTCACCAGCTTATACTTATTAAAAAATTCCTTCAATACAACCCGCAGAACCGTATAGGACGGAATCGCCAGAATCATTCCCAAAATACCGGCCATACTACCGGCCATCAAAATCACCAAAAATATTTCCAAAGGATGGGCGTGTACACTACTCCCATAAATAAAAGGCTGAAAAACAACATTATCGATCAATTGAGTCAACAACATCGCTATAGTCATATAGATCAACAGCGGCAGCATCTGATCGTAAAAATCCAGCCCCAAATTCAACACGACTCCCACAGCCAATCCGAAAAATACCCCGATCATAGGCCCGATATACGGTATCACATTCAAAACTCCGGTCACCAAACCGATGACAACCGCATTACTAAAGCCCAAACCGACAATCGTCAGTCCGATCGTATTCAAAGCCATAACCCCCAAAACTTCGAGCAATAATCCGACAAAATAACGGACCAGTAATTTTTGTATGGAATCCAAAGCATTCCGGGCCTGTTCTTCGAAGCGGGAAGGAAGCACCGCCATCACCATCCCTGAAAACAAGCGGCTATCCTTCAGAAAGAAAAATAAAATAAACGTAATGGAAAAGAGAGCGACAAAAATATCCGTCATCGTTCCGGCTACCGTCCCGAACCAGGTTTTCAGCTGACCGACATTAAACACTTTACTCAATAAATCCGTCACATAAGCATCCACATCCTGATCCTCATCCATCAAACCGTAATGCTTCATAAAATGTCCGGCATCCTCGATCGGGCTTTCCAATTCGGAAACGATATTAGACACACTTACATTGCCCAACGACTGAAATTCACGGATAGCGAGCGGGATAATGGTACTAAAAAAAAGAATAAATAATCCCCAAAGGCAAATCACCGTGATTCCGGCTTTCAAACCATCAGGCAAACGATAGCCCCGGATCTTCACCCGGCCTAATAAATCGATAATCGGCCTGCCGATAAAAGAAATGACAGCTGCCACTAAAATATAAACGATGACAGAAAAAAAATACCAGGAAAAGAAAATTGCCCCAGCTAATGCGACAATTCCTAACACATATTTGGTGACTGAATTCATTCCGCTCCCTTTTTTCAATTGCTTTTCTCCTCTCTTAATTTTCCAAAAATAAATAAAAACCTTTGATTATTTTCTTAAATACCTCAATTTTTAAAAAGATCGATCAAAACCGGAAATGAAGGGGTTTATCCTGTCTGTATTCCATAATATCTCCACGGATCCACCAACTTTAAACACCCAAAAACTCTTTGAACACGATAAACTTTATAAGCCTCTGCCCCCTCTAAACCGATTTTTTTTTTAAAGATTCAGAAAAAGAGCGAAGAAGATTAGGTTATTTTTAAAAACCTTTATATCTTTAATACGTTAATTTTAGATCGAAACAAACCGTTTAAAAACATGTTCATACGCCTTTGGCATATCTATTATGATGGTTTCAGCCATTTACCCAAATGGGGAAAAATATTGATCGCAATAGTTGTGGCCAAACTATTGGTCCTGTTTGTGGTATTTAAATTCCTGCTCATGCCGAATTATCTCAATACGACCTATACGACGGAACAGGAAAAAAGTAATCATGTACTCAACGAATTAATTACCAAACCTTAGCTTATGATATCAGAATTAACCACTACAACTTTGGTCGAATGGTCACGCTGGCAATTTGCGATGACCGCCATTTACCATTACATGTTCGTACCTCTCACTCTGGGGTTATCCTTTCTACTGGCTATTATGGAAACCATGTGGGTCAGGACCGGTAAGGCCGAGTGGTTGAATGCCACCAAATTCTGGATGAAGCTTTTTGCAATCAACTTCGCCATCGGTATAGCTACGGGGCTGATATTGGAATTCCAATTCGGTTCCAACTGGTCGAATTATTCCTGGTTTGTCGGGGATATTTTCGGAGCTCCTCTGGCCATCGAAGGTTTGTTCGCTTTCTTTCTCGAAGCCACTTTCTTCGCCGTCATGTTCTTCGGCTGGAACAGGGTAAGCCGTCGTTTTCATCTGGTTTCCACCTGGATGGTATTCATCGGTTCCAACATTTCCGCTTTGTGGATCCTGGTAGCGAATGCGTGGATGCAAAACCCGGTAGGCATGGAATTCAACCCGATGACAGCCCGCAACGAAATGTCGGATTTCTGGGCGGTACTACTCTCACCGACAGCCATGAGTAAATTCTTCCATACCGTCACCTCGGCTTATACGCTTTCGGCTTGTTTTGTCGTTGGAGTAAGCGCCTGGTTTATTCTGAAAAAAAGACATTTCGAATTTGCCCGGAAGAGTATCCTGCTGGCCTCCGTTTTCGGCTTCCTGAGTATCATCGCTACGATCTTCACGGGCGACACCAGTGCCCAGGATGTTACCCGTACCCAACCGATGAAACTGGCTGCTATGGAGGGACTCAACGAAGGAGGGAAAGGAGCCCCGTTTACCTTGATCGGCTTGACTTGCACCGATCCTCAATTACCGTCCGAACGTATGAAAACGGTAAAATACGGTATTACCATTCCTAAACTTTTATCCTTCCTGGGGTATCATGACTTCGATGCCTATGTGCCCGGTATCCAAAATATCATGGACGGATATACCTCCGAAGACGGAAAAGTATATCCTTCTATAGAGCAACGCATGGCCAACGGCCGTCTGGCGATAGATGCACTGAAAACGTACAAACAAGCTGTTAAAGACAAAAACGATGCGCTGGCTAGCCAATCTTTACAGACACTACGGGCCAACTTCCAGGATTTCGGTTACGGCTATCTCAGTTCGCCTTACGACACGATCCCTCCTGTTCCTCTGGTATTCTATAGTTTCCGGCTGATGGTAGGTCTGGGCATGCTATTCGTTTTGTTGTTTATCTGCTCCTGGTGGTATGCCAAGAAAAGAAAATTCGAAAAATTCAAGTTCATCCCCTATCTGGCTATCGCGTGTGTTCCGTTGGCATATATCGCTTCGCAATGCGGATGGATCGTAGCTGAAGTAGGACGTCAACCTTGGGTGGTACAAAACCTGATGCCCACGAATGTGGCCATCACCCGCATCGCTTCGGGTTGGGTTGTCACCACCTTCTGGATGTTCGCCATTTTGTTCACCTTATTATTGATTGCCGAGATCGGAATCATGTTCACCCAGATCAGGAAAGGGGTAAAAGAGTAAAAAATGAAAAATGAGGAAACCATAACGGCCTGAAAAGTTATAGTCCTCACAAACGATAAATAATAATGGATTATGGATTTAAATATATTACAACATTACTGGTGGATCTTGATCTGTATATTAGGAGGTTTACTGGTATTCTTATTGTTTGTACAAGGAGGACAAAGTCTTCTTTATACCATAGGAAAAAATAAAGACGAACGGGATTTGATCGTCAATACCCTGGGACATAAATGGGAATATACGTTTACCACATTAGTGGTATTCGGCGGAGCTTTCTTCGCCAGTTTTCCCCTATTCTACTCAACCAGTTTCGGAGGAGCCTATGTCGTCTGGATGCTGATCCTCTTTTGTTTTGTCTTGCAAGCGGTATCTTATGAATACCGGAATAAAAAAAACAATTTTCTGGGCAGTCGGACTTACGAAGTATTCCTGATGATCAACGGATTCGCTGCGCCTCTTTTGTTGGGAGCCGCTGTAGCTACTTTCTTTACAGGTTCCCCTTTCCGTCTGGGTGTAATGCATGATGTCGAATGGATGACACCCTGGCGCGGTCTGGATGCCTTGTTCGTCATCACCAACTATTTCCTGGCTTTAGCCGTTTTCTTCCTGGCACGGACATTAGCAGCCCTTTATTTTATTCTTACTATCGATGATCCGAACATCCGCATACGCAGCCACCGGCAAGTGAAATTCAATGCCGTACCGTTCGTTCTCTTTTTCCTGTTGTTTATCGGTTTTATTTTTGCCGGTGAAGGGTATGCAATCACCCCGGAAGGAAACATTGCATTAGTACCCTATAAATATTTTTATAACCTGATAGAAATGCCGCTGAATGCCTTGATATTCATTATCGGAGTAGCAGGAGTACTCTACGGCATCATCCGAAACTGGATATTTCCCCGATGGACGAAAGGAATCTGGTTTGCAGGAGCCGGAACGGTATTGACCGTTATCGCTCTGCTGATTCTGGCAGGTTTCAACCAAACCGCCTTTTATCCCTCATATGTCGATCCTGATTCCTCACTGACTATTTACAACGCTTCTTCGTCCTTATATACCCTGAAAGCGATGTCCTACGTATCTATTATCATACCTGTAGTAATCGCCTATATCTGGTATGCCTGGCGGACGATGACCCGGAAAGCCATCGACAAGCAGGAATTAGAAGAAAGTGAAAATAAATATTAATCCACCGATCCCTCCCAGGGAGGGATCGGCATTATGCCGCACAGGCAATGCAAAAACTTTTAAACCATATCCGGTGCCACGATCCTCGTTCCCCTAACTAACCGGATAATTCAGTACCGATGATACCATCAAAGAACGGGAAATGAAAAGTCTGAAAACCGATCTCACCCTTTTCTGATTTTCACTCAAAGCCTTATCTTTGCGCAACTGAAAAATTCATACGTTCATGAACAGAATTAAAGGTATCCTATATGCTATCGTCTCCTCTTCGACTTTCGGACTGGCCCCTTTTTTTACGCTGACCCTACTAAGCTTCGGCTATTCATCTTTTGAAGTATTGACCTACCGTTGAGGGATCGCTTCCCTTTGCCTGATCGGATTCGGCCTATTGGCCGGGTGTAATTTCCGGTTAAGTAAAAAGGATTTCGGGGTCGTCTTTTTGTTAAGCCTGTTTCGGGCAACGACCTCATTCAGCCTGGTGATCGCCTATCAGAATATTGCCAGCGGTGTAGCTTCGACAATTCATTTTATGTATCCTTTAGCTGTAGCGCTGGCCATGATTTTTTTCTACCATGAGAAAAAATCCGGCTGGGTCATTTCGGCAGTACTCCTATCCATTCTCGGAGCAATCCTCTTATCTTCAGGCAATATAGCAGGTTATAACGCCAACGTGACGGTAGGTATTATTTGCGCCTGCATCTCTATTTTCTCTTACGGAGGTTATATCATCGGAGTCCGGAAAACACGGGCTGTAGCGATCAACTCCACCGTACTCACTTGTTATGTCATGGGATTAGGGGCGTTGTTTTTCATTATCGGCGGGTACCTTACAGAAGGCATCCGGTTAGAAACCCAAGGAAAGGTATGGCTTTATATTCTAGGCCTGGCTTTACCGGCAACCGCTATTTCCAATATGGCCTTAGTCAAAGCAATCAAGCATATCGGTCCCACATTAACTTCGATCTTCGGAGCGATGGAACCGTTGACCGCTGTTTTTATCGGTATAGTTGTTTTCCATGAGACTTCAACGATAGGCGGTATTTTAGGCATGCTACTCATTATTATAGCAGTCTTCATCGTCGTCGTCAAAGAAAACCGGAAGTAAAAGGAAAATAACCTTAGGAATCCGGAATAAAATCGCAGATTTATACCTGTAATATGGATATCACTGCCTAAATTCGAATCAAGGCTTAAGGATTCTTTTAACAGAACTTTCAGTTTACCCGACAGTCGGGTAAACTGAAAGTTCCTAAACAACAAAATCCTATTTTTGAGTTCAGTATTTCCGAATCGGCGTAATCACCACCTGGAAAGTATAGTCCTGATAAGGCAACAGATAAGGTTGTAACGGCCAGGCACCCCAGCTATTGATACATCCCAATCCCATTTGTTTCAGGTCAAAAGACAAGGTGGTCAATCCACGTGGTTTCAATTCTCCGGAATGCCGCTGATCTTTGTCCCAACCGTCATCCAGGTCTTCCGGTAAATAATTCAAAGCAGAGGCTGAGAAAGGAACATCCGAACGAATAGCCAAACCACGTCCATCGATATCGGTCAGTTTCCACCAACGGATATCCGATTTCGTACCGGATTCCTGCGGACGGATATAAGGATAATACTGATCTTTCACCAACTGACGGTAACGGCCCAAACGCTGACTCTCATTCCGGTCGTCATAATTCTCAACAGGTCCCCGGCCATAATAATCGATCCGGTCGAATCTGCCCGGCATCACCAGTTGCATACCGAAACGGAACAGGTGGGGCATATCTTTCTTCTCCTTGTCGACAGCAAGCTGTTCACTGATCCGAATCTCCCCATTTCCACCGATAAGATAAGTCATGGTCAATACAGCTGCCAATCGGGGTAATTCATAAGTGGTCACCACCTGAACCCGATTGCCTTGTTCCTCTGCCTTAAAGCTCTTCAATTTCAATCCGGGATTCTTCCAATCCACAAAGCGGCGGTGAAGATTCGCCCCGAAATCATTATCTGTCGGAGCCCGCCAGAAATTGGGCCGTAAAGCATATCCATATTCGATCATCTCATACCCATTCAGACTGATCCCCTCTATCCAACCGGACCATTTTCCAAAAGTCACCTGTACTTCTCCGGCACTCACGACAGCATGTACCAAATCTTCATACAGAGAAGCCTTTTGCCCGGTTTCGGCCAATTCAACCTGAAACAAAGGATAAGGGGCAATCTCCAATTGTTCTTCCGCAACCGCATAACCTGCCGGAAGTAATTGCCGGGCTTGTTTCAGGCGATAGGTCACATTCAGCAGAATTTCACCTTCAGCAGGAAGATCCGTTTCTTTATACCCCAATACGACCGGTTGTGTCTGTTGCGGGGCGATCTGCAAATCCATCACAACCCCCTGTCTCACCGGCTCTCCATTCTGCAACAATTGCCACTCCAGGTAATAGTCCGAAAGATCGGTAAAGAAATTCTCATTATACACATTTACGATTCCTTTCCTAAGAGCTGCCGGTGTAGTCCATATCGACTGATACATTTTCCGCACTTCATACATATGGGGATTCGGCACCCGGTCCGGACTGATCAAACCGTTGCAGTTAAAATTCTTATCCGAAGCATCGTAGCGGTTGTAATCTCCCCCGTAAGCATAAATCATTGCGCCGTCTGCCGTATACTTCCGAAGTCCCTGATCTACAAAATCCCAGATAAAACCGCCCTGCAAATTCGGGTATTTCCGGATCAAATCCCAATATTCTTTAAAACCGCCCAAAGAATTTCCCATGGCATGCGCATATTCACACTGAATCAGTGGTCGTGAATCCCCACTCTTAGCGAAATTTTCCATCCAATTCAGGTCGGCATACATCGGACAAACAATATCCGTATGGGCTCTGCGTCCTGCCTGTTCATATTGTACAGGACGGCTGCCATCTCTCTGTTTGATCCAGTCGTAACAAGCCACAAAGTTCGGTCCGTCACCGGCTTCATTTCCCAACGACCAGAAAATAATCGAAGGATGATTTTTAAAAGTCTCCACCATCCGCTGATTTCTTTCGAGGTGAGCCTTGGCATAAGCCGGTTCCTTGGCCAGTGTCCGTTCGCCATACCCCATCCCATGAGATTCGATATTGGCTTCACACACGACATACAACCCATATTCGTCACAAAGGTTATACCATTCGGGATCGTCCGGATAATGACACGTCCGCACGGCATTCAGATTATTCTCCTTCATCACCCGTATATCCTCGATCATTCTCTCCCGGGATACCTGATATCCGGTCAAAGGATCCAATTCATGTCGGTCGGCTCCTTTAAACAAGACCGGCTGCCCATTGACCCATACCTGCCCCAATTCTTTCTTCAGTTCGATTTTCCGGAATCCGACCCGTTGCGGAACAACTTCCAGCACTTTTCCGGCATTATTTTTTAAAGTCAGCAACAAAGTATACAGATTAGGCTCTTCAGCACTCCATTTTGCCGGATTTTTCACTGCCATTTCGGTACGCACAATTCCTTTTCCATCGGGCTTGACACTCGTTTTTTCTACGATATTTCCTGCTTTATCTTTCAATTCGAGTTCCACTGTCCCGCTGTTCCGGGACACTTGGGCCACGACATTCAAAGACCCGTCACGATACGCCTCATCCAAATCGGGAGTGATAAAAATATCCTTCAGATGTAACGGATTCCGGGCATACAACCAAGCTCCCCGGGCAATTCCGGATAAACGCCAAAAGTCCTGATCTTCAAGATAACTCCCGTCACACCAACGATATACCTGCATCGCGATCAGGTTCTTTCCCGGCCGTACATAACCGGTTATATCGAATTCGGCTGCCAGCTTACTATCTTCGCTATAACCGACAAATTTTCCATTCACCCATACATATAAGTTCGAAGTGGCAGAGCCTACATGCAGAAACACCTGCTGTCCTTTCCATGAAGCAGGAATTTCAACGGTTTTTCGATAAGAGCCCACATGATTATTCACCGTTTCTATTTTCGGAGGATCAGGTGTAAACTGATTCGACCAGGCATAACCCGAATTACGGTATAAGGGATCTCCGTATCCATTCATTTCCCAGATTCCGGGCACCGGAAAGTCCACCCAATATTGATCCTCGAAATCCAACCGATAAAAGTTTACAGGCCGTTCGGTTTGATCCTTTACCCAGTTAAACTTCCACATCCCGTTCAACGATAGAAAATTGGATGATTCTTCTCTTACTCCTTGCTCAGCCATTTCCCTGGAAGGATAAGCAAAATAATCCGCCCTTGCCGGTGCACGGTTGATCGCATTCAACTCCGGATCGAGCCATTCCTTCTTTTGAGCAAACGTTGTCATAGAAAGGCATAAGCCTAGACACAATAACAGTTTTTTCATAAATTATAATATTAAATGCCAATTTATTCTGCTCAAAAATAGTCAATATTACACCTATCGAGGTAGAAAAAGAATTAAAAAAGGAAGAAAAATATACGAATAGTCTGAAAGTGGTTGTATGAAACCCTCATTCCAGCGTCATTTTCTCTGGTATACAAATGTACATGAGGGTTTCATAACATGCTTGTCATTCATTATTGCCGATCTGCATTTTCGTTAGGAATACACGACTCGGGTTTTTATACAAATGTTTGGCAAAACCTTTACGGCCACTTTCTGTCACAAATCCACACGTAGCATTATTCGCCATAGTCAACTTATCTACTCCGTCCGATATCACCAGCCCGGATAACTCTTTTTCCGTTATCAACATAAAGTTCAAAGTTATTCCTCCCATAAACTTCGTTGTATTCATTTCAGAAGCTTTATAATCGGTATATCCCAGCCCGTGCATAATATCTTCTGTCTCTGATGCTGCCGGATTCAAACAATAATATTTAGAATCGTTGTCAACATACAATATGACATCGATCTCACTCAAATGAGCTTTATAATCGGCCATATCATAAACCACATCTTCTGTCGGATTATACAGCCATGCCACGTTCTTTCCAGTCATTGTTATGCCATGGCGGTTATTGATGTACCTGATCATCTCAAATTTCTGATCCAACACTTTTGTGGTTCCGTCATTCCGGGTAACTTTCAGTTTTATGCCCAGACTTTTACCACGCAGCGATTCGTCATCCGGCATAATCAACGGATATTTCACCAATACGGTAGATATCTCCCGGGAAAAATAGCCTTCACTATCCAAGGATAATGCTTTATCTTCATCCACCATAGCAAAAGTAACGTCTTCCACGATAGGCCGGATTCCATCTTCCGAGGTAATCTCGATCCGGCTCAATTCTCCTTTACTGGTTGAAGCGACAAACTGAAATACAACTGTTTCTCCCGGTTCGGCTTTAATAGGATTATTGGTTTCTATGACGGTAAGGTTCAGCTCCCCATTGGATTCCAATACATCATCCATAGAACAGCTTCCCCATAAAAACAAAACCGGTAACAATAATAAATATATCTTTTTCATAATTCTATACTTTAATCGATTAAAGTGGTTTTTGTTCTACACTGGTATTATGCTCAAACTCAGCACGCGGTATCGGGAAACAAAGCTGATCGTCTTTTTCATAATTATCGTTCCAGGTTTTCAACAGCCGTTTGCCTCCGACTCTCATCCGCACGGCAAGATAGTACAAGGCTCCATTCTCCATACCGATTTCCCGGAGATTTTCATTGAAGATTTCATTCATCAGACTTTCCCGGTCCGGATAATCCGATGCTTTCAACGGCGTAGCTCCTGCCCGGTTACGGACAATATTCAGGACATCCACCACGTCTTTCACAGGACTGTCGGTCCGTAACATCGCTTCCGCCTTGATCAGGTACATCTGAGCTACACGCATATAATACATCGGACAGTCGCCGGTGGATACATAATGCTTCTTCCAGATTTGTCTTTTATATTTTTCCCCGTTCAGATTAGTAAATTCCAGAGAATCGAAAGTCACTTCATACCGGGGATCCTCTTCCGGAAAAACCGCAAGATACGCACTCGACGGTTGATAAGTCCCGCCACCGAACATTTTAAACAAACTCCCCACATTATCATCCATCGCAGGAGGATTCTTCATGAAACGGGTAAACAATAACTCTTTCGAGTCATATCCATGCTGAAAAATATCAGCATAAGTATCCTCCATTCCAAACTCCGCACTACCGATCACTTCATTTGCCAAACGGATGGCTTCGCTATAATCGCCATCAGCCCCCCGGTTCATCAGTAAGTCGGCTTTAAAAGCTTTCGCGAAAGTAGCACACACACGGTACCTGGAATAAAATGCCGGAGCATATTTTATGGCATAGTCCAAATCTTCAAAAATCTTTTCATAAGATTCTTTGACTGTAGCTCTTGCCTGATTGTTGTTGGAAAGCGAAGAAGGTTCCAGGCGTATAATCGTCCCTAACCGGCTGTCGAGATCCCAGAAATATCCGTATTTCCGTAACAAAAAAGCATGCGCAAAGCCCCTCAGGAAACGGGCTTCGGCCAACATTTCCGTCTTACGGTTCGGCCCGAAAGCACTTTCCGGTAAACGATCGGTATAATAGATGAAATTATTGGCCGAATTCACAATCTTATAACCACTCTTCCAGGGATTCTCCGCATCAGAATTATCATCCAATACCTGCAAACGGGGTAATTGTTCCCCTTCCGTTTTTGAACGATAAAAAGCTGTAGGATCTAACAATCCTGTACGGAATTCATTATCACAAATGTAATAGGCACTCCATGTTCCCCATCCCTCCAGGTAGGAGTATACCCCATTCAAAGCGACCTTTGCCGAAGATTCATTGGTAATCGCATTATCTCCCACCAAATCATGAGGCGGAATTTCATTATCGAACATACTGTCACAACTTCCTAATGTCAGCAGCAAAAGTATCAACGACAAACTGCTATATATCTTATTCATAATCATGCTTATTTAATAGTTACTTTTACTCCGAAATTAAATGTTCGCGTTGTCGGATACATATCGTTATCGACAGAAGCGCCTTCGATCGCATCCGTACTGAAAGACTCCGGAGAAGGACCCGGATAAGAAGTAAAGGTATACACATTATTTGCAGAGGCAAATATGCTGACATTACCGAAAATCCTGGTTTTATCCACCCAGTGCCGCGGCAGGCTGTATTCAAGATTTATATTCTGTATTTTCACATAAGAAGCATCGTATACCGCATTATCTCCAAAGTCATTATAATAAAAATTATACCTGATGCTCGGATATTTATTCGAAGGATTCTCGGGTGTCCACCTTTTCAACGCTGTGCTCTGTGTATTTTGATTCTCCGCCATATTGAACATATTGGCTTCTCCCATCCAGATTTTCTGCGCACCATGGCTAAATGTTCCCTGAACACTTAATTTCAATCCTTTCCAGGACAAACGGGTAGCAAATCCTCCCTCAAAATCGGGCCGGGAACAACCGATCACCGTTTTATCTTCAGTGGAACCGGAGACTTTATTTACATACCCATCTCCAGACAAATCTACATATTTCAAATCGCCGGGCATCGTTTTCCGTCCGTAAGCCTCCTGGTAAGGTTGATCCGGATTCAAAGCCTCATAACGGTTCACTTCCTCCTGTGTCTGAAAAATACCATCTGTCTTATACCCGTAGATCAAACCCAAGCTCTTGCCTTCCTGAATCACTGTATTTCCCAGATAACTGCTCCCAGGATAAGAAACATATTCGGCATCGATATCCGTAATTTTATTTTTATTCTTCCCGATATTAAAGCCAACGAACCAATTCCAATCCTTATTATCAATAATATTAGCTTTTATTTCAAATTCGATACCTTTATTCTCGATATTGGCAAAATTAATCTGTGTAGTCTCCAGGCCTGTACTCAACGCCATAGTATAAGCATACAACAAACCATCCGTTTTCTTTTTATAAAAACCTAAAGTTCCGGAAATCCGCTGGTTGGGTAAGAATCCAAAATCAAGTGCCAGATCGACCTGTTCGGTAGCTTCCCATTTCAAACGGTCATTCCCGATTTGTGAAGGCCGGGTGGCAGGCTGATTCTCATAGTCCGCATTTTCATAAAGTGTTCTCCAGCCATACTCACCGACATAAGCATTTCCGGTTTTACCCCATCCTCCTCTCAGTTTCAGGAAAGTGAAAATATTCGATTCCCGCAGAAAATCTTCTTCCGACACAATCCAGGCCGCAGCCACTGACGGGAATTTACCCCAACGATATTTAGGGGCAAACCGGGAAGAACCATCGGCACGGAAAGTACCTGTCAACAAGTAACGGTTCATAAACTTATACTCGGCACGGGCAATATAAGAAAACATCACCGAACCGACAGCTGAACCACCTTTCCCTCCATAATCCACCAAATCACTGCCTTGCCAGATTCCATTCTGTACCTCATCGTCCGGGAAATCCCGTAACTTAAAATAGGTATTATTCTGCCGGTCCTTATTATATACGATGGCCCCTAAAGCGTTCAGGCTGTGTTTCTCATTAAAAGTCTTGTTGTAAGTCAACCGGCCTTCGAACTCCATGGTTTGCCCGGCAGAATATGCCCAGCGTCCGACACCTTTCTGATCTCCCCAATAACCACTACCCTCTTGGGTATTACTGGAAGCATAAGAACTCTCTTCTCCTTTCCGGCGTTGATACGTATACTGGGTCAAAAGTTTCAATTCCGGCAGAATCTGAAATTCAAGGTTCCCCGTCAATCTGAAATTATCCTGACTATAAGTCGTCGTATTTTCCGTCATCTCAATAATCGGATTCTTAACATAATACACCTTCCCTCCGGAAATATAAGGATGCAAATACAAGGACCCATCTTCATTATAAGCCGGTATATCCGGTCGTGCTGCAGCTGCTGTTGACAAAGAAGCGCCGTTCACATGCCGGTCAGAAGTAGTACCGGAGAATTTTGCATTCGCTTTTATCCATTTATTGATATCGGCATCAAAACCCAACGCATAAGTATATCTCTGAAAATCAGCAGCTTTTACCATTCCTTCTTCGTTAGCATATCCAAAAGAAGCATAATATCCGAAATCCTGGCTTCCACCCCGGATGGAGAGCCGATGTTGCTGAGTAGAGCCATTACGCATGATATGTTTCATCCAGGGAGTATCTTCTTCACCGAAATATCCGGGAGCCGTGACCTTCTGATACATCGGATACAGATTTACATCCTCAAACCCATCGGCTTTAGCGGAATTTGTGATCGCCTCCAAAAACAACATCTTGTACTCGTCAGCATTCAGCGTATTTACATCCGATACCAGACGGGTAGCACTGTAATCATAACTATAATTAATAATCGGTTTCTGATTTCTTTGTCCGGCTTTCATCGTAATCATAATGACTCCGGCAGCTCCCCGGGACCCATATATCGCTGCTGAAGAAGCCCCCTTCAAAATATCGATACTCTGTACATCATCGGGATTCAATTCATTAATATCGAAATCCGAAGGCATAGGCACATTGTCCACGACAATCAACGGAGCCAAAGCTCCTGTCAGGGAAGGTACACCCCGAATTTCCAGCCGGGCAGCGCTACCCGGCGAACCGTCGCCATTCAGGATACTCAAACCGGCCACCTGTCCCTGCATCATATGGGCAATATTCGTTGCAGTAGACTCCTCGATAATTTTAGAGTCAAAACGGGCTACTGCTCCGGTCAAATCTTTTTTCGTAGCCGTACCGTAACCGATCACCACCACCTCATCCAGATCGCTTTGATCATATTCCATAACTATATTGAACTCCCCGTTCCCCTGAACAGTTAATTCTTTATTTTTCATTCCGACATAAGAAAATTGTAACACCATTCCCGCTTTCGGAATATTTAAGGAAAAATTCCCATCGACATCGGAGGCGGTACCTATCGTCGTGCCTTTCAATACGATAGTTACTCCCGGTAAAGGCATCCCTTCCTTATCAGTCACCTTGCCTTTTACCGTTACTTCTTCGACATGCTGCGGTGTTGCTGGCTGTTTTACCAGTATAATATAATCGTCCATGAATTTATACGACATCCCCTGGCCTTGCAACACTTGTTTCAATATCTCTTCCAGTTCTACATCGGTAAAATTTGCTTTTACTTTCTTACTCAAAGTCAACTGATCGTCATTATACACGACCGCCTTATTTGTCTGACGCTGGATTTCTTTAAATACCTCTTTTAGTCCGGTTTCACCCAACCGCATAGTCAACCGTTGCTGTGACCAAACCTCTGCCGAGACTGAAGTCGCAAAAAAGACACACATCAAAAAGGGTAATTTCATCACCCAAAATAATTTACGCGGCTTGTTTTTTGGCAGAGCAAGCCACCAATTCGCACTTTTTTCATAAATTTGTAAATTAATTATTAAATTTATTTCCCCAAGGGGAAGATTTGTCGGTGCGCGCTTCCAACACGCACCGATTTTTTATTTTCTATTTACTACAATAGTCCTCTCGTTCAAAACAAATTGAACATTCGTAATCTCTTCTATAATATTCAAAACATAACGTATATCATTATATTTCTTAAAAGCACCGGAATATTTCAAAGTTTTCAGTTCTTCAGCAACAAAAAAGAAATCCACATCGTACCAACGGCCCAGCCTGCGAGTGAGTTCTTCCAAAGGCATCGAATCAAAATTCAGGATTCCATCTTTCCAGTCGACATACTGCGACACATCTACCTTTCTAACCGTTCCCCGCCGGGTAGTCGTCTGATAAACATATTGTTCATCAGGTTGTAAGATCTGTTGCCGATGGTCCGTCTGCACCCCGACCTTTCCATGCACTAAAGTTACTGCCGCCTCCATCTCCTCCGGATAAGCCATCACATTAAATCCGGTTCCCAATACGGTCACGCTCATTCCCGATGTCTCCACCAGAAAAGGATGTACTGTATCGGCAGCTACTTCAAAATAAGCTTCTCCCTCCAGAAAAACCTTTCGTTGTCCGCCTGTAAATGCTACCGGATATTTCAATTTCGAAGCCGAATTCAACCAGACTTTCGTACCATCGGATAATACCAGCTTATATTCTCCACTCCGCGGAATAGTAATCGTATTGAAAAGCATTTCCTCCTGCTGCATATCCCCGGCCTTTTGTTCATATGTCAGTTCCCCTTTTCTCTTTCGGATCAATGTCCCATCTTTCCAAAGCGAATCCCTGCACCATTCCTCCAGGTTCACCTGTTCGCCACTAGCCAATGTCAACACGGCCTTATACGATCCAGGCAGGACAGCCGGCTGTTGCGCCATCGGCGACATTTCACTACTCCGATCTTCCCACGGCCTTTCGATCAGTCCTATAGCGATCCCGATCGTAAAAACCGCAACAGCGGCATACCGCCAAAAATAATTTCCGGACAAAAGGAAACGCCGTTTATTTCCGGACAATTTCTTTTTCAGTTTTTCCATATCCTCCCGGACACGTTCCGGATTCCGGAATACATTCTCTCCCTCACCTCTTTTCAAACGCTCACGTATCCGGCAATATCTCATATAGTGGCGTTCATCCTCCGCCAACCACACATTAAGTCTCTCCTTTTCCTCCGGCGTAATTGTTTCTGACAATTCAGCCGTAATCAAGCGTGCTATCTCATAATACGCAGACAAATCTTTCATCGCTTATCAAATTTGTATATAAAACACACAGCTGATAAAAAAGATGAATGAAAAATAATTTTTTTTGAAAAAAAATGGTTTATCCTTGTACCTCAAACCAGGCAAGTAATAACAATAACGATCCTGTCAATTCTTTCCGCAGGATATTCAAAGCATTGTATTTCAGGGTTTTTACGGAATTAACCGAAATTCCTAACTGATCGGCGATCTCCTGATTTTTATCTCCTTTTACAACCAAACGCATAATCCGGGCAGATTGTGCCGGAAGACGATCGATAGCCGAATAAAGCGCTTCAATAGCTTCCTCTTCAATCACCATCAAATCGAAATCGGCATCTGTTTCTTCCGAAAACCTCCCGGCCAGATCCACCTCTTTCCGATGGTCCCGGATATAGTTCAGGCACTGATTTCTGATAGTAATATATAAAAAAGATTTCACAGCTGCAAAATCTCTGAAATCTTCCCGTTTATTCCACCATTTGATAAAAGCATCCTGAGCAACATCCTTACTCAACATTTCATTATTAAGGTAATGGTTGGCAATATTACACAATCCCGGATACAGACTCACAAACAAACGTTCGAAAGCCTTCATGTCACCGGAACGCATTTTCCGAAAATCCTCAGCCTGTTTTTCTAGCATCTTACCTTAATTAACCTAAACAAAAATATTGAAAATAAGAAAACAAAAAAAATATACCCTGAAAATCACGAAAAATTTAGGAAAAAAACTTCCCCGAAAGTTAAATGAAAAACTTTCGGGGTTCAGTAGACAGATTAAATAAAATAGATATCTATTCAAATAATAAAAACTTTCGTCTCCACGACAAGTTTATTCCATATAACTGGAATTATCCCAGCAATGTGTACAGAGCTGTTCTTTAGGTAAACCGATCGCTTTCACGAGATCGTCCAAGCGTTGGAATTGCAGAGAATCCAACTGGAGATGCTGGCACATCACCCTCACCATCTCCTTATATTTCTCTGAATCCGGATCCGAATAAGGTTTCAGTATTTCGTCCGTCAGTTCGGAAGTTCCTTCCAGGTCGCGGATGACACGGCGGGCAAATAAATCAAAGGTCGAACGGGAAGTGGAGAAATTAAGAAAACAACAGGGGTAGATCAAAGGAGGACAGGCGATCCGGATATGTACCTCTTTCACTCCGCATTCACGCAATTTCACGACATTGTCTTTCAACTGGGTACCCCGAACGATAGAATCGTCCAAAAAAACGATCCGGGCATCCCGCGTAAACGCCTCGTTCGGTAACAACTTCATCTTAGCGACCAAATCACGCATATTTTGATTTTGCGGCATAAAACTCCGCGGCCAGGTCGGTGTATATTTCACAAAAGGTCTTTTATAAGGAATCCCCTTCTCGTTGGAATATCCGATAGCATGTCCCACACCCGAGTCCGGAATTCCGGCAGCAAAATCAAGAGTCAATTCATCACGTTTCGCCATAGCAGCCCCACAACGGTAACGGGCATCTTCTACATTGATCCCTTCGTAATAAGCAGAAGGATAGCCATAATAAACCCACAAAAAAGAACATATCTGTTTCCTGCAACCGGCAGCAATAATCGGTGTAATCCCGTCTTTCGAAACCCGTATCGCTTCATGCGGTCCCAGATCACGGACTATATTATAGCCTAAATTGGTAAACGAAGAGCTTTCACTGGCCACAACATAACCGAATTCATTCTTACCGATAATGATGGGAGTACGGCCGAACTTATCACGGGCAGCATAAATACAACTGTCTGTCAGAATTAAAAAAGAACAAGACCCCTTGACCATACGGTAAACGTTCTCTATACCTTCCTTGAATGTCTCTCCTTTGTTGATCAGAATACTGACTACTTCGGTCGGGTTGATGGCCGACCCGGACATTTCGGCAAAGTGAATCTTTTCCTTCAACAACTGAGCGGATATCTCTTCCAGATTATCGATTCGCCCTACCGTCACTACGGCAAAACGCCCCAAATGCGAAGTTACCGTTATCGGCTGCGACTCCATATCGCTGATCACCCCGATCCCCAGGTAAGAACCAATGAAACGTCCCAATTCCGGCTCGAACTTATTCCGGAAATAAGCACTTTCTATACTGTGAATCGACCGGACAAAATCCTCTCCGTTATAAAAAGCCATACCGGCTTTCTTCGTTCCCAGATGTGAATGGTAATCGGTGCCGTAGAAAACATCGGCAACGCACTCTTTGCGTGATACGCAACCAAAAAATCCGCTCATATAATTGTAGTCATTGATTTAAGGCTACAAAATTACAAAAAAAGTAAAAAGTAGAAAGCAGAAAGCGTTCAAATTCTCCCCGCAAGAGCAGGTTCTTATAAAGCAAGTTATCCGGTAAGAAAATAAAAAGCAAGATCTGTTTTCAAAATTCCAAAATAATACTTACATTTGCAACGAAAATCACATCTATATGCGTAAAAAGCCGATCTACTAAGCACAGAAGGAGTGCCTGGAGATTTTTTTGCCTGTATCGGGTGTATTCAAAAAAAGAGTTATGAAACGACGAACGTAACATCTTTGGATGTTAAACATTTGAAAAACAACATTTTAATTCGGATTATCCGCTAAAGAGGGTAAAGTATGTCCGAACAGTTCTTTGACATGTTGTGTTTTTCAAAATAAAATGTTTAACTATAAAATCCAAATGTTATGAATTCAAAAAGTCGTTATGAATTAGCCGCTTCGGTATGTCGCGGAAAAGTATGGCTCGACAATACAGCCCTGGCAGCCATTAGCCGAATGTACCGGAAACGAATAGAAAATGCAACCTCTAAACTGGAAGCGACCGTCGAACAAGGACGCTACGCTTCATTCAGAATCGATCAGGCGCTCGATCACCCTAAAGCCTCCCGTCTTGTTTTACAACAAATGATTGCTTCATTGGAAGAGGTCATCGGTCAATTATTTATTTTTGAAGCAGGTAGCCGCATCAATACGAACCGTTATACCTGTCTTATTTCACAATTCCGGGAAAAACAGGCTTTAGCCAAGCGCGCACTTGAGCATTCAGATAAAAACAATACCCCGGAAGTGTTTGTTTAGCAAACTTTTCATTATTTTTGTAGGGTCTCTTCGGGGACTTACATATTTCGATGAAAGTGTTTCGCTTTTATCCTGTGCTGAAAATCTGGTAAATTTAAAGTAAACAAGGAGAAGCAATACAAAACACTCATCACTTGCACGTTATTGCGTCAAATCACGTAATACTGTCAAGTGTGGGGTATTGTTTATTTGTTTACAGGTTTACCAGAACCTTCAGCACAATAAACCGATAACTCCACACTTTCTTTATATTAACGAATCACTATCCCGGAGTTAGATAGTAACTCAAACATCATGAAAAAAATTTTATTCCATTTATTTCTGCTGGCCTCATTATTTATGGCAGCTTGCCATGACGATAACGGAGGTCCCTCTTCTATTGTCATCGACAAAGATCAGCAAAACCAGACAGCTTACGCCGACGATACAGAAAAAACCATCCGGTTCGAAGCGACAGAAGCCTGGCATACCGAAGTCGACTACACAGCAACAAAAGCAACGGAAACCGTAGAAAAATGGGTAAGTCTCGATCCAGCCAGTGGCGAAGCAGGCGAAATCACCATTAAACTCGCCTTATCCACCAATTACACCGGTACTGACCGAAAAGCGACGATCCACATCATTTGCGGAGGTACGACGATCACGGTCATCATCGAACAAAAAGGAGAAACTGAAAACGGAGAGGTGCCGGATGAAGATTCTCCGGCCGATGGAGTACGTAAAATCTCTGAAATCATTACTTCCACCGACGGCGAACCGAATCACATCGTATTTACCTACGATGAACAAGGACGTGTACAAGAATACTCACTGTATAAAGAAATCTCCGGTCAGAAAAAAACAGAATACGTGACGACTCTGACTTACTCAGAAGACCGGATCGTCAAGAAAACCCAAGCTTACAACGACAGTTATACGACAGGAACAACAACCTATTCGCTATCCGAAGGCCGTATCGGCAAAGCAAGGGCGGAAACCGACAATTTCGATTGTGACACCTGGTACTACGACTCAGAAGGCAATATGACCAAATATATCGAAAGATATACGATTACGATGGGAAGTGTCGATCAGGAAGGAAATACAGGAGCAACCGTCGAAGTTCTCGATTCGACTGTCACCACTTATATCTGGCAAAACGGAGTGGTGAAAACCATGCATTACTATCCGGAAGACAATGTTTCCAACGATATCATCACCTCGGAATTCGAATATTACGACCTGGATGAAATCCGGCCATTACCATCGGTAATAAAACTACAATATTACCCGGAAGAACTGGCGGGTGAAGATCTGACTTTATTTGGTTATAACGGTAATGTTCCTGCCCGGTTCATAAAAAAAGTAACTACTTCGGGAGACCGGTGGAATAAAGACAATGGCACGACTACTTATCGCTATGTAACCGATTCTAAAGGATATGTGGTCCAAATCTACAGCAAATGGGAGTCCGCGCAGGGCAAGACCGATGCAGAAGAAAAACTGGAATGTGAAATCATTTATGAATAATTCTACGGCAATGAAACATTACTTATCCTTATTCACCCTCTGTCTGAGTATTATTTTCCTATCCTGCAACGATGATAATTCTTCGGACAGCATCAGCATTTCAAAAGATCAGCTGAACCAAAGTGCCTATGCAAACGCCTCGGAAAGAGGCATTACTTTCACTGCACAAGAAGCCTGGAAGACTGAAATAAATTACAATTCGGCTACGAAGGCTACAGATACTTCGAACTGGATCACCCTCGACCCACCCAGTGGTGAAGCCGGAACAGTAACCGTAAAGATTCTCTTATCTCCCAATTATACAGGAACCGGCCGTAAGGCTACGATCCGGATTATCTGTGGTGGTAGTAGTATTACGGTAACGATCGAACAAAAAGGTCAAACCGAAGAAGGAAATACGCCTATCGATCCGGAACGCCCTGATCAGTACAAGAAGTTGGTCAGTAAAATAGAGATAACCAACACACATTACGGTTCTTCCGGTAATCTGACCCATAAATCGGAACGCCTTTTCACTTACGATGAACTCAACCGGATTTCCACCTATGAGGAATACGATTATACGGACAATAAACGTATGCTGGACTGGAGTGATTCCTACAGTTATTCCGGCAATACGATCACTTGTCTGGAAAAAGTCGAAGATCAGAATCAGATATTCGAATATAAAACCATATATAAACTGGACGAAGAACAAAACGTAAAAACATGGACCTGTGAATATAACGAAATCGGAAAACCGGAAATCGATCAGGGTGAACTGTCTTATGAAAACGGATACTTTTCAAGCTCAAGAACTGAAGTCAGCAATTCCGGACCAACGACAGACCAGGCTATTTGGGTAGACGGTAATCTGGTAAAAGCAGGAGAAACCGATGAGCCACGTGCCACAACGAACATAGAATACAGCCATATCCCCAATAATAGTAACGTCGATTTCAATTACCTGTTATCCCAGACCGAATGGTTGGATTGCCTGGCATTCGAGGAATCAGGCATAAAAGCCTTCGGCTGTTTCGGAAAACGGAGTACTTACCTGATGAGCAAAGAAAAAGACGGGTACAACAATGACGAACATGTCTTCGAATACCGGACAGACAACGAAGGCTATATCCGGGAAATCACCGTTACAACTTACGATGGCCAACACCAGGTAAGCAGTAAACGTATTCACACCATCAGCTACATCGACGCAAACTGATTCTATCGTTTCATCGATCGGAATCATTCCCCTATCTTCCCGCTGAAAGCCGATTCGCTTCATATAGAGAAGATAGGGTTTCTTTATTTCGCCATAACAACCGGGGAAGCGTCTGATATGATTCACTTTGACCGGCGATCAAACGGCTTTTACATCATAAAGTCAACTTTGTTAGCGCCGGACATTCTTTATTTAAAGTTTATTTTATAATTTTGCAGCTTGTTATAAAAAAGTGTGCTAGTCATGAAACGGATTGATTTTCAACCGGTATTATTCGATACCCTAAAAAATTATTCGAAAGAAAAATTCTTTACCGACCTGATGGCCGGAATTATTGTCGGAATCGTTGCTCTTCCATTAGCCATCGCTTTCGGTATTGCTTCGGGGGTAAGTCCCGAACAAGGTCTGATCACAGCCATAATCGCAGGATTTATCGTTTCCTTCCTGGGAGGGAGTAACGTACAGATCGGAGGACCGACTGGGGCCTTTATCGTTATCGTTTATGGTATTATTCAACAATTCGGTATCGAGGGTCTGGCGATCGCTACCGTTATGGCCGGAATCATGTTGGTCTTGATGGGAGTATTTAAACTAGGCACAATCATCCGCTTTATCCCTTATCCGATCGTCGTCGGATTTACCAGTGGTATTGCACTTACCATTTTCACGACTCAGATCAAAGATCTGTTCGGATTAACCATGGACAAAGTGCCCGCCGATTTTATCTCCAAATGGATTGCTTATTTCCACAGTTTCGACACAACGAACTGGATTGCACTAGGGGTAGGAATCGGAAGTATCCTGCTCATTATCGTCACTCCCCGGTTTTCTAAAAAAATACCGGGTTCGTTGATCGCCATCATTGTCATGACCGTTATCAGTTATCTGTTACGCCATCACCTGAATATCACCGGCCTGGAAACCATCGGCGACCGTTTTGAGATCAATGCCAGCCTGCCGACTCCCAACGGCTTAGCGTTTAATATCGAAACCATCAATCAGCTTCTGCCGGCAGCTTTCACCATCGCCATTCTGGGAGCCATCGAGTCTTTATTATCGGCCACCGTAGCAGATGGAGTCACCGGACATAAACACAATTCCAATACAGAGTTAATAGCCCAGGGAGCAGCCAATATCGTAGTTCCTTTCTTCGGAGGGATTCCAGCCACCGGAGCAATTGCCCGGACCATGACCAATATCAATAACGGCGGCAAAACTCCTGTAGCCGGTTTGATCCATGCCGTTGTATTATTATTGATACTCTTGTTCCTCGGCCCCTTGACCAAACATATTCCGATGGCTTGCCTGGCCGGCGTTTTGGTTATCGTTTCTTACAACATGAGCGAATGGCGTACATTCAAATCATTGATGAAAAACTCCAGATCGGATGTCGCTGTATTATTGACGACTTTCTTATTGACCGTCATTTTCGATCTGACCATCGCCATAGAAATCGGTCTGTTACTGGCCCTGGTACTCTTTATGAAACGAATGAGCGAAGTAACGCATATCACGGTTGCCAAAGACCAGCTCGATCTGTCGAACGAGGGCGAAATCTACCATGAAGAAGAAAAACTGATCGTACCGCAAGGAGTCGAAGTATATGAAATCGACGGCCCGTTCTTTTTCGGTGTCGCCAATAAATTCGACGAATGTATGAAAACCATCGGCGACAAACCCCGCATTCGTATCATCCGGATGCGCAAAGTACCGTTTATGGATACGACAGGGCTGCACAACCTGGAAAGCCTTTACCGTTTATCTACGAAAGAAAAAATACAGGTCATCCTCTCCGGAGTAAACGAACAGGTTCGTGCAACTTTGGTCAAATCTTCCTTTGCCCGAACCATCGGCGAAGAAAATATTTGCAGTAACATTCACGAAGCATTGAAACGGGCGGAAGTATGTCTGAAAAGTTAAAGCGCTGACTTTTCAGACACCCCGGTCTGCATCAGAATCCGAAATCATCGAGTATTACCTCTTTTTTCTCTGCTTCCTGAAAAGGTTTAGCTTCCTGATGCACCGGATTCCCTTCGATATAAATGGCGCGGAACGGACGTACCGGGCAGACATATTCACATCCCCCGCATCCGACACAAATATCGGGATTCACGGAAGGGATCGTCAAGCCATTTTTATAAGGAATCATAGTCACGGCCTGAGTAGGACAATGTTCGGAGCAAGCCCCGCAACTGGTCTCGTCGGTATTGACGATACAATTTTCGCGGACAAAAACCACCCGTCCCATCTGCAGCTTATGCTTTTCCTCTTTGGTAAGCGGCAATAAAGCCCCGTTCGGACACACTTCAGAACATACCGTACAATCGAAGTTACAAAAACCATGACCGAAATCCATTTTCGGTTGCATCATCCCCCCTAAACCATAATCCATAAAGGCAGGTTTCAACACACGCGAAGGACATTTGGTGACACAAAGATGACAAGCCGTACAATGTTTCAATAAATGCTCTGCACTTTGAGAACCGGGAGGGCTCAACGGATGCTCTCTTTGCCAGGATTTATTGGCTTTAACGACAGCCTTTCCCTGAGCCAGCACTTTGTTGGGAAGAAGTAAAGACAAAGCCCCTACGGTAGCCACAAACTGCCGCTTAGAAGTATCCACCGGCTTTTCCGGCGTCTTCCGCCCTTTCTTCCACCCCAATCCGTATTTTATACTATGCTTATGGCAAACCGACAGACAATTATAGCAGTCCACACAACGGCTCTGATCTACCTTTTTGGCCTTGCTATCGATACATCCCGCCTTACATTGCCGCTCACAAAGCCCACATGAAACACAGGCATCGGCCTCTATCCGTATCCGCCCAAAAGAATAACGCGATAAGAAACCCAATAATGTTCCTACCGGACAGACAGTATTACACCAGGTACGGCCATACTTCCAGGCCAACCAGCCAATCCCGCAGAAAGTCAGGAGCCCGATGAAAAGAGAGGCCATACTCAATACATAAATATCGGTATGATAAAATGTATAATTACCGAAACTATTGAATACCCAGGCCAGCAAATTATTTACAGCCAAATAAACAGGCCGGAAAACATTTACCCCCATCCGTCCAAATGCACTATATGGATCGAGCAGGCTTAACAAAACGGTAGCACCGAGTAAAAAAGCCAACACCACTATTCCCAACACCCCATAACGCAAAACGCGTTTTTCACGGGTATAACGATAATGCTTTTTACGATTTATTCTCTTCGCTATCCAAGCTACGACATCCTGAAAAATACCCATCGGGCAAATCACCGAACAATAAATACGCCCGAATAATAGTGTCGCCACCAGCAGGATCAATACAATTCCGAAACTCCCCGCCAATAAGGCCGGGACAAACTGTATCCGTGCCAGATTAGGCCATCCTGTAGTTAAACCGGCAAAATCCAGGAAATAAAAGGTAATCACGGCCCCCATGACTACCGCAAACAAAACACGTAATTTTTTTAGCATAACATCCCCCACCTTTAGCCTTTTGCCTTTTGCTTTTAGCCTTTAGCTTTTTGCTTTTAGCCTTTAGCTTTTTGCTTTTAGCCTTTAGCTTTTAGCCTTTAGCTTTTAGCCTTTTGCTTTTAGCCTTTAGCTTTTAGCCTTTAGCTTTTTGCTTTTAGCTTTTTGCTTTTAGCTTTTTTACCTTTTTTTCAAATCTTAATCCTCTTCACTTTCAAGCGATTGATGTCCATCGTACCGATTTTAAGCTCCTCTCCTTTAGCCAAATGTCCAACCACCTCCAGAGGCATCTTTTCCACCTGATTGAAAAACTTAGTAGCTGCCGTATCTACAGCGACAATATCCGGCGACATAAACAACCCCTTGGCCAGCACCACGTCGGCTTCTGATTTTCCGCGCGGTCCATTGGTTTTCATCAGACGGTAAGCATCCACGACATTCAATACCGCCGGCTTACTGATTGTGCAAATATCAGCGATACATTGCTGCAAATCATTGCGATGGAAAAATCCGCGATCCCAGACAATCCCCATATGATTTTTCATCGAAATGGTCATTTTAGCCCCACCGTGATTTTTCAAAATAGGAACATTGATCCACACATCACAATCCAAAATAGCCGAATGTATTTTAGCTGTTTTCAGGCTTTTGGCCTTAGGTAGTTCCACTTCCCGGTAATAAGATTCCTCATGTGCCGGCATCACCTTAGCACCGGCCGCTTTGGCAGCCTCTTCGATTCCGCTGTTTTTATAACATTTCCGCCAGTCATCGCAAGTATGATCGAACACAACCACCTCCTTTGCGCCGGCATCGAAACATTGCTTAATAATTTCAGATACCAATTCAGGATTGGTATTTCCTGCCAATTCGGGCACTTTATCCCAACCGATATTCGGTTTGACAACCACTTTTTGTCCGGCTTTGACAAATTTCCCCATACCTCCGAATTCAGCGATTGCTTTCCGGAACATTTCTGCCGGTTCACCACCCATTACGGCGACCAAATCGCATCCCCCGGCCTGAGAAGTATTTTGTGCCATGATATCCATCACCCCATCCCACTTCATTGTCACAGCAGCCCCTGTCAAGGCTAGTGTCTTTAAAAATTCTCGACGATCCATAAAGTCTGTTTATAAAGTTCGTAAAGTTATAAGGCCCATCATACGCACGAACAACTCCTTAATCCGTCCGCCATGGAAAACGAAAACACATTTCATTATACAGGCAATAGTCGGCATTCCCATTGACAGCAAAAGTCTTCACTACAGCAGCCCCCGCACCGAGCAACAACTGTCGGGCATAATTCAAGGTTGTTCCGGTTTTTACCCGGTCCTCTACCAATAATATTTTTTTCCCTTTTACCTCGAACCGGATTTCCTCTAACAACCGGGGCCGGTCGTACAATTGTTTTTGATCGGCATCCCTTAAATGCAATTTCAGCAACTGCATATCCAGATTCAAACGCTGATTCAGCATCGCTGCCGGAATAATACCTCCATTCGCAACAGCAACAATCAAATCGAATCGTTCTTCGAAAGTAATCTCCAGAAAACGCTGTCTTACTTCCTCAAAAGTCTTAACATTCATATTTAGCCAACCCTTTCAGGATTACCCAGCCAAGCACCACTTGCAACAACATTCCCGGGAATCCGATTTTAAAATCTTGCAATGCAGCAGACAAATCCGAAGCGATCAACCATTCGGCTATACCACCGAGCACCTGATAGGCCACCACCACCGCAGCGACATGCAATAAAGAAACCCGTTGACTTCTGTCGGCTACAATAGCTCCCACCAAAGCCAGTAACGTAGATTTTACCAACAAAACAGGTAACATCCCTGCCGGCGGCATCCCGAATAAGAGGTGATTACACAAAGGTGACAATACAGCAGTCAGTATACCCACTTTCAAACCGAATTTATAAGAAGCGATCAAAGTAAAAAAATAGATCGGTAAAAATATTTTACCTCCATCCGGCATTAAATGGCACAATTGGGGAAGCAGCATATTTCCTCCGACAAAAAGGACCGCAAACAAATAGGTCCGGACATTCACAACAGAAAGATTTAACTGACGAAATTGAGATACGATCATCATCTTAGTGCATATTTAAAATTTAACCACTTCAAATATACAAATTTTTCATAGTTTTGATCAATCGCTATACTTTTTTCCGATTGAAATTAAAAAAAACAATGCTTATCTTTGGAACATGAAAATTTTAGGAAATATCATTTGGTTACTATTCGGAGGAATCTTCGTCGCCGTCGAATATTTCATCGCCAGTATCGGATTATTTATCACAATCATCGGTATTCCCTTCGGGCTCCAGACAGTCAAACTCGGTATATTGGCATTATGGCCCTTCGGAAGCGAGATCGTACATAAACAATCGCCCCACGGATGCCTCTCTACCCTGATGAACATCATCTGGTTTTTTATAGGCGGAATCTGGATTTTCCTATCGCACATTTTTTGGGGAGTCCTGTTTTGCATCACGATTATCGGTATCCCATTCGGAATGCAACATTTCAAATTAGCCGGACTGGCACTCACTCCTTTCGGACACGATGTAAAATAAAACCTTTTATCTTACAAACAATATGCTGACTCCGATGACACAATAAATCAAAGATTCTGCCACATTCACCGCCAAAGCCACCTTAGGGTTTTGCATCAAGCGACGAGCTAACCGATCCGCCACAGCAGCTACCATTGAAAAAATCAGGAAAGCCTGAACCATAAAAACAAGCCCTAACAATAACATCTGAGGAATGGGATTTTCTATCCCTTTATCTATAAATTGCGGAAAAAAAGCCAGAAAAAACAAGATTACCTTAGGATTCAATATATTCATCAGTATCCCTTTCCGGTATAGTTTTCCACTGACAGCAGCGTCTCCCGACAACTCGAAATGATTCTCCCGACGGGCCAGAAAAGCTTTTACTCCAAGATACAACAAATAAGCAGCACCGGCAAACTTCAACATCGTAAAAGCTACAGGAGAACTCATCAGCAAAATCGAAACACCCAGACTGACAGCCGTTACATGAGCGATCAAGCCGGTACACAATCCGGCGGCAAAGACCATCCCGGCCTTTCGTCCCCGGGTGATACTCTGTGTAATCACAAAAAGTATATCCGGTCCCGGCATCAAAGTCAGCAGCACTGCCGCACTAATAAATCCCCAAAGGTTCATAACTATAAATCAGATTCTAATTATTTTCAGCTAAAATTAATGCTAATAATCAAAAAAAATTAATTTTGTGAGAATAATTTAATCAATAACCATTAAAATCCATCGATCATGATTTCACTGATTATCCTGGGTATTATTTTCCTGTATGCCATTATATCTTACAATACGCTGACCCGAAAAAGAAACAATGTCGACAACGCTTTCGGTTCGATCGATGTCATGCTGAAAAAAAGATTCGACCTTATTCCCAATTTAGTCGCTACTGTACAGCAATACGCGAAACACGAAGAAGAGACATTTACTAAAATCACAAATTTACGGACGAAGAGTTACGACTCCCTCACAGCTGAAGAAAAAGCAGATTTTGACAAAACATTCACTGCTGCTAAAAATAATTTCTTTATGGTAGCTGAAAACTATCCGGCCTTACGGTCTTCGGAAAATTTCATGCAACTTCAAAAAACACTGAACGAGACAGAAGAACAACTTTCGGCTTCCCGCCGGACCTATAATGCAGCTGTTACGGATTACAACAATTCGGTGATGACCTTTCCATCCAACATCATTGCCAACCTGTTCAGTTTTACCAAAAAAGAAGTATTCGCTATTCCGGAGGAGGAAAAAGTGAATCCGGATGTAAAAAAATTGTTCCGATCTTAATCCACAGTTATGGAACAAAACTTTCAGGATATTTATGAACAATTGCAATCCCGAATCCGACAAGCAGAAGACAAGAGACTGCAATTAAAAGCGAAAGGAACGAAAAACGGGCTGATAGCGGGGGGTATTACCCTTGTGGCAGGAGTTGTCGTCAGCCTGATTATCGGAGGGGGATGGCCGGGTATCCTTATAGCATGTATGCTCGGCTTGATCGTACTATTTTCTTGTATTCAGTCCAAGTCGGGAGAATTATGTGCTTATTATAAAGAAAATATCATCTCGTCCATTATTTCCTATCTTTGCCAGGAAGCAAGTTACCGGCCGGAAAGCGGAATCGCAGAATCGGTCTTTATGAACAGCCGGTTATTCAGCACCTCTCCCGACCGTTATCGCAGTGAAGATCTGATTTGCGGAAAAATCGATAAAACCAGTTTTATCTGTTCGGAAATTATAGCCGAAGAAAAACGGGTCACGACCGATTCCAAAGGCCGCAGGCAGGAACACTGGATAGATATTTTCAGAGGTTTCTTTTTTATAGCCGACTTCAACAAAAACTTTCAGGGCCAAACGGTTGTTTTCCGTAACTCCTGGTTCAAACTCAACCTGGGCAAACAGAGAGTAAAACTGGAAAATCCGAACTTTGAAAAGCAGTTCGACGTATTCTCTACAGATCAGGTAGAAGCCCGATACATCCTCACTCCTAATTTAATGGAAAGATTACTCGAACTCGATTCCAGGTTTCCGGGGAAAATAACGGTAAGTTTCAGGGATTCTTCTGTCATTATCGCCATTCCCGATCAAACGAATCATTTTGAAACCAACATTTGGGAATGCCAGTTGAATACGGATAAACTGAAACGGGAATTCGGGACCTTGGTCAATCTATTTCAAATTATTCATGATTTAAACCTGAATCTGCGTATTTGGACCAAAGATTAACTTTTTATTGATTTATGTTACTAAATATCATTTACTTATTAGCAGGGTTTATTATTTTAGTGTATGGAGCCAATTTGCTGGTCGACGGTGGTGCAGCACTGGCCCATCGGCTGAAAGTACCGAATATCGTTATCGGTCTGACGGTAGTAGCCTTCGGTACCTCGACTCCGGAACTTGTAGTGAATATCATTTCATCGATCGAAGGAAGTTCCGCGCTGGCATTAGGTAATGTTCTGGGAAGCAACATATTCAACATCATGGCAATCCTGGGAGTAACCGCCTTATTCGTCCCTATCGGAATCAAAAGATCCACAACATGGATTGAAATTCCGCTGGCTGTACTGGCAGCAGTTCTTATCCTGATATTGGCGAACGGTGAGCCGGCAGGTATCATCACCCGGGCAGAAGGATTTTGTTTACTTTGCTTTTTTGCCGTTTTTATCGCCTACACCTTATTTATTGCCAAACGGGGTGGTCAGGAAACCGAAGAAGTAAATATAAAACCCTACAGCCTGAAGAAATCCGTACTTTTTATTTTGTTAGGTCTAGCCGGCCTCGTCGGAGGAGGACGCTTATTGGTTGACGGAGCAGTCAGTCTGGCTCAGATGGCAGGTATTTCGGAACGAATCATCGGATTGACCATTATCTCTATCGGAACCTCCCTGCCGGAATTAGCCACTTCCTTGATCGCTGCCCGCAAGAAAAACGCAGATATAGCCATCGGAAATGTCGTGGGTTCGAATATCTTCAATACCTTCCTGATCCTGGGAGCTTCGGCCGGCATATCCCCTCTGAAGGTAACAACGGATAGTGTAACCGATTTATGGGTCAATATCGGAGTTTCCGTCCTGCTGTTTATTTTTGTTTTCACCGGCAAGGGAAGACAGATCAACCGCTGGGAGGGTGCCTTATTTTTAACCCTGTATATCACCTATCTGACTTTATTGATCGTATCATAAAAGACCGGCATGTTTTTTTATACCGTTATGAAAACCCCTATCGTATATCTCCTATTCATGATCGTTCTGTATCTGTCTTGCTCACCTCGTCCCCAAAGCCCGGCCGATATTCACACCGATCTCAGCAATAACAAGATATTACAATTATCCGAACTATTCGACAGGATCCGTTATATTCCTTTGGAAACTCCAGATACCGCTTTGATAGCCAACGTACAATCGGTCACTTATCATAACGGCCGTTATTATCTTATCGCCGAAAACACCCTTTATGTTTTCAACCGCCACGGGCAATACCTCTCCCAGCATAACAACCGGGGACGGGGAGCAAACGAATACAGCAGTATCTTCAAAGTAAAAAGTTCCATCGGTGATTCTGTGATCTATGTATCGGGCGATAACGGTAAAGGCCACATCGTCATGGCTTACGACAAGAACGGAAACTACCTGAAAACATTGATACAAAACCGATCCTTCAATATGGAATTTAACGTACTGGAAAATGGTATCATCATTTCGGATGGGCGAACCGTCTCCCTATATGACAAACAAGGGAAATTGGAAAACGAAATTCGGATCAGTCCTTTCGATTCTATCTCTTTCGGTACGAGCAATTATTTATCCGATTTCTCCAGCCAGGAGGTTATATTCAGTTGTCCCGGTAGTGACACTCTCTATTTTTTGGGTAAAAGCGGTATTACCCGTAAAATATCCCTGGATTACGGTCATAATCAAAGCCCGGAACAATTCAAAAAATCGCTTTCGAAACCGATCACCTTCCCTTATTTTCACAATTTCATTTCCTTAGGTAAAACCGTCCTGGACCTCATCGTTATCGGCCAGAAACAATACATGATTCAACTGGACTTAACCCATCGGACCGCCACGGTATGCGATACCCTCGTCAACGATATCGATCACACGATTCCCTACATTCCCCGGGAGATGGTACAAAATCAAGGTTTGATGGTTTTACCGGCCCCGGTTTTCTTTCATTTTATCCAACCGGAACAACTTGCAGCTATCCCCGCCCTTCGTAACCTGACCGAAGATGCTAATCCGGTAATCGTCGTTTTAAATCTAAAATCCTCCTCTTTATAAAACAATAGAAATATTTCTCGTCCTATCTTCACAGGCGAATCACAGAAATCATTAACTTTGTATCTGTGAGAAATAATTGTTTTAAAAAAAACACAAATTTTTTTGACAAAATTTATAAACATATGAAAAAGGGATACATTGTTTTAATCGTTATCGCTGTAGTTGTATTGAGTATTTTCTTTTGGTTTAAAGGAGCTTACAACGGCATGGTCAATATGCGCGAAGCCGTATCGGCCCAATGGTCGAATGTGGAAAACCAATATCAACGGCGCCTGGATCTGATCCCCAATCTGGTCAATACAGTGAAAGGGTATGCTTCACACGAAGAAAATACACTGACCGAAGTAGTCAATGCCCGGGCAAAAGCCACTCAGATGCAGCTGAATATCGACCAGCTCGACGAAGCGGCCCTAAAAAAATTAAGTAACATACAAGGGGAATTATCCTCCGCTTTATCCCGATTGATGGCTATTTCTGAAAATTATCCGGATCTGAAGGCTAACCAAAACTTTCTTGATTTGCAAGCCCAGCTCGAAGGAACGGAAAACCGGATAGCAGTAGAACGCCGGAAATTCAACGATGTCGCCCGCAGCTACAATGCTTTCATCCTGCAATTCCCCAGAAACCTGGTAGCCGGAATGTTCGGATTCACCTCCAAACCCTATTTTGAAGCCAATGCAGGAGCTGAAAATGCTCCTAAAGTAGAATTTTGAGCAATGAAACCATCCGATTTTTTCACCCCGGCTCAGAAGACCGCTATGGTTGCCGCCATCCGGCAAGCAGAAAAAGATACTTCCGGCGAAATCCGGATCCATTTCGAAAATCATTGCCGGAAGAATGTACTCGACCGTGCAGCCCAGGTCTTTGCCGACTTGAAAATGCATAAGACAGCCTTGCGGAACGGTGTACTGATTTACGTCGCATTAGAAGATAAACAATTGGCGATATTGGGAGATGCAGGGATCAATGCGAAAGTGCCGGACCATTTTTGGGATGACATAAAAAACAATATGATAGAAAAATTCAAATCAGGACAGATTTGCGAGGGAGTTTGCGAAGCTGTCCTGACTGCAGGACAGCAGCTAAAAGCTTTTTTTCCCTATCAGGCAGACGATGTCAACGAACTGTCGGACGATATCTCATTTAAAAATTAAACATGAAACGATCAGTCCTTATTTTCTTTATATGCATTACTTCCTTTTTACAGGCTCAGGATCTACCCGAACCGATGCGCCCCAAACGGATAGTCAATGATTTCACTCAGCTGTTCAGTCCACAGCAACAACAAGCATTGGAGCAAAAGTTGAGAAATTTTAACGACACTTCTTCCACCCAGATCGCAATAGTAACCGTACCCACCCTACAAGGCTACGCCCCCAGCGATTATGCCCAGCGTTTAGCTGAAAAATGGGGAGTCGGCCAAAAAGGAAAAGACAACGGAGTCTTACTTCTGATCAAGCCCAAGAGCAGGACAGAAAAAGGACAAGTAGCCATTGCCGTCGGATATGGATTGGAAGGAGTCATTCCGGATGCCATCGCTTCGAGAATCATCCGGAACGAAATTATACCTGAATTTCAACAAAACAATTATTACCGGGGAATTAACAAAGCGACAGATGTACTCATGCAGCTTGCCGGTGGGGAATTTACAGCCGAACAATATGCCCGCAAAAACGGAAATGGCAGTGCCGAAGTGATCATCATTCCTATCTTGATCCTATTTCTCCTGCCTCTGTTTTTCCGAAGAAAAAAAGGGTATACCACAGGTAGCCATGGAAGTGGAGGAATCCCTCCCATATTTTTCGGAGGTTTCGGCGGTGGCGGCAGCAATTTCGGTTCTTTCAGCGGAGGTAGCGGAAGCTTCGGAGGTTTCGGCGGAGGGAGTTTCGGCGGTGGCGGGGCCAGTGGAAGCTGGTAAAACGATAAATACAGATAATGCAAATACCGGACAGTACCATATGTTCACTCCTCAATCAAGGCGAGGAGAAAGGCATGGAATATTTGTTTACCAGATATTACAAGCCTTTGGTACTATGGGCGGCTTCTTTCCTGAACAACATTCCCCAGTCGGAAGATCTGGTACAGGACTTTTTTATCCGTTTATGGGAAAAAAGGACCCAAACCTCACTACAAGCAACCACCTTTAAATCTTTTCTTTACACTTCTGTACGCAATCTGGCATTCGACCGGATGGAAAAAAAAGATCCCCTGCGCCATGCTACCGATCTGAAGTCTTCCGACAAAGCCTGGGAAGAATACGATACCCTGGAAGAAGAAGTATTGGCCCGGGTCAAAAACGAAATCGATAAGCTTCCCGAAAGAAGCCGTCAAATCATGCAATGTATCTATTTACAAGGATTACATTATAAAGAAACTGCAGCTAAACTAGGCATTTCTATCGCTACGGTGAATACGCTTTTAGTCAACGCCCTCAAAAAAATTCGTCAGGCCTATCCCGATATAACCCAAAATATCATCCTGTTTTTGCTTTTATCCGACAAAAAAAGATAAAAAACCAAAAACACAAAAGATTAAATTCCAATTCATTATAATTATTTTTTCAACTATTTCAAAAAAAGTTGTCTTTTCCATTCAATGAAAATTAATATTTTCCCGTACTATGGACAAATGCAACCGATATGCTAAATAAAGACAACATCGATCAATTACTTTTAAAGCATCTCTTACAGGAAAACGCCGTAGAGGAAGAACAGCTTCTGAAAGAATGGTTGGGACACGATCCTGAACATCAAAGGTACTTCGAAAGATTCCGTCGGCATCACATTCACCTTCAGGCTGCTATCCAATCCGGCCGTATTCAAGGTCAATATATTGAATTTGCATCCCGTCTGAAACGGCGTCATATCCGCCGTCTTTTTATCCGAGTTGCAGCCATCGCCCTGATTCTGCTCGGAGGCGGACTTTCCTTTTACCTGATCCATACCCCTTCACTGATTCCGACTTTAGCCGAAGTTCCGATTCATCCGGGTTCGTCAAAGGCGATTCTGCATCTTTCTTCCGGAACTGCGATTCCCGTAAACACCACTTCGCAGGAGTTAAAGGAAAAAGATGGAACACTAATCCGTATTTCCAATGAAGGAGTCTTGAATTACGCAGAATCAGCCAACATTTCGACTGCAAACCTGATAAACCGACTCGAAATCCCCAGAGGTGGAGAATTCAAAATCAAACTGGCAGACGGGACCGAAGTATGGTTGAATGCAGAGACAGAACTCCGATACCCAACGGTTTTCTCAGGCCTGGAAAGAAGAGTAAAACTTCAGGGAGAAGGCTATTTTAAAGTTGCTAAAAATGAAAAACAGCCTTTTATTGTCGAAGTCGGCGATATTGAAGTCAAAGTATATGGTACCCAATTCAATATCAGTACTCAAAATAAAGACAACATCGAAACCGTTCTGGTCAGCGGTAGCGTCAGTATCCGCCACCACGACCAGGAGACTCACCTAAACCCTTCCCAAAAGGCAGCCTATACCTCCTCCGGGAAACTAACGATTGAAGAAGTGGATGTTTTACCTTATATCACCTGGAAAGACGGAAATTTCATGTTCCAAAACGAGTCCTTGGAATCGGTCATGAATAAATTAGCCAGATGGTACGATCTGGACGTATTCTACCTCAACGAGCAAACTAAAAATATTCACCTGTCAGGTATGATGACCAGATATAAAGAGGTATCGGAACTTTTCCACTATTTTGAAAAAATTTCCACCGCCCGTTTCATCATCAAAGGCCGGACCGTGACGGTAAAATAAATGTTCGTTTATTCAAAATAAACAGCCGGGAATGTACCACCATTCCCAGCTGCAATCAGATAAAAAGACAGCGGACAAAGCTAACTGTAGGCTGTCGGATTGTTTTACCTTAAAATACAAATTTATGGAATGTAAACGAATCTTTGTCCTTTCGGACTTAAAAAGATTAAAAATTGTCAGGATTATGAAGTTATTCTCAATTTTTATGCTGGTATTCACCTTGGGAGGTTTTGCTTCCGGATACTCTCAAAAGCAAGTCGTCACTTTGAATTTAAAGCAATGTGACGTCAATACGCTATTACAGGAAATCTGGAAACAAACCGGGTTGCGGTTCGTTTATAACGAACAGGATGTCGCCCGACTAAAACGCTTTGACGTTAACGCCCAGCAGAAGCAAGTAGACGAAATTTTAGACCATATCTTCAAAAACACGCCTTATCAGTGTGCTTATGAAAGCGACGTTATTTATATCACCCCTCGTCCGGTAGGCGATCTTCCTCAAGTCAAACAGGAAAGAGTGAAACTTTCCGGTAATATCAAAGACAAAAACGGAAATGTTTTACCGGGAGTAACGGTCTTCATCGGTAACTCGGACATTGGTACTTCTTCCGATATCAATGGTAACTATCAGCTTGCCATCCTCAAAGGTAATGCGGTGGAAATCGTCTATTCTTTTATCGGAATGAAAAAAGTCACCTATAACTTTCCGGCAACGGAAGATGTCCGTCATAATGTCGTCATGGAAGAAGATCAGGTTGAATTGCAAGACGTTGTAGTTATCGGTTACGGAAGCAAGTCGGCAAGAAACCTGACCAGTTCCGTATCGTCGGTCAAAGCGAAAGACCTGGAAAAATATGCCAACGGAGCCACGACTTTCGACAACATGCCAGGTGGAGCAGTGAAGGGGGTATTGGTCAATCAAAACTCAGGAGAACCAGGTGCCAAAGCAACTTTAAACATCCGGGGAATCACTTCCCCGTTAAAATCGCAAAACAATAATGAACCCTTGTATGTCGTCGACGGTGTACCTTTCTTTGTCGAGCGCAGCCTGAATATGCTGAATCCGCTTTCAACTCTTTCCCCCAACGACATCGAAAGTATCGACGTATTGAAAGACGCTGCCGCAACAGCCATTTATGGTTCCAGAGGAGCCAACGGAGTAGTCATCATCAAAACCAAGGACGGTCACCGCAACGAACAAATGAAAATCAGTCTGGGATATACCTTGAGTGTCGGTAACCAAATTAAAAAATTCAAACCATTAAACACAACTAAATTTAAAAATCTCCAGGAATTAATCATTAAAAATACACTCGGAGCCATCAACAAATCACAGACGATAATATCATATACGGCCAAATCTATCCTGCAATCGATTATATGGCCAATACTTCCTATGATAATTACGGAAATATGATATTCGACGGATTAAAAGACGAGGCTTTCGGTGAAGAAAATACCAATTGGGTAGATGAGACCAATAATAAGAATGCACTGACTCACATGTATAATCTGGCTATCCGCGGAGGTGGAAAATTATCCAATTACTCCTTTTCTTTCAATGCAATCGACCAGGAAGGTTTGTTTATCAACGACGATATGCAACGTTACAACAGTCGTCTGTCCTTTGACTCGGATGTCTCGAAACGCTTCAAAGTAGGAGCAGCCCTGGGTTATACAATGACCAAACGCCATAGCGGAGCTGCAGGCGAAGAAATGGGTATTACCCGAGAATGGAATGTCAGACCCGATGTACCCGTATACGATGAAACGGGAGAATTATACCGCATCGACGGAACTCCGACCTGGGGTTTCCCCGTAGGTTTAGCCAATCCAGTCGCAAACCGGCAAAATAAAAACAAAAAAGAATCTTATCAATTCCTGGGAAACAGTTATCTGGAATACAAAATCTTCAACGGTTTGAAAATCAGAGGAGATATCAATATCTCTATGTTTCAGGATCAGTATAGTAATTACAACCCGCTGGTCGCCCAAGACGATCGGGGAGGCGGAGGCATGTCCACCCTTCAGGACGACCGCAGCAAAGCCGCCAATACTTCGATCAACTTCAGAGCCGACTATAATTTCCAGATAGAAGACCATTATTTCAGCTTTATGGTCGGCTATGGTTGGGACCGTTCTTTTAGTGAATATACTTCGCATTACTACATGGGCTTCCCGGATGATGAAGTCCTGAATAATGCGGGGTCTGCAACAGAAACACACTGCATCGGAGACGCAAAGTCCAAAAGTGCCCTCAATTCCATTTATGCCCGTGCCAGCTATAATTATCTCGACAAATATCTGGCAGAAATCAATTTCCGTTCCGATGCCTCTTCCAAATTCGGCCCCGGTAATCAAAGAGGTTATTTCCCTTCTATATCCTTGGGATGGCGGATGAGCAGCGAAAATTTCATGGCCGATACAGAAAAAGTCGACGATCTGAAATTACGTTTCAGTTGGGGACAAACCGGTTCTACCAACATCGACGATTTCGTCTACAGACAATTTTATGAAAAAGGCAATCCTTATATAGGACAATCGACTCTGACTCCCGGTTTATTACCTAATCCGGATATCAAATGGGAAAGAACATCCGAATTCAACGGTGGATTAGATTACGCTTTCTTCAACCACCGCCTGTTCGGTAGCATCGACGGATACTATCGTTACACCAAAGGTGCATTGGCTCCTTCCCCCTATCCGCTCGAATCAGGTTCCACTTCCTATACGTCCAACTTAATCGACCTCTCCAACAAAGGCGTTGAGATTGAAATCGGCGGGGATATTATCCGTACAGCCGACTGGACCTGGACCTCGAAATTCAATATAGCCCTGAACCGGAACAAAATCGAAAAACTCAATGGAGCCGAGCTTTCCAGTAACGATGTCGATACCTATATAGAAGGTCAGCCTGCCGGCGTTTTAAAAGGATATATCGTCGAAAAAATATTCCAAAACGACGATGAAGTAGTTACTCTAAATAAAACAGCCGTAGCTCGTGGAGCGAATTATTACCAGGAAAAGTCGACCGGTATGGGTGACTTCAAATACAAGGACCTGGATGGGAACGGTTATATCGACAGTAAAGACCGGGAAGTTATTGCTACTCCTCAGCCTAAATTCTTCGGAGGATTTTTCAATTCGGTCAATTACAAAAATTTCAATTTGTCGTTCGTTTTCCAATTCTCCCAAGGAGCTAAAGCTGCTGTTTATAATATGATGAGCGATATGTATGGGTATATTGGAAATAACATCTATCCCGAACTCTATGGGAAAACCTGGAGTCCCGAAAATCCCGATGCTCGTTATGCACGTCTGGTTTATACCGATCCTTCCAAAAACTCTCGTTTCTCCGATCGTTACATTTACGAAACATCGTATTTACGCTTAAAGAATATTACTTTCTCTTATAATTTACCACAGAATTTCCTGAAGAAAATCAATGTACAATCGGCCATGTTATTTGTCAGCGGCTCTAATATCTGGACCGTGACCCAATGGCCGGGTATCGATCCGGAACTGATCAGTAGTTTCACTACTTCACAGATGACCCTGAATGAAGATCCCTATCCATTGAGTAAAACATTTACCTTAGGTGTTAAAGTTGAATTTTAACGATAAAATCTCATACTATGAAAACAACATATATTATTTCTACCTTATTTCTCTCTGTATTGATTTGGGCATGTGACCTGATGGGAGACGTAGATAAAGTAAAACCTTATTATAAACTGGAAGACCAAACCGCAATACGGAATGCCCAGAGTGCAGAACAGGTGTTACGCGGGGTATATACCCAATGGAGGGCCTGGGATCTTTGTAACTTCCGAAGCCATATCGGCCTGCTCGCCGGTTCATTAGCACTCTCGGGTAGTGGTGGATTGGCAGGAGAAACCGGTTTCACCGACAACAATGTACTGGAAGACAATAGTATCATCGGAAATGTCTATAATAATTTATATGATGTAATCAACGCGGCCAACTTTATGATCGAATTTTTGGAAAACAATACGGTAAAAGACCTGGACCCTGCGAGACGTATGGAAATATTAGGCGAAGGCTATTTCAACCGGGCCATGGCTCACTTTATGTTGTTACGCTATTTCGGGCAATTTTACGATACCGATTCTCCATATGGTATCGTCCTGTCCGACAAACCTTACCGGGAACCGTTAGCAAAGGCCCGCTCGACTGTAGCTGAAAGCTATAAATTTATCGAATCGGATCTCGATTCAGCTATATTATATGCTCCGGACATGCCTATGAGTAATTATACGCCCACTCATGCGCAGGCCGGAAAAACAACCGCACAAGCCCTGAAAGCAAAAGTATTACTAAGTAAAGGAGATTACGTAAATGCAGCCCTACTGGCCGATGAAGTGATTCAAACAGCCGGCAACTACGGATACGGGCTGGTTGACTTTATGAGTATCTTCAGCGATATGTTCGATTCTCCTGAAGTGCTGTTCGCTCCTTATGTCTCCAACTATGAAGAACAATGTAGTTTCATTTTAGACCGGACAACTTATAGTTCTTATTCTCAAAAAATAGCCGATGCGATGGATCCCACTCCAGGGAACAAAGAAACAGGAGAAGGTTACGATCCCCGTTTTGCCGCCCCGTTTCTTACACCGGACGTCATCACAACTTCTTTCAAAAACGGGAAATATCCTCACAGTACCAATGATGACGGCAAGAGCAATACCTACTACTTCCTGCGTTTGGGAGAAGTATATTATATCCATGCAGAAGCGGAAGCCCGGCAGGGAGGCAATCATCTTGCGGCAGCCCGTACCAGTCTGCAAACCGTTTTGGATGCCCATGTCCCGGGAGTATATGACGTGAGTACTATTCCTGACAACCAGCTTTTAGAAATGATCCGCCAGCACAAATGGATCGACCTGCTTTTTGAAAACCAGGAAGAGTGGTACGATATGATCAGGTATTATAAACACGGCGATTTAGACATCACCACCATACGCCCGAATATAAAGTCGGATAAACAATTGATCCTACCCATCCCGCAATCGGCCAAAGCAGGTAACAACTTACTCATCGAAAACCCTTAAAATCCCCAAAAATGAAAAATCTGTTAACTGTGCTATTCCTTGTTCTGGCAATTCAGTATTGCCAGGCACAAAATAAATCTTTTCACATCACCGGCTCTATCCAAGGCCCATGTGAAGGGATGGTTTTCAAACTGTTGGATAATAGCTATCCTCCTCAAACAATTGCAACAACGGTCATTAAAGATCATTGTTTCGAATTGACCGGGGAAATTCCGGCACCCGGCTTTTATCGTTGGATCATCGATACGACTCCCGTAGGGAAAAAATCCTCGGAAGCCAACTGGTTGGCCGGCAATTTCTATTTGGAAAATTCGGATATCACTTTCCAGGGAGATATCCATACTTTACCCACTTATTACTGGAATCCGGAACGTAAAGGTAAGATGATAATCCAGGGTTCGGAGACAGAAGATCTGTATCAGTCATTCAAAACTTCTATCCAAGAACTGAGTAAAGCCAGAAATCAGGCAGACGGCGAATACCTCGAGCAATATCACCGTCCGGCATTAGACAACATCTTCAATACCGAGGAGGGCATTCGCCTGGCCCGCCGGATCTCCGAACTGGATCGGCAGATCATTCAGGCCACGATCCGATTTATCAAACAAAATCCGGCTTCTGTAGTGGCTCTCGATCAAGCCGGTTATTTCCTGCTCGGAGAGATCGACTTAACCTCCGGTCAGATCGAAGATCTGCAAAATACACTTTCCGGGGTTTGGGGAAATTGTCCCCGTATGACCGAATTCAAGGAAAAAGCAGAGATGGCCAAAAAAATCGCTATAGGAGCCCCGTTTCAAGACATCGAACTCACCGATCCGGAAGGGAAAAAAGTAAAATTATCCGAATGCCTTCCAACCGGAAAATATGTGATGCTCGAATTCTGGGCATCCTGGTGCGGCCCCTGCCGGGGTGAAATTCCTCATCTGAAACACGTCTACCAGAATTACAAAGACAAAGGATTCGAGATCATCAGTGTCTCGATCGATCAAAAGAATAAAGATTGGCAAAAAGCCATGAAAGAAGAAAAGATGCCCTGGATACAATTAAATGATCCGCAAGGAGAAAACGGACCGGCCATACAAGTATATAATGTGACCGGAGTACCCCATTGTATTCTGTTGGACAAAGAAGGTAAAATATTCAAAACCAATATGCGGGGCGCATACCTGGATGCCGCATTAGAACAATTAATTCCTTAATACGATGAAAAAAATATTTTTAGCTTTTTTATGCAGCAGTAGTTTAGTCGCTTGCCAAACTAAATATGACGGTTATATCCTCAACGGTAACATCGGGGGAAACAGTGAAGGCATGAAAGTACAGTTAGTAAACGAAGCCGTCTATCCTCCGGTCACCATCGACAGCACGGTTATTAAAAACGGCAGGTTCCAATTGAAAGGTAAAGTCGACCGTCCCGGTATGTATCAATTAATCATCGACAAAACCGGCCAGGATGACCCGTCCCAAATGTTAGCCAGCCGGTTTTACCTGGAAAATTCGGTTATCAGTTATTCCGGTCACGTCGACAGCCTGCGTACTTATTATTGGAGCGATGAAACCTTCCGGAAAGATCCGGTAATAAAGGGCTCCGCCTCCCAGGATTTGTACGACCGGTATTTGAAAAGTATCGCCGATCTCAGAAAACAATCCGGAACCATAAATGAAAAATATCTGGAAGTATATCATCGGCCGGCAATGGACGGCATATTCAATACAGAAGAGGGAATCGCGTTAATCAAACAAGAAAACGAGATCAACAAGAAATTAAACATCGCCCAATGGAAATTTATCGAAGAACATCCCGAAAGCATAGCAGGATATGATTTAGCCCTTCAATTCCTACAAGGCATGTATGTCAATTTAACCGTCCCTCAGCTCGAACAATTGACAGCACTCATCACCAAAGCCTGGGCGAATATTCCCCCAATGGCCGAAAACTTCAAAACCATAGCTGACAAAGCCAAAACGATGGCTATCGGCGAAAAATATCAGGATATCGAACTGATGAATCCGGAAGGGAAAATGGTCAAGCTTTCTTCCTGTGTACCCGAAGGAAAATATGTGATGCTGGAATTCTGGGCATCCTGGTGTGGTCCCTGCCGGGGCGAGATTCCACACCTTCGTCATGTATATCAGGATTATAAAGACAAAGGCTTTGAAATCATCAGTATTTCTATCGACGAAAAGAAAACCGACTGGGACAAGGCGATGAAAGAAGAAAAAATGGTTTGGAAACAACTGTGTGATCCTAACGGTTTTAACGGACCTGTCGCCCAAAAATACAATATCACAGGAGTCCCCACTTGTATCCTTCTCGATAAAGAAGGCCGTATCTTTAAAACCGAAATGCGGGGAGCCGCCCTGGATGCTGTTTTACAGGAACTATACTGATTTTACCTATTCCCCCGGCCACCGATGTTGCCGGGGGAAACCTCTGTAACCATCAATAAGAATAAACCTCTCCTTTATAGGTGATTTGCAAAGAGCGGTCACTTCCCGGAAGTGTCTTCATCTCAGCCTTAACAATCTCTTCTTTCGGAGAAAACCTATTTTTCAACCGCAGATACAATAGTCCTTTATCGAAAAGATAATGACTCTCCGCATAACGGATCAGCGATTCTGCAATTTCAAAATTCAGTATTTCTTCCTCATCGGTCATACTCTTCCCCACACCGGAAACAATCCAATCCCCATCGTTAAAATTCCGGGGCGTTTGTTCTCCGTTATAATTAATTTTCAGACTGGCATCGGATATCCATTTCCGGTTTTGCAAAGCGGAAACATGAAACACCCAGGTCCTTAAACCGGAACACAAAACGGTGAGCTGTCCCTCATACGGAGCCCGGCAGCCCACAATTTCCCAATGAGCTGTCTCAGTGGTCAATGCCAGATCGTCTGTTACAATCTTAAAAACCGAATCCTGTCCCTTCCATCCGATCCATTCGTATTCATTCACTTGTTGAAGACGATAGTCCGGGAAAAGTTCTTCTACCCGGTCTTCTCCTTCCTCATCCAAGGCCGTCAAATACGTGTTCATTCTCAAAGCAAGATCCCAAAACGACAAAATAGAAGCCATATTACCTTCCAAATAATCGAAATTTTGTTTACCTAACTGATAACCAGCATGAGAATCATAACCACACTCCTCCGAACAAGCTCCCAAAGAACCTATCAAAACAAGAATTAGAGTCCTGTATAACAACGATTTAAATATTTTCAAAACTTTCATAACTTATTCCTTCAAAAGGAATCCAATATTTTATGTAAAATTAAGTAAAATATTTCAATAAACCAAACAATACATTTATAACAAATTCTATTCCAAAACTTATACCGGTGAAAATTCTCCCAGTCAACCCGGAACTTTCCATCCGAATTTAAGTATAACAAGTATCATTAAAACGTTTAATTATGGAAAAAAACACTCGTAAAATCGAACCGGGTACACCTACTCCTGACCCGAAATATCACCTTGAAATTACAGCAGACGGCCCCTATCTGGTATATGGAAATCCCCCTCTTCAACAAGAGATCTTCGTTTTGAATAAAGAACAAATCCCCTGGGAATATGCCAAAGGGCATAAATACCCGACCGACAATGAACCCACTGCTTTATGCCGCTGTGGTCAGTCCAAAAATCATCCGTATTGCGACGGTTCCCATCACCATGCCGATTGGGATCCGACGCTAACCGCCGGCAATATCCCTCTTTTAGAGAATGCCGATCTGTATGACGGTCCTGGAGTTCAGTTGGCCGACAACACCGAATATTGTGTACATGCCCGTTTTTGTATGGCCAGAGGAACGGTTTGGCAGTTGACGGAAGATTCCGACAACACCGAAGCCCATGATCTGGCCGTACACGAAAGCATGTACTGCCCCTCCGGCCGGTTAAAACTTTGGGACAAAGAAGAGGAAAAATTTTATGAGCCCCCCTTAAAACCGGCTTTAGGCCTGATCGAAGACCCACAGGAAGAATGTAGTGGTCCGCTCTGGGTCAAAGGAGGTATTCCTGTGAATGGACCTAACGGCACCGAATACGAACAACGCAACCGGGTCACCCTATGCCGTTGCGGAGCATCCGCTAATAAACCCTATTGCGACGGTACCCATGTCACGGTCCACTTCCAGGACCACCTGCCCCTCAGTACCGAATTAGAAGAAAAAATGAAATAAATACAGATTCGAATCGTTCGGTTACTCTATTGTTTCAATCAGAGTTTCAGACAATGGAATAACCGAACTCTCAAACTGTTAAGCATGCATAAATCCGGAATTACTTCCAACTTCGATAGGGCAGGTGTGCCAGCATTGCATTATAATAACGCAGATCTCCGGTCACTTCTTCTCCCAACCATTCCGGCTTTTCAAAAAGTTCATCCTCCTGCTTTAATTCAACTTCAGCCAGCAATAACCCTTTATTCTCCCCCAGAAACTCGTCTACCTCGAAAATATGCCCCCCTACTTTCACTAAATAACGAATTTTGTCAACCATCCCAGGCTCGCACAATTTCAGGAGTTCTTCTGCATCTTCCCTGGCAATCTCTTTTTCCCATTCATAACGGGTAACTCCATGAACATCACTTTTACCTTTTACAGTAAGATAGCCCTGTTCACCTTTCACCCGTATCCTGACCGTCCTTTCCGGTACGGAGGACAAATAGCCCTGTACAATCCGAAAGGATTGGTAAGCATATGCTTTAAAGTCTCCCCGGACCAAAAACTTTCTTTCTATCTCTTGTGGCATATTGATTTCTTTTACAACAAAATTAAAGCAAAAGAAACACTTAAACAGCCAAAAAACTAAAAAAAGTCAAACTTGTCCGGACAACCCTGTTTAATTTACCTGTCTGATAGCCGCAACAGCTTGTGTCAATCTTTCAAAATCCTCCGGGAATACATCTCCAATAGTACCAATCCGGAATGTATCAGCATCCGAAACCTTTCCGGGATAAATGACAAAACCCTGTTGTTTCAGCAACCCATAAAACTCTGTAAACGAAAAACCCGGCTCCGGATAAAGAAAAGAAGTAATAACCGGAGACTGCTTTTCCGGTTCCAGCAAGGTGGAAAAACCAATAGCCCGCATTCCTGCCACTAATACCTCATGATTCCGGCAATAACGGCGGTAACGGGCTTCTATATCTCCCTCTGCTTTCAACTCTTTCAAAGCTTGAAAAAATGCCCGTACAACGTGAGTCGGTGAGGTAAACCGCCATTTTCCATGCCCTTTTTCCATTTCTTCCCATTGGGCATAAATATCCAGGGACAAAGAACGGGCAACTCCTTTGCATTTCAGCAATTTTTCCCGAGAAGCGAGAACAAAGGTAAAGCCCGGAACTCCCTGTATACACTTATTGGCACTACTAACCAGAAAATCAATACCCAGTTTTTTCATATCGATAGGAATCCCTCCAAAACTACTCATGGCATCAACGATCCAGGTGATCCCGCGTCCACGCAACACCTCTGCAATTTCTTCAATCGGATTCAATAAACCCGTCGTTGTTTCACTATGGACCAAAGACAAATGGCTGATTCCAGGATGATTTTTCAAAGCCTCCTCCACGATTGCGGGGGTAATCAGCTCCGTTTCTTTCAAAGCCACCATGACATAATCCAGTTTATAATAATCAGCAATGGCCGCCATCCGTTTGCCATAAGCACCATTCGCTATAATCAGTAACCTGTCGGTAGGTTTCACGACAGCTCCCAAAGTTGCCTCTACGCCATAAGTCCCACTTCCTTGTAACAACACAGTTGTATATTCCTTCTCATCCAGTCCTGCCACCTCCAGCAATTCTTTCCGGATCACAGTAACTATTCCTTCATTGTAATCTTTATCCCAGGTACACCAATCCTGTAACATGGCTTCTTTCACCGTCTCAGAAGTACTCAACGGTCCAGGAGTCAACAGTAAATAATTTCTCATACACCTATTATTTTTTATTCATTAAATTATGTATCAGGTCCGGCAATTCACGGATATTATCCAGCACATAATGTGCACCGGCTGCCATCATCCGCTCTCTGACCTCTTATTTCAAAGTATATAACTCCGGTTCAGGCATAGTTTTGTATTCCTCCTCGGTCAACCCCAACTCATTACTACCTGTAATTACACCGACAGAACATACTTTTGCATTCAATCCTTCCCGGATATCGGCGATAGTATCTCCAACTTTAACCACCTCGTCAACAGAAGGAATCGCCAGCTCTGTCATGTTCCGGTAAATCATATAAGGAGCCGGGCGTCCGGCAGGCAAATGATCCGGAGTTACCAGACAATCTACAATATATCCCTGAGCAGCAGCTCCGGGTTGTACAATTTTCATCATAGCGTCGGTATACCCAGTCGTTGAACCAATACGGATCCCTTCACGACGTAATTGTTCCATTGTCTCTACAACTCCCGGAACAGGAGTCGTAAAATCCTGAAGTGAAGCAAACAAATGTTTCTCAAAACTCTGATACATGATTGCGACATCATTCTGATTCCATTCCCGTCCATGTGCTGTACGAAATCTTTCACTCACTTCAGGCATTTTCAAAATAGCCTTTATATGTTCAATCTTTAATAATCCCATCGGTTCACGGGCTTGCCGGTAAGTGATCGTCACACCCTGCTCCTGAAACACCCTCAAAAAAGCATTCAATGGAGCAAAACACCCAAAATCGACAGCCGTTCCGGCCCAATCCATAATGACACAACTAACTTTTTTCATGTCCTTAAATCAAATATTACTGTAATTAGAATAAAACCAATCAATAAGCATGAGCAGCTTCCAGAGGCATCATCTTTTCAGACGCTCTTCGTTTTGCCTGCCGGTACAGATAAACCCAAGCACCGACAAACAATACACTGCATCCCAAACCCACATAACCCGCCAATTGGTTATAAAACGATAACCAATTGATATCCGGATTTAAAAATTCCTTTACGGCTAAGACAATCACCGTTCCTAAATAACCGATGAAATCAATCAATACAATAAAAAAACCGACATTCCCCCGGATACGGAAACAAGCTATAAAACGATCAAAGAAAATAGTCTGAAAACACAAATAAGCCAGATATAAACAGAGACTTTGAATAAATAACCAAACTACCGGACTTAGTTGCAATGCCTCATATCTCAACGAAATAAAAGACATGGTCAGCATGCCCAAAATCACCAAACTCAATAAAATCAATAAAACCCGCATATTATTACGGACAAAAACCATTAATCCGAAGATGATCAGGATAATCAAAGTAACGATACTGTCCAATTGAGCGAATATCCATGAAGAATAACCACTCCCCGCAACATCAAATATTTTCACCAGAAAATCTTCCTTTATATCCCGTAAAGCCACCAACAAAAAATTAGCGACTAAAATAATAGAGAGAAAAGGCATATAATTTTTGAATAAAGCCCAGCGTTGCCTTCCATCCAAAGTCATCCGCTCTGCTTTCAAAGCCCTGTCTTCTTCGGAAGGTTTTGGCAGAGATTGCAACACATATCCCAATAAAGCCAGGCATGGCAAAGCACAACCACCGATCAGGGCAGGCATCCAAAACTCACTGACCTGCCAATGGTCCATCACAAACAATCCCAGGGATTTCGCTGCACCTGAACTAATCACCATGCTAATCCCCAATAAACTGGCTAGCATATCCGTTACCCGCCGCCCTTCTATAAAACTGAAAATCACTCCCCACATACATCCCAAAGCCAGCCCATTAAAAAACATAGCAAAGATATTACCCGGAGACGGCAGGATAGCAAAACCGACTAAAGCCAACTCAGCTAAAACAATCGCCCCCAAAATAAATTTTAAACGATGTTGTCCCTTTAACTCAGAAATCAATTTAATGCCGATAAACTTGGCCAACAAATAACCTAAAATCTGAGTAATAGTCACTACAACCTTATAATCCATTCCCCAAATACTCAGCCCATCAAATGTAGCAGCCGTAAAAGGTTTACGCAATGCATATACTAACGAATAAGAAAGCAGGGCCGCCCCTCCTGCCCACAGAATAAAAATAAAATCTGAAAATGATCTACGATCCCGGATAAAAGAAAAATTCATAGCCTTGTCTTTAACTGTGACAAAGCTATGAACCCAATGTTACGCCGACATTAAAAAAATATGACGAAATAATGACGATATTCACTTTTTCAATGACACTACCACAGGCCACATCCTCGGTTGTGCCATATCCCTCCAGAAACAGTCTCTTCAAGCAGCTTTTCCGGAATAGTTCCCGGACGATCCGGATATTCCCGTTTCTTAGCATCCGTAACGATACAGGTATGTTCCTGCACCGGCTGTTCGGAGGAAATGACACCGCATTTCTGCATCAGCTCGTTAATCCAGGCGACCTGTCCATCTTTAAAAATCTCCAGTACCCTATTCTTCATTTCAAAATCATAAGCCGTACCGATTGAAAAGCCTGTGACTTGAAATCTCCCTTGACCAAAAATTTCCGTTCTATTTCCTGTGGCCTACCATTCTTCCTGATAACAAACCCGGCTCCCCGCAATTATTTATTAAAATAACTGTCTAAAAAATTCTTCAAACCGATGTGTGATTGTGGTCTGGCAAGCACCTGATTATCTTTTCCGATCACATAATAAGAAGGTATGGCCTGCACTCCGAACGACCAGAAAAAAGCCTGATTACAAGTGGTCATCGGATAAGCGAACTCATATTTTTCAACCTGAATCTTAGCATCCTTTTCACTGAGCAGACCGGCACACAGAAAAACCAGCTCCGGCTGCTCTTTCCAGCGATCATATAATTTATTCATCCACGGCTGGGCCAATACACATCCGACACACCCGGTAGAAGTAAATTGCATCACCACGATCTTGCCTTGCAGCGATGCGTTGGAATACACTTTCCCGGTCATGACATCCGTCAATTCATAAGCAGGAGCCTCATCACCCACCTTCACCTCCTGCACGAACTCGTCGAAAGAAGCGACATAGCGAATTTTATCTGCCTGAGCAGGATAAAAACAACTGTCCGGAATATCCTTCAGCTCCATATTTTCCAAAAATTCCGTATTCCGGTTTCCCGGAATTTTCCTGCCGTCCTGATCTCCCGAATTGGTATAAGACCAGTAAACAGGCAAACCTGTATGTTTTTCTATAAATAAAGCATACGTATTATAACTATGCATCACTTTATATCTTACATTGGCTTTCCATGACTCATTATTACTTTTCGAGGGAATAAGCGTGACATCATTATGCCGTTTGAGTACATAACAATCCTGCCCGTTAAAAAGCGTATCCGGCGCCCGCTCCACCCATACATCGACGATCCGGGAAGAATCGGAAGCAACTTCACGCAGTTTCTTACCATCCAGGATTTGCTGCATCAAATCGAGCTCCTCCTGGATCCGGGCAAAATAATCATACCTTTTCGCACCGGGTTCAACAGGAATACGCGTACCAAGTAACATATCCAGATATACACAAGCCATATAAGGCTGATCGTTCCGGTAGAAAACCCGGTTATCGATTTGTTCGAAGGTAAAAAAATAAGTACCCGAATCCCGTACTACCTGTTTAAAGAGAAAAGGTATCCGACTGGCCAGCTCATCCGACAACTCCGCACCGTCAAAAGCAGCATTACTGACCAGGACAGCCGACACAGACTGTAGTTCATCCAAGCTTTTCACAGCAAGCCGAACAATCTCTTGCGGTTGCTGTGACCGACAGCCACAAACCACATAAATCATTAATATACAAAACAAAACATTCTTCATTATAATACAAAGATAAAAAATGTTTTCAGGTTTCAACAAATAACAACAACAAAAAAGCCGCTCCCCGGAAAGAAGCGGCTTCCCAAATCAAAATCCCGATACTTTACTTTTTACGTATCCCCTTCGTAGCAACCTTTTTACCTGTACCGGTAGCCGCGATCTTTTCGACAGGTTTACCGGATGAAGCGCGTTTCACCCGTTCGCCTTCCAAATACCGAACCACCGCATACTTGGCAGCGGCAATCGTCTCCCGGTTCACTTTTTCAATGACACTACCACGAGCCACGTCCTCGGTCGTACAATATCCCTCCAGAAGCAATAACTGTACGATCATATTATTGATATTCGTTTCTTCACTATATCCCTCTGCGACATACAACTGTTCCATATGTTCGGCGAATTCACACGCAAATTCCGGATAATTCGGCAAACTCATCAATTCCTCGAACGTCTCGCTGAAACTACTCAGTTCGATATTCAGATTGGGATTCACCAACAAAGGACTGAATTCTTTCTTCGGGTCTACAGGTACAAAATCCACCAGATTACTCATATCTACCTTACGGTCGATATCGTCCATCCGGCGATAGTCGGCTTTCTTCATGTTCTCCAGCTGATAGATAAAGAAATTATATCGCCACAATTCCGAACTATTCATTTCTCCTTTGAAAATAGGACGATATTTCTCGTTCAGCAGGCGTTTCACGCAAATTTTCCCTTCATTGATTTCCGGGCGGGTAATCCGTACCTCTTGAATCATCCGTTTCAGCTCCATAGCGGCTTTCTGAGGTCCGGTAATCTCCCGGCCTTTCTTGCCGATCTCCGTTGAAAGCATACCACATTGAATATTCCGGGCTTTCCCCTTACCGTCGCTCCCTCCGCGCATGATTTTCACCAGGTTCATCACCGATTCCAACTGTCCTTCCTCAGCAATAAACGGTTGCCCTCCCGGAGTACTGGCCAGAGAATCGAAAATCGCACTGAACATCTTCCGGTCGATCATCATTTCCCGGCTTTCTCTTTCCCCATACGATACGGTAGCAATAAACCGGTTCTGTATCATATCGAAAGAGACCGTTTGGATGGTATACCCAACCCCGTCCCGTTTAAACTGCTTACCGCCGAAAATCTGACCGACTACTTCCGTAATATCGATCTTATCCAATAATTTGAACGAAGAAGCCAGATAATATTGCTTTTCATTTTCTACATAATCCCAATCTAAAATATCATCCAGATAATTACCATGACGGGCAATCACATCTACAATATTCTTATCTGCCGTATAACGCTTCAAGGTACGCTGGAAATTAGGACCATCCTGACTGGTCGCTTTCTCTTTCCTCTCCCCATGGGCATCCATATACAACAGGAAATTTTCAGGATTGTCCACCCGGGTTATACCTGCTTCCTCCTTCGAATAGTTTCCGGCACTCAGCATGATATCGATCTTATAAGGCATCGTGATATCACACATACCGCTCACCGTGCTCCGGGAATTGAGATCTTCGACATTACTGTCGGCACTACTTTCGAACAGATACTTATAATACTTGATATAATCCGGGTCGAAATCCGTCGTCCGCGAGAAATCACCGACCTCTGTACCGATCCCATACAGATTACCTTCGGCATCCTGAAACTCATGGAACATATCGCCCGCAATCAGTTTTACCGAACGGACCCCCTCGAGGTTATTCCGCAACCATTTCAGGATAAAAGCGGCGATCATTTCCGACTTCCCTACCCCACTATCCCCATTGATCTCGATAACAAAGATACTACCGTCGTTTTCTTCCACGGCAAACAAAGAACCGTGACGCGGATTACCGCCGATCTCTTTAATTTTCTCATTGATCACCGTCAGACGTGGTTTCTTGACATCCCCGAAATAATCTACCTTCTGTTTCAACGGCGTAACGATCGTCTTGATGTTCCCGTTCGGCCCCGGTATATCGAAATACCCGATCTGCGGGAAAGAAATCAGCTTTTCGGGAGCCCCCAGGAAACTGATCACATCCGGGACGAACCGGGTGATATCTTCGATCGGAATGTCTTCGGTATAATTCAGCCGGTAGTTATCGGTCAGGTATTTCATATATCCCTTCTGGAAAATCACCAGCTCCTTCACCATGCCATGTTTCACCACCTTACAGCGATAATCGTCCGAATCCATATTGGCGATAAACCGGGCCAAACGACCGATAAAAAAAGACGAATCGGGCCGCAAATCCAATAGCTTCAAATAATCGTTCGGTCCTGCCTCCCCAAGCCGCTTTTTCGAAATAGTCCCCGGACGATCCACTTTGTGGAACGGATATTCCCGTTTCTTAGCATCCGTAACGATACGGGTATGCTCCTGCACCGGCTGCTCGGAAGAAATGACACCGCATTTCTGCATCAGTTCGTTGATCCAGGCGATCCGTCCATCTTCGAAAGTCTCCAGCACCTTATTCTCCATTTCAAAATCTTTATAAATAGAAATACCGTGCTGTACCATCTCGTTGACACTGGAATTTTGTTTCATAAAAGCCGTCTCCACCAGCCGGACCATCGTATGGGTATAACGTTTGTAATAATCGGTTCCTTTTGTCCGCTTGATCATGCTGATATAGAACAACACCACTTTCCGGCTCACCCGGTGGATCTCTTTCTCAGCCACCTTAATATCCCGGCGCCGCATGATATAATCGTTGATTTCCTTCAATTGGGTGGGTAATATCTCGGTGATAAACTCCTCTGTAAACATCTTCACCTCCCTGTCCGCACAAGCTCCGATCTTATCGCTGAAATACTTCAATTTGGCCGATACCAGCCGATAGAAAGAATGATCGTTATGTAATAAATACAGAAACAGGATCTTATCGGTTACCGGCAAATTTTCTTTGTTCATCCCCGAAGCGATCGAATCCATTATATACCCCATACACTTCTGAGCCAGCAACGTCTCTTTAAATTCGGGCAGAGCGCGGAGACGGTTGATAAATTCATCTACCCAGATTTGCAGGTTCAGGTCACTCAACCGAATACCGGTGATTTCCTCGAATGTTTCTCCGGCTACCCGGACAATCTCCTTGCGGCTGGGTTCGAGGCTGTCTTTTTCAAACGGCAGATTGAAATGCAATAAAATTTCCCGGATATATTTCTTGATAATCACATTGATTCCTTCCAATTTCGATTTATCCAACTCCGGATTTCCGGTTGCATCGATAGCTAAAATCTTCACTTTACTATCCGAGAACAGAAGATGCTCCATTTCAATCAGAATTTCCCGCATCACATTTTTCTCCATCGGATCGTCCAGTACATTATAGTTGGGCTGGAACGTCTTCTTATTAGTGATATATTTCAGGATCACCGCCTTACTGTATTTCGAACTTACCGTATTGAAATCCAGGTCGGCAATGGCCGGCACTTGCTTATAAATCTGTGCCAGTAAATTTTCATATACCTTCGTAAAAGCAGCACTCCGGATAAACTCGAATACATCCCGGCAAGAACCGATCTTGTCGCCATGTAATTCGATGACCGAATTTACCGACCGGTCGATCGTCGTAATGCTCACCCCGCTACGCTCGGGAGAGGCATGGTACAAGGTCCGGATATCACGGATCTGCAAAGAAGGCGCTTTGTCTTTCCGGTATTTAGCGGATAAAGGATAATCGCCGATAATCGTATCGATCAATTCCTGAATTTTAGTATAAGCGAAAATCTCATCCAAAATCGTATGGCTTTCCACCTCCTTATAAGCCGCATCCAACCGCTTAGCCGCAAACAGTGTCCAATATTTCATAAAAATGGTAAAACCGTCTTCCAGTTCATATTTAAACACTTGCTTACTCTCCTCGGTATCGGCAAGAAAACCTCCGATAGCAAAGCGGACCAAACCGGTAGGATAGGGCACAGCAGCAATCCCCCGGTGTAACGCCAGATATTGGCAGAAACAAAGCAGATCGGCATAAGAAAACCCTTCCCCCACCCGGAAGTTAAACAAATAAGAACCATCCGAAGGCAACCAACTGACTTCCGTCCCTTCGAATTCAGCTACAACCCGTTGAGCCACCTCTTTTGCCCAACTCATCCGTAACATCGATTCTGAACGGAAATTCTTATTCACCCGGAAACGGTTCAGATTTTCCACCAACCGTCTCTGGTAATAAACGAAGAAAGGTTCGTTATGGTATTTAAAATCGTCCGGCAGGGCCAATATATCCAGTTTATCCAAAGCTACCAGCTCATCCAGCAGGAACAGGTACAACGGGCTACCTTCAAATCCGGCGGTCTTATGCAACTGACGGTTTGCAACACTATTGGCGTTCGATTTTTCAATCCGTCCGATCTGTTCATTGATAAACCGGATCAGTGTCTCTTTGATCTTAAAGCGGGAAGCATTTTTCGGTAACTCGCTTTCCAGCGTATCTTTTATTTTTTTAGCTACCTGTGCCGTCTCCAGCAAATTATTCAACATCAGTAAAGAGTTGTTATTGCCGTGCGAACAGGAATTCAGCTGACGCACAAAAGCAGCGACCGCAGCAGCCTGAGGGGTCACCGCCAAAGCCCCTAACCGATCGCCCGTAGCCGACAAATTCTTGGTGGTCGATAACGATGATACCGCCCGGATATTGGCCTGGGCATTGATATTATTGATGATATACCGCGAGATCGTACGCCATTTCGGCATATGTTTATCCGTAACCTTCACACTGTCGGCATAAGCTTCGTCGAGAAAAAGAGTAATCTTACAAGTATTCATCAGTTTCAGGAACGAATTCAAAGCTTCGGTATTGAAATCCGTATAACCGGTCGGATTATTCGGATCGTTGATCAGAATCGTCGTATTCTCACAAAACAAATCCCAAAGGCTGCCACTATCGTCGAATAAAGCCAGCGTCGATTTGATACGGAGTAATTTATCCGTCAGCCGTTCATAGGCTAAACGCCCGTCAGGCAAATTCTCGATTTCGATATCGAAAGGATTGATATCGAAAGTATCGTCAGGCAGCAAATCCTTATATTCCCAAGCCTGCATCGCATTGTAAATAATATAAGGTTTCGGCTTTCCGTTGGGATGAAACAACAGATCCCGGATAATCATCTGTACCGAATCGGAAACCGAAGTCTGTTCCAGATTGCCTAAAGCCGATAAGAATTCTTTCACGATTTGCTGATCCTCCACAGGCAAGGCCCGGTATTTTTCCCGGATCCCCAGGTCATTGAGGAAATTATCGTAACGGCCTTTATTGTTAGCATCATTATCTATCTTCGTGATATAAGCCTGATATTTCTCTAAAAACAGGTTGATGCCGAAATTCTTATGAAAGTGATTCTTCAGGGTACGTTCATAATTGCTGGGGATAATATTCAGGATCAACCGGCAAGCTTTATACACCTTATCTTCCAGTCGGTGCAAAGGCTTTTGCAACAGATAACGTCCATAAGTACGGATCTGGTTGCGTCCGCCGCCTTCCAATACACTCAACACCTGAATCTGGGGGCAATCCGAATAAAAGTATTGCCGGATCCGGCTTTCGAATTCATCGATCAATTCACGGGTTTGTGCCTGCCGTTTTTCTTCTTTATGGCAATTCTCCAGAAAATAAATAAAATCCCGTAATTTTTCCAGGGAATATTTATCCTGAACGATCTTCCTGGAGAACATATCCAGTTTAAACACATTCAACCGTTTCACCGCATCCCCGGTAGTCCCGATCTGTTCGGTCAGAATCTGATTGATCTCTTTCTCGTAGGCTTTGATTTGCAGCTCGATTTTTTCCCGGAATTCTGACAGGAAAGAGGGATTCACATTTTCCAGAATCAACCGCAAGTTCAATTGCGTATTGGCCGGAGAACCCAATTTCTTGGTATGTACCTTATTCAGTGTATGGATAATCCCGTTATGAAAACAGAACACCAGAGAGGTATTGGAACTCCTCGATTCCCGCGAATCGTCGACAATCACCAGACGGGTCAGCAGAGGAAACCATTTTTCACCGGAGAAAGGATTCACCCGCATATGCCGGGCTTTCACCACAAAGACCGAGGTTGTATCCACCCTCATCTGTTCGAACAATTCTTCGGTAGAAGGATTCTCCAACACTTGTACACTATTCTTACCGAATACTTCTCCCCGGAGCAGACTGACCGCTTTATCGGCATTTCCCGAAACCACCGTCGTAATCATACCGTTCAGTCCCTTGAAATTCACCGCCCAACGCATCCGGTTGAGAAAGTCGGCCTTCTCAGCCCCGGTTGTATAATGGGTACTCTGGCCGATCATCTGCTCCAAAGTATCCATCAAATAATTCCAATGCGCTTCGTTCAGGTCACCGGTCACCCCGATCACATCCCGGTATTTCCGCAAATCGCGTACCTGCCCGCCCAATTGTACCTGGGAGATAAACTCGATATGGCTACTGCGCACAGGAGGAGTTCCTACCGAAAAATCATGAGTGTCTTTAATATTTTTCAAGAGAACTCTGGAATCAGGACTTACTGCTTCGGTATCCAGGAACTCATCGATCTTCTTCATAAACTCTCCCCGCCTTCCACTCAATTCGAAAGCTTTGGAAGGATGATGCGGACAAAGCATCAAAGCAACATCCGTATATCCCGGAATATCTTCCCGGAACTTCAACAAATAACGGTTGATCTCCGACTGCTGGACAGCCGGGTCATCGGGTTCTTCAAAACAAAGCTTCACAAAACTGGTCAGATTGTCATAAATATGACGCGGCAAAAAAATCTCTGCCCGTTCCCCTAACGATTCGTAAAGATTCAGTAATTGTCGGGCCTCATTACTCAGAAATGCCCTCGGTTCTCCTTTGATTTTCATTGTATGGTTTTAATTTCTACTCTTTTTTTCATGACAAAACCGGTCAGTTCGAACCTCTTCACTTTTATCGCAAAAAAAAGCCCGCCTTTCAGCGAGCTTCTTTATTCTATTATATTTTCCCCTATGCCAACAGAAGCCCGCAACGTAACTTTACGTTTAAAATTATTGTCCGTCAACTTCATCATTACAGTCATCATAGGTTTCTGTCTTTCATATTTTCAGGTACAATATTAAGAATTAATATACGAAAACCGGCCGGTTTGTTAAAGAAACGTGAAAATTTTAAAGGGAAACGTTTGAGTAAACTTTCCTTCCAACAACTGTATAATATTTAACAATAAAGGACGGAGACGGGGGTACCGGGCTATTTTCCGACAAAAAAGAGAATCGCAATAAAATCCACTTTATCACGATTCTCTCTTCAACCACAAAAACTCAGTCCTGAATCAGGCCATCAATTATTCCCCGGATTTTGTTCCATCAACTTATTGGCATTGATTTCGCTCGAAGGAATCGGATAAATCCGTTTATAAGGCAAATTGGCTTTATACAATTCGGGATCGGCGGCAGTAGCCATTTTTTCAGCCACAGCCCGATTGGTTTCCAGAAGTTGATCCACTCCCATCCGCCAGGTAGCGTACCATTCATGCCCATTCTCGAACCCCATTTCCAGTATCCATTCCTGATAGATCGTCTGTAATATATCGGTCACTCCCGTAATAGCCGGTAATCCATGACCGGAACGTAAAGCATTCAGGGTAGCCAAAGGATCTCCTTTCCCGGTACGGGCTTCACATTCGGCTTTCATCATATAAATCTCTGAATAACGCATCAGGTAAGTGGGCATTGTTCCTTCTGCATTCGAAGCTTTCCGAATCGTCTGCTGAGGTCCGAAAACATCCCCGACTCCATTTTTCAGGATAACCGTTTTCCGGGGATCGTCCCCGACCAGTTCCATAAAAGACTCCGTAGGTCCCCATTTCCCCTCATTATAATACGCCTGTACCCGCGTGGCCTGATATTTCACTTCATCTGTCCCTGCAAATCCCCGGGTATAGATCAGCTCCTGATTAGAAAAATCGGTAAAAACAGCCGAATAGGGGGCCACCAATGCCCGTTCTCCGTCACCGATAAACGTATTGGCAGCCTCTAAAGCCTCACTGTATTTCCCCATATAGAAAAGTACTTTCACTTTAAGAGCCTTGGCAGCCATTTTCGACGCAAAATCCGAAGAAGTAAAATCCGGGGCGTTCGATATAGCATACTCGATATCCTTCAGGATAAAATCATACGTCTGCTGAACCGTCGAACGGGCTTTATAGACATCATCGGAAGTAGGGGGAGTCTCCCGGATGATCATCCCATATTTACTGTCCAATTTATCATATTCCCCGAACATCCTCAACAAATCGAACATATACCACCCCCGCAGAAACCGGATCTCTCCCATCATGGTGGTTTTCCGTCCATCGGTAAACAGATTATCGCTCATTCCTTCCAAAACAGCCAGTAATTTCGTCGACGAATTGATAATCGTATTAAAAGCATCCCAAAAAGGAGTATATGCCGCCCCCACCAGATTCAGTTCCGGCAAACGGTTTTCGATATAATAGATACTCACAACCACGCCGGGATTGTCGTTTCTTTGCAAAATACCGGCAGTCATTGCATGATTTCCGATCGACATATAAGACTCATACCCGATCTGTTCACCATAAATACCGGTCAAAGCGGTTTCTGCCGACTTTTCATCCGTAATCGCATTATCAGGAGTCAGATTATGCGGAGGCTCCTGGTTCAGGACGTCCGTAATCTGGCAGGAAAACAGCAGACTACCGACCATCAAAAGGATAAATATCTTTTTCATAAGCATTCGTGCTAATAATTAAAAATTAAGTCGTAACCCGATTGTATAAGAACGGACACCCGGATAAATATCACTATCGTAATTTCCTCCGTAGTTAGCCGTAGCACTACCTACCGTCGCCGGATCGATTCCCGGATAGCGGGTGATAGTGAAAAGATTGGCGATAGCGAAATATACCTGTCCCCCTTTGTAATACCTGGCATCCCACAATACCGGCAAATTGTACTGGATCCGCAAATGCGACAGCTTCAAATAAGAAGCTTTGTGTACTTCCAGATTATTCGTCGCCGGAACCGGATCGTCGACATACAAAGCCGGTAAACGGGAAGACGTATTCTGTTCGGACCAACGGTTGTAAAGGTTATAATCGATCAGGTTGTTCAACGAACCGGAAATATTTTGCAAAGTATTGTTATACAAGCGTTCTGCACCTACCGAATAATTGAACATCAGATACAGGGATAAATCTTTCCAGGACACATTGGAAGAAAATCCCCCCTGAAATTTCGGTTCCGGATTAGCAATGATCACCCGGTCTTTCACGCTGATATGCCCGTCTCCATTCACATCCCGGTAAATAATCTGTCCCGGTTTGGTCTCGCTGCTATAATAATAAGTAGCAGTCCCGTTACTCAGCTCCTGTGCCTTTTTATTATATTCCTCGATCTGTGTCCAGGACTGGAAAATACCGTCGGTCTGGTACCCCAGAACAGCTCCCACCGGATATCCTTCGGCCAGTACTTCGGTACCGCTTCCCTGTACCACACCTTTACCGGCCCAGTCCTGTGCTCCTTCGGATACCAAAGATTTCACCTTATTGCGGTTAACGGCCAGATTAAAAGTAACGTCCCATTTCACCTCCGTCTCCCTGAAAATCTTTGCATCGACGATCCACTCGAATCCCTTATTCTGTACCCGTCCGACATTTTTATACATCCCGCTGAAGGGTTGCAGTGAAGTCGGAAAATCGATATACCACAACAGGTCGTTGGTGTTCTTATAATACCAGCCGATAGATCCGCTCAACCGGTAATCCAGCAAAGCATAATCGACAGCGATATCGAATTGCTTGGTCCGTTCCCAGCGTAAATCGTTATTTCCCAGGGTTGTCGGGATAATTCCCGGTTTTCCCAGAAAATCGTTCGGGCCATAAAGATCCTTATTGTTATAATTACCGATATTCTGTGTTCCCGTCACTCCGGCCGAAAGCCTTAATTTCAATTCGTTCACTTCTTCAATATCCTTCATGAAAGGTTCCTGATCGATTTTCCAGGCAAAAGCCCCCGAGGGGAAAAAACCGTATTTATTGTGCGAACCGAATTTCGACGAACCGTCGAAACGAGCCGTAAAAGTGAAAAGATATTTTTCCATCAATTGGTAGTTAAACCGTCCGAAGACCGAAATCAGTCCGTTTCCGGACGAATTTCCGCTTACATCGTAAGGAGTTGTAGCGCTACTCAGGTTATTCAAGATTTTGTCCATCGGAAAATCGACACCGGTAGCACTGAAATCACCAGCCTTGTAACGCTCGAACGAGACTCCGAACAAAGCATCCAAAGCATGTATCTCCTTAAATGTCCCCTCATATTTCAATGTATTATCCCAAAGGGTACGTACCGATTCGTTACTTCCCCGTACAGCTTTACCGGTATAATTGTTATAATAATTACCTTCCTGTAAAAAACTGGGATAATATTGGTGGGTGAAATTAAAGTTCTTAGCTACAGAGAAAGTTGAACGAAAACGAAGTCCCGGAATAATCTGGGCCTCCCCGAATACCGTCCCATTAAACCGATAAACATCGTTCCGGTTGGTAATCTTCGTTTTGGCCACCGGATTATCTGTCGTACCGATCTTATAATAACTACCGTCCTCTGCATAAACCGGGACATCCGGACGAAACTGTTTGATCTGCCACAACCCTTGTCCTTCCTGGGATTGATCGGTATACGCCAAACTTACATTGGTACCGAATTTCAATACCGAAGTCACATCCCAGTCCAGGTTGATCCGCCCGGTATACCGTTTCAGGTCATCCCCTTTCAATACTCCATTTTGGAAACTCATCCCGAAGGAAGTAAAATATTTCAGTCTTGAACTTCCTCCCCTCACCGAAAGCTCCACACTGTTCGTTGAAGCTTTCTGTGACAATAGTTTATACCAATCTGTATCGGCATCCTTCAGGATAGTCCCTTCTTTAATACTCAAAGCCGTTTCATTGGTCGGATCCACTTTTAACGTATTGATTGCAGCATCCATCATGACATTCCGGAATTCATTCGCATTCAATATGCTGAAATTCTCTATCTGGGTATCGAAATTGGTAAAATACTTCAGATTCAGCTGAGGCTTTTCATTCTGTATCCCCCGTTTGGTTGTAATCAATACCACGCCATTAGCGGCCCTCGACCCATAAATAGCCGCTGCCGAAGCATCCTTCAATATATCGATCGACTGAATATCGTCCGGGTTTATGGCGATCATATCGGCTTGTTCGGCCGGAATACCGTCGATCACATACAAAGGCTCATTGGTACCTTCCAACGAAGTGGATCCCCTCACCCGGATCTTCACCGGTTCACCGGGTTTCGCCGAAGCCATAGACACCTGAACCCCCGGCGCTTTCCCCTGCAAGGCAGAAGCGACATTCATCACCGGTTCCTTTTCCAGATCAGCAGCCCCGACAGAAGATACCGAACCGGTTAAATCCCTGAGCCGGGTAGTACCGTACCCGACCACCACAACCTCGTCCAGCTTCCTGGCTTCCGGCTTTAAAGTAAAATTATAAACCCCGATTCCCGGCATAATCGTCTTCTCCGCCTCTGAATAACCGATAAATGAAGCACTCAACGTCTTCGCCTCAGGGTTTATCCGCAAGGTATAATCTCCGTTGACATCGGTAGCCACTCCTACCATAGTCCCCTTTATCCAAACATTCGCCCCCACAATCGGAGCTCCGTTCTCATCCGTTACCTTACCGTGAACAACCCGCAACGTTTCCGCAGTTTGTTGTTTGTCCCTACTGCCCGGAACCCTAGCCACCGACTGTCCGGGAAGCAATAAAAGCCATACCATTCCGAAAGCTACAGATAGCCATATCGACCAACCTCCGTGTCTTCCTTTCAAAACCGTTTTCTCCATTTCTTGTCTCATAAATTTTCCAGGTTAGAAAGATTCGTTTTTTCACTAGTATTCGCATTTTTTATCAATAAGGTTTGGAAAATCATCAACAAAAAAACTCCCCCATCCGATAACAGTATTTGGGGTGTTTTGTTCAATATAAGGTAAAAAACGATTGGAATTCGATTTTTACATAGAATATTATGCAATTTGCATAATTCGGATAATATAATTATATTTGTATAAAAATGGAATTATGAGGAAAATAGTGAACCCTTTCATTGTGACGGGGAAAATCGATCCGGCCTATTTTTGTGATCGGGAAGAAGAATCGGCCCGTTTGATCCGGTCGTTGGATAACGGGAATAATTTGGTGATTATTTCCCCGAGAAGGATGGGAAAGACAGGATTAATTCAGTTTTGTTATGAAAAACCGGAATGGAAAAAAACGTATTACACTTTTTTCATCGACATCTTACATACTTCCAGTCTGAGGGAGTTTACTTATACGCTGGGGAAAGAGATTTATGAAACATTGCTGCCCCGGAGTAAAAGAATGACTCAACTTTTTATGCAGACGCTGAAATCAATTAGCGGGAAATTCGGTTTCGATCCGCTGTCGAATACCCCGACTTTTAGTCTGGAGTTAGGGGATATCGACCGACCCGAATATACGTTAGATGAAATTTTCGTTTATCTTGCCAAAGCCGATAAACCCTGTATTATTGCCATCGACGAATTTCAGCAGATCGCTAAATATCCGGAAAAGAATATCGAGGCTTTGTTGCGGACACATATTCAAAAAATAAATAATTGCCATTTCATTTTTGCAGGAAGTGAACGGCATATGATGCAAAATATGTTCGTATCTGCTTCACGTCCATTTTACCATAGTGCAGATATGCTCGAACTAAGTGCTATCCCCGACGAGAAATATATTCCCTTCATTGTCGGTAATTTCAATAAATTCGGAAAATCTATTTCCGAAGACACGGCCAAACGGGTATACGCCTTGTTTCAGGGGCATACTTATTATATTCAAAAAACTTTTAATGAAGGTTTTGCAGATACTGAAAACAATAAGGAGTGTACGATTAGTATTCTTCAACAAAGTATCGATAGGCTACTAAGTGACAACGATACCATATTCCGGGAAATCCTTTCCAATATACCGGAACGTCAGAAAGAAGTGTTGTACGCCATTGCAAAAGATGGAGAAGCCCGTCAAGTCACTTCTTCTGCTTTTATTAAACGTCATCGGCTGGCTTCGGCCAGTGCTGTTCAATCGGCTATAAAGAAGTTGCTGGATAAAGATTTTATCACAGAAATCAATAAGACGTATTCTCTCACAGACCGTCTTTTTGCTTTGTGGATAAAAACGGTTTACGGAACCGGTTTCCGGTTATAAACAAAACTTCCCTGATCTTTTGAAATCAGGGAAGTTGGAAGTGAATTAGGGACACCTCTATCGGTTAGCAGAATTACAAAAGTGACAAAGGTTACAGAAGTCAGACTGAACCACTGTAACCTTTGTCACTTTTGAAACCGTAATAATTCTTTTAATCAATCGGTTTCAATTTCTAAATTTCTGAATTTGTTATTTTATTATCCCTTGACGCAGTTTCTTGTTCGATTTTTTGAATGAAATCAGATTTCACTTCCTGCAAATTTTTTCCTCCATAGGTCAGGGATTTTTCACCGACCCGCACAATACCGAAAATCATCTTTTCTTCCTCGTCATACTCCTCATAACCCTGATAACCTTTGTATTTCAAACCGCATAAGAAATCAAGCAAATAGGCAAAACGGCCTTGACGTGCCGCCCGGTATGGCCGGACCACAAAACCTCTACCCGGGGAGAAACTCATCAACTGCTCGCTGCCGTCCGGTACAAGCAGGACAAACTGATTTTCACCACAAACCTCATCGTATGCCTTCATCGTCACCACCAGCCCATCGTTCCACATGCCCAGGACATACATCTCGAAAGCCCCCAGATCCGCGGTCGCCTGAACGGTATCCGAACCATCACAAACCAGGGTATAATTCCCCAGGCAAAAACGATCATAACAAACAGAAAACTCTTTCATTGCCGATCATTACTTATTTAATTTTTCTACAAAGCTCGCCGGAATATTAACCATGGCACACCCCAGCATATCGATACGTACCAACACCTTCGTTACTCCCTTGTGTCTGATCAGTTCACCTTCCATCCCCCTCAGCGAACCTTTCACCACCCTGACCAAATCACCGGCCTTTATATTTTCATTGGTCATTTCCACCGCTTCCTCAGAGAAATCCAACAAAAAACGGAAGTCCTCCATCTGCTTATCTGGAATCACAGCAGCCCCCGCCTCTCCCTTCAGCCTCAGAAAAGCCACCACCCCTTTCGTCTGCAGCACCTTCACCTGCTCCTGACGGCCTACCCGCACAAAAACCAACCCCGCAATCACCGGCACCACCACCCGCGACTTCCGGTACGTCCACTGCCTCAACACCGTCTGTACCGGCAAAAAACACTCCACACCCAGCTCTTCCAACCGGTCACGCACCTTCTTCTCCGCACGGGAGGCGGTGAAGACAGCGTGCCAATGAACCGTTTCCGTTTTTTGCCTATCTATTGCCATACATCCTTTCATAGTATCCCTGATAATCTCCGCTCGTCACCTGATCCAGCCACTCCTGATTATCCAGATACCATTTCACCGTTTTCTCTATACCCTCCTCGAACTGTAAAGAAGGTTCCCAGCCCAATTCATTTTTCAGTTTCGTCGAATCGATAGCATAGCGCAAATCATGTCCGGCCCGGTCTGTCACGTATGTGATCAGCTTCTCCGATGCTCCTTCAGGGCGTCCCAGTAAGCGATCTACCGTCTTGATCAGAACCCGGATCAAATCGATATTTTTCCATTCGTTAAAGCCACCGATATTATATGTTTCGGCAACCTTTCCATTATGGAAAATAAGATCGATGGCCCGGGCATGATCCACCACATACAACCAGTCACGCACATTTTCCCCCTTTCCGTAAACGGGCAAAGGTTTATTGTGACGGATATTATTGATAAACAAAGGGATTAGTTTTTCCGGGAATTGGTAAGGACCGTAGTTATTACTGCAATTGGTTACAAGGGTAGGCATACCGAAGGTATCATGAAAGGCTCTCACGAAATGATCGGAAGAAGCTTTCGAAGCCGAGTAGGGGGAATGCGGATCATATTTCGTGGTCTCCGTAAAAAAGGTGCCGTCAAACTTCAGGGCCCCGTACACCTCATCGGTAGAGATATGATAGAAACGTTTCCCGTCATATTGTCCGTCCCAGCTTACTTTAGCGGCTTGCAACAAAGACAGGGTCCCCATCACATTCGTCTGAGCAAAGGTAAACGGATCTTTGATCGAACGGTCTACATGGCTTTCCGCTGCCAGATGGATCACTCCGTCGATACTGTGCTGCCGGAACAATTCCAGTATCTTTTCAAAATCACAGATATCTGCTTTTACAAAAGTATAATTCGGCTGCTGTTCGATGTCTGCCAGATTGGCCAGATTCCCCGCATAAGTCAGCTTATCCAGATTAATGATATGATATTCCGGATATTTCGTCACAAACAGACGCACTACATGCGAGCCGATAAAACCGGCACCACCGGTAATCAATATATTCCTTTTAAAATCCATTATTTCCGTTTTAATTCATTTATACATTTCACAAGTGAATCCTTCCAGTAAGGAATGGTACAATCAAAATCCCGTTTCACTTTTGTTTTATCCAGCACTGAGAAAGCCGGACGTTTTACTTTACCCGGAAACTCATCCGAATGGCACGGCCGGATGTCACAAGTATTTCCCGATAAAGCAACGATCTCTTTAGCAAAATCATACCACGAACACACGCCCTCATTGGAAAAATGGTAAATTCCCTGATGTTGCCTGTATTTTCCTGTTTCAAGGACATGAACGATCAAAGCGGCCAGGTCGGCGGCATAAGTCGGCGTTCCCACCTGGTCAAATACGACATTCAACTGCTCCCTTTCCACTGTCAAACGCTGTATGGTCTTTACAAAATTATTCCCGAAAGCAGAATACAGCCAGCCGCCTCATCTCATTCCCCAACTGTCCGTTGGCTCCGGTCACCAATATCCTATTCATAGAGATTCACATTATAGTCAAACCAATCACAGGCATCTTTCAGGCATGGATGGTGTCTGTCCTTTTCAGAAAGGATCACCTTAGCGGCCGGAATCCGCCAGTCGATTCCCAAATCCGGATCGTCCCAGGCCAAAGCCCCCTCACTTTCCGGTGCATAAAAATTATCGCATTTATACTGGAAAACAGCTTCCGTACTCAATACCGCAAACCCATGGGCAAATCCCCGCGGAATGAAAAACTGCCGTTTATTCTCCTCCGTTAATTCAACGGAAACATACTTCCCGAACGTAGGTGATCCCTTCCGGATATCCACCGCTACATCCAGTACACGACCTTTCACCACCCGCACCAGTTTGGATTGGGCATACGGAGGTTTCTGGAAATGCAACCCCCTCACCACACCGTAACACGATTTCGACTCATTATCCTGGACAAAAACGGTTTTACATACCTGCCGTTCGAAATCCCGCTGTGAAAACGACTCAAAAAAATAGCCGCGTTCATCACCGAAAATACGGGGTTGCACGATGACAACACCCGGTATACAGGTTTCAATCAGTTCCATATTTTAATTGATAATATCACACAATGTGTTTCAAGAAAAAACAACCTGCCAGGGAATAATACCTTTAAAGTTCTATCAGAGCTACTACCTTATCAATAAAATGCTTAGTTGGCCTCATCATTGAATCAACATCCTCTTTCGAAAAATCGAAAAAATCATTATAGTCACCTTTAGAACGCCAATTCAATAATTTCGCATACACGCGAAATTCATCTACAGAAAAAATCCCGGTTCTTACCATATTTTCTGAAAATTGTCCAATTACGCCGGAATGGGATTTTGCAATAATATGTTTATAAAGCAATAAAGCGGAAGCAGAATAAAAACAAGCATAGTATAAACGGTTTATCACAGAATTCCACTGTGCGGCATCATACAATACGCATGCTGCCTTATAAACCTCCAGAGATTTTTCCAGTCTATAACGGACATAAGCAAGCATACTATCGTCACATTCTGTCATAACAAAACAGCCTCAGATTGTACACTTTGATAAAAAGGAGTAATGGCATGACGCGAATGCCAGTCTTTCATTCCGTAGGCAAACAACTGAATGACCTGCCCGGTCTTCACCATCAACTCACAAATATGATCCATGAAACGCTCTTCTTCTTTAAAAGACAATGTATCCTTCTGCGAAAGCACCAGGATATCCCAATCAGAATCCTCCCGGGCTTCTCCCCGTACCCGTGACCCATACAACCAAACCTGTGCCGTAGCATCCACCTCGTGCACATTCTGCTTGATCAACTCCAGCATTGTTTTATAAGCCACTTTCATATTCTGATTCTTTTTAGCAAAAATAGCAAATTCCCGGGCAAAGCCCAAACGATTTTTATTTTTTCTCCTTTCTGGCAAATTCAGCCGCCAATTTCAGAAGATATTGTCCATATTGATTTTTAATCATAGGTTGTGCCAGTTCCCGCATTTTCTCCGGTGTAATCCATCCTTGCCGCAAAGCAATCCCTTCCAGACAGGCAATTTTCAACCCCTGCCGTTTTTCAATCACCTCCACAAAAGTCGACGCCTCACTCAATGAATCATGCGTTCCGGTATCCAGCCACGCAAATCCCCGGCCCAGCAACTGCACTTTCAACTCCTGATCCTGCAGGAAACGCTGGTTCACCGTTGTAATCTCCAGTTCTCCGCGTGCCGACGGCTTGATATGCTTCGCCACATCCACCACCTTATTGGGATAAAAATACAACCCCACCACTGCATAATTGGATTTCGGCTGTGCAGGTTTCTCTTCGATACTCAACACATTCCCTTCCTTGTCGAACTCCGCCACGCCATACCGTTCCGGGTCATTCACCCAATAACCGAAAACCGTCGCCTTTTGTTCTTCCTCTGCCGTCCTCACCGCCTCCAGCAGCATCCGTGTAAAACTCTGGCCATAAAATATATTATCGCCCAGTACCAGACAAGCCGAATCTTCCCCTATAAATTTTTCCCCGATGATAAACGCCTGTGCCAACCCATCCGGACTCGGCTGTTCTGCATACTCGAAACGCACCCCGTAATCCGATCCGTCCCCCAGCAACCGCCGGAATCCGGGTAAATCCTGAGGGGTTGAAATAATCAATATCTCCCGAATCCCTGCCAGCATCAGCACGGAAACCGGATAATAAATCATCGGCTTATCGAAAATGGGCAGCAACTGCTTGCTCACCCCTTTGGTAATAGGATAAAGCCGCGTACCGGAACCTCCGGCGAGTACTATACCTTTCATAAAAATAAATTATAATAATGTAGTGAATATTTCATCTAACCAACCATCCAAAGAATATTTGTAATAAATATCAGAATTTACCTGATGATAATCCATTTTAAAAAAATCATCAGGAATCACAGGACATTCTCTATCAACTATGAAAATGTTAGCCGGATGATAAAAATCATATTCTTTTATATTGGAATTTGTGGTTATCAATTTTCTCCTAGCCCCAATCATTTCTATTGTTCTTATTGTCAAACCACTTTGTTTGGGATGCTGAATATCTAAAATCGTTCGGGATTTCTTAATTACTTCAAATAATTCATTTTTAGCCAATGCCTTATAATGGAAATCTTTTAAATGTGCTTTACGAAAAGCTGGATTTTTGAATTTATGCCAAAAAAATAATTTCCAATTTTGAAGGTATAAATAAAAATAACATTTCAGGCCTTGGCTTTGTATCAGCTTATAAACCTTTTGTATCAAAGCAAAACGATCACTATGTGCTGTTCCGACAAAAGCTAAATCATATTTGAAATCGACAGAGCGAGCTAATGTTTCATATTCGTTTATATAAAAAAGCGGACGGAACTTGATTTGCGGAATTTTCTTACAATCAGTTTTATCGAACGAGAAAATATCGTTAAAATAAGGCAGATAATGAATTGTATTTTTTTTATTAAAAATAGAGTCCCACATATATAGAATAAACCTAGCCGACGAAAAATCTTTTTTTACTTTTTCTAAAAAGGCTGGTGGCATTGCCTCTATATTTACAACAAAAATAAAATCATAGTGTTTATCTTGTATTTTATCGTAAATAATACGATAATAACGCATTGTATAAATATAGGATAATTTCGGATATAAACGAATAAAAGCTTTGGTCCAGAATGTATTCGCCGGACGTTCATCAAAAAAATCGACATTTGCTCCTAATTCTATTAATCGTTTCTGAATAGATTTCTCATATCCAAAAAAAGAAGGGGCAAATAAAAGAATTGCTTTACCTTTGAAATTCATCACTTAAATAATCCTTTTTGCTTCATCTCTTTTATTGAAGCCTCATAATTATCTTTATGAATCTCTTGTTCATTAACCCAAACTGTAAATTTTTCGATTCCGGCCTCAAAGGACCATTTAGGTTCAAAACCTAATAATTCTTTAGCCAAACCAATATCTGCATAATTATGACGAATATCTCCCAAGCGGTAATTTCCACTAACAACTACAGGAACTTTAACACCATATTTTTTTATTAAAGTATTAGCAACAGCCAATACATCCGTTGCCACTCCTGTTCCTATATTAAAGGTATGGCCATTTGCCTCGTCTTTCTCTATTCCTAAGATAGTTGCATCCACTACGTCATCAATATACACGAAATCACGAGTTTCTTTACCATCCTCAAAAATATTGATTTCATTGCCATTTTTGATACGGGTAGAAAAAATGGACAAGATTCCGGTATATGGATTTGATAATGATTGTCCTGGACCATAAACATTCTGATATCTGAATGATACTGATGCAATTCCAATAGACGAACAAACCAAATGTATCAATTGTCCTTGTACTTGTTTTGTAATCCCATAAACAGAATTTGGGTGTATTAACGAATCCTCAGTAGTTGCAACTACTTTTAATTTTCCTTGGCATCCCGGATATTTTACTTCAAAATCCCCTTTGGACATATCCTGTTCATTTCTTAGGTCAGGATAAACATATTTCTTTAACTCTTCACTATAATACCGTCCTTCCCCGTATATCGCTCTGGACTCAGCGACAAGTACTTTTTTCACATTATGTTTGCAATTGGCAAGAATATCCAAGAGCAAAGCAGTTCCCCCTATATTCACATCTACATATCTCTGTATCTCATACATAGATTGTCCGGTTCCTGTTTCTGCAGCCAAATGCAAAACACATTCCTGACCTTCTAATACCCTCAGCCAATCTTCCCTTGATGTAACAGAGCCTTTAATAAAATTTACTTTACCAATTATATTACGATAAAGAGGAGATGTTTGCTCTGGATTTTCTCCATGAATTTGGGGACTCAGTGAATCCAAAACAGTTACTCTATATCCTTTCTCCAGAAGTTTAAGTGCAACATTTGAACCGATGAAGCCTGCTCCACCGGTAATAAGTATATTTTTCATCTTACAGTTATTTTAGAAAATTTCCTTGAGTATCGGTTTTAAACCACCCATTACGGGAAAAATCATATCGCTTAATGATATAAGCAGGATTCCCAACCGCAATAGAATAATCTGGAACATTTTTATTTACAACAGAATGTGCACCAAGAATACACCCTATTCCAATTTTAACGCCAGGAAGAATTAAGACACCTTCACAAATCCAAGAATTATTTCCAATAGACACTGGTTTGATATAATAATCTCTTTTGATTGGAGGAACATCAGGTCTAGAATCTTTTGGACTACCTTTATAAATACCATGGCTATTATCTGAAATATAAACATGACTTGCTATTAAAACATTATTCCCAATTTCAACCTTACACATTGCATTAATATGTACATAATCATTTATTTGAACATCAGAGCCAAAAAACATTTTCTTTTTACCATCTTCTGAAAAAGCCTCCAACCGACATCCTACACCAGTAGTCAATCGCCTTCCCATATCAATATATTTTCGTCCTCGGATATCAAGTGGGAAACGTATAATTCTTGCCTGATAAGCTATTATTTTAGTTCTAATAAGCCATATAAATAATTTGAATTTACTATATATTGAATACTCATTTTTCATATATCAATTATTTAAATATGCGTAATAATAAATGGTATAATAAATATAAACGATATTGCAATTTGAACAGGAGTGAAGTAGAATTTTGCAAACCACCATTGGAAAGATTATTGTTATGGCGACGATAAAAAATCAACCTTTTAGTAATTATCTTGCACGTAAAAAAAGAGGTTCCAATAAGAAATAACCAATTATCATGTAAGCAATATTTTCTAGATTCCGGAAAAGGTTGCGCTTTATCCAACACCTCTCTACGAAAAGCCATACAACACCCTAGATATCCACATTTTATAAAATTTCCTATGACTGTTTTTTTAGGTTTTCTCAATGCAAAAAAAGAATCTGCAATAATATTTCCCACTCCGTCAATAAGCGTAGCATCGGAGACGACTAAGTCATATTGTTCCAGCCATTTTAGACAACATTCAACTTTGTCTTCTCTCCAAATATCATCTTGATCACTCAAAAAAATTATCTCATTATTTACATGATTCAAAGCATTTTCAAAATTTGAAGTAACACCATGTTCGCCAGTTTCATTAAAAATAAGTTTTATGCGTAAGTCATTAAAAGATTTGATTAATTCTATCGTACCATCCTTGGAATAATCATCTGAAATAATAACCTCATCATCTTCATTCAATTGAAGTAATATACTTTCCAACTGTTCTCTCAAATATTTAACACCATTATAAGTCGCTAAACAAACAGAAATACGTCCCATTTATACAAATAGAATTAATTGTTTATAAAATATATTTACCAAAAGCAATAAAAGCCCAATAAAAATCACAATTCCCTTAGCTATTATCTTAGGAGTAAAGCAATAAACCAGTAATGGATATAATATAATCTCAACACATCCAGTCAATTCGCTTAAACGATAACCGACAATAGGAATAAATGAAAATACAGGAAATATAAATAATGAGAAACCATAAATTTTTAATAACAATGGAAAATATCTATTACAATTTTCAAGCTGTTTGTATTTAAAATAAATGAAATAATATATTACACATTTGAATAAGAAATAAGGATTAAATAAATTTGCTTCAGAAAATCCTACAGCACCTGATTCTTGTAAAGATTTGTACATCTCAAGCTTCAATCTGATATTCTCGATCGGTATATATATCAAAATATTATAAGTAAACGTAGTGAATAAGTATCCTAATGGAATAAGTGACAAATAGAAATACCATTCTTTCTTATTAAATTTCTTATTAGTAATAAACCAAAATGGAAATAATATTATGGCAGAATAATGAAAAAAAGATGCAATTAAAATGTATAAAATAAATTTCTTAAATTGCCTTTCAGCTAAAGGTTTTAGAGCTAACAAAAAAAATCCAGCCGCAACACCGACTCGTATTTGAGTCATCTCATGTAATAAAAAGAAATTTGAAATGTAAATTATGACAGATAAAAAATAGAACGAACTCAATTGATAAATTGCTTTCAATTTCAAGCTTACTCCTAATATTGCGTATGTAATAAACAGCCCTAAGGGCTGATTGAACCAAGCTTTTACGACATATCTTATTAGTTTAAAAGAATATTCAATAGTATTATAGTCTTCTATATTATTATAAATTGATATATATTCATCATAATCATGAACAACATTGCCATTACGCAAGGCAGCTATAAGAATCAAAAAAAATCCTATTCCCCAATAGCATATAAAAAGCTTGTTGATTTTATCAAAATAGGTATAGACAAAAATGCTACACAGCATGAAAATAAAAAGTATCTCAACACCTGTCATTTCAATTTCTCCTCAATAATCCATAGCCTTTTTTTATTCTTTGTAATATCCGTATAATTGTTTCTTTCTTTGTCATAACCTTCAATAACACACATGTAGCTTTAGGAAATAAATAAATCATTGAGAATTTGAACGTAGATACTAATTCATAAACACAATTGTGTAGAAACCTATTTTCAACTTCCAAATAGATTTTAGACCAATATTCATAGTCAATATCTATCTTTTTCAAATTTGATACAGATGTTTTATTTTCAAAAACAATTTCATATAAATGTTTATTAAACTCATGAGGCTGAATAATACAGTCTTTCAATTTTAGGCCTTCTGCTTTTCTAAAATTCTCATCCTTTATCAATTTATCGGCATAGTACTTAAAGTCAGACAAATCAGTTTTAGTCAGATTTACATCACTACCACATGTTAAAAGACTTTCTACAAAATTTCCCGGAATATTTTTTTTAGTAAAAGCAAGAATCGGGATAGCATTTACAGCTGCTAATTGTGCCATTAATCCACCAGCAATGGGGTATGATGACAAATAAATATCGACATGTTCGAAAACATGGACAATATCATCCCTTTGCCCTAATAAAAAAACTCTGTCTTCATAATGATGATCACGAATAAAACGTAAAAAAGGTCCCTGATTGCCGCTACCGGCAATTAAGATGGCAACATTTGAATAATTACCCAGCAATAGCTTCAGAAGATCAAAAAAAAGGTTTTGATCTCCTAACATTTTATATAAAGCTCCACCGGTAAATATCTTCACATGATCTTGTAAAGAAGGTAACCCTTTAAATTCCTTACAATGAATAATCGGATAATAGGGTTGTAACAATAATTGTTCAGATGTAATAAAACGTTTTTGTAAAGACACATTACAACCATAATTTCTGAATTCAATAAAATAATCTGCGCATTGTGTTCCAAGCCAAAACGCATCATCGGTTAAATTTATCTGATATCTTTCAATATCATATAGGGCTGCATAAACGATTAAAGGAATAATATCAAATGAAGTTAAATGTAAAAAAGCTTTTTCGGGTGCAAAATCTGCTATTTTTTTGTATATAAACCGGATTTTTTCTGTTCTAGACAAATCATTATTAACAATACACACCTCTGCTTTGTCATATTTATTCAATGTATGTAAAATATTCTGTGCCTTGTTTTTATTGAAAACCGAATTGTTTACAATATAGAGAAATTCACAATCCCAGGAAATGAACGCTTTAATGTACTGCTGTGTTAATGCGACATTGTCCACACCAGATGAGTCATAAAAAACTATTCTGCGTTTTACAGCAGAGAAAATTTGAGCATGAATTAATTTACCTGCAATCTTTTTTATCAGTGATTCAAGCTCTTGATCGTTATAGATAAAATTAGTTTGATACGCAATCATTGAAGCGCATTCTATATATTTTACTGCAGCTTCATAGTTGGCCTGTTTATATTGTTTATTTGCTAAAGATTTTATCTTATTAAAGTAAGAAATAATATCATTTTCAGAAAAATTGAACATCATATTCAGGGAATCAATTTAATACTACTCATAACACCATTCACAGAGTTCTTCATGAATCAATTTTATATTTTCTACCTCAGAGACGGTAATATTATTTTTCCATAAGCCAATGTTTTTGATTGATATAGCAGGGTCGAAATATCCTTTAGGGTAAACATGAGAAGAAAATTCTATATTTAAAAATTCCATAATGGATTTGATTAAATTATCATAATCCAAAACTAAGTCTTCAAATCTGATGATTAAAACAGAAGCTTCGTCTCTCATTAATGGAATATTCTTTACCATCAATTTATACCATTTTATAAACAAATGAATCTGATTAACCGGAATCCATGGAATATTCAAATTCTTTGCTGTCATATAAACATCACGGGGATCCCGATACACCATTATCGTTTTCAGATTAGAAATGTAATTCGAGTATTTTTTCAAATCATATTCCGTATCACTCAGAAATTGATCTAAAACTAAAAACTTTTTGACTTTTTGAGCTCTGATCAGTTTTTCTAAAAACATATGCGAAAGAGAAATAAATTCATTTTTCGATAAATTTTTCATGAAATAGATCGAACATTTATTTTTAGAAAAATTATTTAGATGAGGATTAAAATAAGAATAATCAAGCCCATCAATTGAAAAATCGATAAGTGTATTCAAAAAATCACAAACAAGTTTTTTGAAATAGATATTATAAAACGAGTTTTGTTTCCCAGCCTGTACAAGTGAATAATCAATCAAAGATATAAATCTATTGATTAAAGCATCATTGACAAACATATTCTTGGATTCTATCAATTTCTCAATCTCAAAAATCCCACCAGCCAAACGCATGAAATTAATTTCACAAGCATGTTGATTACTGTGTTGCCTTGCCAACTTTCCCCCATCTTTTACATCCGAAAACCCCCAAACAGAGCAATTATCAAATTCTTTAAAGAAGTCAATTAAAGCACTTGAACCGCTATATCCAAAACCTTCGATCGAAATTACTTGTTCCGGCATATCTCCGAGTAAAATCTTCGGGTCCTTATCCATTTCTGGTACGATATAATTCTTTCTGTAATTTTCTATACTAAATTCTCTCAATCTTTGACCGATTATATACATCAATAAACCATGAGGGAGAATTGATTTAATTACTTTTCGTAATTTCATCTTAACAATTTATTTTGACAATATTTGAAAACAGCTTTCAGATTAGCAATCTCATTCAATTTATATAGTGAAAATACACATACAAGGATAATAGTGAAAACATTACAAACTATCTGAAGATAGCCATCCAATAATTTTACACTACAGAAAGCGAATAGACTAAAAAAAGCATAAAAACCAATAATAATTTTATTACCTCGGGACCATAAGAAATGAATTGTTTGATAAGCCAAAAAATAAGTTATAACAATATCAAGCAACGAGACAAGCAAAAAGGATATACCTAATGTTTCAATACCCCACAGTTTCCAAGTAAAAATAACGCAAAGAATATAACCAACATACCAACTTGACGAAGAAACGATATATTTTATTCCTTTTTCTTTAACCAATAGTACATAGCCTAAAGGTTGTGTCAACAATTTTGAGAAAACTCCGATAATCATCCATTGGAATATTGATAATCCTTCTAAAAAAGATTCTGAATAAAGGATCCGCACCGAAACAGGCATAAAAAGAAGCATCAGAATAACAACAGGAGAACCTATTAATAAAGTAACCATCGTTTGCTCATTTGTCAATATATTTAATCGGGAATCGTTATCGCTTATCATCGCTAAGCGGGGGTAATAATCTGCTCCCATAGCATTCAATATAATGCCTATATAAATAATTGCAAGCGACCAGCTAGCCTGAAATATACCAACCCCCTCCATCGAATCATGAGTCAAAATATATTGCCTTATAATATACAAGGTTAATGTAGCGACAATCGTTGTAAAAGTCATATATGACCCTAATTGAACTATTTTTTTACCTTTTCTTAAAACTTCTGAAAACGAATTTTTAATATATCTGTATTTAATCTTACGGAAATAATAATTCGTAGATAAAAACAATGTAACAGAATTAATGATAATTACATAGACGACAGAATTTTGTCCCCCAAAATACACCATTGGAATTGTAATGAGGAAACCAAGCAAATATCCCCAAACAGAAGCTAGAACAAAATGCTTCATTTCCCGCAATCCTTGCAAAATTCCCAGGTACATCTGTGCTACAGAAGTAAAAAATAAAGTCGTGGATAATGCAATAATAGGAAATCGATATAATGAGTTTCCAAAGGTAAATTCACTCAGGGGAGCATTCAACGAAATTGTTATAATAGTACCGGCTAAACCTGTTATAATACCCCATTTTTTTAAGATTGCAATAATAGCCGAAACCAGTTCATTATCTTTTTCTGCATTAGCTTCTGCAACAAACTTGACAGCACTAACATTTAACCCCAAGCCTGTTACATTTTTTATGATATCCACAATAGATTGGAACAATCCTAATAAACCAACTCCTGTGGGCCCTAAAAATACGGCGAACAATTTTGTTCTTAATATTCCTATTACAATGTTAACGATCTGAGCACTTCCGACAATGCTAAATGATTTCAATATGTCTTTGTACGAGGACAAGATTTAATAGACTTTGGGAATTTTAATTAAAAATATTTTGATAAATTTCTCTTACCATCTTTGTACTAATCAAACACGGATTATTTTTTAATCTGACAGGATCTACATACTTTGTTATAAGATTCAGGTCAACTTGCCCAATCAGATGATTTTTCAAATTAAGATTATCTATATAAATTTTCATTTTCATACCCGTTTCTTTGTCAATCCGATTAAACATTCCTATTTCTTTATTCAAGAGTACGATTTTATTATAGCTTTCAGGATTATTCTGTAACATATAATTCAAATTTAACTGCATAATCCATGGAAATACGATAGCTACAGCATGCCCATGTGGCACTTGATAAAATGTTGTTAAAGGATATGAGAAAGCATGAGGTGCTGTTGTTTTTGTAATATTGATTGCTCTTCCAGCCCAAAAGGCCCCTTCTGCAACTTCATCTCTGATTTTGTCCTCACTTGTATGGATCAATAGAGGCAAATTGTGCCAGAGTAAACTGATAGCTTTTGTTGCATATAAATCAGATTCTGTTGTTGAATTTAAATTCCAAAAGGCTTCTAACGCCTGTGCCAAAGCATCAAAACCTGTTGTTGCAGATAAATAAGAGGAATTATTATAGGTAAAGACAGGATCAACTATTGCAACATCTGGTAAAATTGCCTCGTGAGCAATAGAATATTTTACCTGATCTTTGTATAATACAGCAAAATGTGTCGCCTCACTCCCTGTTCCTGCAGTTGTCGGAATAGCAATCAAAGGCAAGACTTCGTTCTGTTGTTCAAATACAGAATCCGTAATTTCACCTTTATAAGAATTAAAAAAACGGATTAATTTTGCCATGTCCAAAACACTACCTCCCCCGATAGCTAAAATAATATTACAATGATTTGCTGTTAATAATTTCAATCCTTTCTGTAAGTCTTCCATTTTGGGATTTGTTTCAAAATCCCAAAACTCCACAACATTCAAATTTAATGAAACCAAAGCATTATTTATTACAGATTGGGCACCACAACTTTCATAAGATTTTTTTCCTCTAACCAAAAAAACAGAATTTGGTCTGTAGTATTCAACTTCATTTATCAGATTTCTAATAGAATCTTTACCCAAATAATAACGCTGATACATCAATGTTATTTTACAAAGTTCATAAATAATTCTTTATTTTGAATAGGTGTCGTCGTTGGTCTTCCTAAATTGGCTCGGGCTCCTTTACGCACCTTTATTTCCAGGAAAATCGGAGCTTGTATTGCGTTCAACTGTTTCAAATAATTCATCAAATCTGATTTTGTTTCAACAGAAATAATCGTTTTATAACCAACAGCATCAGCAATTTGTGGGATATTAATTTGCAAACCGACAGTCGGTTGACCTCCTACCGAGTCATGAGCACCATTGTTAAATAAAATATGAATATAATTTTTAGGGCCTAATGAACCGGTAATTGCTAAAGAACCCATATGCATCATCACAGCCCCATCTCCATCAAAACAATATATTGTCCGATCTGGTTTTTGTAAAGCAAGTCCCAAGGCAATTTGGGAAGCATGTCCCATGGCCCCAACCGTCAGAAAATCTCTTTCATGTTGTTGTTGATTACTTTCCCTTATTTCAAATAATTCCCGGGAAATCATTCCTGTTGTCGAAACAACAATATCCTTGTCATTCATATTCGAAACAACGGCACGAATAGCTTCCTCCCGGGTCAATGAATACTTACTTTCCTCCTCTCTTTTTAATGCACTTTCTGAAAATGTACCTTTAGAAACGATAAAAGCAAAAGGTTCATTAGCTTGCTTTGCATAGGTAAGTCCGGAGTCCAATTGTGTTTTTACTTCTGCTTCATTTGGAGATAATACGATATATTTTATTCCCATTGTATCTAACAATGACAAAGTAACTTTCCCTTGTTTTATATGCTGAGGTTCATCTTTTACTCCAGGCTCTCCCCGCCAGCCAATAAGCAGAACCATAGGTATATTATAAACTTCTTTGTCCACTAACGATAACAAAGGATTTATGACATTACCAAGTCCTGAATTCTGCATATAAACAAGTGGAATGCGCCCTGTTGCCAAATAATATCCTACAGCAAGTCCCATCGCTCCTCCTTCATTGGCTGCAATTACATTATTTTGTACAGGAACGGTATCCTTTAGATAAGCACAAAAATGTTTCAATAAAGAATCCGGAATTCCGGCGAAGAAATCAATACTATTATTCTTCAGGCACTCAACAAAAAATTTCGGAGAAATCATATACAATTATTTAGTTCCGGGAATCAGTTCTAATATTTCTTTAACAGGCATACACAAATCATTAGCTTCATAAGATCTACCGTAAGTTAATATAGATCTTGCCGTATTGACCATTGCAGGATATGCACTTCTCAACATATGATTAGCATAAATAACCACAGATACTCCCCAGCTGGCTAATTCATTTTCCGTAATGTGATTATAAGTCGTTGGGACAACTACTATCGGAATATATTTATTCACTTTTCGTAATTCCAAACAGAAACTTTTAATATCTTCGCCAGACTTATCTTTACTGTGTATCATAATTCCGTCTGCACCAGCTTTAATATAAGCTAATGCCCTCTGCATAGCATCTGTTAGTCCTTTACCGGCAATAAAACTTTCAATTCTGGCAATGATCATAAAATCATCTGTTATCTGTGCTTTTTTACCGACTCTGATTTTCTCACAAAAACCTTCAATTGAATCTTGTGTCTGTATAGCTTCCGTTCCGAATAAGGAATTTTTTTTCAGTCCGATTTTATCTTCGATAATAACAGCAGAAATACCTAACCTTTCCAAGGTCCTAACTGTAAATACAAAATGTTCGATCTTGCCACCCGTATCTCCATCAAAAATCACAGGTTTAGTCGTACACTCTAAAGCATCATTCAAATCATGTAAACGAGTAGTTAAATCAACAGCTTCGATATCAGGTTTACCTTTTGATGTCGAGTCCGTCAGACTACTGGACCACATTCCATCAAACTCCCTCTTTACCCCGTTAACTTCAACAAAGGTATTTTCAATAATCAACCCAGTTAATCCACTGTGAGATTCGCATATACGTACAATAGGCTTAGCCTCGATTAAACGTCTTAACCGTTTTAACCGGATATCCGGTGTTGTGCCAATTTCTTTTAGTTTTACATTCAGTTGCGTTGAAGATATTCCTTTTGTATAAGGGACATCAATCACTTTCCCTCCCCACTGTGCGATTGTATCAATTACCCTTTGACGGGTTTCTTTTTGTACCCCTTCTTTCCAGTCATCCCCGTGAACGACAAAATCAGGCCTTATTTTTTCTAGATTAGGAACATAATCTAAAGTTGTTTGTGGAATAACCTCATCAACACCCTTCAAATGTTCAACAATCAGCGAACGTTGTTCATAGGTCAGATAAGGTAAGCGCTTATAGCTAGCAATTGCGCTATCAGTTAAAACCCCTACAATTACCCGGCCTAACTTCTGAGCCTCCCGTATGATATTCAAATGTCCAGGATGAATGATATCTGCACTCATCCCAACATAAACTGTTTTTTTATCTACCATGTTTTATTATTAATTAATTCAATTATAAAGTTTATATCATGCGAACTTATAACAGGACTAATAGGAAGACTAAGTTCTTCAGCATGAATACGTTCCGTTATAGGTAGTTTTATATCATTCCAATCTTTATAACATTCTTGTCTATGAGGAGGTATCGGATAATGAATAATTGTCTGTACTTCATTTTCTGCAAGATATCTTTGTAATTCATCCCTATTTTCACATAATATCGGGAAAATATGAAATACATGAGCATTCCAATCTTTTACTGAAGGAACCCGAATCTTTAAATTATCTATACCTTGAATATATTGTTTAGCACAAACTTTTCGAGACTCATTATCAATATCCAAATACTTTAATTTTATATTTAAAACTGCCGCCTGGATTTCATCCAATCTGCTATTTCTTCCTGCATATTTAAAAACATATTTCCGAGATGATCCATAATTTGCTAAAGAGCGGATAACATTTGCCAGCTCCGTATCATCGGTCGTAACTGCACCGGCATCTCCTAAAGCCCCTAAATTTTTCCCAGGATAAAAACTATGTCCGGCTGCATCCCCTATAGCTCCAGTCTTTTTATCCTTATACATGCAACCATGAGCCTGGGCATTATCTTCAACTAATTTTAAATTCCATTTTTTACATATCTGCCCAATTTTATCTGTATATGCACACTGTCCATATAAGTGAACAATCAGAATAGCCTTTGTCCGGGAAGTGATAGCTTCCTCAATTTTAGCATCGTCAATCTGATAAGTTGTCAGGTCAGGCTCCACCAATACAGGCTTTAGCCCATTCTCTGTAAGAGCCAAAATTGAAGCAATATAGGTATTGGCTGGAACAAGCACTTCATCCCCCGGGCGCATCACTCCCATTTCAATATAAGCCCGAAATATCCAGATCAGCGCATCTAATCCATTGGCCACTCCCACTGCATGCTTAGTTCCGATATAAGCCGAATAATTCGCTTCAAACGCTTCGTTTTCTTTTCCCTGCAAATACCAACCAGAGTCAATTACCCGAGTAATAGCACATTTTATCTCTTCAGAATATTTCTGTGTAATTTTTTGCAAATCCAAAAATTTAATCATAATAACTGAATAATTTCATTTTCAAATAATATTCTAACAAGTGTAGCTAAAAAAATCAAAGAACAGACAATGCAAACAAATTGAGAAACAATAATTTAAACAACACAAAATCTTCCTAAGATGTTGCAGACAAAAATTATAGATGGTTGTCCGAATCCAAGTATGAGTATCTATTTAAATGTTCCATCGGAAATACTAAGCTGATTACATATTAATAAAAATTATTTATTAATAGTTTGATTATAAAAGAATTCTAATAAAGCGCACATATAATCTATATCATTCTCCTGTATAAAATCATGTATTGGAATAAAAAAAGCATTCTGTCCATAAAATACACTGCATTCTATTCCATTAGTCTGCATATAAATTTTCAAAGAAGGGTAATCTATATTTTCAAGCCACCGGAAAAGAAAAACTCCCGGTATCGTTCCTAGTTTATAATCGAAAAAGGGACTAATACCTAAAAAAGACAGGCGCTCTGCCAATAACTTATAATTTACCAATCTTTTCTGTTTAATCTCCTCCGATCTTTTAATATGAGAGAATAAACGACGTTCAATATAATTTCCTAATTCCCATGAAACCTTTACCTTTCCCAAGTCGAATTTGCGGGACGATAATATAGCACCTAACTGCATTGGAAAAGCTTTGGGCAAACTATAAATGACAAAATCTCCTACCTCTCCGATATAAGGACTTTTTGTAAAAAAAGTATGAGCACAATCTTCAATAACAGGTAAATTATATTTCCTTATCTTCTCTATTTCAGTATAAGCATATCCGAACTCATGATTAATAAATATCACTTTAGTAGAATCCGTTACTTCTCTGGACCACTTACACTTCTTTTCTATTTCTTTAGTTACACAACTACTGATATAAAAATTTCCTGAAGTGGTAAGGATAGTAACTACATCATCTTTTTTTAGATCATAATGATCCAACGCTACAGAAATAGCTGTACGCCCTTTAGGTAAAAATGCATATGAATTAAAATTCTTTTTCAAATATTCTCTTAATTCGCCTGCTTCTCTTTCTTTTAATTCAGGATAAGCAAAATACATCTGTCGGATACTAAAAGGAGAGATTCGGATTTTAGGAATAAGCTCACAACTGGCATTTATAACATATCCCCGGAAAATAACATTACAGTCCATATTCATACACGTCATAAGTAACTCCCCGGCCACCAAAGCCTTCTTTCTGGAATATTAAAGATTCGTTCAATATGTTCCCCATTTCTTCTGTCGACTGACCAAAATCAAAATAAGGGTAGTCTGTATATTTCTGATTGATCAGATAGTCAAATAACAGATCAAGGGCACCTGATTCCTTGCCGGCAATATTTGCGGAGATATATTGGGTATGGACAACTTGCTTTGTCAGGTAAAGCAATGTGCCTCCCAAAGGTTGATCCTCGTTATAGGTCATATATAATTGTATATTTTGCGGAAAACGGGAATGTAATAATAATATCTCATCTAAAGTATGAACGGGAGCAACTCCATATTTGTTATTCAAGTTGTCGCTCAATATCTGCCAAAAAGAAACGAAATCATCACAAGAACAAATCCGTATGCCCTGACTCTTCGCTTTCCGGATTCCCGACTTTCTGGATTCTGTAAATTTCAGTTTCGGTCTCTGCACAATCGTAGAAGAAATATTTCGGCCTATCATTTTAGCATGACAACAACGAAACAAAGCATACAAATCTTCCTGTGCCGGAAGCTGATGATAAATAAAAGGGATGGTTTTATAGATTACTTTCCGGATGCCCTGTTCCCTATAAAAATGATTCATCAGAGCCCACACTTCCAGTAATTCTGAAACCGTTACTTTAGAGTTCATGATCATCCCTCCATAAGTCAGTCCATGATGCGACCATAGGACATCCTCTTCCCGGTTAGCTGGAAACATACAATATAATTGTCCTTTCCGGTAAACCATAGCCGAACAATCCTGAAAACGGTCAGAATGATAATCCATGTAATTACGGTTAAAAAGGAAAGTCCCGTTTTTTGAATCATTGACAAAATTATTCCAGATTACCTGTTTCTCCAATGAATATAACTCTATATCAAACATTTTTGTATTTTATAAATTCCTCATAATCCCGGATATAATCACTCTCCTCATACTTTTCCGATGCCAGTACTAAACAAACCGAACCGGATGAAAAGTCTTCTAAAGTTCGCCAAATACCAGGAACGATCAGTAGTCCTTGATAAGGGCGATTCATCACGAAAGTACGCTTCACCCGCCCGTCATTCAATGTAACACTAAAACTACCGCTAGCTGCTACGATCAATTGTTGCAACTTCCGGTGAGCGTGTCCACCACGTGATTCTCCCCCAGGAATATCATATAAATAATAAGTTCGCCTCACCTCAAAAGGAATTGTACTACTATTTTCAACCACCGTGATATTACCTTTCTCGTGATGGTGTCTACTTAACTCAACAATGCTACATTCGTATACACTTGTCTTTTTCATCAAGCAACCTCCTTTCCCGTGCTAACTCCCCAACATTCTAAACAAATATTAAGTTTTACCCCCCCATATTTAACCTTTGTTAATATGTGATTACCTGTGTAAATTAAATATTCCTCATAGTCACGTATATAATCCCGAGCCTCATACCTATGGGAGGTTAGGACTAAACAAATTGAACCAGAAGAAAAGCCTTGCTCCGAAGCCCAAATTCCTGGTGGTATGTGTAAACCATAAAATGGACGATTCAGTAAAACTGTCCGCTTATTCACACCATCATCCAACACCACTTCAAAAGCTCCGCTAGCAGCTACCAAAAATTGATGGCATTCTTTATGAGCATGGGCACCACGAGCTTCACCGCCGGGAATGTCGTAAGAGTAAAAAACACGTTTAATATCGAAGGGTAAATTTATATTTCCGTGAACAGCAGTAATATTTCCAGCCCGATTCTCTATCCTAGGTAATTTTATTACCGAACAATCATAAACTGTATAGCTCATATATCATTTTTTTCACTTTCTTTCATTAAAAGAAATTTTTCATACTCTCTGATATAGTCATTCTCATCGTATATTGTTGAAGAAAGTACTAATGCTAATGAGTTTGTTGAAAAGTTCTCGATCTGCCGCCATAATTGTTGGGGAACATACAAGCCATAATAAGAACGATTCAAAGAAAATTTTCTTCTTGCTTTTCCATCGTCAATAATAATATCAAAACTTCCCGAAAGAGCAATTATAAACTCTTGATTTTCGTTATAAGCATGTCCTCCCCTAATTTCTCCTCCAGGCACATCATATATCCAATAGGTCCGCTTTATTTTAAAAGGAATCTCTTTATTTTCTTCAACAATAGATAAATTTCCTCTTCGATCTAAAATTTTAGGTAGTTCAATTACTCTCACATCTTGTAAGTCCATAATCAATTAATATTCATTGATGAATAATATTTTTCAATCTCTCAAATTGTAGAAGGAAAAGTCCACTAGAATCAGAATTTAATTGGACTTTTAACAATTCGGATAACATTTATATTTTTGTGAAAAGTTTTTTATTATTGGGAGGAAATGACGATTATTAACAAAGAGTTCCAGGGAAGGATCATCGGTTACGCCAGGGTGAGTACGCGTGACCAGAATCTGGATATGCAATTGGATGTGTTACAGCGTCAGGATTGCGTACAAATATTTTGCGAGAAAATTTCCGGGGTAAAAAAACGTCCGGAACTGGAACATTGCCTTTCACTATTACGTGAAGGCGATGTATTAGTCGTTTATAAATTAGATCGTTTGGCCCGTAGCCTGTCTGAAATTGTCCGGATATGCTCGGAGCTGGAAAGTAAAAACATACGGATTCGTTCGGTCAAGGATAATATCGATACGACCGATTATATGGGGAAATTTACGATGCATATTTTTGCGGCTCTGGCAGAATTCGAACGGAATGTGATTATGGAAAGGACTCGTGAAGGACGGGAAGCAGCCCGGAAAAGAGGAAAAAAATTCGGAAGACCTCAGGGCTTGAATCCGGAAACCCAGCAAAAAGTAAAAAAAGCAGCTCTCTTGTATCAAAAAGGATTTGCTGTAAAACAAATATGCCAACAAATTGAAATTAAGAGTAAAAGCACACTTTATAAGTACCTCCAACTGGAAAATATTCCCCTGAGATCTTTCTCTAAAAACTGAAAAGGCATTTTTTTCTTTGTAGTGGAAAAATAAAAGGCTATTTTTGCGGCTGAAAATAAGACGGTTCTTCAGTAGAAATATGACACTGAGGACCGCGGAGCGTACCTAATCGGTTCCTTTTCTAAAAGATAATCATATAGAAATCAAGTAGTAAACTATATTTACCCTGAGTTTAGTTTAAATAAATTCAGTGAAATAATTTGCCTTAAAAAGGTCCAATTAAATTCTGATTTAATTGGACCTTTTTTATTATATAGTTATAACTATCGGGGGAATGCTAACCACATAGGACAAAGCAGGATATGTGTATAGATAAATCCAGATTAAATCCAGTACAAATCCTATTTATTACCAGATTAATAACTAAATAAATAAGCTTTAATCCAGTTTTTATTTGGATTTTAATCATTTTTTAGTTAATTTCATGGAAGCTGATACTCAAAGGGATCTCCGGGGAATCGCTGTTATCGGGAAATTGATTCATTTTCAAACTAAAAAAACAGGCTATGGGTACTGCTGAAAGGAAGTTTCGGAAATGTTATCCTTTATGAAGTAAACGGACAGCTGAGAATAAGGAGCAAAACGGGACGGTATAGAAAATCGAAAAGTAGTAAGCAAAAAGCACAGAAAAACAGGTTTAAAGGGGCGGCTTCATTTTATCATAAACTGGAAATGCCGATGTATATGACCTGGAGCGATGCTACGCATGGACAAAACATAAGCGGATATAACCTTTTTATAAAAGAGAATATCCATAGCTTTACGGAGACAGGAGAAATTACCGAATTTTCAGGCCTGAAGATATGTTACGGGCCGCTTTATATCCCGGATTATTTCGGAATGCAATATACCACTCCGGATCTTATTCGCCTGGAATGGAATCCCGGGTATAAAAATCAGGGTTTCGACGACGACTTATTACAAATAGCCATTTACGATAAAACCAGGGTAGACGACGGTGAGATATATTGGCTGGAAGGTTTTGAAACCATACGGGCTACAGGAGCATATACCTTTACTCTCCCGGCCGAAAGAGGTAAAGAGATCCATTTATTTGCTTTTTTCAAAAATAAATACCGGAACATTTTTTCGGAAAGTCGTTTTCTGGGAACAGTGGCAAAAGAAACATAAGTCTCCCCTGGCGGAAGAAATGAACGAATTCGTTTCGTTCTGCACCCGGTTTGCATTATCATTCGATAAAATAAGCTACATCTCAGCAAAGTTCAAGTAAACTTGGCTTTGCTTTCGGTTTACATTATCTTTGTAGCAGAATCAAGTCGTGCGGAATTATGAAAATGTGTATTGCAGAGAAACCAAGTGTTGCCAAAGAAATCGCGAATATTCTGGGAGCTACGACCCGGCGGAACGGATATCTGGAAGGGAATGGATATTGTGTTACCTGGACATTCGGACACTTATGTACCCTGCAAGAACCAGGAGAATATACGGAGAAATGGCAAAAATGGAATTTAGGGGTATTGCCGATGATCCCCTCGAAATTCAGGATCCGTCTGATCGAAGATGAGGGAATAAAAAAACAATTTGCCGTTATCGAGGAGCTGGTCTCGAAAGCTGAAATGGTGATCAATTGCGGGGATGCCGGCCAGGAAGGAGAACTGATTCAACGCTGGGTATTGACCAAAGCCAAATGCGGGGTACCTATCAAACGCCTTTGGATTTCTTCGCTGACAGAAGAAGCCATCCGGGAAGGATTCGAAAAACTCATGGAATCGCAAGATTTCGATACTCTCTATGCGGCCGGTTCTGCACGGGCTATCGGCGACTGGCTGTTAGGGATGAATGCCACGCGGGCTTATACGTTGAAATACGGGACAGGAAAAAACGTACTCTCGATCGGACGGGTACAGACCCCTACCCTGGCCCTGGTCGTCGAACGACAAAAAGCGATCGAGAACTTTAAACCGGAAACTTATTGGGAAATACGGACGAATTACCGGGAAGGACTTTTCTCCTGTTTGCGTGGACGGTTCAATAAAAAAGAGGAAGCCGAAGCCCTCCTGGAAAAAATCACTCCACTCGAACTGGAAATTCTCAGTATCGAGCGGAAAAAGGCCATGGAACATCCGCCGAAACTGTTCGACCTGACTCTATTGCAGGTGGAATGTAACCGAAAATTCGCCTATACAGCCGAAAATACCTTAAAAATCATACAGTCGCTTTACGAGAAAAAGCTGACCACCTATCCCCGTGTGGATACCAACTTTTTACCGAACGACCAATATGCCAAAGTTCCCAAAATACTTCAGGGCCTGAAACCTTATGAGGCTTTAACACAGCCGATCTTATCAGGAGGAAAAATACGGAAGTCAGCCAAAGTCTTCAATGATAAAAAAATTACGGATCACCATGCCATCATTCCGACCGGTGTATTCAGTTACGATATGTCTCCTGAGGAAAAGCGGGTATATGATCTGGTAGCCCGCCGTTTCATTGCCGTCTTCTATCCGGACTGCGAAATAGCCAATACAACCGTTATGGCCAGAATTGGCAACGAAGACTTCAAAGCCACCGGAAAACAAATCATCGATCCGGCGTGGCGGGTGGTATTCGGCAATAATACAGACAAACAAAACGAAGAAAACGTACTACCGGTTTACGAAAAAGGAGAACACGGCCCGCATACCCCCGAAATCCAGGAAAAACAAACTCAGCCCCCTAAATACTATACGGAAGCCGATTTATTGAGGGCCATGGAAACTGCCGGGAAACAAGTGGAAGACGAAGAACTGCGGGATCTGATGAAAGAAAACGGAATCGGACGCCCTTCTACCCGCGCGAATATCATCGAAACGTTATTTAAACGGCAATACATCCGCAAAGACAAAAAACGGATTTTAGCAACAACGACAGGCATAGAGCTTATCGACACCATTCAGAACGACCTTCTGAAATCCGCAGAACTGACGGGACAATGGGAAAAGAAGTTGCGTATGATCGAAGACGGTACCTATCAGGTGGCCGACTTCATGGAAGAATTGAAGGCGATGGTAAACGAAATTGTCCATTTTGTACGTTATTCTTCAGCGAAAACGATCACTGTAGAAACACCGGAGGAAAAAGACGGGGAAGACAAGAAAACTAAAAAAGAAAGGGAGAAGGGAAAAGGGAAAAAGGAGAACGGAGAAAAAATTGCGGTTGTATTGAAATGCCCCAAATGCGGACAGGGAGAAATTGTGAAGGGAAAAACCGCCTGGGGATGTACCCTATACCGGAAATCCTGTGATTTTCTGATTCCGATGGAAATACAAGGCAAGAAACTCACCCAAAAACAAGTAGATACCTTAATACAAAAAGGCCAAACCGGCAAAATATCCGGTTTCAAGGATCCGGAAGGCAACTCGTTTAATGGGATGGTCCGTCTGGATGCAAATAAAAACATTATAGTCGACAAGATATAATATTACAAAAAACGTATACACACTTTTTATAACAACAACTTATTATTAACTTTCCGGGGTTGGATGTATACCTTATAACATTTCAGGACTATGAAAAAAAAAATGGGGAATTATAGATTATTTAGTCATCGCTACAATAATAATCATTCTATTAGCTACCTCTTGGACAGAAAAAGGGAGATGGATTCTTTCATCTGTATTGATCATTTCATTGACATCAACATTTTTGACAAATAAAACAATCAAAATAATAATCGCTATCCTCCTTTTAATAACACTTATTATTACTCTTTATTTCAATCTTATTTAAAATAGGGAAGATGGTAAATGAAAAAAAGAAAAATAAGATACCCGCCTTTAGAACAGGAAACGGGCTATTAATGAAAGAAAGGCCCACTCTGCCGTAAACAGACCGACAACTGATCTATCAGTACATTCTTTGAACACGCTGATCAGCTTTAATAAATAGCTTAAAATCCGGAACCGAAAGTCCCGCCAATCAGCCCTATACCCATGTATATCCCTACATGGGACACTAATCCCAACAAGTCGAAAATTCGACTTGTCGGAATCCCTTTTTATTGTTGTTTCAAATACCCTTTTTCCTGTGCTTTCTGCATCAGTTCCTGCATCGTCTGCATCCCGATCTGTTGGGCGATAGGTAATATTTCGGCTGTCGCTTTGGGATTCATTTCAGACAATTTCTTTCCTACCGGAGTTTCATAAAACTTGATGATCTCTTTCAGATCATCCAGCGTAAGGTATTTTTTATACACCGGGATCACCGCCTTGATCATCTTGTCATACATCCCATTCATAGAAGCATCCAGCTCTTTCCAAAATTCATCGGGAGCCTGAGGCAACTGCTGCTTTAACATAGCTGTCATCTGAGGGAAGATTTGTTTCATGGCATCCATGGTATGAGTCATTTCCAACATCTTGGCAACTTGCTTCTCATACTCCTGATTATCCTGTGCCTGTACACCGAGTGCCACACACCACAATACGGCTAAACTTACCAGAATCTTTTTCATATTATTAAAATTAAATCTATCGGTTCCGACAGAATAAGCCCATCCGATCCGGAAAATTTATGGACTTTTCCGACCGGTCTAAGGTAAGGAAATTTTTATCGTCTGCAAACTAAAATGAAAATTGCAGCCGGGCCTGAATCAGGTCGAAATCATCCCCTCCCTTGGGCGAACTATTTCCGACCATCATATGGGTATAATTGATTTTTGCTGCTACATATTTATTGATAAAATAATTCATTCCCAAAGAAATATCCGTCAGTCTCCCTCCCCGGATACCGGCATCATTCAGATCGATCATATTATAGCGGCATAACACTTCAAGGCTTTTGGGAGCAGGATTGACGATCATACCGGTAGCAGCATTATAATTATGCTTTGCTCCCAGAATCATGTATCCGATCTGACCGTACCATCCTTTGCCATTGTAATTACCGGCCTGAAAACGATTCAGGTGTGCCAGAAAATATTGCCCCTGGAAATACCATTTATTGTAGAGCAAAATCATTTCGAGATCGAGCTTCCATTGATTAATCACCTGATCCACTTTTGCCTCTACATACGAATTATCGTCTTTCGTCAACAAATCGGTCGGTATGCCGGCATTGAAAGTGATCGTTTCCTGTCCGCTACTGAACCGGGGTGCGACAGAAAGATGGACAAGCTTCTTATCTTTCAACAGAGGCCGGCCGATCAGTTTCGCCGCCAGGGAATAGCCCTGATCCAGCGACTTGGACTTCTGTACATCTCCGTCGCTGTATATACCTCCCATAAAATTAAACCATTGGTGATTATAGCTGTAGCCCACCCCCAATTTCCGGGAATTTCCCAACGCTTTATCCGAAGCAGCATTGGTCATAAAACGAAAATTCGTCGTTCCTACCCGGGAATTTCCGAAAGGCTCATATTGATAACCGACCCGGACAGCCTGTTCACCGAATTTGTAAGTCAGGAAAATATCCTTCATACTGATCTTACTGTCTCCATACCCCAGTTCTATTTTAGCTTCCCAGTGCTCCAGAAAACGAATCTGGGTCCCTAAACGGATATCGTTCACCTGAAAACTACTACCTAAATCGGTGGTATCGTTAAAAAAATACCCTCCGTCAAAAAATACACGGCCAATCAACCGCCATTCGAAACCATTCGCCCCCCCTTTTACAAACTCCTGAGCAGAAAGTGAAATAAAAAACGAGGAAAGAAAAATACAGGAAAAAAGCAGAAAAAACCGAAGACCTAAATGTGTGAGCAATCTTTTCATAATCGATGTTATTAAGAGTGTAAAATTATAAAATGAAATATTAACAAACAAATTCCAGATAAAAAGAGTAAATCCCTATCTTTGTCCATCATTTAATCTATCATTTCAGTTACAAGAGTTTCAGGTTGTTTTTACCCTCTTTACCGGCTTTGTAACTACAGCGGACAGCATCGATGATTCACGGATAATTATCGGTCGTATACGTTAAAACAGACAAAAAGTAAGCAAAATATGAACAAAGAAATCATCGACAAAACTATTGCAGCTTTACGCCACAACCATTTCGAAGCATTTTTTGCCCATAATACAGCCGAAGCCAGTGCGATATTTTTCCGGGATATCTTCCCGGGACTACAGGTGGAGACTGTTTCCTGGGGCGATTCCGAAACGATGAAGGCTACGGGCGTTTTGAATGAATTGCAAAAAAATCCGGAACTCTCGGTCATCGATAGTTTCGCTCCGGGTATGAGCCGGAAACAAAAGATCTATTGGAGACGCCAGGCTCTGTTAACCGACCTGTTTCTAACGGGGAGCAACGCCCTCACACAAAAAGGTCAATTGGTCAATCTGGATATGATCGGTAACCGGGTCGGCGGTATCACTTTCGGGCCTAAACATGTGGTATTGTTCATCGGTATCAATAAAATCACCGCAAACCTGGAGGAAGCCATGCACCGGGTCAGGACCATTGCAGCCCCCCGAAATGCAATACGCCATGAAGGCTTCCGTACCCCATGTCACAAGACCGGTGTATGTATGGATTGTAATAGCCCCGACCGGATTTGTAATGTCTGGACAATTACAGAAAAGAGTTATCCGGCAGGCAGAATCAAAGTCATTTTGATCGGAGAGGAACTGGGGCTTTAAACGAAACAAAATCAGGGATTAAAAGAAAAAGAAAGTGATTCGAGGATTACGGGAGATCTTACCGGATAACGGTAAGGCTTTTTCATCTATTCTGATATCGTTGAAGACGCGTAATTTCCGGTTGTATTTCACGGGGATGTGTGTGTCGCTGACCGGAACCTGGATGCAACAGATTGCGATGAGCTGGCTGGTATACCGCCTGACCGGTTCGGTATTTTTGCTGGCAACGGTAACTTTTATGGCCCAAATTCCGATTTTATTGGTCACCCCCCTCATGAGTGTCTTTGTCGATCGTTTCGACCGGCAAAAAATACTGATCCTGACCCAATCTTTATCTATGGTACAAGCCCTTTCGATGGCTGTACTGACCTTGAGCGGCGTGATCGAAGTATGGCATATCCTGATTTTAAGCCTGCTGATCGGTTGCATCAACGCCCTGGACAATCCCACCCGTCAAGCCTTCTATCCGAGTTTGGTAGCCAAAGAACATCTCAGCAATGCCATCGCGCTCAATTCGGCTGTGATCAATGGTTCCCGGCTCATCGGCCCGGCAGTCGGAGGAGTACTGATCGGAATCTTCGGTGAAGGGCTCTGCTTTCTATTGAACGGAATCAGTTACCTGGGAGTCATCATCGCCCTCTTCCTGATGCGCCTGTCACCTTTTACCGTTCAGCACCGCCGGCAAAATGTGCTCACAGATATACAAGAAGGTTTCTCCTATGTGTCCGGTAACATTCCCATACGGGCCCTGTTGTTGTTAATGAGTGCCGTTAGTTTCTTCGGCTTGCCGCTCATGACTTTTATTCCGGCTTATGTCAAGGATATTCTTCAGGGAGATAGCGAAATGCTGGGATTTTTACTATCCTGCATCGGAGTGGGCTCTTTTCTGGCCGCCCTTTACCTCGCAGCCCGCAAAAGCGTAGTCGGCCTGGGTAAGGTAGTCACGATATCGGCCTTCCTGCTGGGGATCAGCCTAATGATTCTATCGTATATCGATACTTATTGGATTGCAGCATTCATTTGCCTGCCAGCAGGATTTGCCATCATCAGTACGGTAGCCTCTATCAACACCCTGTTACAAACGTTATCCGATGAAGATAAAAGAGGACGTGTCATGGGATATCTGGCAATGACTTTCACCGGAATAGCTCCGGTGGGGAGTATGTTTCTGGGCAGTCTGGAAAAGCAAACCGGTTTACCGGCTATCATCCTGATTTCAGGTGTTTCCTGTGCTCTCGGAGGAATTATTTTCGAATACTACCGCCCATTGGTACGGAAACATGCCCGGCAAGTCTATATCCGGAAAGGGATTATCCAGGAAATTGCAACGGGGATCGATGCTGCAGAAGAGCAGATTTAAACAAGTCCCCTTTCCTTCATTTCCAGATAGCCATCGATCACCGTAGCGGTCAGTTTTTCGGGTTCGGTCAGAATGGTATAAATACCGGCATTTCTCAGCTCGTGGGCGATACGCCTTTTCTCTGTAATAAAACTTCCGGCTAAAGCTTTGAAATAGATATCCCGGATGCTCAAGGCCGGTTCGGTCACCACCCGGTTGATCTCTGTGTTTTCAAATAAAACGATCAGCAGCAAATGGTTATCCGTCAACCTTTTCAAGGCCGGCAAACGGCGCTTCATCCCGTCGACGGTATCGAAATTTGTAAAAAGGATCAGCAGACTCCGGTTATGGATCTGCCGGGAAGCCGTGACGCACAATTGCTCGAAATCCGACTCCAGATAATAAGTCTGCTGACTATAAAGCGCCTCGCTGATGCTATTCAGCTGCAACCGGCGGTTATCTGCTTTTATCAACGCTCCGGCTTTATCAGAGAAAGTCAGTAATCCGGCTTTATCTCCTTTTTTCAGAATGATATTCGCCAAGGCCAGAGTGGCATTGATCGCATAATCCAAAGTCGTCATTCCCCGAAAAGGAGCTTGCATGGTCCGTCCTTTATCGATCACGCAATACACGGATTGTGAACGTTCTTCGGTATAGGAGTTGACCATAAGCCGGTTGCATTTGGCGGTCGCTTTCCAATTTACGGTACGGGGATCATCACCCTGGATATAAGGCTTTATCTGGTCGAAAGCAGTGGAAATACCGGCCACCCGTATCCGTTTTATCCCGTTACCGGACTGCCGGCCTGTAAATGCCAGTAATTCGTATTTCCGCATAGAGACAAAGGAAGGATAAACCGCCACTTCCTTTTCTTTTCCGAAGGAATAGCGGCGTTCGACCAGCGACAAACGGGAGGTCACGAATACCCTGACCTGCCCGAACCGGTAAGCCCCCCGTTTTACAGGGCGGAGGAAGTAAGTACCTTCTTTGTGTTCGTGGGAGGACAGACAAAAATTCAAACTGTTGTTTCTTTCCTGAAATTCGACCGGCGCTTCATCTACGACACGCACCCGGACCGCAAAAGGATACTTGTTTTCCACCCGGATCCGTACCGGATTTTCTTCCCCGTTGGAAAATTTATCCCCTACGATACGTTGTGCACCGCATGCCTTTCCGAATCCATACAACAAGGTGATATCCACAACGACGAGTCCCCCTCCGCATCCCAAAGCCCAAATTACCCAGGGATATACCCGAGGAAATACGAAGGTCAGCAGTAAAGCGAATACCCCACCCCACAGGAACATAAAAAAACGCCGGTTCAAAAACAGTTCCTTCATTATCTGGGAATTTCGACTTTAGCGATCAATTGTTGAATGACCTGATCCACCACAACCCCTTCCAACTCTTTCTCGGCCGAAAGCTGCACGCGATGCCGCAATACCGGAGCAGCCAGATACAATACATCCTCAGGAACGACAAAATCACGTCCGCTGATGGCAGCAAATGCTTTTGCACTATTCATCAAAGCGATCGATGCCCGGGGAGAGGCACCCAGGTACAACCAGGCATTGTCGCGGGTTGTACCGACGATATCTACGATAAAAGCTTTTATTTTTCCGTCGACATGCACATCATGTACTTTCTCCCGTAAATAGCTCAATTCCCCGACCGATACTACCGGTGTTTGTTCTTTCCAACTTTCGGACGATCTTTTATCGTGCAATTCCAATACTTCAATCTCTTCTTCTTTCCTGGGATAATCCACTAAAATTTTAAACATAAACCGGTCGAGTTGGGCTTCCGGCAGGCGATAAGTGCCTTCGTGTTCTACCGGATTCTGCGTTGCGACGACCATAAATGGAAACTCCATAGCATATTCTACACCATCATTGGTAATCTGTCTTTCTTCCATAACTTCAAAAAGGGCAGCCTGCGTCTTTGCCGGCGAGCGGTTGATCTCATCCACCAATAAAATATTGGTAAATACAGGCCCCTGCCGGAACTCGAATTTTCCTGTAGAAGGTAAAAATACCGAAGTCCCGAGGACATCACTCGGCATCAGGTCGGGGGTAAACTGAATACGGCAGAAACCGGCTTCGATCAAATGAGACAACACCTTAGCCATCAATGTTTTAGCCACTCCGGGTACTCCTTCGATCAAAACATGGCCGTCGGCCAGCAAGGCCGTCAGTAACAAATCGACCACTTGCCGCTGCCCGATAATCACCCGGGCCATTTGTTCTCTTAACAAACCAATTTTCTCATTCAACGCTGAAAAATCTATTCTCGTTTCAAAACCAGTATCCATATTTTATTGATTTAATTTCCTGTTAAAAAGTTCTGTTCCCTGTACCAAATTACGCAATTCGGTTTCATTCACCTGCCGGCTGGTCCTGATTTTCGTAATCAGCTGCACCAGTCTGCGGGTATCTTCCTCCTCTACCCCGGAGCGTGCGGATAATCCGAGGATAAAGGGTTCGTCCAGCCGGTCGGTAGCCAGTTGATATCTGGTCCTGACCTCTCCCAGAAAATAGTCGGTCAGTTTTAAAGCAATCGCCGAATGTTCTTTCTGTTTATAATAAAGTGAACTCACGGTAGCTATAAATTCGAGCATTTTATTTTCCGGAGGGTGGATTACCGGAATCGGACGTTGTTCTCTCCGTGCGCGGAACAGCACATAACACAAAGCTCCTGCCAGCAACAGATAAAGCGCCCATTTTAAGGCAGGGTATTGCAAAATCACCCGCAAAGGTGTTTGTGCTTCCTGCCTTCCCAACGTGTGGTAGGCGTCCCAAATCACTGTTCGACCTTTATCCGGTAACCACGACAACGCCTTGTAATAATAATCGCCACAGACACTATCCAAAACCCAGCGATTGGTGAAAGCCCAGGGATTCAAATTCAGGAATACCTGTCCCCGCCCATAGGGTAGGCGGATAAAATCGGTGGAATCGTTATCGATCCTGATCCCCAAACGTTCGCCTTTAAAATCAGCCGGCAAGACAAAATAGCTACCGTGCCGGATTTTATAAAACGGATATACGTGCCCGGGAGCAAAAAGCAATTTACTGCCGCTGGGGTTCAAATTCTGTTCCAGCTTCAGGGATAAAGCATTCAACAGCGTGTCGGCAATCCACCCGGCGGCAACGAACATATCATTTCCTTTCTCTACCCACTGCATCAAATGTTTCAATTCAAGGGCATCGATCCGATAGTCCGAACCGACAAAAATGTATGTCCCGGCAGATGTATCCCGCCCACTTCCGAACTCTTCGGCTATCGACAAGCGCGAAGTCCTGATCTTTGAATCCGGGAATAATTCAGGCAAGCTCCGGTATGTAATGTAAGTACCGTAAGGGATCTTATCCTTCGGCGAATACGTTTCGGACCAATCTACCGGCCGGGGACGATTTGCCTCATACCAGGTGTAGATCAGTGATAAGATCAACAATAATGCAATACCGACAAAATTTCTAATCTTCATTTTTTCAGTTTATCCCGGAATTCGTCGAACACCGGTTCAAGTTGCCCATACAGAGAAGCACTCACCTCAAAATCACCGTAACACACGCAATCGAAAATATAAGCGAGCTTTTCAAAATCATCCCTTAAGGCTTTATCTTTCAATTCATAGTAATAGGATCTATTCGTTTTATGGGCATCCCAGCGGATCATTCCTTTTTCATCCATCAAATGCAGCAGGCCTCCATAGCGAATGCGTATAGCCAATTTGAAATCATTTTCCGCCACGGCTTGTTCCAGCATTTGCCGGTAAGAAAGTTCGTTCCAGGCTTCACCTATCCAGGGGGCCATCGTTTTCTGAAAGTCCGGTTCCGATTTTGCAGTCAGCCAAAACTTGCTGCGTACGAGTTTATAAATGCCAAAAACGACGATCAGTCCTGCCAGCACTTTCAGCAACAAGTCCAGCCATACGATATCTTTATGCGTGTAACTACCGAAGATATGCTGCATGAGCCACCACCTCAATCTCTGCCACCAATCACCGGTTTCGGCAACCGGTTTCACCGAATAATCGAATGCCGGATCGTCACGGTACTGTTGTAAAAAGTTTTCTCCGGGAGTACGTTCCCGATAAGCGATCCGACCAGAAACCGATACCGACTCCGCCGAAACCGAAGCAGCATACCCCTCTCCCCGTCCCACAAGCAGAACGACGACAAAAACAATATATTCAATGCATTTCTTCACGCTCCGGCATTTGTTTATCCCTATTCCCGATCTGTCCGATCTTACTCAACAGACCGATATGTTCTTTCTGTTCCAGATAAGTGAAGAACCGGACTGCAATACCCACCACGGAGATCAGTTGCAACAGACTTTGTCCCAGGTTGGCGAACAAAAGACTAAAAGTCGTTTCGTAAATTCCAGGAAGCTGCTGGGTAAAAGTAGTCTTAAAAGTCAATACCAGGTAGGGAATGGAAAAAATATAAGAAAGCCCGCCGACAATCAACTGTAAAACGATCACATACCCGAAGAAATTCCACCACTTTCCCTTCAACAACTCTCTCGAACCGCTCATTCCCGCCGAAATCGACCGGTTTTCCAGTATCATATAATAGAATACGAAACCAAAAACGACTCCCAGATAAACCCCGGGAGCAATAAAGAGTATCGTACCGAAAACAACCATCAGCAAATAGATAACCGCCCACAACAGGGATTTACCCAGATTACGCCACATCACTTGCCAAACCTCTCCCGGAGTGATTCTTGCCTCGTCGGCCGCAGCAACTTTATCCTGATAAACACGAATATAAGCGATACCGATCAGCGCCATCCAGAAATAGATCACCATCGTCGAAAGATTGGTCAACAGGCTATTGGTCAGCATATCGAGCGGCGATCCGGCGTATTGATCAGGCTGTACGATCGCAATCAAGCTCTCACGAGCCGAATAGCTCATAAAAAACAATCCGATAAAAATAACAGGCAGGGCAATCACCGCAAAAGACCTCAGCAAAGGCTTAAATTCCTGTTTAATAAAATTAAAAGTCAGGGTAATCGAATCACTGAACCCACGTACCTGATTAAAATTAATCTTTTCCATTCACATGTATATTTAAAATATCAATCAATCTATTTCTCCTTCGTTCAACTTCTGTCTGCGCCCGATGATCACAGGATAAACGATAAAATAACCGATCACGCCGACAGCCGAAATCCCGATACAGAGTGCACCGACGACAGGCATAGCATCTGCATAACGGGTAATATAACTCTCGATCACGCCGGCCAGAATAAAAAAGGGAACTAATCCCGCTACGATCTTCACCCCACGAACAGCTCCCCGCCTGAAAGAAAACAAACGGGGATAAGTCCCGGGAAACAAAAAGCTATTCCCCATAATCAGACCGGCAGCTCCGGCAATAATAACCGAAGTAATCTCGAAAGTACCGTGTGCCCATACCGACATGACGGAGTGGGCCAATAAACCGTATTTATAGAAAAAATATTCGAAAGCACCGATCATCATCCCGTTCGAGAAAAGGATCCACAAAGTTCCGGCCGAAAAAAATAACCCGAAAGCAAAAGCGATAAAAGACACCCGGATATTGTTCGTCGTAATCCGCAAAAACATCTCCCATTCGTCTCCCTGGTTATAAACGCCCATCGGTTTACCGGAAGTGATATTATCGATGGTCATATTCACATAAGTATCTCCCAAAATCAAGCGGATGAACGACTCATCGTGGGCAGCTGAAAATACCCCGACAAAAGCCGACAATACGAAAAAGAAAAAAGCAAAAAGCAAGGTTTTGTATTCGCTGGCCAACAGTAAAGGCAATTCTTGTTTCCAAAAATACCATATCGGTTTATTTTTCCGCACAGGCCGCGAGTTGATATCGGTTTGATAACCGGCAATCAGCTGGTTCAGGTAGCGTTCCACCTCGCTTCCCGGATAAAAAGTACGGGCATAAGCCAGATCATCGGACAATTCGATAAAATTAGCAGCCAAATGCTCCGCATCCGGTTGCTGTCCGTTTTCCATATTTTTCCATTTATCTTTATTACGTGAAATAAACCGGGCTTCTTTCATACTCTCAGTTAAACAGCATAAAAGTATATTTTTTTCAGAAAAAAACATATGTTTGCAAGATAAAATAGAATATAAATTCAACTTATATGGATATATCTATACGTACTGCCCAGCACGTCAATATTGTATACCAGCCGGCAGGATTGGTGAACCGGATAGGTGCAACCCTCATCGACCTGGCTTTTCTGGGCGGAATATACATACTCTGTTTCACCCTGGCTTCCCTCAGTAGTATTTTCAGGAACACCACGACAGCCATTATCTTATTGGTCATTTTAATGTGTTACCATTTTGTTTGTGAATACTTTTTTCATGGCAGGAGCTTGGGTAAACTAACTTTACATTTAAGGGTCGTACGGCTCGACGGCCGAAAGCTCTCTTTCTGGAATTGTCTGTTGCGCTGGATATTGCGTCTGGTAGACATCAGTGCCAGTATGGGTATTCTTGCTATGCTGAGCATTATCATCAGTTCGAAAATGCAGCGTCTCGGGGATTTGGCAGCAGGTACCACGGTCATTCATGAAAAAAAGGACACCGATCTGAGACGGATCAGTTTTTTCGAAACACCGGAATCTTACCAGCCGACTTTTCCCCAAATCGCTATGCTTTCGGATAAAGACATGGCCATTGTCCGGGAAGTGTTCCGGGAATTCGAAAAAAACAAAGAGTATAAACTCCTGGAGCCTTTATCGGCTAAGATCAAGGAATTGACCGGAATAGAAACTCATATGAATAATTTACAATTCATCCAAACTATATTGACGGACTATATTCATTTGACGAAATAAATTTGGTAGTTATATACATATTTACACTTATAAACCTACATTTAGGATAAACATGTATATAAATACCATAAATTTTATGAATTATTAAGTTTTGATCAGACACCGATATCAAATTCAAAAAAAATTCCAATCAGACGTAACCGATTCCCAAAATATGTATATTTGCATAATCTAATCAAGATTTAGGTGTGCATCATTACTTTTATAACTAAAAACTAAAAATTATGATTGGTTCTATTATTTATTTTGCGATTGTCGTGATCGTCATCGCAGGCATGTGGAAAACATTTGAAAAGGCCGGGCAGCCGGGTTGGGGATGTATCATTCCGATTTACAACATCTATCTGATGACTAAGATAGCAGCCAAACCGGCCTGGTGGGTGATCATGTTTTTCATTCCGTTGGTAAATATTGTATTCGCTATCATGCTTTACAATGAAATAGCCAAAAAATTCGGTCAGGGAATCGGCTTTACCATCGGTCTGATTCTTTTACCTTTCGTTTTCTTCCCGATTTTAGGTTTCGGTGATTACACTTATCAAAATGAAGTAGCCGCTCAATAATCTTTCGGAGCCATAATAAAAAAGGCTGGCAGAAAAGTAAAATTTTGGGAATGACCCCTAAAAGTTGGATACAAAACTTTTAGGGGTCATTTCAAAACTCTTCCTTAGTTAAATTACATCTATTTCACTTTTCAAAATAGCCAGTATTATTTCACACAATCCAACGCAAACGAACGACATTCCCCCGGATGCATTGAAAAATAGTTTTCTCCAAACAGCTCAGAATGAAATCCATAAGCGATTCACTTGGCATTTTGATCCCTTTTTTCTATATTTGCAACCTCAAAATAAAATTATAATCAAAAAAATACAGAATCAATGGCAACAACAGCAGATTTCCGTAACGGACTATGTATTGTATTCAAAGACGATTTATATACAATCGTACAGTTTCAGCATGTAAAACCCGGTAAAGGTCCGGCATTCGTGAGAACCAAGCTGAGAAACGTAAAAACCGGCCGTATACTTGAAAACACATTCACCTCTGGAGTTAAAATCGACACGGCCCGTATCGAAAGACGTCCGTATCAATTCCTGTACAAAGAAGGCGAAGACTATGTGATGATGCATACCGAGACTTTCGAACAGGTAAACATCCCGGAAGAACTGATCAATGCCCCTCAATTTCTGAAAGAAGGAGATGCAGTAGAAATGGTTGTACATGCCGATACCGAAACTCCGTTGTATGTCGAGTTGATGCCGAGTGTCGTGTTGGAAGTGACCTATACCGAACCGGGCCTGAAAGGCGATACCGCTTCATCTACCGCACTGAAACCGGCAGAAGTGGAAACCGGCGCCAAAGTAATGGTTCCCCTGTTCATTGAAATGGGAGAAAAAATCCGGATTTCGACAGCCGATGGCTCTTATGTTGAAAGAGTAAGATAATTCATAATTACGATTTACGATTTACGTTCAGAATCGATTGTAAATCGTAAATCTTAAATTTCTATATTTCCGTCAGCTTCTTTCGATAAGATATCGATAACAATTTTAGCCGCATTTTGTTCGGCTTCTTTTTTGGAAGTACCTTCCCCTTTTCCTTTTTCTTCCTCGCTAAGCATCACGGTGCAACAGAATTTACGACGTCCGCGAGCCACTTCGTCTGTCTGGAAATGGATATCGACTTTATTTTTTTGTCCCCATTCGATCAGGCGGCTTTTGTAGTTGGTGTCGATCGTCACCAGATCTTTGATATCGAAGAAATTGGGAAAGATAAACTTCTCGATAAACCGTTTGGTATTAACGAATCCCTGATCCAGAAACATCGCCCCGATAAAAGCTTCGAATACATCTCCGTAAATATGCTTATTCCGGGAGATATCCGATTTTGCGACGACAGCTTTATCCAGACCGATATTAATGGCCAATTCATTCAAAGATTCGCGGCTGACTACTTTAGAACGGACACGGGTAAGAAAACCTTCGTCCTTTTTAGGAAAGAATTTATACAATAATTCAGCGACAATAGCTCCCAGAACGGCATCTCCTAAAAACTCCAGACGTTCGTAATTGAGCACAACCCCTTTGGAAGTCATCTTCGATGCCGACTTATGCAGCAGAGCCAAACGATACAGACTCTTATTGTTGGGCACAAAGCCGATCTGAGAAATAGACAATCCATAAAACTTCCCGTTACGATTCAGGTAAAGTCTTATGGATTGAATGATTTGCCTAATCACAGCCCTAAAGAATTTAGTATGTGATTATTTTTTGATTACGACACATGCATTGTGTCCACCGAAGCCAAAAGTATTGCTTATGGCCACTTTCACTTCCCTCTTTTGCGGCTCGTTGAACGTAAAATTCAATTTCGGATCGAGCTCCGGAGCCAAAGTATGGAAATTAATCGTCGGAGGAACAATATCATTCTTTACAGCCAACGTACAAGCGATCGCTTCTACAGCACCCGCAGCCCCCAAAAGGTGACCTGTCATAGATTTCGTAGAACTGATATTCAACTTGTAAGCATGCTCGCCAAACGCTTTCAGGATAGCTGTCGGTTCGGAGATATCTCCCAACCCGGTCGAAGTACCGTGTACATTGATATAATCGATATCTTCGGGTTTTATACCTGCATCTTCAAGAGCCAGCAACATCACTTCATAGGCCCCGTCCGGATCCGGAGCGGTCATATGATAAGCGTCGCAGTTTCCGGCACCCCCTGCAATCTCTGCATAGATATGTGCACCTCTGGCCACAGCATGTTCATACTCTTCAAGAATCAGGGCAGCTCCACCTTCACCGATCACAAAACCATCCCGGTCTGCATCGAAAGGACGGGAAGCTGTCTTCGGGTCATCGTTGCGGGTTGAAAGGGCTTTCATCGAATTGAAACCACCTACACCAGGAACGGTGACAGCAGCTTCAGAACCACCGGCAACAATGGCATCAGCTTTTCCTAAGCGAATTAAGTTCAATGCATCAACAATAGCGTGAGCCGACGATGCACATGCAGAGACCGTCGTATAGTTCGGACCTTTCAATCCGTTTTCTATAGCGATCATAGCTCCTCCCATGTTAGCGATCATCTTAGGTATAAAAAAAGGATTGAATCGAGGCGTACCATCTCCTTTCGAGAAAGTATCACACTCTTCGAAAAAAGTCTGCAAGCCACCGATTCCTGCTCCCCATATTACACCTATCCGCTTTTTGTTCGCTGTTTCCAGGTCCAAACCCGAATCTTTAAGCGCCTCTCTTGCAGCGATGATACCGAATTGAGTATAAAGATCCATCTTCCGAACTTCTTTCTTATCGAAATATTCGGTCGGTTCGTAATTTTTCACCTCACAAGCAAACTGTGTGCGGAATTTTGATGCATCGAAACGAGTAATAGGACCGGCGCCACTGACGCCTTTCAATAAATTGTCCCAAAACTCAGGCACATTATGACCTAAAGGGTTGATTGTTCCAAGACCTGTAATTACTACTCGTTTCAAATCCATAAAAACAATATTAAATTACTTTGCGTTAGCTTCCACGTAAGAGATAGCATCACCTACAGTAACAATTTTTTCTGCTTGATCATCCGGAATAGTAATATTGAATTCTTTTTCCAGTTCCATAATCAGCTCAACAGTATCCAAAGAGTCGGCACCCAGATCATTTGTGAAGGTAGCTTCGGGTTTAACTTCTGATGCATCTACACCTAATTTCTCTTCAATAATCCGTTGTACTCTTTCAGTAATGTCAGACATAGCTTAAAATTTTAATTAGACATTCTTTTTACTTTAACACTCTATGCAACAAGATTTGCATAATTATCTAAATTCAGATGGCAAATTTAGACTTTATTTTTTTTACTAAAAAATTTTTTGCCAAGAATAAACTTTTATTACCTTTATCGTCTTGATTTTTAAATGCTTACACCATGAAAAAAATAGCAATATTTGCCTCAGGATCAGGTTCTAACGCTGAAAATATCATTCAATATTTTGCTCAAAAACCGCAATTCTGCGTAAAATCTGTCTTTTGTAATGTCCCGGATGCTTACGTTCTGGAACGGGCTAAAAAATACCGTATTCCAGCTTTTGTTTTCAACCGGGAAGAGTTCCGGAATCCGGACAAAGTATTCCGCCAGCTCCAGGAACAGGAGATCGATTTTATCGTATTAGCCGGCTTTTTATGGCTAATGCCCTCTTTTATCACCGCAGCCTGGCCGAACAAAATCGTCAACATCCATCCGGCCCTTCTTCCGGCCTATGGCGGTAAAGGCATGTACGGACACCATGTGCACGAGGCCGTTATTGCAGCCGGCGAAAAGGAAAGCGGCATCACCATTCATTATGTCAATGATCACTACGACCAGGGCGCTATCATCTTTCAGGCCAAATGCCCGGTGCTCCCGACAGACACCCCCGACGACCTTGCCGCCCGGGTACATGAATTGGAATACCGTCACTTTCCCCGGGTGATCGAAGACACCCTGAAAAAATTATAATTTTTAATCTCAGCTTGTAAATCACAGTCCATGCAGTTTACCCACTTTCACGTCCACTCACAATATTCTATTCTCGACGGAGCAGCCAGTATCCCCTGTTTAATCGCCAAAGCCAAAGCCGACGGTCAGACCGCACTAGCACTGACCGACCACGGCAATATGTTCGGGATAAAGTTGTTTTACGACACCTGCCGGCAAAAAGGGATCAAACCCATTTTAGGGTGTGAAGCCTATGTCGCACGGGTATCCTTATATAATAAAGAAAAACCGATCGACCGGTCGGGGGAACACCTGATTATTCTGGCCAAAAACCTCACCGGTTACCTCAATCTCGTCAAGCTCTGTTCGACGGCTTTTTGCGACGGTTTCTACTACCGTCCCCGTATCGATAAAACCCAGCTCGAAAAACATCATGAGGGATTGATCATTTCCTCGGCTTGCCTGGGAGGAGAAATCGATCAGAAAATCATGGCCGGTGATCTGGAAGGAGCTGAAAAAGCAGCTCTATGGTACAAAAATCTGTTCGGCGAAGATTATTACCTGGAAGTGATGCGCCATCCGGCAGCGGATCCCAAACAAAGAGCCGAGATTTACGACAATCAGCAACGCTGTATTCAGGAGAAAATCAAAATAGCCAGGAAACTGAATATCAAACTTATCGCCACCAACGACGTGCATTTTCTCAATGAAGAAGATGCCGAAGCCCATGATCTGCTGATTTGCCTGAACACCCGGAAAGACATCGACGATCCGACCCGGATGCGGTATACCCGTCAGGAATGGTTTAAAACCACCCAGGAAATGATCGACCTTTTCCCTGATCTGCCCGAAGCCATCGAAAACACTCAGGAGATCACCGATAAAGTCGAGGAATACGAACTGGACTCCGATCCTTTGATGCCCGTTTTTCCTATTCCCCCCGAACTCGGTACGGAAGAAGAATACCGGCAAAAATTTTCCCAGGAAGACCTCTTCAACGAATTCACCCGCGACGAGAAAGGAAATGTCGTACTGACCGAAGAAGAAGCCAACAAAAAAATCAAAAAACTGGGCGGATACGACCGTTTATATCGTATCAAACTGGAAGCCGACTATCTGAAAGAGCTGACCATGAAAGGGGTTGTGAAACGCTATGGTGAAAATCCGTCTCCCGAGATCATGGAACGCATTATCTTCGAGCTGCATATCATGAAGACCATGGGTTTCCCGGGTTACTTCCTGATCGTGCAGGACTTTATCCGGGCTGCCCGGGATATGGGCGTAATTGTAGGACCGGGACGTGGATCGGCTGCCGGTAGTGCCGTCGCCTATTGCCTGGGTATCACGAATATCGACCCTATAAAATATGATCTGCTGTTCGAGCGTTTTCTGAATCCCGACCGTATTTCCCTGCCCGATATCGATGT